>Ga0134125_10000504_pt1 | contig 52583 bp, 68 predicted proteins | sample KB31751_FD_96464 | JGI IMG/M metagenome (GOLD analysis project Ga0134125, IMG submission 96464) | Terrestrial soil microbial communities with excess Nitrogen fertilizer from Kellogg Biological Station, Michigan, USA - KB3-175-1 | ecosystem: Environmental > Terrestrial > Soil > Unclassified ... | reverse complement strand
CAAGTCCACGCTGCTGAACATCCTGGGCATTCTCGATGCCTATGACAGCGGCACCTATCTGCTCGCGGGCCAGCAGGTCGCAAACCTGGCGGAGACCGAGGCTGCGCGGCTGCGCAACAAGATGCTGGGTTTCGTTTTCCAGTCCTTCAACCTGCTGCCGTTCAAGAACGCCACCGAGAACGTGGCGCTGCCGCTGTACTACCAGGGAGTGGGGCGCCGGGAGCGCAATCGCCGCGCCGAGGAAATCCTCGAGCTCGTCGGCCTTGCCGACCGCAGGATCAAGGCAGATGCCCGGCAGCGGCTGGCCGATCTTGCTGTCGACCAGCAGCGCGTTAATGCGGTAGTCCATCGCGTACTGCATCATCTTGTTGATGAACGGCCGCGTGGTGCCGTCGCTCATGGGGACTTGCCCTGCCAGCGCGCAGCGGTGCAGGAACTGCACGTCATTGAACACGTTGTGAACGATCTCATGGCCGATAGCGAACACGCGCTGCGGCAGCGGCAGCGAGAAAAACCTATCGGGATTGATGATGATGTTGCGCCCGTCTGTGGCTGCGATGGGACAATCGCGGGACGGCACGGCAGCGATCTCACCGCGATTGTTGGTGAGCAGCTTATAGAACAGATGTCGGAAGCCCGGACAGGTCCACGTCATGAGCGACATGGTATCGCCCCACTGCGCTTTTTGTTGCGGCGTTAATGGGGCGATCTCGATGGTTGTCGGCAATGCGTCCTCGGAAGGCGCGCTCGTTGGGGCTGTCATATTGCTTGCTCCTTTCTCGTTTCAAATAATTCATCCATGCGGCGCACCACTCCATGTACTGCCGCCACATGACATAGCCGGCCGCCTCGGCGCGCGGGACGCCTTTGGTCCGCAGAACGCGGGCGGCCTTATAACGATGTATACACGCGGTGATTTGCTTCCGCCTGTACTCGTTCGCGCGAAGGCGTTTGCGTTTGCGATCCATGCTACTTGAACGCCGCCAGCAATTCGTCCGACACGACACTCGGCTCGTCACCATCGCCAGTGATGCTATCCAAGCCCTGTTGGATCGTGTTGGGGATCACCTCGATCTCTTCGCGACCCGAGTACCAGTCATCGCTGAACGCGGCGATGGTCGGCTTCTGGCCGTCTTTAAGAAGGCACGCCTTGGCGTAGACGTGCTGTGCCGCCTGCGCTACCGCAAGCCGCATCGCTTCGTTCTTGGCGCTGTCCTCGTAGTCAACGCGAACTTCGATCGTGAATTGTCGCTGCATGGTCGGTTTGCTCCTTTCGTGTTCGTGATATTGCATCTGCCAATCGGCCAGCGCCTTTAGCTGATCAATTGGGCCGGAGAATGTCCAGAGCCGCGTCATATTACGAACTGTGGGCATTCTGCGATCCAATCAAGTTACCGTGACGGTAACGGCGGGCGCCGTGAAGCTTGCCAGAAACACGCGCCCACCGTCTGCTCAGTTGCTCAGCGAAGCGATAACGCTGATCAACGCGGCATTCTTGTTGATCCAGCCCGACATGGCTGGCTCATTGAAGAAGCCCATGTAGTCGCGCCGCAACAGCGCGCTGATATACGTGACGCCCATATCCTTTGCCACCTTTTCGAGGCGCTGGATGTACTGGATGCACTGCGGCAGGTCCGCCCGCTGCGTATACGCCGCCAACTCGTAGGCCATCAGCATCTGTAGGTCAGCCCGGGTCGGCACTGGCGTGCCTTGCGGGTCACCCACGATGTCCGCGTAGCTCGGCAGTTCAAGCCGGAACTGCAGATGGTTCACGATGCTCTGCGCGGCAGGCATCCCGATCGTGCCGGCAATCGTGCTGATCGCCAGCGCGTCCACTTCTTGGTTGCCCTGATCATCGAACGCGACTTGCAGGTAGCGGTCGACCGCACAGAGTTGCCGTGGGTTGCACCACGGTCCCTGTTCCTTGGGCTCGCTCTCGAATACGATCTGCGGGTTCGTCGCAGCCCACGCCTTGATCACCGGCATGGTTTGCCACTGCTTACCCTGATGCTCGTAGGGCTTGTCCAGATACGTCAGCAACTCGTCGATGTTGCCATCGATCTCCAAGAGTGTGCGGCGGGCGATGCAGAAGTCGAAGTCTTTCGACACACCGTAGCGCACGCCCTTGTTGGTGGCTGCGACGCGGACACTGCCGGGCGGCAGATACCACGGCGAGGTGCCGCCATTCAGGAAGATTTCAGCAAGCGCACGCTTCACGTCGCCTTCGCCCTGTCCGTACTCGTCGATGAACAGAAAGAAACGATCGTACATGAAGGCCGGCTTGCCCTCGGTCGAGATATACCAGAGCGGCACGCTCGGGTCGGTGACCGTGATCTTGCGCGTCTCGGTCGGGCTGATAGCGAACTCCCGGTCGCCCTTGAACTGGTAGCCGATCAGGTCAGGCGGGGTTTGCGTGGCCGCGAAGATCACACCGAAACCCCAAGAGATACCCTTGGCAGCGTCGCGTGCCTTGATCTTCTCGAACATGCGATACACGGTTTGGCTCTTGCCGATGCCCGAACCGGACGACAACATGACGGCCTGCCCCGACTGAATAAGTCGGAACGCCTCACGCTCAGCTTGGCTCAAATTCATCTGATCTCCTTTCGTTGTGGAGTGGGGGGATCGAACGCGATGGGCGCTCGTCACTGCCGGGTCGAACGCGCCCGGCAGGAACGAGCGTCAGGCTATTCGTCTTGCGCGGACGGCCTTTGCCGTGGCTGCCGCGCCGTCCCGATAGATGGATCGCGATCCGCGAAGCGGGGTATCCCGCTCAGGCGGCAGAGCGCCGACTTCACGCAGCCACGTCTCCACAGCCTCGATCGAGGCATGGTTGGACGCATATTCCTCGCTCGAATATGTACCCTGCTCTGCTCGCACCTTCGCGAGCCGCAGCACGACCTTGATGTCAGTCACTTGCACTGTCGTTCTCCTTTGCTAGTGCACGCTTTGCCATTTGTTCGACCAGAAATTCGTGCCCTTTTCGGTCGAGAAGATGTGTGATGGGGCCGGTGTAGAGCATGGTCCCATGTCCGTTGTTGCCGTGGTGACACGCATGGATTTGGACGTGATCTTCCTCGCCCACTGCGAATAGCTGCACAGTCACGTCGCCGTTACAGCTTTGTGCAGTGACGTATAGCCCGGACGACGCACTCCCTAGTCGTGACGTCGGCCCGCGCTGTCCCTGTAGTGTTCCATAAAACCTTGCCATCAGCGGATCAGTCCGTGGCGCACACCCGATACTTCGTGGTGGCGGACGCGTGCTACCATGGTCCTCTTGCGTTTGGGGTTGGTCTTGTTGGTTTCCGATCCCTGTGCTACGCCGTACTTCCTCCTGTGCGACGGCGGCATGGGGCGGAACGTGTATTCGTCAGGCGTAAACGTAGCACCGCGATCGAACGCCACGATCTCAGTCCGCACCGCATCCGGCGTCTTGTAGCGCAGCCAGTACTTGTCCGTCTCGATATACGTGCAGCCCAGATGCACGCGAGCCTTGGTGCATTTCGCTGTCCGCTTGACAGCACGCGCCGCAGCGCACCCGCCCGGGTCTTTGGTGGCACCGTGTGCCACGTCATGATCTGTCACGATCACTGTGAGTGGTTTGGTAGCATTGATTACCTTCTTGCCATTGATCTCCATAGTCCTTCGCTCCTTTGCTAGTGTGAACCTCTCAGAAAGGGTGGGCGGCAAGCCATGAGCGGAGCCCTGAAAGCCTGCCCATGCTCGCCGCCCTGCGTCGCGCTCGGTCAGTGCAGGTGAAAGGTCTTAAGCCCTGCACCAACTGTCCCTGCGCGCCGCAACTCTTACTGCGTCTTGCGAACGCAGTCGAAGTGGCTCAACTCCGTTGCCCACGCTGTCGTGGTATCGCGGACACCAGCCTCGTAGCCGCGATGCTCGCTGATCTGTAGGAACAGGAACACCACGACGCCGGCTGCGATTGGCCATATCCAGTTCATGGCGCGATCGCTTGCGGGTTTTTGGCTTTGGCGATGGCAGATAACCTTTTCTGCAACTCGCCGCGCGCTGCGATCACCTCGGCAGAGGTATCCCGCACACCGTGGTTGTTGCCCTTGACGAGCTTATCCAGTTGCTTGCGGATATTCTCAAGCACCTCTTCTGCGGTCGCCGGCTCCTTGCCGTTGGGTTTGAAGCAAAACCCGCGAAGTTCTTCCTCGTCGATCAGCGTATCACGCCTAAGTTGCTCGCGAGCATACTTCAAGAGCGTGTTGGTGGCGTCCTGCAACCTTTTCGCCTCGGCAGGCACTTGCCGCAACTTCTGCCGAATGTTCATCAAGGCGTTCACGGTCGCCAGCGGCTCACCGTTGCCGCCCTTGGGCCACATCCCCAACTTGATCCCAGTGCGCAGGCAGGAGACCAGCTTACGCTGGTTGTCCGCCTTGGCGTCGAAGATGTTGGCGCCAGTGCGTGCCTTGTAATACGCCTCGGCCAGCTTCTCGGCATCATCGACGCCGCGACCGTGTTTGTTTGGCTTCAAGTCGATGGCGTTGTGATAGCCGCCCTCGACGACTTTGAGCATGAACTTGATCTGTGTGTCCGTGCCCTTGCCGGCCTCTGCGCCCAATTCGGACGCAACAGCCATCAGGTCTTGTGCAGTTAGAACGTTCGTCATGGTCCTTTCGCTCCTTTCGTTGGTGGTGAATTGTTACCGCGGCGGTAATCGAACGCATCCGCCGCGCCGAACGGCCCGCCGTCCATACTCCCCGGGGGCGCGCCAGCCCTCTGGAAGAGAAGGGCGTGTCGTGCCACAGAAGATGCACTCTTCTAACAGCCAGTGGTGCGTGGTGTTGGGCGCTTTGACAGCGACCAGCTTCGGACACGGCTCATAACGCTCTTGCAGGACGCGCCGCGCCATCGCAATGTCATGGAGCCGCGCATGCTTCTTCATCGCTTGCGCTCCTGCTTCGGAAACACCACAAGCATCACGATGGCCGCGATAGCGCAGCCCGCAGCAACGTCATGGTCACCCAGCAACTGCGCTAGGACGGCAACGAGCGAGAGCGTGAATATCCTCATGCGTGCTCCTTCTTTGGTGCGAACTTCGCTGCCAAAACCCTTTTCGCACGGTGCGCCAGCACAGCCTCTTCATCGTGAAGCTCCACGATGTTGACGTGATAGTGCGGACACTCGGGCCAGCCGCGCTCGGGATTGTGCGGACACTCGGGCCAGCCGCGCTCGGGATTGAAGCGGTTGTGGTAGTGACAACCACAAGTGCCGCAATACTTCCTGCGCTCGGCTCGCTCGTGGGCCGAGTTGTCTACCCGAGTAGCCATGTGCTCACCGCAAACGCTGCACCAACCACAATGGTGATGCTCGATAGGAGCGCGATCACGAAGCCCAGCGCAGCCTGATCGCGGTCCACGTTGGTTTCGATCCAACGATGAACTTTACTCACTTCACGCTTTCTCATGTTAACTCCCTTTCCTTCCTGCCAGTGCATCGCGCGCGGCTTCCCATTTGGTCTGGAAGCCACAATTGCCAACGGCTCCATCAGTCCACGCCCACATGCCGTCGTTGCATTCCGTAATGCGAATGCCGGTCAGCGTCGCGACCTTAAGATTGTCGCGATCCGATTGGTCTGGTCGATAATCTCTCATGTTAAAACTCCTTTCCATATTCCACCACTTCGCGGCTTTCGATCGGTGCGAACCTCGCCTGTAGGGCAAAGTGCGCCGCAAGGCGCACCTCTTGGAGATCAAGCTTGTTGTCCACTGCCGCTTGCTCGACCCGCGAAGCATGTTTCAGGGCGCGCCAGCAAGGCCAGCACAACACTAGCCCTGCTTCCTTCGTACCTTCGCACCCTACGCAATAGGACGAGGCGCGAACGTGGGGATAGTCATCAGGGTACTGCCGCATGGTCACCGCTCTGTTGATCATGTGGGGCCACTCCACCATGTGGGCTCGCTCCATCCCGTTTGCCGATCCATGATCTTGCGGATCAGGCACAACTCGCCGTAGATCATCCACAGCAGCCCGGCAATGCCTAACAGCATCACTGCGATCCCGATCATCGCAAGCCCTCCACCATTTCCTTGACGATGTTGACCACGTAGTCCCGTTGCGCAGGAGCAAGCCGCGGTCGATCTACCACGTCACCTTGTTCAAGGCTCGCAATCAGGCGGTGACGCACCTCGCCACTGAACCCACGACCACTTGCCGCCCCAGCCTCCTTAAGCCGAGTTAGCAAGGTTTCTGGCAATACGATTGCGGTGTGCCGCATGGTAGCGGCTGCTTTCGGACGGCCACGCATCACAGCACCTCCATCATGCTCGCCACCACAGGCTTGCCAGCGCTTCGTCGTCGGTCAGCGATGCATATCGTGCGGCTTCATCTTGGCCGCCTATGTCATAGCGCACAGTGATGAACACGTCGCGGCCTTCCCGGATGACGGACACCGGGAAGGCGCGGCAACGCGCGCACTTCGGATCGCTGAACGTGCCTTTCTCCATCACGCATCCTCCCCGATCCAGTACCTGATCTCGCCGCACTGCCCGAGTTCCTCCACGGTCAGCGACGTACCGTCCGTGAAGGTCAGATGGACAAAGCCATAGCCACTCACATCAAGAGCCGCCACTGCCGACTGGATAGTCTTGCCGACCACGCTCCGGATCGGCCCTTCGTCGTTTGCCAGTGCCATTAACGTGACCCTCCGTTCTGCCGGGTGCAGCCGCTCACACAGGCCGGCGAGCCGCAGTTCATGCTGCAAGCGAACTGGCGAGGCGCTCCACGGCGCCCGAAGGCTGGCGCTGCCGGATACTTGCGCACCGGCTGGATCACGTCTGCGCCTTCTCTGAAGGGGATGGACGGCATGGGGAAAGACCGTAGTGACAGGGTGGGCGCTGCATTGCGGGATGTGGCGATGTGCCTGCTGGCATCGAGCCAAGCCAACGTGGCCAATTCAAGGCTGTCGTAGGCAGCGGCGGTGCGCCGCGCCGGGTGCAGCGAGTTCGAGCGGTGATTGATCTTCGTCATGGTAGCTTGTGACCTTTCAAGTCGGGAGGGGTTCCGTTACCGCAGCGGTAACGCGGCGGGCCGATCGCGGCGCGCCGATCCCGCCGGGCCGAACGCCCCCATGAGGGGTGGCTAGGTCGATAAGTGTCCAATGGTCGCGAAAGTGTCCACGCGATAATCTGCTATATCATGATACCGCTATCGAGCGACGGAGAGCGGCAGAGCGCGGCTCGGAGAGCGCCAGCCATGTGGTATCGAGGTATAGCGTAATTTGCGGTGGACACTTATTGAGGTCGTGGGCACTATGTGCTGGGAGCGTAGCTCAGGTAACGGGGACGTGATGGTGCAAGTGCGTTGTGGTAAAATGGTATATAAGTGTCCAAGTGTCCAACTTTTTGAAAACAAATGACCCTACCTCGGGCTTACCTACCCCCCACCCCTCCCCCCTACCCGAATAGAATTTTAACCTTTTCACCTTTTTCGAGGCCATACCACTAATAGTAGCTGTGTTTATGTTTTGTTCTCCTAATAATACTATTTACAAAGACAGATATTTTTCTGCCGGACGATTTTCTGCCAAAGGTTAAAGAAGTATTGGAGGGGGGGGGAGGGGTAGGGGGTAGGAAGGTGCTACGTAGGGGGTCTTGTTTTCAAAAAAACTGGACACTTATGCCTTTTAGGGGTTAAGTGGTTGAAATCTCTCACAAAGAAGTGTCCAAACCAGATTGGACACTTATTGGACATTTTAGACGTGTTTAGAGCGCATGGCTTAATCGCTCAGTTTTTAGCCTAGGGCAGTGTAACTGTCGAGCGCTACCACCTTGCAGGCCGTTCGACGCGGCGAGTGTGAGCCGGCCGATTGGCGGCCGCCTCTTCACCCTGAAAGGTCTACATCATGTCCAATATCAACGGCACCATCAAAGACGGCAAGCTGTTCCTCGAAATCGACGTGTCGCCTGAGGCGTGCAAGAATGCGCCCAAGTCAGCCTCTGGCAAGTCGTTCACCGTGGCATCCACCCGTGGCTTTACCCGCTTCGGCAATGTGGGAGTGTCCCTGAATGTGACAGTTCCCAACTCGGCCTACGAGAAACCCGCGAAGTAACACCTTGCTAACCAGTTCCTGACCTGATCCCCCGACGGGTTCGCCCCGTCGGGGGCTTTCGCGCGCCCCCCGGTAGCATGGACGGGCGCCCCCCGTCTCGCTGCGCGAGACCCGCCCCGGAAATACCTAGGAGCCAAAAACCCATTTTAACCCTTTATTAAGGTGACAAGGTGATGTTTCCCTGACCCCCACGGTCTCACGGGAGAGCCCTCGGATGTACAGGGCGCCGGTGAGATCGCATCCCTTGGAGCCGTCCCCATGACTACTTCCGTCCGTGTCACCGTCGGGCTTTACGCCAACTGGAAAGTCAAAGTCGTCACCCGCGCCTATGTCGGCGACCTGTCCGCGGGCACCGGCAAATGGGAGACGCAGAAGCCGCAGTTCGTGCTGCCGGGCGGCGACGTCTATTTCAACATCCACGACCACCTGATGATTACCCGCATCAGCGAGGGGCCGCTGACCAAGCGGCAGGTGATCGAGCGCGACAAACAGATCGCCGCCACCAAGGCCGCGAGCGCTGCCGACGATCCGCCAATGACAGCCTCGGTCTCTTCCATCGGGGGGAGCAACTGAAATGCAACACGTAGCTCACCGCGGCAGCGATCCCGTGCGCCCATCGAACCCCACCCACTGCAACAAGTGCGGCGACCCGCTCGACCCTGACGGTATCTGCCGCCAGCCGCATGCCACCCAGCACCTGCCCCCGATGCAGGAGCAGCGCGCCACCACCATGATCGGCCGTACGCACCTCGGGTCCATGGCCAAGCCGGTGGCGGCATGAAGTTCAATCCGAAGGTCGGTGATCTCGTCTACATGCGCTGGGACGACCACTGCAGCTATTCCTCGATGGGGTGGAAGGAGATCAATAAGATCAAGGAGGAGTTGGTGCCGCACTCCATCTGCGAGACTGTCGGGTTCGTGCTCGACGTCACGCCGACCACCATCACCACGGCATCGAGCATCGCTTTCAACGACGGCGGGGACGACTGTTCCCAGATGGCAACGCGGCTGCGGCGCTGCCTCGTGCGTGGCAAGGTGATAGCGCGGTTCCCGCGACCAAAGGACACATGATGAACGATATTCCGTTCGTACTGGCCGTGGAGGCCGCGCGCATGATCCTCGTTGCCGTGCTTGTCGCCGGCGCGTTGCTCGTCGCGGAACACCTTTACGATAAGAAGCCGCCCCGCCGCCGCTAACTCTCGCTTAAGGATATGCCGTCATGATGGACTGGATCAGAGAAACCGAGGAGCTTCTGTTCCACGGTAAGCTGCAATACGTCACCGATCGCCAACTGCTTCACCACCTGCTCAGAGGACAACACGCCATGGCTCTCGATTTCACCAAGATCAATGCCGCCGTCGCTCGCGTCGACGGCGATGTCGCCAAGCTCGTGGCGGCACTCCCGAACCCGGCACAGGCAGCGGCCGACCAGACCGCTCTCGATGCGCTCGCCGGGACGCTTGACACAAGCTCGACAGCGGCAGAGACTGCGCTTGCACCGCCGGCGCCCCCCACTCCACCGGCGGCGTAACGATACTCACCGAAACATGACGCAAGGTGGCCCCGAGGGTAATGCTTCGGGGCCATCGGCGTTTGGGGTTCGTTAACGCCATCACGATAGTGTCATCGTCGGGCTCGCTGCCGTCTTCCGGCGTTTGCACGGACGCCTACCGATGGGGGTCAGAAGGTGGCGAGCCTACTTCCCCTCGTGTGAGCTATTTTGATCACCCGCTTGACAGTTCCGAGAAAATTAACTTATGCTCCCCTCCGGTCAGTGGGAGCCGCATCACATGTTAGCAGACGTCCAGCCTGTCGCCGCATCACCAGAAGACATCGCCATCCGCCTTGCTGACGAGGGCATCCCAGTTCGGGCGATCGCCCGGGCGATCAGGGTAGCAGGGTCGGACGTCTACGAGATACTGACCACCGCGCTGCTCGAAGGGCGTATCGTCGACATCCCCAAGGACGACTGGCCACCGGGATCGCCACGCGCGAACCGATCACAATCGGATCACAATATCTTGAACGACGAGGAGCAGGTCAAGTTTCTCTGCTCCGTGAAATTCAAAACTACCCGCCTCCAATCCGCCCTGCTGACCGCCGTCCTCAAGCGCCAGCAAGTCTCCAAACAAACCTTGCACGACGTGATCGAACACACGCGGCTGATGTATGGGACGAACAAGGAGCCGACCGACCAGAAGATGGTCGATGTCATGGTCTGCCATCTCCGTAAAAAGCTGAAACCTTTCAATTTCGACATCCTCACCGTGTGGGGGGTTGGATACCGTATGGACCCGGTGCACCGCGAGGCTGCGCTTGTGATGCTTACGGCCCTTGCCACTGGTGGAGGAAATGCCTGATGCCCGCCGACCCGGTTGTCGACGAAGAGTTCATGGTCGAAGCACTGTCCACCGAGGTCTCCCCGCAGACGATCGCGCGGTTGCAGACCGGGGCCATGCTGCTTCTGATCGACGCATATGACCGCAAGACCACCCGCGGCGAGTTCGCCCAGATCGCCGACGCCGCCGTCAAGGCGTATTCTCAAGCTGCCAAGCTCTGGCTGATGACGAACATCAAGGCGGCCTGCGACGAGGGCTACCTCGACCCGGCGCACGTGTTGGAGGCGCAGTGTGCCCTGATCGCCAGTGTCGCCGACATGACGGGCAACGCGCGTCAGCTTGCCTGTCTCCTCAAGCAATGCCCGTTGAAGGAAGACAAGGTCCACTGATGGACGAGCCAGTCGATACCGGCTTTGCGGCGGTCCTCACCAACCCGAACGCAGTGTGGAAGGAGCCGAGCGACGGCTCGATCTATGCTGTTCTCAGTCGCGCGCAGGCGGCGCCCGAGGAGCAGGCGGGCCTCGATGCCGCTGTTACCGCCACGGTAACAAAGCTGACCCCCGACGGCGTGCAGGCGGCGAAGGCGCTCCTCTCCCTGCCGGCGCTTACCGCGCAGATGCTGGCGAGACTGGCGCGCGAGTTGGCCATGGACATCCGACCACAACTCGACATCCTCAAAGACTACGGCCTCAACCGGGTGCAGTATGACTTCCTCCGCGAGCACAACGAGTTCTTCAAAGCCGCGCTCTACGCGTCCGTCATCGAGTGGAACAGCGCGATGTCCACCCCAGAGCGGATCAAGGCGCAAGCCGCAGCCGCCCTCGAAGACAAGCTCCCTGATCTTGCCATCCGCATGGGTAACAAGAGTGAGGGCCTGCCCGGCGTCGTTGAAGCGGCAAAGCTCTTTGCAAAAATCGCTGGCGTCGGCGAGCGCGACATGGGGAATGTCGCCACGGGAGAGAGATTTACTATTACTATCAATCTTGGGGCCGACGAGAGGCTTGTGGTCGGGGCCCCTAAAGAAATATCGGCGGCAGGTGTATCTGCGGCTGGCGTCGGCCAAATTCCAGTCGACGCCGAAGGGCAAGATCGTGCGCAGGCGCTTCGACCAATCGCCGAAGGGGCGGGAAACGCATCGACGTTTCGACTGGTCTCCCAAGCGCCAAGCGATCGAGCAGCGATACCGGAAGACACCAAAAAGTAAGGAGCGGGCGTTTAGATACTCCCACTCCCCAAAGGGTCACGAGCGAACTTGGAGATACACGAATGGCCGGCGCAAAGAAAACCGTAGAGCAGCAGCTTCAAGACGCGATGGACATCATCAAGAAGAAGAATGCGGAGTTACTTGATACCAAGCGCGTGATCCAAGGGCTGCAGCGCGCCGAAGACACCGCCGAGAAAATCCGACAGGAGATTTACAATCTTGCGGCACACACCCCAGAGCCACCAGTGTGGCTCTCCGGGAAGGGCGTCAAGAACGGCGCCCGCGGCGGTCCGGTCACCATCTGGTCGGACTTCCACTACGGAGAGCGGGTCTTCCCAGACCAAGTCGGGGGCGTCAACGTCTTCAACAACAAGGTGGCAAAGGAGCGGTTCACGCGGCTGGTGAACATCACCATCGACCTCTGCGAGAACCACATGGGGCGGGCGAACGTCAAGTATCCGGGCATCGTGATCTGTCTCGGGGGCGACATGATCTCAGGCGACATCCACGAAGAACTCGCCGAGACGAATGATCGCACACCGCACCAAGCGGTCAACGATCTCTCCGACATGATTGCTGCAGGGTTAGAGCAGATGGCCGACAAGTTCGGCCGAGTATTCGTGCCGTGCGTGGTAGGTAATCACGGCCGCTCCACCAAGAAGATGCGGATGAAGGGAAGAGTTTATACTTCGTTCGACTGGAACATCTACTGCAATTTGGAGCGACACTTCCGCAAAGACAAGCGCATTCAGTTCCACATCCCGGTCGATGCCGATGCCCATTTCTCGGTGTATGGCGAGCGGTTCCTCCTCACCCACGGCGACAGCCTCGGCACCTCCGGTGGCGACGGAATTATTGGGGCGATCGGCCCAATCATGCGCGGCACGTTCAAGGTCGGCCGCAGCGAGGCGGCTATCGGCGCGGACTTCGACCACTTGCTGATGGGGCACTATCACCAGATGCTCTGGTTGCCGAGCGTTATCGTCAACGGCGCCCTCAAGGGCTACGACGAGTACGCCAAGCTCAAGCTGCGCGCCCCGTTCTCGCGCCCCTCGCAGGCACTGTTCTTCGTGCATCCCGAGCACGGCATCACCGCCCGCTGGGAAGTCTTGCTGGAAGGTCGCAAGGTCGCCCGCGAGAACGTGGCGTGGCTACAGTGGAAGTGATTTATGGCTGAACTGAACTACACGGCTCCCCCCACCTGCGCGCGGTTTATGAAGTCAGAAGCCTTCGGGCGGCTCATTGCCGGGCCGGTCGGTTCCGGCAAGACGACCGCGTGTGTCATCGAGTTGCTGAAACGCTCCTCGGTGCAGGCGCCCGGCAAGGACGGCATCCGGCACACCCGCCACGCGATTGTGCGGCAGACGTTAAAGCAATTGAAAGACACCGTGCTCAAGGATTGCCAGCAGTGGCTCCGCGGCTTCGGCAACTGGAAGGTCTCCGAGAACACCTTCCATTTGGAGTTCGACAATGTGCGATCCGAATGGGTGTTCATCCCGCTGGAAAATGCTGAGGACCAGTCGCGTCTGCTGTCTATGCAGCTTACTGGCGCGTGGCTGTCAGAGTGCATTGAAATGGACCTCGATGTTATTGGTCCTATCTCTGGGCGTCTCGGTCGTTATCCTTCTGGTGACGACGGTACTCCTTCGTGGTACGGCCTCGTGGCTGATACGAACTTCCCGACAGAAATGACGCCGTGGCATGAATTCATGGAGAACCCGCGGCCGAATTGGTCGATCTTCCGACAGCCGAGCGGGCTCGCGCCGAACGCCGAGAACCTGAACTGGTTGGTGCAAAATGAAGCGTCGATGTCGCTCCCTGTGGATCACCCGGCGCGACTTGCGCAGGGGCGCAAGTATTACGAGCGATTCGTCGAAATGTACGGCGAGGACAGCGACTGGGTCCGCCGCTACGTCAAGGCCCAGTACGGCGACGACCCCAGCGGCGCCGCTGTGTTCAAGAACTCGTTTCGTACAGATTTTCACATAGTCGATGACGTCATGCCGATCCCCGGCTACCCGCTGCTGGTTGGTCAAGACTTCGGGAGAAATCCATGGTCACTTATCTGTCAGATGGATCATATGGGACGCCTCTTGGTGCTGCAGGAAGTGCCCGGTACCAACGTTGGTTTGGAGAAACACATCAATCAGAGCCTGCGCCCGGCCCTTTTGTCGAACCGATATCTTGGCTACCGCGTTGCCGTTGTGGGCGATCCGTCTGGTGTTGCGAAGGGCAACGTCTCGGAAGAGAGTTGCTTCGACGCGCTGGCGAGGCTTGGCCTGCCGGCTTTTCCAGCACCAACGAACGATATCGAGCCGAGGTTGCGCGCTGTGGAGGCCCTACTCACGCGTCAGACGAACGGTGGACCTACATTAATGATATCGAGACGCGGGTGCCCGTTCTTGTGTCGCGCTATGGCTGGCGGCTATCGTTTTACGAAAACGAAGCAGGGGGCCTTGCGCACTGTCCCCGACAAGAACGACGCGGAGGGCTTCTCGCACGTCGCTGACGACCTGCAGTACGTTTCGCTCGTGGTGCATGGCGGCGTCGTCCCGGAGATCACCAGACGACTACGCCCGCGCGGAAAGAAGCGCGAGCGGGTATCGGCGCTGGGCTGGACTTAGTGCGACGGGGTTGTGAACTCGGGCGGCAGCGGGGTCTCGGCGTGCTTGAGCTTCGCCTCCAACATAATCGCTGAGGCTTTCAGCCGCGCCAACCTGCGGATGCGGCGGTCCCGCACGTATCCTTGCACGGTCTTGCTCTCGTACATCTGTAGAAGGTACCAGCCGCCGGCGATGACGGCGGCGATTGCGGGAGCCCAGCCGAGCAATGTGCCAACGATCGCCGCTGCCGCCGTGCCGTTGCCGAGCCAGTAGGTGAACGCGCCGTGCTGGTCCATTGGTGGTGCCCCTTTCGTCCCACCATTGCTACGGGTATGGCGTTAAGAAGTTCTTTAGGGGGGCACGGCTATGTTCCGCGGGCGCAAACGTGGAACCACCGATGGCCAATCTTGGACAGGAGGGCGTAATCCAGTTTACCGCGCCGGCTCAGTTGGAGCAGCAGCTACAGACTGCCGCGACACAGAAGGCGCAGGTTCAGGATGCCGCTCAGAGCAACATCACGCAGTACCCGGAACTCGCCGGGTATGTGAAAGCACAGTTCGAGATTTTCCGAAACCACCGCAACACGCAGGCGGGCTGGTCCAATCGGATGCTCGCGGCGTTGCGCACATTCAACGGTCAGTACGATCCGACCAAGCTCGTCGAGATCACCAAGATGGGCGGCTCGACGGTCTACGCGCGCATGATCGCGCAGAAGTGCCGCGCGGCGTCGTCGTTGTTGCGGGACATCTACCTCGGGCAGGACCAGCCGTGGGCGCTCCAAGCGCCGGCGGACCCCGACATCCCGGACGACGTCAAGGCGCAGATCGACCAGTTGATCCAGCAAGAGGGTCAGATGGTGACCCAGCAACTTGGCCAGCCGCCGTCGCCGTCCGACATGGCGGACCGCAAGCGCAACCTGCTCGATCAGGCCGAGGAGGCCGCCAAGAAGAAGGCGACCAAACAGGCCCGCGCGAGCGAGGACAAGATCGAGGACATGCTGCGGCAGGGCGGCTTCTATCACGCGCTCGCCGAGTTCTTGGTCGACCTGCCGATCTTCCCGTTTGCCTGTATCAAGGGTCCCGTCGTCAAGGTCTGCCCGAAGGTGACATGGGGCAAAGGTGGCGGCCAGCCGACGGTGCAGCAGGTGCCCACGCTGACGTGGAACCGGGTCTCGCCGTTCGACCTCTGGTTCACGCCGGGCGTGGCCGACATCGCGAACGCCAATGTGATCGAGAAGCTGCGCGTCACCCGCGCCGAGCTTAACGATCTGCTTGATCTCCCCGGCTACAATCAGGACGAGATCAGGATGGTGCTCGACGAGTACGGTCGAGGCGGCCTCTATGACAACTGGGACACGACCGACGCCGAGCGCAGCGTCCTCGAAAACCGTGAGAACCCAGCGTGGAACCGCTCCGGGATGATCTCCATGATGGAGTTCAACGGCAATGTTCAAGGGCGTCTGCTGCAGGATTATGGAATGGCGGTCCCGGATGAACTCCGCGATTACCACGTTCAAATCTGGGTTGTGGGCAGTCATGTCATTAAAGCCCACCTCTCCCCGTCACCGCGCCAGCGTCATCCCTATTTCATCACGTCTTTCGAGAAAGTCCCGGGCACGCCCGTCGGGAACGGCCTCACCGATCTGCTTCAAGACCTACAAGAAGTCGCGAACGCCACCCTCCGGTCGATTGTAAACAACGTCTCGATCTCGTCGGGACCACAGGTCGTGGTCAACGACGACATGCTCGCGCCCGAGGAAAACGGAGAGGACCTGTATCCATGGAAGCGATGGCATGTCCGCAGCGACCCCGTTCAGAGCCAGACGAAGCAGCCGATCAGCTTCTTCATGCCGGCGAACAACGCGGCGCCGCTGATCCAAGTGTATCAGGAGTTCATCAGCATTGCGGACGACGTCTCGGCGATCCCGAAGTATGTCGGTGGGCAGGCTGGTGGTGGTGCTGGCAGGACCGCATCGGGCCTAGCGATGCTCATGGGGAATGCCTCGAAGATTTTGCAGACAGTGAGCGCGAACATCGACCGTGACGTGTTGGAGGAATGTCTTCTCCAACTGTTCGACCTGTTGATGTTGACCGATACGAGTGGGCTACTCACCGGCGAGGAGAAGGTCACCGTGCAGGGCGTCAACGTGGCGATCCAGCGCGAGACCCTGCGCCAGCGACAAATCGAGTTCCTGCAGGCAACGAACAACCCGACTGACATGAAGATCATGGGGCTCAAGGGCCGCTCGACCGTGCTGCGCAGTGTGTCGACGACGATCGGTATGCCGGGCGACGACATCGTCCCGAGCGAGGACGCCATCGACCAGATGATGAAGCAGCAACAGCAGCAGTCGCAGCAGGGTGGCGACATCGACGCGCTGATCCAGAAGAACGTCCAAGAAGGTGTTGCTGCCGGTGTCAAGCTGATCACCAAGGAGTTGACGTCCGGCGTCCTCGCGCAGCACGAGCAGATGGGCGAAGGCCCGCCGGCACACATCGGCACGCCCCCGGGTAGCGGCGCGCTGCCGCCCTCGGGCGTCACCGCGACGAACAATCCGTCCATGGACCTGTCGAGCGAAGCCAGCCAAGCGCAGGGCGCGCAGCCCTCGCCGCTTTCCAAGTCGATGGGACCCCAGACGCATCTTCTCGGCAACCAGCCGGGCCCCGGCGCCAAACAGGTTACGGGGGGCGTGGGCTGATCTCTTAAGAGCTTTTTAAGGTGAGTGTGGTGCTCTCGCGGGCATGTTCAGCCGATGGGGCTGAGGCCAGTGAAAACTGACAGGGGACTTCGATGGCAATTCTTAGCTCACGCAACTACGACCGCAACATGCTGGGTAGCGTCCTCAAGCAGGTGGTCGACGTCATCAACAATGGCAGCGTGGGCGGCCCCACCGGCGTCACCGGCCCAGCCGGACCGACCGGCGCCTCCACCGGCGCGACGGGCAACACCGGCCCTGCCGGCAGCACCGGCCCGACCGGCACCAACATTTCAGTCCCCGGACCGCAGGGTCCGAACGGCGTACAGGGCATCACGGGCGTCACCGGACCGACAGGGCCCGGCGCCACTGGTCCCGCGGGCGCCGCAGGCGCAACCGGCGCCGCCAATGGCGTCACCGGCCCCACCGGCCCGACGGGCACCGGCGTTGTCGGTCCTGCAGGTCCTGCTGGCCCCACCGGAGCAACCGGCCCGACCGGGCCGTCGGGCACCGTTGGCATCGTCATCATCCCGCCGACCTCCGACCCGCATGCCAACGGACAGGTCTGGGTGAACGCGGGCGTCCTCACCGTCTCGGCCGGTTAATAGGAGGCTGACATGGCAGTAGGAAACAGCGTCTTCGGGGTCCCGGTTACACCGGACCCCGATGTTCGGAACGACACCGACGTCCACATGACCTACGACGACAACCGTATCCCGGCGGCCCTCAAGGAAGTCGTCGACCTGATCAACGCAAAGAACATCCCGGGTCCGCTTGGCCCCACCGGGGCCAAAGGACCAACGGGCGGTGGCGCTGCGGCGTTTACTGGCCCGACCGGCCCAACGGGCGTAGGCCCGACCGGCCCCGGCATCCTGAATACGGGTCCGACCGGCTCGACCGGCTATCAGGGTCCGCAGGGACCTGCCGGCAACACCGGGACCACCGGCGCCACCGGACCGACCGGGCAGACCGGCCCGACGGGCGGCTCGTCCTTGCCGGGTGCAACGGGTGCGGCTTCGGCCACCGGCGCCACCGGCGTCACCGGGCCGACCGGCGTGGCCAGCGATTACGCCGGCCGCTACGGCCCGCTGAACACCACAACGGTGTGGAAACCGCCGAGCGTCGACCCCGGCATTGCGGGTGCGATCTGGAACGCGAACGGCGGGACGGGGGCGGTCAGCATGACCGGCTTCAACTACACCGGCGTCACGGGCCTGACCGGCACCAACCAGACCGGTATCTTCATCGGCCTGACGGGGGCGTGGTTCAAAATCTCCCATGGAGGCCCGAGCCCCAGCCGCTAAAATATGACCCCCAACCGAAGGTCCGTGCAAAATGACCCGACTGTGTTTGAATATGATCGTGAAGAACGAGGCTGCGCGCATTGAGCGTTGCCTCGCTTCCGTTGCGCCCTACATTTCCAACTACGCCATTCTCGACACGGGCTCGACCGACGAGACGATCGAGGTGATCAAGCAGTTCTTCAAGGACCGCTTGATCCCCGGCGTCATCGGTAAAGGGGCGTTCCGTGACTTCTCGCAGGCGCGCAACGACGCGCTCGCTCTCGGCCGCGCGCAGCAGCGACGCCACCCCGCCGACTTCTTCCTTCTCTGCGATGCCGACATGGAAATGCGGGTGGACCCGACCATCCCGGCGCCGTTCTCTAACCTGCGGAAAGACGCGCCCGCTTATACGGTGCTGCAGTGCGCCGGCGGTGTCTCCTATGCGAACACGCGCCTGCTCAACACCAAGGCGACCGCGCTCTACCGGGGTGCCACACACGAGTATCTGGATATCGCGGTCGCCGGACAACTCACCGGTGTCGACTTCCTCGACCATGCCGACGGCGCCAACCGGACGAACAAGGCCGAACGGGACATCGTCCTTCTGACAGCGGAGTTGGAGTGTGACCCCGAGAACCCACGGACATGGTTCTATCTCGGCAACTCGTACATGGACATAGGGAAGTGGGCGTCCGCGGAGTTCGCCTACCGCAAGCGGATCGCGATCGGCGGCTGGGACGAAGAGGTTCATAACGCACAAGTCAAGCTTGCCCATTGCATGAACAACCAAGGGGTCGAGAGCCAGTTCGTTACCGACATGCTGACGGCCTACAGTATGCGCCCGCAGCGCGCCGAAGTGCTCCACGATCTCACCAAGCACTATCGCTTAAAGCCCGGCCAGCAGGCGACCGCCCTCATGTTCCTTCGCGCCGGTTACGGCGCGAAGCGGCCGGACGATCTCCTCTTCGTGCCGGATTGGGTCTACAACTGGGGCTTCAAGGAAGAGTACACGATCCTCGGGTTCTATGGGACCGATGAGGACAAGAAGCGCGGCGCCGCCTGTGCGAATAGCTTGGCGCTCGATCCCTCGGTGCCGCCACACGTGCGTTGGGGCGCGCGACAGAACCTGCGCTGGTACGTCAAGCCGCTCAGCGCGCACTGTCCCTCGTTCTCGTCTAAGCTGATCGAGGTGCGACCACCCGCGGGTTACACCGCGATGAACCCATCAGTGGCGAACGACCCGGACACGGGCGGCTTATGCGCGATCGTTCGCACGGTGAATTACACGATCGACGGCGACGGCCGCTACCTGATCAAGAAGGACGGGAGTGAGGCCAACGGCACCAACCCGATCAACACCATCAACCTGTTTGTGCGGCTTGACAACGATCTCGTTAACAGGGCCGGACAAATGGAGATCATGTGGGAGCGGCCGGCGCCCGCGTTCGATCTCGTCACCGGCTTGGAGGACATGCGCCTCTTCCACCATGGCGGGTTCTGGATGGCGACCGCCTGCATCCGCGAACAGCTTGCGTCGGGAATGCCGCAGCAAATTCTCTGTCAACTCGACGATGGGTGGGAGATCACCGAATGGAAGGCGCTTTCGAACGGTTCGACGTGCGAGAAGAACTGGATGCCGATCCCAGATGACCATCTGTTCTATATCGACCGACTTGATACGATCCGCGCCAGCGACGGTATATCAGTCAAAGTGGGTCTCCCGGCAGTTGACAACATCAGTGGTGGTAGCCCGCTAATCAAGTTCAAGAATGGGTGGTTGGGCATCGTCCACGAGGCGATCGACCCCGGCGATTACCGGCGTGTCTATATCCACCGCTGGGTGTGGCTCAGCGAGGACCATACGCTGCGCCGGCTCTCCGTGCCGTTCTGCTTCCACGACCGGCAGATCGAGTTCGCAGCCGGGCTGGCAGCGCACCCGAACGGCGTCGATCTCGTCGTCTCCTACGGCGTGCGCGACTGCGAGGCGCGGATCGCCCGCGTAGCTGCAACCGAGGTGTCGGCGATGCTGAGTGACTTCTATGAGGGTTAAGCTGGTCACCGGCTATGTCCCGATCCCGGGTCATCCGCGCACCGCGGCGGAATACGGCGAACTCGGCGAGCGGCTGAGCGGCGTCCCGATCCCGAAGAAGGCGTTCTATATGCGCGTCGAGGATACGTGGCTATGGAAGCATGTCCACTCGCTAGATTACATCCCGACGGTGTCCGAGCACGACAACTCCGCGAAGAACACGCTGGCCTATCATGCCGTCAACCACCAGAAGTCGTCGTGGCTCGTCGCCGCGGCGGATGACGACCCCGACGCGGACGTGTTGGTGTGGATCGACTACGGCATCTTCCGGTTACCCGGGGTCAACAACCAGTCGATCTATGAGTTCGTCCAGCGGCTCGACGACAAGAAGATTTATGCGCCCGGGTGCCAAGGTGAGCCCGCGGCGGTGGAGAGTTCCTATCCGTGCTGGCGGTTCTGCGGATCGATGATCGCGGTGCCGAAGAAGCTCGTTGACCAGTTCGACTACGCGGTGCGTGTCGCCGCTCGACGACATATCGCGAAAACGCTCAATGTCGAGTGGGAGGTCAATACGTGGGCGCGCGTCGAGAAGCGCCACCGTCTGCCGGTCGAAGTGTACATGGCAGATCACAATGTCTCGATGTTCGACAACTTTCGGAGACCACAATGAGTTCGCTTGAAGAACTGTTCACGTTCTACGGCACCGACAAGGGCATCTGGGGTTACACCCCAGCCTACGAGAAATACCTGCTGGGGCGCCGCGACGGCCCGCAGGCGATCAAGAACGTCTTGGAGATCGGCATCTGCGGCTTCCGGGACATCCCCAACAACGTCATCGGAGCGAGCCTGTTCGCATGGCGCGAGTATTTCCCGCAGGCTACTGTCTATGGGATCGACAACGACCCACGCTTCATCTTCAACGATCAGTGGCGGATCACCACTGCGCTCGCGGACGCCTACGAGCCGCACGCACTCTACAACGCCCTGCAGGTGTTCGGCGCCCCGCCGTTCGACTTCATTTGCGACGACGCAGTCCACGATCCGGGGCCGCAGGCGAAGCTCTGCATGATGCTCTGGGACCAGCTTGCCCCCGGCGGCGTCTACGCGATCGAGGAGTTGTGTCCCTATAAGATCGCCGACTTCGACGTCTGGGAGAAGTTTCTCGTGCCACTGATGCAGGCGCTCCCGTCGATCAGCCACGCCGAAGTAGTGCAGACCCACAAGGACGAACGGCTCGTCCTCCTCACCAAAGCGTCTTAACGTTTCTTTAGCACAGCCATCGGTATGCTCCCCGGGATTTCTTCCCACTTTGGAGACACACCGATGGCTGGTTCATTGAACGGCGGCTTCCAGAAGAAGACCGAGAAGAAGGCCGACTTTGCCAAGGGTGGCAACACCCCGATGTTTGGCAAGGGCGACCGCACCACGACCGCACCGGCCGATGGCGCACACGGACAGGGCTCCGGTACGACTGACCATGGGGCTTCCGGCCCGGGTCCGAGCACCGGCGACAAGTTCGCCAAGGGCGGCTCGACCAAGATGTTCGGTTACGAGGGCGCCGTGCCCGCGACCGCTGGACAGACCGGCGCTCGCTAATGGTCAACCGGTCCTCCATCAGCGGCAGAACGCCGACCGCGCCGCGTTCGGTCCCCTCACCGGGAGCGACGCCGACGGTCGGGATCAAGCCACCGAAGCCGGGGACTGGTCTTGGGGGCCCGCAAGCCCGCATCAAGCCGATCCCTCCGGGGGGCGGCAACACCCGTGACTACGGGAAGGCCCCACCCATGGCGCCACCGAGCCCGTTCGGGCACAGCGGCGGCAACTCCAACATCGGAGGCTTCTGATGTTCAAGAAGCACATGACGCCCCTCAAGCCACACTCCAAGGCGGGCACCCTCGATAATTCACCCAACAAGGGCTCGAACCAACGCGCGCTTCCCGGTGCAGCCACCGGCGGCGGTCCCGCGTCGTTCCAGTCCTACGGCAAAGCCACCCCCATGGCACAGCCTGCACCCGCTCCCGATGGTATCGGCAGTGGTACGTGGGGCGGAAACGGAATTGCTTGACCCCTACTGACGTCATCAAACACTACGCTTTACGCCTCAAGAACGCCGATCCCGAGAGTTGGGACCGCTTCGTGCAGGCGTTCGACGGCTATGCGACCGAAGTTACCGTGGCGGTAACACAGGCGCCGTCCGAGGAAATCCTCCGCTGCCAAGGTCGAGCCCAGCAGATGCTGGCGCTCCTGCGGCTGTTCCAAGAGTGCCACCTCACCCGAGACCCACCCCCACGTTAATTTGGAGTGCTACCCATGGCCGCCAACGACCAACTATCTGACGGAAAAGGACTTACTGACTTCTCGGTGGACCCGAACGTCCGTATCCCAGACCACGTCAAGCAGCAGGCGAACGCCGCCGACGCGCTCCACAAGCAGGTCTACAAGGAGGACCTGCCGCAGCCAGCCCAGCCAGAACACACCCACGCTACGCCGGCCGCCCAGCCCGGCGATGCCGCCGCCGCGGCAGAAGAGGCCGCCCGCGCGGAAGCCGCTCGCGCCGCCGCGCAGACGCATCCCCAGACCCAGCAGCCGGACCCCACCAAGCCGGGCGTTTCGACCGACGACGAGGGTATCTCGGCGTCCGAGTGGCGTCATCGGTTCTTGTCGATGAAGGGGCGCTATGACGCGCAGGTGCGCCAGAGCGGGGCAGATCGCCAGCAAATGCAGGAGCTTGCCGATGAATTGACCCGAACGCAGGCGCTGCTACAGCCGACTTCAAGCAAACCGGTGGCTCAGGACCACACTCAGGTTCACAAAAAGTTGATCACGGATCAGGATCGCGAGACCTATGGCGACGACCTGATCGATGTCGCGAAACGCGCCGCCATGGAGACGATCGGACCGGAGATCGAGAGCCTGCGGACCGAGAACCAGAACCTCAAAAAGCAAGTAACTTCAACAGGTCAGAAGGAATTGCGAAGCGCGCTGACGCAGGCTGTCCCGGACTGGGCGGCCATCAATAAGAGCCAGCAATTCCTCACATGGCTCGCTTTACCGAATATTTACACTGGGCAGATACGAAGGGACATGTTGAGAACGGCCTACGCAGCGGCAGACGCCCCTCGCGTGATCGCTCTCTTCCGGGACTTCGTAGGGGAAGTCCGTGCCACGGGTCAGACGGTTCAGACCCCGCAAGGTGAGCAGCAGGCTGATCTGCCTACTCCTCGTACCGCAGCGGTGGACCTGCAAACGCTCGCAGCCCCCGGCAAGGCGAAGCCGGCAAGCGGTGACACCGCGATGCCCGCAGACAAGCCATTCATCACTCGCGCTCAGATCACGAAGTTCTACGACGACAAGCGCCGCGGATTTTATGCCGGCCGAGAGGCACAGGCAGCGCAATTCGAGGCTGATTTGACCGTCGCGCAACGTGAGGGGCGTGTCCGGTAACCCGGGGCTCGTCTGCATCCGCACGACACCAGAGCCCCAACGTAAGAAGGGGCTCTTTCTATGCCCGGTCCAAACTTCACAGGTCCCACAGGTCCTACCGGCTCCGCTGGCTCTGCTGGTGTGGGTTCGACAGGTCCGACCGGCGAAGCCGGTGTGGGTGTGACGGGTCCGACTGGCGTAGCCGGGGCGACAGGTTCGCAAGGACCTACGGGCGCTTCGGCCCCCGCAGGTTTGATCTTCTTCGGAGGCACCGTGTCTTTACCCGCTGGAACAGATGTTTCGGTGAGTTGGCCCGCGTTCCCGAACGCGACCCTTGGTTTGGTTATGGGCGGCTTCGGTAGTCCCGCACCTGATGCCTTCTCCTTCGACGTCACGACTTCATCCGCCAAGTTGAACGCTGGTGGCGCATCCACCACGGCGTCTTGGCTTGTCTTCGGCAATTAAGCGCCCCGCAGGGGCAGGAGTAACGTAAATGTCCATTCCTTCAGCAGGTTTTCCCGGCGCAACCTCTGGGTCGAGCCCCTTGATCTACCCAACCGGCTCCTCGGGCAACAACCTCCAATCGACGGGTTTTATCCCGGAGATTTGGTCCGGTAAGCTCGTGGAGAAATTCTACGCGTCCACCGTCCTCGCCGCGATCTCCAACACCGACTACGAAGGTGAGATCAAGAACAAGGGCGACCGCGTCAAAATCCGTACGAAGCCGACCATCAGCATCCACAACTACTCCTCGGACGGGCTCTTGGGCCTCGATCGTCCGACGGGCGGCACCGTGGAGTTGTACATCGGCAACGGCAAGTACTTCTCCCTGATCCTCGACGACGTGATGGAAATTCAGAGCGATCTGAACGTCCTCTCCATGTGGTCGGACGACGCGGCCCAGCAGTTGAAGATCACCGTGGACAGCGATGTCCTCGACGGTATCGTCGGCCAGATGGTTGCGGCGAACAAGGGAACCGCGGCCGGTGCCGTCACCGGCAACATCAATCTCGGCGTCAAGGGCACCCCCCTCTCGGTGGTCTCCAAGAACCCGGGCGTGGGTGACATCGAACTGCTCGACGTCCTGATGCGTATGGGTCAGGTGCTCGACGAGCAGAACATCCCGGAAGTCGGGCGCTGGGTCGTGATGCCGTCTTGGGCGGGCCGCATGATCAAGCAGTCCGAACTCCGTCAGGCTTACCTGTCGGGCGACAGCGTCTCGATGCTGCGCAACGGCCGGCTGGGCATGGTGGACCGGTTCACCATCTACATCAGCAACCTGCTGCCGAACAACTCGTCCGACAGCACGAACTTCAACGCCGGTGAGTGGCCGATCTTCGCGGGCCACGCGCACGGCCTGACGTTCGCCAGCCAGATCAGCAAGGTGGAAACCCTGCGGTCCGAACTGACCTTCGGCCAAATCCTGCGCGGCCTGCAGGTCTACGGCTATCAGGTCGTCGACGGCAAGGCGCTGGTTCAGGCACAGGTTACCCCGAACAGCTAAGGCTGGTCGCTAAGTGAAAATTAAGGCCCCGGAGGTAACACTTCGGGGCCTTTTCATTGGAGCGTCCCATGACCGCTGTTCTCCCGCAGACGACTATCCCCGCCGCCGGCACCTATGTATCGCCCGTCTGGGATGCAGGGGGTAAGTGCCCCAAGTTGATTTCGTTCTTCTTGAAATTCCTGTATGGGGCCGGCGGCACCTCGATCAACGTCTATATCCAGACGTCGCTCGATGGGGTGACGTTTTTCGACAGCGTTGCATTTTCGCAGATCACCACGTCTGCCGGTAACCAGTTTTGGTCGATTGGCCCTCCGGGATCGTCGCAGACCGGCACCCTTACCGACGGCGCGCTCGGCGCCGGGACTGCAAAGGCGGGTTTCTTGGGCCGCTACTGGCGGATCAAATATATCGTCGTCGGCACTTACACTGGCGCGTCCTCGCTCGAAGTGGACGGTTTTGGAAGCTACTGATGCCCCCCGTCCGCGCCGAGGTCGTCTTCGATGCCATCCGCGTGTGGTTCGGGGACGTCCTCCACGCGGAGATCAGGCGCTCCACCTACCGCGGGCTCTACGCGTGGAAGTGGGACGGCAACTACGGGATCGATGTCACGACGGATGGTGGTCGGATGCGGCTCCAATACACGACCGAAGCCCTCTGGCTTGCTGTCCTCAAGGCACTCGCGGCGCTCCCCCTCTCCGAAGGGGAAGCCTGATGCGTTATCCGTTCCTTAACGCGTAATCCATAGGGTTCGGGCCATCTGCGGAGACTTCGATGGCCAGTGAACTCGAAACGATCACCGACTACATCAACGACGCCCGGGTCCTCCTGCAGGACCTGATCCAGCCGTATCGTTACGATGATCCGTCGCTGCTCTCGGCCTTCAACGTCACGATGTTCGAGGCCCGACGCATCCGGCCCGACGTCTTCTTGTTCCGCCGGCGCCGGCCGGGCGATCCACTCGTGCAGACGTTCCAGCAGAACCTCAGTCAACCCGTGTTCATGGAGGAGCAGTTCCGGCTCGGCATCCTGCACGGGCTCGTCGGCTTCGCGCTCGAACGCGATCAGGAGGACATCCAAGATGTCCGCGCCGCGATCTTCCTCAAGACTTTCAACGATATCTTCACTGGCACTCGACCGGCCATCGCACAGGCAGCACCGCAGCCATGATCAATAAACAGGACTATGAACAGTTGCTGACGCAGGCCGCCTCGAAGCTGACGGGCGCGTCGAGCGGCGCGCTCAAGAACGAACTGTATGACGTGCTCTCCGAGTTCCTGAACGATAGCTCGGCGTGGACGGAGGACGTGCAGTTCCCGACCATTGGTGACAACGTCACGCGGGTTTATCCCCTGCAGGTGACGGAGGGCCAGATCGTCCGGCTCGCCATCGTCGTGGATAGCGGCGGCTTCCCCCAGCCGGCCCTCATGTACGACATCGGGACGGTGACGCTCGCCTATCCCGCCAACAGTGTCCAGATGTTCACTGCGACGTTCGTGAAGAACGTCTACCTGCCGCTCACCAAAGAGGACATCCCGGTCGGCCCCGACTGGCTTCTGCCGATCTGGCATGTCGGGCTGCTCGATGGGCTGCTTGGGAAAATGTACTCGACGCCGCAGCGCGCCTACTCGAACGAGACCAAGGGCGTTTATCACCTCAAACGCTTCCGGGATGCGATCGCACGAGCGCGCGTCTCTAAGCTGCGCGCGAATACGAACGGGTCGCAGGCGTGGGCCTTCCCGCAGGGCTTCCGCACCCGCACGCAACAGGGTGGTGTCCCCAGTGGCGGCGCGACTGGCAACGAGAGGACATTCTGATGACCCAGCTTCGCGGCGCAACGGCGGCTCTCGTCGACATCGTGATCCCGAACAACGCGACATGGAGCGACGCGTTTCAGTTCGGCGTCGTGGGCGACACGTCGTGGGACTTTACCGGGCAATCGTTCAAGCTCGAAATCAAGGCGAGCCACAACGACACAACCCCGCTGGCGACTTTCACGTCCGCCGGCGGCACCATCGTCGTCGACGATCTGGTGCAGCGTGTGCTTCACATGAATGTGCCGGACACCACGATCGATACCGATCTGCCGGTCGGCCAGTATGTCTATGACCTGATCATGTTCGATGGGTCCTCGCCGGCGATCCGCGTGCAGTTGATGACCGGCCACGTGTTTGTGCGCCAAGGCGTCACGGAGGATTGATGGCTGTCTCCGAAAATTCCCCGGCGACTATCGCGGCTCAGCCGGTTGTCGTCGTCCTTGGTCCCACCGGCCCCGCCGGCGGCCCCACAGGCGCGTCCTTTACCGGGCCGACAGGCGCAACCGGCGCCGCGGCGACCGGCCCCACCGGCCCGACAGGGCTCGGGGCGACGGGTCCCGCCAGCAGCATCACCGGCCCGACCGGCAACACCGGCCCCTCCGTGCCCGGCCCGACCGGCCCGACGGGGACCCTCACGGGTCCCACCGGTCCGACAGGGTTTGGTCCCACCGGCCCGACGGGGACTCTCACGGGTCCCACCGGCAACACTGGCCCCACCGGCGCTGGCGCAACCGGCCCGCAGGGCGTGACCGGCTATACGGGCTGGACTGGCCCGCTGGGGACGGGTCCAACCGGCCCCGCCTCGACCGTCACCGGGCCCACCGGTAACACCGGGCCATCGGGGGGCCCCACCGGCCCGACCGGGCTTGGAGGCACCGGGCCGACTGGCGCAACCGGCCCTGCGCAGGTCGCCGGTCTGCAGTTCGTCATCGACGGCGGCGGCTCAGCGATCACGACCGGTATCAAAGGATACCTGATAGTCGATTTCGCCTGTACGATCCAGCAGGGAACCCTCCTTGCCGATCAGAGCGGGTCGATCGTCGTTGAGATCGATGCGTGTACTTATTCGGCGTTCGCGCCGCCGACGCACCCGGCAACCGCGGACAAAATCAGCGCGAGCGCGCCCCTGACGATCTCGTCGGCCGAAAAGGCGCAGGACGCAACTCTCTCGGGATGGACCACGGCGGTCGCGGCCGGGACGGTGCTCGGGTTCAACGTGACCAGCGCCGCGACAATCACACGCTGCACGGTGGGCCTCAAAGTTCTGAGGTCGTAAAATGACGACCGCAGTTACCATCCTCGCATCCGATGGCACCACGGCGACGACGCCGGACGGGTCGACGTGGACAACGAACACTGGCCTCAACGGAAACGCATCGTCCGGCTGGTCGGACATGTGTTACTCCGACACGCTTGGGCAGTGGTGCGCCGTCAACGCGACGAACGGCCATACTGCCGTGTCATCAGATGGTGTGACGTGGACGTATTCATCCGCCGCGATCAATGGCACGATCGGATGGTGTACGGTTATCTGGATTGATGCGCTGAGTGCGTTTGTCGCGGTGAGCAACAACACCGGACAGGCGAGCAACTCTGCGATCTCAACTGATGGGCTCGCGTGGACCGCGCACGCGATCGGTGAGCAGAATACGTGGCAGAAGCTCGCATGGTCGCCCTCACAGGGCGTCCTTGTTGCGATGTCGAATTCTGGCACCCACCAGCTTGCGACATCGACCAACGGTACGTCGTGGAGCCTCGTGACGCCCCCAATGACGTCCCTGCAGGCGTTGGCATGGGACCCGGTGCTCGCGCTATTCTGTACGTCGTGTTTCAGCACGAACAAGAGCGCGACGTCGCCGGATGGCACGACATGGACTGCCCACTCGTCGAACGCACCGCTTAACACTGGTAACCACCACGATATGTGCGCCATCGTTGGTGCGGGCGGCTTCATCGTCGCCATGCAGGGGGCGGTCGCACCTGCCTCTGCCGACGGCTCGACGTGGACGACCCACGCTATGAATGATGGTGCGTCCCCCCAAGGGTTCAGCATCACCTATTCAGCAGGGCTTCTTAAATATTTCATCTGTATTGGTGGAGGGACGGCGACACAGGGCGTCATCGGCTCGACCGATGCAGCGACGTGGGCGACGACAGGTACGTTGACGACCGGAAAATCGTGGGTGGCGATAGAAGCCGTGGTCACCGCGCCGATCGTCGGCTTCAAATATCAATTCGGAACGGTGGTGTGCTGACATGACAGTCCAACAGCTAGAACCAGCCCAGATTATGGCGCAACCGGTTGTCGTTGCACGCGGTCCCACCGGCCCCAGCGGCGGCCCCACCGGTGCTACGGGCGCTGCCGCGACCGGTCCCACAGGCCAGTCCTTTACCGGCCCCACCGGCCCGATCGGCACCGGCCCGACCGGCGTGACCGGATCACGCGGCCTGACGGGTCCGACCGGCTATACAGGCCCTCCCGGAAACCCGGGATCGACCGGCGCTGCCGCTACGGGCCCAGCGGGCGCCACCGGCGCGACGGGTGCCCCCGGCGTCGGGTTTATTGGTCCGATTGGCCCGACCGGCCCCAGCGGCGGTCCCACAGGCCCTACCGGGATCACGGGCGCCACAGGCAACACTGGCCCGACCGGCCCGACGCAACTCATGGGTATTGAGTGGGTGCTCGATGGCTTCAACGCGACCCTTGCGGCCGGCTCGGTGACGTATCTTGAAGTGCCGTGCAATTGCCAAATTCAGCAGGGGACGATCATCGCGAACACGAGCGGGAGTTGCGTGATCGATATTCGCAAGGCGGCATATGTCAACGTCAACACACCTTCGATCCCCGGTGCGTCCGAGAGCATCACCGGCAGTGCACCACTCACCATCACGTCCAGCAACAAGATGCAAGATGCGACGCTCCCGGGCTGGTCTAAGAACCTGAACGCCGGCGATATCGTGGCGGCCTACGTTATTAGCTGTTCGGCGATCACGCAGGTCACCGTGTCGTTGAAAGCGATCCGCCTATGAGCTTCACTCTTATAGGACCGAAGAAAGGGGGCACCAACGGGTCGGCGCTCACGTACACCTGTCCGATCCAGACAACTAAGAACAACCAACTTCTTTTGCTCTTTGCCATGTGTTGTTCGTCGTCATTCGCAAATATTGCATCGACGCATGTTTCCGATACGGCTGGCCTAACATGGCAGGGGCCGACGGATGTGTTCTTTCCGATTGATGCGAACGGGCGGTATGTGACCCTGACGATGTGGCGGGCCCGCGCGCCGATCGGGCCGATTAACGCGACGGCAACGTTGACATGGAATGCCGCCCCGGGCACGTGTTCAATTTTCACATGTGCGGTCGACGGCGTCAACATCAATGCGCCGTTTGATCCGAACCCCCAAAGCACGGCGACGGGTCAGAACCCTACGAACAGCGCCTCACAGGCGACCGCCTCCCCGGTAATCCTCTCCAACGTCAACGATCTGATCCTTCTCGCGGTGGGGTCAACGGTTCAGCATACGTGGGATCAAGCCGGTACCGGCTATGTCTTCCTAGCGGATAATCCGCAGGAGCCCGCCGTGGGCTCCGACCGCTCGGACTTCGGGCTCTACTATGCAGTTCAGAGCGGCCCGACGACTACCACTGCGGAGGGCGGCTCGACCGTCGGACGGTGGAGCGCGTTGGCTGTATCGCTCACTGACGGTGTGACGCCACCGCCTATTTTTCGTGCTCGCTCGATAATTATTCAGTGAGGATGTTGTGTCAGAAACAGCCACAGTACGGATCGTTCGACCACCGCTTCCACGACGCATTATGCGACCGCCGATTGCACGCTTACTGCCGCGGCCACCTCTTACGCGTGTGATCCAGCGCCCGCCACGGAGTTAACATGCTACTGCGCACGGTCACACAGAACGTCGGAGAGCGTCGGCGCTATCGCGTCGACTGCGATGGCTGGCTGCGTGACAGTGAGACGCTGAGCGGCGTGCAGGCGACGGTCGACAGCGGGACCGCCACTGTGAACGCGGTCGCGGTGCTTCCCGGGGCCGAGAACCGGGCGTTCGAGTTCTATCTGGCCAACGGGACGCTTGGGGACGTCTTCAACGTCGTGCTCGTACAGACGACGTCCTACGGTCAGATCAAGACCGATCACATTCAGTTTACCATCGCGACCAATGGCGGCACGGTGGTTGTTTCCGGTAACGCACAATTGATGTTGTCGATTATCGGCCCGACCGGCCCGGCCGGCGGGGGTGGGTCTGGCATTATTCCGCCATCAGGAAGCGACGACTGGACGACCATTCAGGCGGCGATGAACGCGCTGGCTCCGGTCGGCGGCATCGTGGCGTTGACAGGCGTCTATACGATCAGCCAGCCACTGGTCTTCCCGGCCGATGTGACGCTCGACGGGCGCGGCGCGACGACCATCGTGCCGGGGAATTTCCGTGCTTTCGTCATGTCCTCGGTCGCCGGTGCACGCTGTAAGGGCATCTTGTTCGATATGACCACGACGCCGGGGACCAGTGGCTTCGCTGCCCTCCTCACCGGCGCCACCGGGTGCGAGGTGTCCGGCTGCTCGTTCCTCAATCCGAAGGGCGAGATCAATCTCCAAAGCGGTTCGACCCAGTGCGTGATCAAAGAGAATACGGTCACCAACAGTCTTGGGCGTAGCATCACGCTGGATGGTGTCGCGGATAACCTGATCGCCAACAACCAGATCGTGAATGGTGGGGGCTTCGGCGTCTTCCTCGAAAATGGCGCCAACCACAACCTGATCCAAGGCAATTACACCACCCTCAACGCGATCGAGTTGATCGGGCTCAAGTACGACTGTCACGACAACCGGATCATCGGCAACCACGCCGAGGGGACGGGCGACAACGGTATCTCGATCACTGGCCAGTGGAACGCGGTGGTGGGCAACGTCTGCCGTAAGTGCGCGTTTCATGGCATCGGTGTCTATGGGTCGCACAACACCGTAACGAGCAACGTCTGCATCAGCAACGGACAGGGCGGCTCCGTCTATGCCGGTATCGCGGTCCAGAGTGCGTTCGGAGGCAACGGCCAGAACAACACGGTGGTCGGCAACACCACGGATGACGATCAGGTGTCTCCGACGCAGCACTGGGGCATCTATCTCAACGGCACGAGCAACTACGCGCTTTGGGCTTCCTCGACGGTGTTTACCGCTGGCGAATACTGCTCGAACGGCGTCAACATCTATTTCACCGCAGCCGGGGGGACCTCGGGGTTGACGCCACCGACATGGACGTCAGGAACGCAGTCGGATGGTGGCGTGTCGTGGCAGTATGTCAACTCGTGGAGCAACGCCTTCCGCGAGCCGACGGGATGTGGGATCGGTCCGAACTCGGACGACCGCTCCGTCACGGGCACCCACGTCAATGACACCACGGTCAACAACTACAACAGCGTGATCACGCGCGAGTACAGCCGCCACGCGAGCATCACTGCCGCTGTCGGTCTCCGGTACGATGTCGGCGGCGTAATCCGGCATTTCAGCCCGTGGACGAACGGCGAGACCGTTATTTATGGGTCAGTGAATTATACCAGCGGCGGCAACAGCTATCGCTGCAGCAACGTCGGTGGTACCGCGTCGGTCGAGCCGACGCATACCAGCGGCACGGTCACCGGCGCCGACGGCATCGCGTGGACGCTGCTCGTGCTGAATGCGCGCGAGTACAACACGATGAAGGTGACGAACCCGCAGATCGCGGTGGACGCTCTCTTCGGTGTGGGACAGATCGACAAGCCGGGCGTGTTCTCGAACATCATCGCTGGCTCCGGGAGCCCCGAAGGCGTTGTTACTGCCGGTCCTAGCAGCGTGTTCCTGCGCTCCGATGGCGCCACCGGCACGTCGATGTATACGAAGTTGGCGGGTATTAGTTCGACCGGCTGGTCGCCAGTCGGCTCCGGGAGTGGCGCGGGTTCGACAGGACCCACAGGCCCCACCGGAAACACCGGCCCCACCGGAAACACCGGCCCTACGGGCGCGCAGGGTGCCGCCTCGACAGTCACTGGCCCGACCGGAAACACCGGCCCCACGGGCGCGCAGGGTGCCGCCTCGACAGTCACTGGCCCGACCGGAAACACCGGCCCTCAAGGGGCGGCCGGCTCTGCTGGCGCTGCGGGTTCGACCGGACCCACTGGCCCTACCGGGAACACCGGCCCCACGGGCGCACAGGGTGCTGCGTCGACGGTCACTGGCCCGACCGGGAACACCGGCCCGGGGGGTGCGCAAACCGTTGTCCTTGCGGTCGATCTCTCCACGCAATTTACGGGCGTGGCCAGCGCCGTGACGGTGATGCCGTATGATTTGGTGGTCACTGACACCACGAATTCGTGGGACTCCACGGCTAAACTCTTCACCCCCAAAGTTGCGGGTTACTACCAATGTAATTTTTCGGGCTATTTCGCCAACACGACGGGATGGACGGGAAGTGGCAACGTCCGTCTGATGCTCAATGGCGCGCGGGCTGCGCTTTCGTGTGGGGTGGATGCAGGCACTAACTCAGCCACTGGCAGTGCGATCGTCTTTATGAATGGGACGACGGATACCCTTACCGTCGACTATTTCGTACAGGCGAGCAGCGTTCTGATTGGTTCGTCCGGTTCATCCGGGCTAAACTTGTTTTCCGTTGCGCTTCTAAGTTCTGGCGGTGCCGGCCCCACAGGACCTACAGGCCCCACGGGCTTCACCGGCAACACGGGCCCCACCGGGAACACCGGCCCGACTGGCCCCACCGGGTTGTTGGGGGGTTCAACGGGCGGCGTCTTTGCCGGCCCGACCGGCGGTGTTTCGACTACGGCGAAGATGGCTGGCCTCGGCTCGATAGCGGGGTTTGCTTTTACGCCGAAGATATCTGGTATTCTCCTCGTTCACCTGACTGGCCTTGCGGAAAACACGACGCTTGCGGGGGATGGCACCACCATCCAGCTTCAACAGGGCACTGGCACAGCGCCCGCCGCGGGGGCAACGGTTACGGGGACGGCACGGGGTCAGTCGCAACGGTTCGTCGCTTCTACTACTGCCGGCCGCCAAGGTTTCGCGATCTCAACACGTATTACCGGGCTCGCGATCAACACGGCGGTGTGGTTCGATCTCTCCCTTCTTGCCGTCACTGGCGGCGGTGCGTCGATCCAAGACATCAACATTGTTATTCAGGAGGTACCGCTATGAAACTTAAGTCCCTCTTCCACACCGCGGGCAACGTGATCCGCTACATCCTCGATTACGAGCAGTTCCTCGATCCGGGGACGACTATCACTGCCTTCACCGCGGTGATCGACCCGGCGTCCTCGACGTCCGCAACTATTACACAAGTTTCGGTCAATCCCGAGGGTGAAGGGGTGTTCTTCGTCAACGGGGGGGCCGTTAATGAAACCTTTACGGTGGACGTGCAAGGTACCGACAGTCGAGGCGAGATCGTGAAGGACACGATCACCTTCACCGTCGTTGCACCGTAACGGGAGACCCCCATGTTCTCATTTCTCACCGCTCTCGAACTCAACGTGGTCTGCGTTGTGGGTACCGCTGCCGTCTGTCTCAGCCCGCTTGGCACCAAACTCAAGGACTGGGTCAAGGGCATCCCGGCGGACGTCCGCACGGCGTTGAACGGCGTCGAGAAGACCACCGCCGCGAACATCAAGACCGCCGCAGCGAACGCGCACGCGCACGTGCTAGCCTCTCTGCCGGTTCCGGCCGTTAAGCCGATCGCCCCGGCGCCTGTAGCCCCGGTCGCTCCTCCACCGGCTCCCGCGCCCGTAGCCCCGGCCGCCTAACAGGTGCTCCGTGCAGGTTGACTATCAACCATTCATCGACCGGGTCATCCAAAAGTACGAGGGTGGCTACGGTTGGAACAAGAAAGACCCGGGTGGTCCCACGAAATATGGGATCACCTGCTACGACTATGCGGACTATCTCCACTTGAAGATGGATAGCATGTCGGCATGGGCACCCCGCGTGCAGGCGATGCCGCTCGATGTCGCCGAGAAGATTTACCAGACGAAGTACGCCGCTGGCGTCAACTTCGATGTGGAGCCCGCCGGTGAGGACTGCTGCACGCTGGACTACGCTATCAACAGCGGGGTGTCGCGCGCGATGCTCGCGCGCAACGAAATATTCAAGAAATACGGGACGACTATCCCGGCCGCCGACTTCGTCAACCGGATGTGCGACGAGCGCCTTGCATTTATGCACGCGATACGCGGCGGTAGCGCATGGGCTGAGTTTGGGCATGGATGGGGGGCGCGCGTAGCTGACCTTCGGCAATATTGCGAGAGCCTTGCGGGGGCGCCCCATATCCCGATGCCAGCCCCCGATTTGACGCACGTGGCGCAGCCGAAGGCCACGCACGTGCCGAAAACCGCCGGGACTGCCACAGGCGGCGGGACGGTTGGCGGTGCGGTTGCTGCACACGCCGCTGGATACGACTGGAAGGTTGTCGCCGGTGTCGTAGCAGCCATGTTGGCGGTTGGTGTCGCCTACGAAGCGTGGGCGGCTGGTGCCGCCGCTAAGGCCAACGCAACAGTTCATCTGTAGGAGTTCGCACTATGTGGGAATTTGTGAAAGGCAAATGGACCTACTTCCGTGAGAGCTTTCATGGAAGCCATATCATCGTCTTTGCGCGCGTGCAGGCGCTCGTCGGACCAGCATGGCTGGCGGTCTCACAGACCGATATGTCGCCGTTCATCACCGACCATAAGCAGATGGCTTATTGGCTGATGGCCAACGCCTTCATCACTGAGAGCCTGCGCCGGTACAAGGAAGACTGGCACGGCGACGAGGACAAGAAGTAATGCTCGGCGTCGTCATGACCGTGCTGCATCTGATCCCCGGGCTGAGCACGCTCGCCACCGGGTGGGTCGCCGCGGCGTACAACGCCAAGGTCGCGATCACTACGGCGCGTATCGGCGGCGATGTCACCATGGCCACTACGATGGTCAATGCCGAGGCCGTTGCGGAGCACGCGCGCATCGCTGGGTTGCAGGTTATCGCCGGCTCCAAGGCGCTCCTCTTCCTCACCCTCGCGTTCTCCCTGCCATGGGCCGCCTATGAAGCCAAGGTCGTCGTGTGGGACACGATGCTCGGCTGGGGCTCTACGCCGGCAATCCACGGCGATGTCGCGGACTGGGCCAAGACCATCATCGCCTGTCTGTTCGGCTCGAACACGATCCTCGCCACCGGCCACATGTTCTTCAATCGGAAGGATCAGTGATGAAAGCCCTCCTGCTCGTAGTTGCCCTTCTCTTTGCGGCCCCAGCCACCGCCGCCGACGAGACCATCACCCACGACGGCGGCGGCGTTATCTTCGACTACATCACGAAATATGTGACGTGGTACAATCAGCGGACCGACGTGCGGATCGAGGGGGAATGCGACAGCGCCTGTACGTTGGTTCTGGTGTTTATTCCCATCGACCATATCTGCGCGACGCGCAACGCAGAGTTCGGTTTCCACTCAGCATCGACGATCTACCCGGGACACCCCGAGATCAAGCCCCACTACGCGCCGATCATGACGGCGATGATGTGGGAGCTTTACAACAACGTCGAACGGCTCCATAGGGTGCTTGTGAAACACCATTTCGCGGAGCCGCGCAACCATCCTGATTTCCTGATGATCGACGCACAGGAAATCGTCAAACCGTGTCCGCCTCTTGTGGCTGCGGCACCAACTGCGGAGCCCTCGAAATGAGTGCCAACTGGATGAAAGACGCCGTGAAGCCTTCTCGCAAGGGGGTGTTCAAGGCCAAGGCCGAACGCGCAGGTATGAGCACTGCTGCTTACGCCGCCAAGGAGCGCAACGCGCCCGGCAAACTCGGCAAGGAAGCGCGTCTTGCCCAGACATTCGCCAAAGCCCGTGGGAAGTAAGCGGCATGTCCAAGAACAAGCATCACGGCTCTCACAGGGCCGGTCTGAACGCGCCGATCACGGCGCCTACCGCTCCACAACCCCCGGAGCATCCACAGGAGAAGTCAATGCCGGAAGTGCAGGAAACGAACGAGGAGACGCTGGTGGAAGCATCAGTGGATCAGCAGCAGGGGCCTACAAAGGCGGACGCTCTCGCGGAGGAAGCCGCGCAGGCTGAGGCCGTCGCTGCCGCGAAGGCGCTCGACGAGCAGGTTGCTGCCGCTATGGAGGGACGACCCACCTCGAACGCGCCGGTTGAGATACCGGAGCCCGAAATCTCCCTCGCGGCGATCGCCTCGCAGGGTCGTGACGCCCTCCTCGAAGCGATGCGCAAGCACGCCGAGAAGAAGCCCGCGCCCTATGTGCCGCCCCCGATGACGGAGCGCCAGCTATCGCGGCGGGAAGAGGAACTTGAAGCCGGTCGTCGTGCCGTCGCTCGGGCGCAGGCCCAGCAGGCCATGCGGCCCGTTCCAACGGAGGACCGCACGAAAGAGGGCTATACAACGCCGGTTTATCGTCCGGGTGACGCAGTACCCGATCCTACCATCGACGCGCCCAATGGCGTGGTCGCGGGGGTCAGCCGAGGATAATGGCGGCGTCCGAAGCAAAACGGCGCTACAGCCAGTCATCCCACGGAAAAGCAAAGCGAAAGGTGACGCGCGGAGCGTATCTCACGTCACCCGAAGGCCGTGAACGGGCGCGACTACAGGGAAAGTTATGGCGGCTAAAGAACCCGGAGAGATACCGGGTGAGTATGCGAAAACACGATCTTAAACGTCACTATGGGCTTACCCCCGAAGCATGGAATGAAATTTTTACCAATCAGGGGTCTAAGTGTGCCATCTGCCGGACGGATCAGCCGGGCGGCAAGAACTGGGCGACGGATCACGATCACCAAACGAGCCGAGTTCGGGGTATTCTTTGTCACCACTGTAATAGAATGTTGGGTCACGCACGCGATAAACCCAACCACCTACTGGCGGGAGCCGAGTATTTAAATGGCGCAGCAGGGACCAAATCCGCCGTCGAAACCGGACAGCTTTAAATTACAACAATTTGGGGGGCAGTTGCCCGCGTGGTCGGATAGATTACTCCCGGACGGCCAAGCCACATCGGCGCTGGACACCTATCTTTTCTCGGGTGAACTGGCCGGCTGGCGTCAGCCGAAGCTGTTGCGCAACCTGACGAACACCGCCGCCAAATTCGCGTACCGCCTGCCCTCGACGGTGCAGGCGGTGGCGACCGCCCTCCTCACATTCCTGTCGACGCCACTCGAAGGCGACACGGTCTTCATCGGCGAGGAAACCTATAAGTTTACCGCCACGGTAACAAACGCCTATGACGTGAATATCGGCGGGAGCACCGTGAACGCGGCCACCAACCTGTTCGCGGCCTTGACGCAAGATAACGGTCTTGCGACCAATGAGGGTGTCTCCTACGGGACGGGCACCATCGCCAACCCCGCGATTGATCAGACCTCGCCACAGACGACTAATATTCTCGCCATCGGGCCGGTGCGCATCCAAGTGAATGCACCGACCTTTGGCGCTGCTTATAACACCACGACGGTAAGCGAGAGCACCGGCGGCGTGCGGATGCAGTGGACCAACGGCGGTAACGCCACCAGCGTCCTCAATGGCGGCCTCAACCAGACATTCGATAGCTCGATCACGGGCGCCAGCATCTGGATGGAGTTCGTCGATCCCGACACCGACGTTATGCGATCGCCGGTGGTGGATGACACGTTCGACCGCTACTATTTCGCCAGCCCTTCCCTACCCCCGATGTATAACACCCGCGCCCGCATCGAGGCAGGCCAGCCGGCGTGGCTCCTCGGCGTCCCGGCGCCCGGCTGCGCGCCCGGTGTGACGGTAAGCGGCGGCGGCGATGCAGTGACGCTTGGCTTCCCGACGACTACGTCGACCAAAACAGGGGACCCCGGGTCTAATATTCTCTATCTTGTGCCGATCACGCCGCAGGGCGCGATGATCCTCAACGACATCACGCTCATGCCGGCGTCCACCAACACCGCGGCACAGGTCGTGGGGGTGCTCTACAACGATCTCAATGGCTCGCCGCACGAGCTACAAAATCTCGGTGCGCTGGTCACGGGCGTCACCGCCGGCGCACAGGTATCCAGCGCGTTCGTCAACCCGACTGGGCTCTTGATGAATGTGCAATACTGGATCGGCTACATGACCGACACGGCGTTCTCGGTGCAGGTCGCCGATGACGCTGGCTCGAAGGGCGTCGTCAGCCTGAACACGTTCGCGAACGGCGCCCCGCCGGTGATCAATCAACTATCGGTTGGGTTCGCCGAGTTGCAAGTGTGGGGCGATCTCACGTCCTCGTCCGTTTTGGAGGCGCGCGGCTACGTCTACACGTATCTCACCGAATATGACGAGGAGAGCGCCCCCAGCCCGGCGACGGTAGAGACCGGCTGGTCGAATGGGACGTGGACCATCAATCTGTTCGAGCCGCCACCCGATCAGCTTGGCGTCGTCCGCAACCTCACGAAAATTCGCCTCTACCGCACCATCACCTCGCAGGCGGGTCCGACGACGTTCTTCTGGATCGCGGACATGGATATCTCCACAGCGGTGTATTCCGACATCATCACCGATGACGTGATCGTGGGGAACTTCCAACTGCAGAGCCAGCTATGGACCCCACCGCCGCCCGGTCTGCAGGGGATTATCTCCATGCCGAACGGAATGTCCGTCGGCTGGGTCGGCAATGAAATCTGGTTCGCCGAACCGTATCGGCCGCACGCGTGGCCTGCGTCCTATACGTTGACGACCGAATATCCGATCGTCGGTCTCGGCGTCACCGCATCGAGTGTCGTCGCCTGCACGACTGGCGCCCCCTACATCGCCACAGGCGTTGCGCCGGGCTCCATGTCAACAGTGAAAGTTCAGAACAGTGAACCCTGCCATTCGCGCAAGAGCATCCTCGGCAATACCACGGGGGTCTATTATGCCTCGCGAAACGGGCTGATCCTCGTCACGCAGTTCGGTCAGGTAATGAACACCAGTGAAACGTGGATCACGCGCGAAAAGTGGCAACAACTCACTTCGCAGAAGAACCTCAATGCGATCTTCCTCGTCTCGCAATATTTTGCCATGGGGAGTATTCGCAATGGTGACGCCAGCGAGGCTGACAGGGGCTTTACTATCGAGCTTAGCTCGACAGATACTCAGAGCTTTACGATCTGGCCTCAGCCGGGTGGGCACCGCATTGGGTTCAACCTACTCGATAATCCGAACGGACTGTTGCTGGACAACCTCACCATTGATCACTGGTCAGCGGTTGCTCTGCTTATCCAGAACAACGCGATCTACTACTACGACTTCTCCGACCCGGCGCCGGTGAGCACCGTCTACACGTGGCGATCAAAGAAGCTGCAGCAGGGGTCGCGGAAGAACTTCGCTGCCATGCGCATCCAGTTCACGATCCCCCCGGGCACGCCGGCGCTCAATCCCGTGCGGGCCGAAAATGCCACCGACGACCCGTTCTGGAACACGCTTCCTCCCGATCGGTACGGTTTCATCAGGGTGTTCTCCGGGAACGACGTGCTGATCACGGTGCGGGAAATTCGCAAGCCGCAGGAGTTGCTGCGTATCCTTGGCGATACCAAACACGAGACGTGGTACTTCGAGGTGACGGCGCGCGTGCCAATCTCCAACATCCAAGTGGGCACGTCCGTCAAGGCCCTCGCCCAAGTCTAAGGACGCGTAATCATGGTCGATCCGACAGTCTGTCATATCCCGCCGGTCACTCCGAAGAACCAGCCCCAACCGGTCAACATCCCGTCGATCCCGCCTGCGCAGCCCGACCTGCAATCCCTTGTGCATACCGTCAACACGATGCGACAGGTGCTCCAAACCATCACCAACCAGATCACCACCGTCAACAATACCGGTGGCACTATTTCTTCGCCGTCGGCTCCGGGGTCCTTCACCGAGAGCAAGCGCGTGACCGAGACCGTGCGCGTTTTCCAGAATGGCGACAAGACCAGCGAGAACTGGGTCGACGTCGAGCAGACCAACCAGTTGATCATGAAAGCCGGCAAGCAAACGTGGACATATAATCGTGGCTGAACCTGATACATCCGGCATCACGCCGATCAATCTGGGCTTTCTGTCGCGGATCGTCAGTGTCCATTTTGGTTCCGGCTCATGGCTTCTGTTATCTGGGGCTCAAGGGTTCGGGGGCCTACAGCCGAACTATGGTCTCACTGTTAATTTCCCAGATCAGGCTGGTGGGACGCCGGGCTTTACGCTGATTAGACAGAGCGGCACGACGCCATTCAGCGCAACGCCACTCCCCCACATTATTACCGCGGCGGATTTGACGCACACCCTTACCACCGAGGCTGGCGCGGAAATGGCTGGGTTCGGCGCCGGCTATGGCATACAGTTTCCCCCGCCTGTTAGTGCGTGTGACATTCTTTTGAAGTTTTCCAGCCTCCCGAAAAGCCCGTTCCACCTACATTTTTTCAATGTGAACCCTTTGACAGGTGAGACGAACGTCAGGGTGAGCACCTACAAATCATTGAAAGCGGGAATGCCGATGGGGGGCCCGGGGGCGGTTAGTTCAATAGCAATCTTTCCGTTCAAACAATTTGACGCGACATTTCTGGTGGACCCCAGCAATCTCCTCGTGACCGGCCCCTTCTGAGCCGGTTAACCTCGCTTTAAGGGCGCTGGCGTATCCCAGAAGGGCACAATTTGGGGTTTCTCCATGGCCGGCACATCCTCGGGTAGCAGCTTTAGTTCCTCCACGCCGACCGTCGTATCGACGCCAGAAAACGGTATTCTGGATCAGCTTTCGGGCGTGGCCGCGGGCTTGGCCAGCCAGATGGTCAACTGGGCGCAGGGCGTCTTCGCGCAGACCTCGTCCGTCACCAATCAGGCCGTCCAGAATTTCTTCCAGACCTCCCAGAACATGAACGCGTTCTCGCAGGGGCTCACTGGACAATACAACAATCTCTTCGCACCGGAGAACGCGCAACTCGTCGCTGACGCTAACAGCTACGCCTCGCCTGCGCGTATGGCCGTAGACATGGGCCAAGCCGGCGCCACCCAAGCACAGGCTGGCGACGCGGCGCTCCACAACAGCGAGGAGGCCCTGAAGTCCTACGGCATCGACCCATCTTCAGGGCGTTACGCTGCGCTTGACAAGGCTGCGGCGGTCCAGAACGCGGCCAACGTCGCGGGCGCAGAGAATACCCAGCGCAACGCCGATATCGCCACCGGGCAGCGCCTGCGGTCCGAGGCGGTGCAGGTCGGCGCGCAACTGCCGGGCGCCATTGCTAACGTCAACAACGTCGCTACCGCGGCGAACACCGGCGCGGCCAACGCGACGGACGCAAACGCCAACACCGGCGCCAACCTGATGCACGTTGGCAACGACTATCTCAAGACCGCGATGGGCATCCCGCTCTCGCCGGTTGCCCAGACATCGCATGGTGGCTCGTTCAGCACCAGCAACTCGAACAATCCGTTCCCGGATGACGGCGGCGGTGGGTCCGGCGGTGGGGCGAGCAATCCGTTCCCGAATGGGCCGATCAGTAATTCCGGTCCGGCGTGGGGGATGGACATGCCGACTGGCAACGCCGGCGACCCCAACAGCGCCGGTATGGGCGGTGGCGGCGGTGGCGGCGGATCGCAACCGGACGCGGGCATTCTGTACCCAAATTGGGGTAGTGATAATACCGATGGCGGGGGCGGCATCGACTACAGCGCCCTGCCGACTGACTATAACACCGCGACCAGCGACTACTCGGACAACAGCGGCGACTACGCGCAGGGTGGTCTCATCCAGAACTTCAAGCCGGGCGGCCCCGTCACCCCCAGCATGTCGCCGTCGCGCGGCCAGCAGACGGATGACGTCCACGCCAACGTCAACGCCGGCGAGTTCGTCGTGCCGAAGGACGTCGTTGCACATAAGGGCCAAGAGTTCTTCCAGAACATCATCGCGAAGACCCGCAAGGCTCGCATGATGCACGAAGCCACGCAGCGGATGGGAATGCACTGATGGCCGGTCCTCGCGATTTCTCACAGGATGGCGCCGCAGGTGCGAGCGGCGGTGGTAGTGGCGATAATCCCAGCGCCGTCGGATCGCCGAACCCACCCACCATGCAGGACCCCGGTATGACGCCGACGGGCGGTGCCGACCCGTGGCAAGTGCAGTGGGGTGGCTGGAACATGAACGACGCCGGATCGCAGAACGCCATGTATGCGTCCCTCGGGGAGAACAGCGGCAAGTGGACCAAGGACCCGACAACGGGGCAGGTCTACGACGCGGTCAATGCCAACGGTCCCGGGGTCGGTGGTCCCGGTGGTGAGAACGCCTCGAACCTCGCTGGCATCAACGACAGTATGCTCAAAGGCAGCGGCGAGAGCCAAGATCAGGTTACCGCATGGGATAAAGCCATGGGATACGCAGAAGGTGGCCTAGTGACCGATGGCGACGGCGATAACGACAGCGATGCCAGCACTCCCGATGCAGGCAGTGATAGCAGTGATAGTGGCAGCAAATGGCAGTCGATGGTCAACGATGCGATCTCCAAGGTGAACAACGCGCTCTCCTATGGCTACCAGCTTCACGGGCTCAGCGGCGCCACCTCAGGGCTCCCTGCGGGCCAGCAGGACAGTCAGGCCGGGAGCGCCGGCGTGGGGTCGCCGCGGTATCAGGACTTCAACCGGTCCCCGAACGTCGAGGACCGGCGCAATAACCCGCCGATGAACCCGGCGTCGCAGGCGGTCAACAACTTCGAGGGGAAGGCTTACGACCTCGCGCAGCGCGCGATCCCGCTCGATGATCAGTCCGAGAACCCGCTCTCGCAGCAGGCCGGCATCAACGACGTCGACAACACCAAGGGTGCGATCCCCGACGAGGAGCAGTGATGGAAGACGAAGATCAGGCAATTCCGGCTGATGACGGGGCGTCCCCTGCTACTCCGACAAGCATGGGACCCGATCAGGGCATTCCAGACAGTAATCAGTCGCCAGAGCAAGTCTATGGTCCGGGTCCCGTCAACAACCCGATCGCGCGGGCCGGCGCAGCCGTGGGGCAAGGGCTCTCCAACCTTGCCAACGCGGGCACGGATATGCAGAAGCAGCCGGCAGCGAACCCGAACCCGGAGGAACAGCCCGGCGGTCGACCTTTCCCCGGCACGCAGATGATCGCATCCCTCCTGATGTCGAAGGGTGCCAAGGACCCGCAGGAAGCACAACAGCGGGTCGACGCGTTCAAGGCGCAAGGTGCCAACGACAATCAGGCCAATTTGCTCGCCACGGTGATGGGCGGTGCCAAGGGTGGGATGAACGATACGTGGGAAATGCTCCAATATCAGCGCGGCGCCTTCAACTCCAAACAGTCGTTTGCCAACGCCGCCTTCCATGGCGTCGACGGCAAGGCCCCCGACCTCGACGCAGCCGCCACCGCGGCGACGCAGGCCAGCGCTCATGTCGTCGATGGTTCGTCTTCGACGTTTCATGTCGACGGCAGGGGCGTGACTGCCATAGTCACGGACCCGCAGGGAAAAAAGACCAGCTACGATATGACGAAGGATCAGTTCGGGCAATACCTCGATCTGTCCAAGACCAGCCAGTTCGATCGCCTCATGCAGACCGGCGGCGTTGCCGGCGCCATGCGGCAGGTCGGCGCCAAGCCGTTCTACGGTAGCGATGACGAGGACGACAGTGCGCCCGGCGGTAAGGATCAAGCGCAGGCACCACAGGGTGGTGAAGCCGGCAAGGGCGATCTCGACGTCGACGCTGCCAAGGCGGGTATAGCGAAGGGCAACCAAGACAAGGCCGACGCCGACCAGAAGAAAAAGGACGACGAGGACTATAGAGCCAGCGAGGATCGTCTTCTCGAAGAAGGTAACAAGCGTTTTCCGTGGGCGTCACAGGGGGCGCAACGCAACGCGTGGATCGCGCAGCAGCGCAGCCAGCGCGAGAACAACGAGAACGCCGTCGAGGTCGCACAGGAGAAGGGCAAGCTCGCTAACCAGCGGGCGGCCATCACCGGCGGCTTTCGTGTTGGGGCTGCGCAGGCGACGGCCGGTGGTCGTGTGGACGCCGCCAAGGTGCGTGCCGATGCGTTCGAGGACGATATCAACCGCAAGATCAACGCGGCGGGTACCTCGCAACAGGCGCAAGTCATGCGTGAACAAGGGCGCGCAGTCCGGGCGGAACAGGCGGCGCATCCCGACATGGATATCGCAGATATCTACAAGAAATTGAATGTGCCGTTCCCCCAGCAGGAGGCGCCCGCGGCGCCGATCACGTCCACCGCGCGGGGTAACCCGGCGCAGAAGGGGGCCCGCGCCGCCGGTAGCAGCGCGCCGCCCGCGGCGATAGATATGTTAAGGAAAAATCCACAGCTTGCTGCGCATTTTGACGACTGGTACGGACCCGGAGCAGCCGAGGCCGTATTAGGACAGTAGGACCATGGCCGATAATCCCTTCGCTCAGTTCGACGAAGCGGACGATAACCAGTCGCAGACGCCGCAGGGTGGAAGCGACGGAGAGAACCCCTTTGCCCAGTTCGGTCCGGCGCCCAAAGCAGAAGCTGATAACCCATTTGCCCAGTTCGACGAGAAGCCAGAGCACGAAAGTCCTGTGCGTTCGTTCGTGCGCCATGTCGCCAATACGGTAGTTCCCGGTGTCGCCAGCCTTGCGGGTGCGGGTACAGGTGAGGCAGTCGGTGCTGCGCTCGGTGCGCCGCTAGGCCCCGTCGGTGCCGCGGTCGGTAGGTTCGTGGGTGCGGGCGCTGGTGCGCTCGTCAACGCCTATCTGGCGAAGCGGGCGCAGGACAAAGCCAAGGAGGCCATCGGGTGGAACGACGAAGCCCAGATGGCCGCCGATGCGCAGGCTAACCCCAAATCCTCCACTGCGGGCGACATCGTGGGCAGTCTGGTGGGGATGAACCCGTTCACGCCAGCCTCACTCGTGCAGCGCGGTGCCGCGGCAGTCGTTGGTGGTGGTATGGAAGCCGGCCAACAAGCTGCCGGCAAGGGCGACTGGGACCCGGCTGCAATCGCCATGAACGCCGGCGCCTTTGCACTGGCACCCAACACCAATCGCCTCGGCGAGGCCGCCGTGGGCATCGGTCGTCGGATGGCGGGGAAGTTCGTCCCCGGCCGCCCCAACGTACCAGCGCCGGCCGTAGACCCGGCGCGAGCGAGCGAGGACGATATCTCGCCGGCTACCCTGAACACGGAGCGGTCGGAGACACTTTACAGCAAAGCGAAGAACTTTGTCACCGGCGGCCAGAAGGACATGCTCTCCAAGGGCGACGTGGCGCCTGATATTGGTGCCGCCCTTGCCGGCGACAACCAACCCGGCGTCGCGCCGACTGAGGCAGGGAACCCACTCGTGCGGAGCACCCCCAACGTGCCGCGCCCGATGACGGGTAATCCCGGTGAGCAAATCCCGATCGACACCGGCATCCAGAAGGTCGCCGACACGCAGCCCTCGGGCACGCCGGTGGAGACGGGGATCGCGCCGCAAGCGCCCGTTACCGCCGCGGTAACAAAGCCTGCTGAGGCACCGATCGACACCGGCATCGAGAGTGCCGCCGCGCAGGTGAACAAGGCGAAGCCGACGCTCACACTGAGTGATCGCGTCAACACGGCCGCGTCGGACGCGCACCCGACGCCGTCGCCGGCGCAGATCGACGCGGACAATTTCCAGAAGGGCCACCCACCCGGCACGTTCGCTGGGAAGAAAATCTCGATCGAGAACGCGGAGGGTTCGATCCGCAAGTCCAAGCCCGGCGCCCCCGTGCCGTGGGAAGTCCAGATGCCGTATCACTACGGCGATCTCAAAGGGACGCGCGGAGCCGACGGTGACAACGTCGACATCGCGTTCGATCCCAAAGGCGGGGAGAACACCTATGTCGTCGACCAGAAAGATGCCGACACCGGCAAGTTCGACGAGCACAAGGTGTTCGCCGGGACGACGACGCCTGACCGCGTTCGTGAACTTTACAACGCAGGCTTTTCTGACGGCCGTGGTCCTGAACGACTGGGCGCCATTACGAAGGTGTCTGAGGATGATCTTAAAAATTGGCTCGCCAAGCCTGCCAAGAAGACGAAGCCCTTCTCCAAAACTTTCGAGGAGGGTGTTCAGCGACCTGTGGCTCCACAAGAAGGTGAAAAAACCTTAACGGATCAGAACGCGCCGTCAGATACGAATGTGACGGAAAAGTCACAATCAATTGTGGGTGATGACCTTGCAAGCCGCGCGCAGGCCGCGTTGGCGAGCGGTGCGACTATGGGCGAGAAGCCGCTACCCGAGGTGGTCGGTAAGGCGATCAAGGCGATGCGCGACGCCGGCAATGACAAGGCCGCTGACGCGTTCGAGGCGCTGCCTGTTGCCGACCAGATCAAGAAGGCGGCGACCGTCTATAAGGTGGCCACCACCGGCGTCGCGCCGAAGCAGGAGTTGCAGGTCCCGCGCGTGCCGGGCAACCGCGACAACCTCAAAGTCAAGATGGGCGACATCACGGTCGAGGCCAAGAACAAGGACGAGGCCGCGCAGAAACAGGCCGCCTATGATGGGCTCAAGACGGCGTTCGACGAGCACGCCCCGCCGAAGGGTGCCAACGCCGGCGACGGTAATCTCGAAACTCCCGAGGAAACCCGCGCTCGCGCCGCTGCGCTCTATAAGGACGCCGCGCAACATATGATTACGCTCAAGGCGGCGAAGAAGCCGGCTGAGTACATGATGGCCAAGCAGGCGCGCGATCTCGTGAACAAGCGGATCGGCGTCGATAGATTTTTGGCCGAAGAAAAACTGCTTCGCGATCCCGAGAAGACCGGGGTGGATATCTCGCGGCAGACCAACCGCATCAACGCCGATATCGAGAAGCGCCGGGGGCCGACCGCTGAGCAGGCGATGGAGACACACGCCGCGCCTGACCTCGAAGAGACGCCCGATAGCGCCGAAGTGAAGAACGTCACGTCGGCGGCCGACCTGCCGCAGCCGAAGCCCGACTATGACATGTCGAAGCCCGCGGACGTGGAGAAAATCGCCGACGCGCTGCTCGCAGCCGGTAAAAAGCCTGCGGAACCGATCAACGAGGCACCGACGGAGACCGTCGCTGAAAAAATGGCCCGGCAGAAGGCCGCACGTCTCGCGGCGCAGGGAGCCGGTGTCAAACCACCGGAGCCCAAGAACGCCTATGGGAAGGCCGCGGAAGCCGCTAGGGCGAAAGATGCTGAAGCGGAGGCCGCTGAAGCTGAAAAACGTGCCAAGGTCAACAAGGCCGCCCAGAAGAAAGGCGTTGTCAAGGATTTGTTCGACCACTTCGTCAACGACACGACAGGTGGCGGCCTTGGCGGGTTCGAGGGTGCGGGCGACGCTGTATCCGGCATCCGCGACTACTGGAAGAAGGTCGTACCGAAATGGAGCTTCGCCCGCGACGCTAAATCATCCGCCGAGGAAGCTGGTCGTGATGCCAATCGGCTCCTGACACAGGTGGGCCGCGACAGCACGAGCACCAAATATGACATCATGGACTGGGCGGACGATCTCCCCAAGCCTCTGGACGACAAGAAAGCGCTGGAACGCGCCTATCGTGCGTGGGAGCGCAACGACCTCTCTTCTTTGCCGCCCGCGGAGGAAGCCGCGTTCAACTCGTACGTCAAGCCGATGTTCGAAAAGAATACGGCGCTCTATGACGCCATCCTTGATAAATTCCCCGGGGTGCTTGCGGCGAAAGTGAAGACACCGACCCATGTCATGCGCGTCACCAAGGGGTCGACAGCCGAGTATAATATCCTCAAGGAAGACGATGATCCGGTCGCTGGTGGTAAACTCGATCTGAGTGCCGTCAACACGCGTGCCCAATCGACGGGTAAGGATCGGCCGTTCATGGCGATGCAGAGTGACGCCGACGGCAAACGGTTCGTCATTCACGTCAACAAGGATGGGTACACCGTCTTCGACGACGGGAAGGCCACCCGCATCCGCGACCCGGACTTCGAGTTCAAAGAAGGCGAACACTACAAGGTCGGCAACGATAGCTACACGATGACACAGGCCCTGACCGACGAGATCGAAGACAACGCGCGCTTCGAGAACGGTATGCGCGTGCGCTACTACCACGATCCCGTCCTGTCGGCGGGCATTGCCCACCAAGAACTGCGTGATCTGTGGGACGGCCTGAACGCGATGGAGGAAGTCAAAAAGCAGTTGCAGGACATGGGCCTTCTCGCAGCGAAGGGCCACGAGGCGAAAGAAGGTTGGGTGACCACCAAGCTACCGAATTTTGACGGGTATCGCATGGACCCCCACATCGCGGACGTCCTCGACAACTTTGCCAAGCCGGGCCTCAACGATAGCGCCCTTGACGTCGTGCGCCGCGTCAACACGGCGCTGGCCAAGACCTTGTTCTGGAACCCGATCCCGCACATGTTCAACGAATTAACCCACGCGTTCGTGGCGCGCGGCTATCGTTGGCTGTTGCCGCAACAGTACGGTCGGCTGGCCAGTACGTCTGCCGACAGTCTTGCTTCGGTCATGAAGCAGGACGCGTTTCAACGGCAGTTGGCGGACAACGGCGCGAGCCTGATCTATCGCCCGCTGCGGATGCATAATTTCGTCGAGGCGTTTGCCGATCGCCTCGGGCACGAGTTCGAGATCAACCCGTCAAAATGGGACCCGGTCGCCAAGAAGTTCGGTGTCGGCCCCACCGATCTTGTGAAGGCGATTTACAGAAATTCCCGCAACATTCTGTGGGCCGCCCACGACGTCATGATCACGCAAGGTGTCAAGGAACGTATGGCTGAGGGGATGACGATGCGCGACGCCATCGTGGACCTTGAGCGCCACATGCCGAACTACGACATCCCGATGAACGTGATGGGAAGCCGCGCCATTGCCAAGCTGATGCGGGAAAAATCCGTCTTCATGTTCGGTAACTACCACTACGGGGTGTGGAACGGCTACGCCAACATCTTCAAGGACGTCGTCCACGGCAACGGGAGGGACAAGGCCGAGGCCGCCGGCAATATCGTGGCGCTCGCCGCGCTGGGCGGTATCTACTACGAAATGGACAAGCTGGCGCGGTATCTCACTGGCAACCCGGACGCATCGCAGCAGCGCCGCGGGCCGCTGGCGGTCCCGTCGCATGTCGCCGCCTCACTCCGGGGCGAAGAGGACCTCACCTCGTTCGCGCGCAGCACCTTCACCTTGGCACCCCTCACCACGGCCGTATGGCAGCTTCTGACGGGCGGCAAGGACTATAACGGGAAAGCCATCGTCGATCCCGGGACGCTCTCGCGGGCCGCCAAGGGCCATCCTACGGACGCCGCCATGGCGGCCGGCCAAGCCGTGGACTGGGTTGCCCGATCGGCGATCAGCCCGTACAGCACCGCCTCCAACGCGTGGCACAAAGGGGAGGGGCCGGGCGCTGCTATCCGGGACCAGCTAGCCGACCAGAAAAACCCCAGCCCGGCGGCCCGTAAGTGGTTGCATCAGCTACCAAAACGGAACGCTCAGAGCGAGCGGTCCCGCGAGAAGCGCCCCGCCGGCCTGATTGAGAAGGGCGTGAACAAATTAGTTGGTCATTAAGGCACCGCTGTTACCGTCCCGGTAACAGCGGTCGAACTGCAGGCAGGAGCACGAACATGAAACTCACCAAGGGCGAAATGCCACGAGACCTCGACGCCGCAAAGGGCGGCCCTACGCTTTTGCGTACCCGGTCGTTCCTCAAGGACGACGAGTGCGGCGAATTAGGGCCGCCGAACAAGCAGGACTACACCAAGGGGTCCAGCAAGGGTGTCTCGAAGCGCACCGGCGACAAGGACCTCCCCCTACCGTGATCACCGCCGACTGCCCCCACGCCATGCCAACTTTTCTCTGTCGTAAATGTTCGGAACTTCACGATGTCCCGCCCTCGAAAGGTGAAAAGAAAGAACACCACGATCGCGCCGCCACGGAAGCGACGCTACCACCTTGTGGATGACGACGCGCATGTGTTCGAGAGCGTCGAAAATCCAGACTGGCTCGTGGGAGCAGACTGATGCCCAAGCGGCCGATTGTACAAATCGATGACGGGGATTGGGTCACCGTCGAATGGAAGGGGCAGCGAGAGCAGTGCTGTCAGTGTGGTTTGATCCATCGAGTGGACTACCGCGTTGCCGAAGGGGGCAAGCTGCAGTTCAGAGCAACACAGGTGCGGTCATGATGCATTTCCTCGCCCCGGTCCTTCTGATCTTTTCCTTGGTGCTGGCTTGCTTCACTGCCCCGGACGGCAACGGGGTCTGGGTCGACCCACATCAAATCCTCTCTGTCACCCACGCGACCGACGGGGCACCCGGCGCCAATGCGAAGATCAGCACCTCGAACGGGAGCTTCTTCATTCACGAGACCCCGCAGCAAGCCCTCAAGATCATCGAGAACAGCAAGTGATCGGCGAGTGGGTCCTCGCGTTCGTTTTGATGTTCGTGGTGGATTTCATATGGGCGCTCTACATCCTCCACGTCAGCAAAAAGGACGCCTTGCGGGCGTCCTTCTCTGCGGGTCTGCTGCTCCTAGTGAGCGGCCTTGCGACGATCCTCTACGTCAATCATCCAACTCTACTGTGTCCAGCGGTGCTGGGGGCTGCTGCGGGGACGTATGCGGCTGTGGCTGAGCGACTTCTGCCATGTATCGCACGAACATGGCGGCGGCTTGCGTCGCCTCCCTGTAGGCCGCAAAGTCGCGACCGCCGCCGTCCTTTTTGATCTTATCCCAGAGTTCATCGACTTCTTCCAGCGCGATCGCATAGGCTTCATGCGGCCCGTGAAAGTCGCCGGGATGCTTCTCCTTGGCGCGGATAATTTCCGCGCGCACGGCCAAGAGGCATTGGTCGATACTAAACAGGGCTTTGTTCGATATTGCCATCAGGGGCTCCGATGCCGGTGTCTAAGGGGTTCGGTTCAGACGCACCGGCGGTCGCCTGTCCCGATCGGTTCATGAGCATCCCTTCTAGGTCGCTTCCCGGAGGGGTCGGGATCACGATACAGGGCTCGCGCAGGAGCTTGTAGCTGGTGCCCGCACCTAGGAGCAGTTTCTGCAGCGACGCGCCATAGTCCTTGATCAGGCTCTCCTCCGTGATCTGGTAGGCGAACTTGTTCAGTTGGCAGAAACCGTGGAAGTCACGCTTTGAGAAGATGATCTGTCTGGTGGTGACGTTGAAGCGCACCATGAGACCATCGTTCTGGGTGTTGGCCGGCGGCTCGCCGAGCACGGTGATGTCCTTGGGTCGCCCGAACGCCGCGGCCAGCCCTTCGGTCCAGATGCACTGCTTCCGGCCGACCTTGGCCTTGAGGTAGTACGTCAGGATATCCTCGGCGCTGTCCTTGCTGCCGGCGCGCAGGTTCGAGGCGTCCCGGATGGCGCGCTGCTTGGCGTAGACGTCGAGCAGGAAGGCGCGCAGCGCGGGCGGATCGAACGAGGCTCCCATCTTGTTGCCGAGTTCGGCGCCCACCACCAGACAGGCGCACATCGCGATCCAGAGGCGTTCTTCCTGCGTACTCCGTAGCGACTGCTCGAACGCCAGCGCCGCGTTGGTGACCTGCTGCAGGATCGCGGCGTGGTTGATGCCGAGGTACTGCGCATATAGCAGGCCGATCTGACCGAAGTTATGGCGCAACTTGTCGATCCGCTGGGTCGCCAGT
>Ga0134125_10000502_pt1 | contig 52774 bp, 47 predicted proteins | sample KB31751_FD_96464 | JGI IMG/M metagenome (GOLD analysis project Ga0134125, IMG submission 96464) | Terrestrial soil microbial communities with excess Nitrogen fertilizer from Kellogg Biological Station, Michigan, USA - KB3-175-1 | ecosystem: Environmental > Terrestrial > Soil > Unclassified ... | reverse complement strand
TCGCAAATAAACTGCTTAAACAGGCTTTTGCTATCGCAACAAGCAAAACAACGTACAACGAAAATTATATAAAAAATATTTGCTTTTAAACACAGTTCATTGCGAGGGACGAAGCAATCTCTAAACTTTACAGAGCGGATCTGCAAGTCTGGGGATTGCTTCGTTCCTCGCAATGACGCGATGTTATTTTTTGTTGTAGTAACTTATCCTTTTTTATCAACCCTGACGATCAGGCTTACCGGTACCTTTGCCGTAACTATCTTTTGGATGGGATGATGATTAATCATCGCCGTTTTTGCGTTACGCACATTTAAATGCGGCGCGATAACCAGTGAAACGATCGACATCAGCTTGATCAGAATATTCATTGACGGGCCCGAGGTATCTTTGAACGGATCGCCTACGGTATCGCCTGTTACCGACGCCTTATGGGGTTCCGATTTTTTATAATAAGTTTCGCCGTTGATCACCACGCCTTTTTCGAATGATTTTTTGGCGTTGTCCCATGCGCCGCCCGCGTTGCTCTGGAATAACCCCATCAGCACGCCCGACACCGTTACACCGGCCAGCATACCGCCCAAAACCTCGGGACCGAAAGCAAAACCTATGATCATCGGCGTGATCAGGGCGATCAAACCAGGGGCAAGCATTTCCCGGATTGAAGCCTGGGTGGATATCGCTACGCATTTCTCATATTCCGGTTTGCCGGTATACTCCATAATGCCTGGGATTTCGCGAAACTGGCGGCGAACTTCTTCCACCATGGCCATTGCTGCACGGCCAACCGCCGAGATCGCCAGCGACGAAAATATAAAGGGGATCATACCGCCGACGAATAATCCGGCCAATACATCAGCCCGGTAAATATCGATATGTTCGATGCCTGCAACGCCGACGAAGGCGGCAAACAAAGCCAGGGAAGTTAATGCTGCTGAAGCAATAGCAAATCCTTTACCGGTAGCGGCCGTTGTGTTTCCCACGGCATCTAAGTTATCGGTACGGTGTCTTACTTCTTCAGGTAAGCGGCTCATTTCGGCTATACCACCTGCGTTATCGGCTATCGGGCCAAATGCGTCGATCGATAATTGCATAGCGGTGGTAGCCATCATGCCCGCAGCCGCTATGGAAACACCATATAAACCTGCAAAATGGTACGAACCATATATACCTGCTGCTAAAACGAGGATAGGAAGCACGGTTGATTCCATACCCACAGCCAAACCCGCGATGATATTGGTGGCGTGACCGGTTGATGATTGCCTGATAATACCCAGCACCGGGCGCTTGCCCATCGCCGTATAATATTCAGTGATCATCGACATCAATGTACCCACAACCAGTCCGACAAATATGGCTCCGAATATTCCGTCTTTTGTAAAATGAGAAGCGCCGCCCTTTAAAACGCCCGGCCTGCCGTCGATCAAATCGCGCGACATGTGAAATTCGCCACTGGGCAACATCCACTGCACGACAAAATATGTGGCGATGGCCGTTAATATAATAGAGGTCCAGTTACCTATGTTTAATGCTCTTTGAACGCTGTCGGTTTCATTTTTTATTTTGACAAATGAGGCGCCGACGATTGAAAATATTAATCCTAAACCCGCGATCACCATCGGCAGCAATACGGGAGCGATACCACCAAAATTATCATGCGATACGATCTCGCGACCCAGTACCATCGTCGCCAGCATCGTCGCCACATACGACCCGAAAAGGTCGGCGCCCATACCGGCTACGTCGCCCACATTATCACCTACGTTATCGGCAATAGTGGCGGGGTTGCGCACATCATCCTCCGGGATGCCGGCCTCAACTTTACCCACGAGATCGGCGCCCACGTCAGCAGCTTTGGTATAGATACCACCGCCTACACGCGCGAACAGCGCAATCGACTCGGCGCCTAACGAGAACCCGGCCAAAACGTCCAGGGCTTTAGCCATGGCTTCATGATTTACATCGGCGCCCGTATTTTTAACATAGATTGTATAAAACACAATAAAGAGTGATCCTAACCCGATAACCGCCAAACCCGCAACACCCAAACCCATTACGGTGCCGCCTGTAAAGGATACGTTCAGCGCCTTTGCTAAGCTTGTTTTTGCAGCTTGTGTAGTCCGCACATTGGCTTTGGTCGCGATGCGCATGCCCAGGTACCCGGCGAATGCCGAAAGGAACGCGCCGCATAAAAAGGAAATGGCAATAACCGGGCTCGAGGTAGCCACAGTTGTACCCGACCATGCCAGCAATGTCATGCCAATTACTACGAAATAAGCCAGCACCTTCCATTCAGCTTTCAGGAACGCCATAGCCCCGGCGGCGATGTAGCCGGCAAGCTCGTTCATGCTGGCATCGCCGGTTTCCTGTTTGGTAACCCATGCTGCCTTTATGGCCATCGCTATAATGCCGATGATACCCAAAACAGGAATAAGATAGATCAGGTAGGTGTTTAAAAAATCCATATTAATTATTAGTGTTTATTTTTTTATAATTCGAAAAAGTTTGCAAATATAATGGGTTTTGCAAATAAGCGAATTAATTTCTTTACAATCGCCAGCCAATTACAAAGTTTTTAAATAGTTTAGGGCTCTAAACTCCCGATTATAAATGAAATCAGAACAAGACCAACCAAAAATGAAGCATTCTTTGGGTCTGCTAGACGGCACGATGATCGTAGCAGGCTCCATGATCGGCTCGGGGATATTTATCGTGAGCGCCGATATTACCCGCGATGTGGGTTCGGCCGGATGGCTTATCGTAGTTTGGCTGATAACCGGGTTTATGACCATCACCGCAGCCGTTAGCTATGGCGAACTGAGCGGCATGTTCCCCAAAGCCGGGGGGCAGTACATTTATTTAAAGGAACAGTACAATAAGTTAACCGCATTTTTATATGGCTGGAGCTTTTTCGCGGTGATACAAACCGGCACCATCGCCGCGGTCGGTGTGGCGTTTTCAAAATTTACAGCTTACCTGATCCCGGCAGTGAGCGAGGAGAATATTCTTTTCAAACAGGGGTTTATTAGCATCAGCGCCGCACAAATGGTTTCTATCGCTACCATTGTTTTGCTTACTTACGTAAATACCAAAGGGATTAAAAGCGGGAAACTGATCCAAAATACCTTTACCATAACAAAGCTTTTAAGCTTATTTGGACTCATCGTTTTTGGGTTGCTGGCATTAAAGGGCGATATATGGCATGCTAACTGGACAAACATCTGGAATATGCATAAAATCAATCCCGATGGGAGCTTTGGCGGGTTAACCATGGCGGCAGCGCTCGGGGCTATGGCGGCGGCTATGATAGGTTCCATCTTCAGCAGTGATTCCTGGAACAATGTCACCTTTATAGCCGGTGAAATGAACAATCCGAAACGGAATATCGGCTTGAGTTTATTCCTGGGAACCCTTATTGTGACTATTATATACGTTTCGGCAAACGTGATGTACACCGGGGTTTTATCGCTGCATGATATAGCCTTTGCCGACAGGGACCGCGTGGCTATCGCAGCCTCGCATTCCATATTTGGAAACGGCGGAACCATTGTGATCGCCATTATGATCATGATCTCCACCTTTGGCTGCAACAATGGCTTGATATTATCCGGCGCGCGGGTATATTATTCCATGGCTAAGGATGGCTTGTTTTTTAAGAAAGCGAGCGTTTTAAACAAAAACTCGGTACCCGAATTTGGCTTGTGGATACAGGCACTCGTGGCCTCGCTGCTATGTCTCAGTGGCAAATACGGCGACCTGCTCACAATGATTTCATTCGTAGTGGTGATATTTTATGTATTGACGATCTTTGGAATTTATAAATTAAGAATAACACGGCCCGAATTGGAAAGGCCGTATAAAGCATTCGGTTATCCTATTCTGCCGGCCATATATATTTTGATGGGCATCGCTTTTTGCATTTTGCTGGTTATTTATGTAGAACCTTATACCTGGTATGGTCTGGGTATCGTGCTACTAGGGATACCGATCTATTATATTGCCAAACGAAATTTGAAGGGAAGTGCGGAAACTACTAATATTTAATCTTTTACTGATTGCCGCATCCGTTTCGGCCCAAACGTTGCAGTCTAAATTGCAAACGGTATTTGGCAGGCTGCAGGCCGACAGCCAGTGCCGTTATGCTTCTGTTTCCTTAACCGTGCTCGATGCGCAGACCGGCGAGCAGGTATTTGCCGCAAATCAGTATATGGGATTGGCGACCGCGTCTACGCTAAAAACCATCACGACGATCACGGCATTTAACCTGTTAGGGAAGGATTTTCGGTATCAAACCCAATTCGGTTATAACGGAACGATTTCGTCCGACGGTACCCTTACGGGCGATGTGATCATCAAAGGCGCGGGCGATCCAACCCTGGGCAGCTGGCGTTACGAGGAAACGAGGGAAAATCATGTTTTAAGTTTAATGGTTACCGCGCTTCAAAAAGCGGGCATCAAAAAGGTCAACGGACGCATTATCGGCGACGATTCGATTTTTGGCTCGCAATCTATACCCGATGGCTGGATATGGCAGGATCTGGGCAATTATTACGGTGCGGGCACGTCCGGCCTTTGCTGGCGTGAGAATGCATTTGATATCAAGTTACAAACGGGTAGCATCGATAGCCTGATAAAATTATCACATGAAGTGCCCGCAATGCCCTATCTTGATTTTAAAAGCGAGTTGTTAAATGCACCCGCAGGCACCGGCGATGAGGCGTATGCCTATTTACCTGTCGATAGTAAAACGATGTATCTCAGGGGTTCGTATGCGATAGACCAGGCTAAAAAAAGCATATCCGCAGCGCTTCCCGATCCCGCGTACGATGCTGCCTTCCGGTTAACAGACACATTAAAACGCCTGGGCATTCCGGTAAGCAATGGTCCCGAATCAACAAGCACTTTAAAAGGAAAGAATTCACAGGGTCCGCAAATCGCTAACGATCTTATCACAATCTCATCGCCCCCGTTAAGCAAAATAATTTACTGGCTCAATCAACGGAGTATTAACTTATACGCCGAGCAATTGCTTAAAACCCTTGCCTGGAAAGCGGGCAGGGAAGTTACCACAGCCAATGGGGTAGAGATTTTGCAGAATTTCTGGAAAGCAAAAGGCATCGATATTAATTCATTGAATATCACCGATGGCAGCGGGCTTTCGCCAGCCGACAGGGTAACCACGCTAACGATGGCTACCATTCTGCAATCGGCAAAAAAAGAAAGCTGGTTTCCTGACTTCTATGAAAGCCTGCCCACCTACAACAATATGAGAATGAAAAGCGGCAGCATCCGTAACGTGCTCACTTATGCCGGTTACCAAACCCACGACGGCCGCGAGCTTTGCTTCTCCATTATGGTGAATAATTATAATGGTTCCAGCCGTGCTGTAAAAGAAAAAATGTTTAGGGTGCTGGATGAATTGAAGTGAAACAAATTAAAACAAACTTGAATTTGTCTGTCCTTAAATAATTAGTAAATTTGATATTATGAACTTGCAGGCCGAAAAACTCGAAGTGGTGAGAATGATATTGGACACTGACGATAAAAATATAATCAGGGACGTAAAATCATTGTTCAATCGTCGTAAGGAAATCAAGAAGGACACTAACCTCGAAGAATTTTATGAAGGATTTCGTGATGGCGTCCGGGAAGTAAAGTCGTCTTTAGATGGAAAGGTTAAACTAAAAGACGCCAAAACCTGGCTTGATGAACTTCAGGATTAAAATTACCGGCAATTTTGATAAAGAAGCGAAGCCATTGTTAAAGAAGTATCGCTCCTTTAGAAATGATATTGCCAAACTCATTGATGAACTTGAATTAAATCCCAAACTTGGAACACCGTTAGGACACAATCTATATAAAGTAAGAATAGCAATAAGCAGCAAAGGCCGCGGTAAATCGGGCGGCGCCCGGGTTATTACGTATGTTATCCTTGAAAATGAAACGGTTCATTTAATTTCCATTTACGATAAAGCTGAATACGATACAGCAGGGATTGCAACTCTTCTCATAATCCTAAAAGATGAAGGTTTATAATATTTAAAACCCATACTGATACAAGTGATTCTCAAAGTAGGTGGCGGCTTAGTTATTTGCTATCAACTTTCCAAAACATATCTCTTTCAAAAAAGTATTACTTAGAAAGAAGTTGATATGTCCACCATCCAGATCTTAAAAAAAGAAACGTTATCCGACAAAAAATATCCGCTCAAGTATATCTGGTATGAAAAGCCGGACGTTGACGGCGTATTCCATAACCAGGAAAACGAGGTTTATTTCAGACCCGAGGCGGTAACCGTACTGCTGGTCAATGATAAGCGCAAAACCATCTTGCTTACACGGCAATTCAGACTGCCTGCTTTTTTACATGGCAGCGAGAGCGGCTACATCATTGAAGCCTGTGCGGGCATCATGGACGAAAATGAAACGCCCGAAGAAACCGCGCGGCGGGAGGCAAAGGAGGAAATGGGCTGCAACATCCGTGACCTTCGAAAAATTGGGGGCGCTTATACCACGTCAGGCGCGTCGACAGAATTGGTTCATTTCTTTATTGCACGATATGATGAAGAAAACAGGTCGGGTAAAACCGGTGGCTTAAAAGAAGAGGGCGAGGATATTGAGCTGATCGAAACAGGATTTGACGAAGCCCGTGAAAAACTAAAACAGGGCGCCTTCATCGATGCAAAGACGATTTTATTGCTTCAGCATTTTTTTCTTGATCAATAAATACATTGCGTTTATGCAGCTATTTACGATATGAACTGTCTGCCTTTTGCCTTAACTTCCTCCAAATCATTTTACATCCGCTTAACACTATTCCCATAAATTGCTCTTAAACTTGCAAAAATAAATCTGCTGGAAATACTGGCTGCGTTACGTCTAAATCGCATAGCACATCAATGAAAATAGGAATAGTTTGTTATCCAACCTTTGGCGGAAGCGGGGTAGTGGCCACTGAACTGGGCAAAGCACTTGCCGACCGCGGCCACCAGGTGCACTTCGTAACATATAACCAGCCCGCGAGGCTCGATCTTTTTTCCGAAAATCTTTATTATCATGAGGTTTCGGTATCTAACTACCCGCTTTTTGATTTTCCGCCATACGAGCTCGCCCTTGCCAGCCGCCTGGTTGATGTAGTACGATTTGAAAAGCTCGACATCCTGCATGTACATTACGCTATTCCGCATGCTTCGGCTGCGTTTATGGCGAAACAGATATTGCTCACTTATGGTATCTACATCCCGGTGGTGACCACCCTTCACGGTACCGATATTACCTTAGTTGGCCGCGACCGCACCTTTAAACCTGTGGTTACTTTTTCAATCAATAAGTCCGACGGCGTTACGGCGGTTTCGCAGCACCTGAAGGACGATACCTACCGCTTTTTCGATATTGAAAATGATATTCGGGTAATACCCAACTTTATCGATCTTAACCGTTTTAACCTGAAAGCCAAGGATCATTTTAAAAAAGCGATAGCCCCCTCGGGCGAGAAAATCGTTATACATACCTCAAACTTCCGCAAGGTAAAGCGTACCGACGATGTGATCAGGATATTCGCAAAGCTGGTAAAGGAGATCCCTGCCAAATTGCTGATGGTGGGTGATGGCGGTGAGCGCTCCTACTGTGAGGAACTGGCCCGTGAACTGGGCGTAGGGGAGGATGTGCGCTTTTTAGGAAAGCAAGACGCCATAGAAGAAATACTATCTGTATCCGACCTGTTCTTAATGCCATCCGAATCTGAAAGCTTTGGTTTGGCAGCACTTGAGGCTATGGCCTGCAAAGTGCCGGTGATCAGTTCTAATGCGGGCGGTTTGCCTGAGTTAAACCTGGATGGCGTAACCGGATTTTTAAAGGATGTTGGTGATGTAGACGGGATGGCCGAAAAAGCGATCTATATTCTTGAGGATGAAAGCCGGCTGCAGCAGTTTAAAAATAACGCCCTCGCCCGCGCCAAAGAGTTCGACCTGGCCAATATTTTACCCGCATATGAAAATTATTACGTCGAAGTGATCGACAGCTGCAGGGAAAAGGCCTAATTGAGGTTAAAAGCGAAAGCCGAAACCTGCCTGCCGGCAGGCAGGGGTGAAAGCAGAAAGCGTAAAAGCAAAAGAATCAACAACCTTTATCCTTTCACCTTTATCCTTTTACCTCAAGACACTATTCCGCCGCTGTAAATTTCAAACAAACCGGGTTACCCAATTCGACATGCGAAACCACGTTGCTTAGCTGCCCGTTGTTTTGATTAATCCTGTAAACGTAAATGCTGTCGCTGTCCTGGTTGGCCACCACCAAAAAATGCCCGGTTGGGTCGATCGCAAAATCGCGCGGATTTTTACCATAGCTTGTCACTCTTTGCACAAAAGTCAGCATGCCCGTTTCCGGGTCGATCACGTACACCGATATCTCGTTAGTTTCCAAACGGTTCGATGCATATAAATACCTGCCGTCTGGCGAAATATGGATTGCCGCTCCCGCGGTTTGGCCTCTAAACTTGTTCTCTAATAAAGTAATGGATTGTTTCTCTTTTAACTTGCCGTTGTTATAATCAAAAACATGCACCGCCGATCCCATTTCGGTTACCAGGTAAACATGCTTTTTATCTTCCGAGAAAACGATGTGCCTTGGCCCTTCTCCGGCTTTTATGTTTATAAAGGGCGGTGTGGCCGGCGTTAATGGCTGCGGATGCGAGTCATGGTAGCGCATAACGTTGAGCTTATCAGTGCCCAGGTCGGTATACAACAGGTATTTTTCATCAGGCGACAGCATGGCGATGTGCACATGCGGGCCTTCCTGCCTTTCTTTGTTAATACCCTGGCCCTTATCCTGAACCAGTTGCGATACCGGCGACAGGCGGCCGCTTTTATTTACCGGCAAAACCGCCAGACTGCCGCTGGAATAATTGGCGACAAACACATTTTTTTGGTCCTTATCAACTGATACGTAACATGGGTCGGCCCCGCCCGACGACTGCCTGTTGATAAACAACAGCTTTCCCTGGCGCGGGTCGAAGGTAAAGGAGCTTACCTCGCCGTTTTTGCCATTCTCGTTCACCGCGTATACAAACTTGTTATTGGCCGAAACGCAGAGGTAGGAAGGATTGCTTACATCATCGATCTCGTTGAGGTAAGCCATTCGCCCTGTTTCGGTATAGAAACGATATACATAAATGCCCTTGCTTTTTCCTTTGGTATAGGTGCCGATAAGCAGATCATACGAAGAAGGCGCAGTGTTTTTGTGCTGTGCGTATATAAACGCCGGGAACAGCAGCAACAGGATCAACAGGAATTTTTTCATTACCGGGTGCATTGGTTATTGCCGCAAGATAGGAATTTTAAGGTAAAAGGTTAAAGCTGAAAGGTAAAAGGAATAGAAGCCTTTCACCCTTTACCTTTTGCCTTTAACCTCACTAAACCAAGTGCTTTAGCATAATCACTTCACTTTCCTCCAGGTAGCGCCAGCGTCCGCGGGGCAGGTCTTTTTTTGTAAGGTTAGCATACACTGTTCTGTCCAGCTTTATCACCTCGTAGCCCAGGTGTTCAAATATCCTGCGCACGATGCGGTTTTTTCCACTGTGGATCTGGATGCCGACCTCGCGTTTCGAGCCGCCGGTTACGTACGATATAAAATCAGGCTTGATTAACCCGTCTTCCAGCTCAACCCCAAAGGCTATTTTATTTAAATCTCCCTGGGTCAGGTTCTTATCCAGCTCAACCTGGTACAATTTTACAATATTGTTTCGCGGATGCGATAGCTTATCGGCAAGGTCGCCGTCGTTGGTCATCAGCAATAAACCTGTTGTATTCCGGTCCAAACGGCCTATTGGGTAAATACGTTCCTTGCTGGCTTTTTCGACCAGGTGCATTACGGTACGCCGCTCCTGCGGATCGTCCGTAGTGGTTATATAATCTTTTGGTTTATTCAACAATACATAAACCGTTTTCTCGCGTTTAAGCTTCTCGCCATTATAACGCACCTCGTCTTTTTGTGGATCGACTTTATATCCCAACTCTGAAATGACTACGCCGTTTACAGATACCACGCCCGCCGAGATAAGGTCATCGGCCTTCCTGCGCGAGCATATACCGGCATTCGATATGTAGCGGTTTAGCCGGATAAGGCCCGACTCCCTGGGTTCGGCTGCTTTTTTTCGGCCGCGGAGTGTTTTTACCGGGGCTCCTGTATCGCGGGTAATTTTGTCATATACGGGCTTTGATCGGTCTGGCCTTTCGGCGCGGTCAGGTCCATCGCTTTTCTTAAAACCGCGTGCTGCCGTCGGCCTCGATGCAAATTTTCTGTCGCCGGCTTTTTCACTTTCACCGCGATAGCTGCCGGAACTTCTTTTAGGGCGTTCGCCGCTAAATGAGGCCGGGGTTGATCTATCTCGCGATGCAAAAGGCTTCCCCTTGCCGGGCGAGCGACTTCCAAAATCTTTTTTTGGCTTATCTGTGGCATCGTTTGACCTGCTACCATAAGGGTCATTTTTTCGTTCGAACGAACGCCTTTCGCCCGACGGTTCGGCACCGCCGCGATAACTGCCTGAATCAGCCGATCTGCCGGAATACGGTTTTTTTCCGTAAGCTGAACGATTTCCGGTCGATCCGCCACTATCCGATGTCCTGCCGCTATATGGTTTTTTAAAACCGGACGCACGATTGCCCGCAGAGCTTCCGCCCCGAAAGGTATCAGAACTGCCGGCTGACTGATCGCTGCCTTCCCGTTTTTTATAAGGCTTACTTCCGTCCGAAGTGAAGCTCCGTTTTCCCCGCGACCGGTCGTCGCCAAACTTTTTGGAAGGCTTGCTGTTATTATCTTTTGATTTGTTACCGGTTGAAGAATTACCCCTGGAAGCGGGCTCCCTTTTTGGCTTTACATCGGCCTTGTTAGTTCGGTTCGATGCTCTGCCGGATTTGTCGTCGCGACTGTTCCCTGGTCTTTTGGATACCATATTTTTTTAATTAGCGCTTTCGCAGCGTGCGGCTCAAAGTTACGGTTTTTGGAGCAATCTAAGGGATTTTTTTTAGGGGGCTTAAAAACCTGTTTAATTACTTTTAAAGGTAGTTTTTGAACCAAAAACGCAGGTTGAAAAATGTCCGATGACCCTAAGTGTTTGATAATGTTGATTATATGATTACCTTTGCAACGCATTTACCAATGTTGATTTGATGAAAAGTATACATTTAAACAGGCAACACCTGAATACGTGTTCCATAATTTTGCTGTTGGTCGTTTTCTCGGCCCTCAACTTTTACGGCACGAAAGGTACCGCCGCAACGGCCACGGGATCGGTCATCCTGAGGTCCGATCTTTCTAAATTTATTTTAAAAAATCCAGAGCATAAAACCTCCCAGCCTACCGATGATTATAGCTTCGCCGACGAAGCCGTTCCTGTTAATAATGCCAGCGTCAACCGCAAATTGCAGCTTTCGATCGAGAAACATAATTTCAGGCATGTTCAGTCGAATATTTTACAACGAAAGGCTGAAAAAATATTCCCGATAGTAGAGCCAATCTTAGAGGCATATGGCATCCCCGAAGATTTTAAGTTCATTCCGCTTGTGGAAGGCGGATTTTCTGAGGGCACTTCGCCGCGCGGGGCAAAAGGCTTGTGGCAGTTTATGCCCGGCACGGCGCGCGCGTATGGTCTAAAAGTTGGCGACGGGGTTGACGAGCGTACAAATATTCGTAAGTCGACGATTGCCGCATGCAGGTATATAAAAGGTCTGTATGAAGAGTTTAATAACTGGACATTGGCCGCCGCCGCGTATAATAACGGGTCGATCAAGCTGATACATGCAATGAATAAGCAAAACCAGGACAATTATTTCCGCATGCATTTAAACCGTGAAACCGGCGTTTACATATATAACCTGGTTGCTATGAAGGCCATCATTACTCAGCCGGTTAAGTACGGGTTTAAAAAGGAATTTATCATTGACGACAGTCCGCTTGTGCTGAAAGACCTTGATCCCTGCGAATTGCTCACAGCTAAACAATAATCCCGATAATTTTACATTATTACGAATATAAGGGCCGTTGTTCTCAATCCGGGGACCGGCCTTTTTGCTATATTTGTAGCTAATTAGTGATTTATTGAATTAGTGATTTATTGATTGAAGAAATCGATTGAATTGATTGATACGAGGCATTATTGTGTTTCCTATGGCCATTGATCTGCTACTTAATTAATCAGTATAACAACCATTCGATAATTCACTAATTCAATAAATCAATAATTGAAAAAATGATTACAAAACCCGTTGATCTGGGCGAGCAAAGCGAAGTTGAAGTTTACGGGGCCCGGGTTCATAATCTAAAAAATATCGATGTTTCTTTTCCGCGCAACCAGCTGGTAGTAATCACCGGCTTAAGCGGCAGCGGAAAATCGTCGCTGGCTTTTGATACCATCTATGCCGAGGGACAGCGCCGGTACATGGAAACTTTCTCGGCTTACTCGCGCCAGTTTATGGGTGGAATGGAGCGGCCCGATGTCGATAAAATATCCGGCCTGAGCCCGGTGATCGCCATCGAGCAAAAAACGACCAGCAAAAACCCGCGGTCTACTGTCGGTACTATCACCGAAATATATGATTTTATGCGTTTGCTTTTTGCCCGCGCCGGCGAGGCTTATTCGTACGTGAGCGGCGAAAAGATGGAGCGGATGTCGGAAGACCAGATACTTAAAACTATTTCCGAAAAATTTAACGGGGAGCCGGTAAATATCCTGGCGCCCGTAGTAAAGGCAAGGAAAGGCCATTACCGCGAGCTTTTTGAGCAAATACGCAAGCAAGGCTACCTGAAGGTTTGGATAGATGGCGCCATAGCTAACGTAGAACCTAAAATGCAGGTTGACCGGTATAAGATACACGATATCGATATCGTTGTGGACAGGCTTGAGATCAATGAAGAAAATGCCAAACGGTTATATACCTCGATCCAAACAGCGTTAAAAATAGCCAAAGGCATTATTCGTATTGCCGATAAAGACAATAACGTAGCCTATTACAGTAAATACCTGATGGATCCGGCTTCGGGCATATCGTATGACGAGCCACAGCCCAACACGTTCTCTTTTAATTCGCCTTATGGCGCTTGTGAAAAATGCAGCGGCCTGGGTTATATTTTTGAAATCGACGAAGCATCGGTAATTCCTAATCCGAAACTGAGTATTGTAAACGGCGGGCTGGCCCCTTTAGGCGAGTACCGCGAAACCTGGATATTCCAGGTACTGAAGGCGCTGGCAAAAAAATATGAGTTCTCGTTATCGACGCCCATCGAAAAGCTTTCGAGGGAACACCTGGATATTATCTTGAACGGGTCGACCGAAATGATCACCGTAGCGGTTGAGTATAACAAATGGAACGTGCAAAGCTACCAGGTAAGTTTTGACGGGATCATTCGTATGCTCGAGGAGCAACAGGAACGCCGCGGCGACGAGGGTATGGACGACATGGAGAATTACCGCGTGTTAAAAACCTGCCCGGTTTGCGACGGCGCCCGGTTGAAAAAGGAATCGCTCCACTTTAAAATCGACGATAAAAATATATTTGAGCTGGCGTGCATGGATATCCGCACTTTGCAGGACTGGTTTTCTAACCTGGAAGACCGGCTGAGCGAACGCCGGAATGTAATTGCCCGCGAGATATTAAAAGAGATTCGCGCAAGGATTGTATTCCTGCTGGATGTAGGCCTGAGCTATTTAACACTCGACCGGACAGCGAAGACATTGTCGGGCGGTGAGGCGCAGCGCATCAGGCTGGCTACACAGATAGGTTCGCAGCTGATGAATGTGATGTATATTCTCGATGAGCCCAGTATCGGCCTGCACCAACGCGATAATGAGCGGTTGATCAACGCATTAAAGCATTTACGCGACCTTGGCAATACCGTATTGGTGGTGGAACACGATAAGGATATGATACTGCACGCCGACCACGTCATCGATATGGGCCCGGCTGCCGGTGTACATGGCGGCGAAATAGTTGCCCAGGGAACGCCTGCAGAATTGATGAAGCAGCATACGCTGACCACATCGTATATAAACGGTGAGCGTGAAATTGCTGTGCCAGCCAAAAGGCGCGAAGGCAACGGAAAAAAATTGACCCTGAAAAAAGCTGAAGGCCATAATTTAAAAAAAGTTTCTGTTGACTTTCCGCTGGGTAAACTCATCTGTGTTACGGGCGTATCCGGCAGCGGAAAGTCGAGTTTGGTAACCGAAACTTTATATCCGATACTGAACCATCATTTCTTCCGGGCTAAAAAGCACCCGCTTCCTTACGATAAAATCGAAGGTCTGGAGCATATCGATAAAGTTATCGAGATAGACCAGGCGCCGATAGGCCGTACCCCACGGTCAAACCCGGCTACCTATACTGGTGTGTTTTCCGACATCCGCAACCTGTATGTGCAGCTGCCCGAATCAAGGATCAGGGGTTATAAGCCCGGCCGTTTTTCATTTAACGTAAAGGGCGGACGCTGTGAAACCTGCCAGGGGGCGGGTCAGAAGGTTATCGAAATGAATTTTTTGCCTGACGTGCAGGTGCCTTGCGAAGAGTGCGGCGGCAGGCGTTACAACCGCGAAACCCTGGAAGTGCGTTATCGCGGAAAGTCCATCAGCGATGTGCTGGACATGAGCATCGAAGACGCCACGCCATTTTTCGAGCATATCCCGCCCATCTATCGTAAAATAAAAACCCTGCTGGATGTTGGACTCGGCTATATTACGCTGGGGCAATCGTCAACCACGCTGTCCGGCGGCGAGGCACAGCGTGTTAAACTGGCAACCGAACTTTCCAAAAAAGATACCGGCAATACTTTCTATATACTGGACGAACCCACCACCGGTTTGCATTTTGAAGACATCAATGTGCTCCTCGGCGTTCTGAACCAGTTGGTCGACAAAGGAAACACGGTGCTCGTGATCGAACATAACCTCGACGTGATAAAAGTGGCCGATCATGTGATCGACCTCGGGCCTGAAGGCGGTAGTAGCGGAGGTAAGATCCTGTTTGCCGGCACACCCGAAGAATTATGCAAGGTAAAAGGAAGCTTTACCGGCCAGTTTTTGAAAAAGGAGATAAAGGGAATATAATGGCGATTAATCCTATAAAAAAATATGCAAGTTATTCAAATTGATAAAAATTTACGGTTATATATTGCCTATATTACGTACTTTTGAATGATGAAAGCCCAGGAATTAACATCTGATTCGTTAAATGAGCAACAGCTAATGATGTTAAGGCTGTTAAAAACGCCAATGCCTGAAAACGATTTTATCCAGATACGGCGCCTTGCCGTGAAGTTGTTGGCTAAACAGGTAGAAGAAACAATGGAAGAATGGGAAGCTAAAAACAATATTACCGAAGAAAGTTATGAGCAGATGAGAAAGCAACATTTCCGTACTCATTCAAAATCTTAATGAAAATTGTCTTAGATTCTAATGTGTTGTTAGTTTCTCTCGGACAAAAAAGCAAATACAAACCCATTTGGAACGCTTTTATAGCCGGTCGGTACCAGCTGGTAATTTCGGACGATATTGTTTACGAATACCAGGAAATTCTACACCAGCGCTCTGCGCCGGGCATAGCTGAACAAATAATCGAAATATTTATTGAATCGCCCGACATCCTTTTTCAGCACATTTATTATAGCTGGAATGCGGTAAAGGACGATGCAGACGATAATAAGTTTTTCGACATAGCGGTTGCATCCAACGCCGACTACTTAGTTACTGATGATACTCATTTCAATGTGGCTAAGGAACTTGTTTTTCCCCACGTGAAAATTATATCGGCCGAAGAGTTTTTAAATATCATGCATCGCTAATTTAGCTTCTTCGACTCTCGCCGGTGTCAACCAGCTGCTTATAAACCCATTACAGAGTCACATTTCCAGGTTAATAAGAATAACCAACGAAAAACAACAGAGAAATAGGTTCAAGCCGTAATTAATTACCGCACAATACGATATGTACAGAAGGTTGTACATCATTATTAATTATCCTAAATGGCTTCCCAAGTCGCAACTGCTCAATCACTGCCCACAGCCCACCGAAAACCGCCAATTCCTCAACAGGCATAGTGTATCTAAATAAAAATTTTCAACAATGCAATAGTTTGATAATCAGTAATTTGCATAGTGTGTAAAACATACATTATGTAAAAAAATCTTTCAAATCGCTTGTCGGGAACGGCGAAACCGGGTATTTTTGCTGCGACCAAATTATTTACTGTATTCATGATAAATCGTACTACCCAATTACCTGATCTGGGCTATTTGCGCCTGGATCGGGCCAGGAATATCTATTACCAGCTGAGCCCCGCTGAACTTGTTGAGGAGGCGCTAAAAAGAAATGAAGGTGTGTTAGCTGATTCCGGCGCGCTGGCTATCGACACCGGCGAATTTACAGGCCGCTCGCCAAAGGACCGGTTTATTGTTGAAGACGAAATTACCAGGGACACCGTATGGTGGGGAAAGGTAAACCTGAAATTTGACAGCGGTAAATTTGATTTACTGTTAGAAAAGGTTACGGCGTATTTAGCCGGACGTGACATTTTTGTGCGCGACTCGTGTGCCTGCGCCAATGAAAAATATCACATCGATATACGCGTAGTTACCGAAACGGCTTATCAGAGTTTATTTGCCCATCATTTGTTTCTGCGCCCCGAAGTGGTAAACGCTCATTCTATTCCCGACTGGACCATCATAGCGGCGCCCGGTTTTAAAGCCAGCCCGGCAGTTGACGGAACGCGGCAGCATAATTTTTCCATCATCAGCTTTAGCAAAAAAATTATTCTTATTGGCGGAACCGGCTATACAGGCGAAATAAAAAAAGGCATTTTTTCGGTATTGAACTTTATACTGCCCCACGAAAAAAAGGTGCTGCCCATGCACTGTTCGGCAAATACTGGTTCCAAAGGCGATACGGCTATATTTTTTGGCCTTTCGGGAACCGGAAAAACCACGTTGTCTGCCGATCCTGAGCGCGGACTTATCGGCGATGACGAGCATGGCTGGAGCGATTACACCATATTTAATTTTGAAGGTGGCTGCTATGCCAAATGCGCCGATCTGACCGCCGAAAAGGAACCTCAGATATTTAATGCCATACAATTTGGCGCATTGCTCGAGAATATCAACTTTATAAAAGGTACGCGCGCCGTGAACTTTGCAAATACCGATAAAACGGAAAACACCCGTGTCGCGTACCCGCTGTATCATATCGGCAACGCTGTGGTGCCCTCGATAGGCGCATCGCCAAAAAATATTTTCTTTTTAACTGCCGATGCTTTTGGGATATTGCCCCCCGTTTCCAAATTAGCCCCCGAGCAGGCCATGTACTATTTTATTTCGGGGTACACAGCCAAAGTCTCGGGTACAGAAACCGGCGTTACCGAGCCTAAAGCAACTTTTTCGGCGTGTTTTGGCGAGGCTTTTATTCCCCTTAACCCGGTATTTTATGCAAAATTACTCGGCGACAAAATTCGGGAGCACCAGGTAAATGTGTGGATGATTAACACCGGCTGGACCGGCGGCGCCTATGGCGTTGGAAAAAGAATGAAGCTGAAATATACGCGGGCCATGATCACTGCCGCTATAAATGGCGAGTTAAATAATACAGCCTATGGCGAACACCCGGTTTTTAATTTGCAAATGCCATTAAGTTGCCCTCACGTTCCCGATGCTTTGCTCGATCCCCGGAACACCTGGGCGAACGCCTGCCATTATGATGAACAAGCCCAGAGCTTAGCGCTGGCGTTTAATAAAAATTTCGAGCAGTACGCCGCATTGTGTACTTCGGGGGTTTTGAACGCGGGCCCAAATGCGAGTATAGCAGTATAGTTACAAAAATATTTGCGCCAGCCGCTTGCTATTATAAAAAAAAATAAGTTTCATTGTAAAAAATTGTCTGCCTGGCAGACAATTTTTGTTTTTTATTACGTTATGTATCGGCCAATAAACCAACGACATAATGTTTGAGCAGAAAAATAAAAGAATAATAAAAATAGTTTTTTTATTTCATTTAAATTCTATTTTTGTTACTCGCTAATCAAACCGCATTAAAAACAACTTATTATATAAACTAAAAACTAAAACTAAAAACTAAAGTAATGGCAAACGCACCAACAAAACCAACTACACCTGTTAAAAAAGAAAGCTCAAGTGCATCAGGCATGTTTGCGACACTCACCATTCCTATTTGTATCGCGGTGGCAATTTTGATATTTTGGCTTGTATTAGGAAATCCAAGTCATTATCAAGGCGGCGATGTAGATAAAGGTATACCATCTGATATTTATGGTACCGTTCACAGGGGAGGAGTTATTGTACCGCTTATCATGTCGTACCTGTTAATCGTGATCACATTTTCCATCGAGCGTTTTGTGGTGATCGGCAAAGCATCGGGAACCGGCAATGTTGACGCATTTGTAAGAAGGGTACAAAGTTTCCTTAACGCAGGCAACATCGATGGCGCAAACGCAGAGTGCGATAAACAAAAAGGTTCAGTTGCAAATGTGATCAAATCAGGTTTAAAGAAATACCGCGAAATGGAACATGAGCAAGGCCTTGATGTTGACCAGAAAACGCTGGCGATCCAGAAAGACATTGAAGAAGCTACATCGCTTGAAATGCCAATGCTGGAGCAGAACTTAACAATTATTGCAACCCTGGTATCCATCGGTACCTTAACCGGATTGCTGGGTACAGTAATCGGTATGATCAAGGCCTTCTCGGTGTTAGCAGGCGTACCGGATACAGCCGCTTTGTCGACCGCTATTTCCGAAGCGTTGGTGAATACCGCGTTAGGTATCAGTACTTCGGCAATTTCCATTATCATGTATAACGTGTTTACATCAAAGATCGATAAACTAACTTATGCTATTGACGAGACAGGGTTTAGCATTGTGCAAACATTTGCCGCGTCGCACAAAAACAGGTAAATAAAAGCTATTACTTAGCTTTTACCCGGTCGTTGAGTTCCGTTTGGCAAACAAATGGCCGGGCGATAGTATAAACCATTATACATTTTATTAAAAAATTTAATCATTATGCCCAGAGTAAAAGTTGCCAGGAAAAGCACGACGATTGACATGACAGCCATGTGCGATGTGGCCTTCCTTTTGCTTACCTTTTTTATATTAACAGCAAAACCCAAAGTAGAAGACCCTTCACATGCTGCAGTGCCTGCTTCCACAATATTGACGCCGGTAGCCGATGCCAACATGATCACACTTTCTGTTGGCCAGAATAAGGTATTCTTTTCGGTTACCGAACAGGATGTGCGCCGCGAGGTATTAAAAGCCATGGGCACGAAATACGGCGTTAACTTTACCCCTGAAGAGGTGCAGCAGTTTTCGCTTGTCCAGATATTCGGTGTACCGATAACACAGTTAAAATCGTTCCTGGATACGCAGCCTTCCGAGAGGAAAAATTTTCCGCAGCGGGGTATTCCGGCAGATACCACTAATACCAGTGAATTGTTTAATTGGATATACATGTCGCGGCAAGCTGAAAAGGCTTTACATGACAAGGATCTAAATATATCGATCAAAGCTGACAGAAAGGAAGAGTATCCAATGATAAATACGATAATCAGCGCTTTGGAGAAACAAAAGAAATTCAAGTTCGATTTAATAACCACCCTGAAAACAGGACGACAAAGATAAAACTATGGCAGAATTAGATACCTCCGGCGGGGGCAAACATAAAGGCGGGAAAGTAAGAAGCAAAAAGTCTTCAACTCGTGTAGATCTGACCGCAATGGTCGACCTGGCATTTTTATTGATCACATTCTTTATGTACACCACCACGCTGCAAAAGCCAAAAGCAATGGACCTGGCTATGCCCGACAATTCGGTGAAAGACACCCGGCTGCCCATTGCGGCCAGCCGGTCGATGACCATCCTTTTAGGGAGCCACAATAAACTGGAGTGGTATATGGGCGAAGCGGGGAAATCGGCGCCTACGGAAGATAATTACGGCAAGGATGGATTACGGAAAGCGCTGGTTGAAAACAGCAAAAATGTTTTGGCAACACATGCCGCGCCCGACAACTTTATGGAAGTTTTGATAAAGCCGAGCGATAAGTCGACTTATGAAAATTTGGTTACCACGCTCGACGAGATGAGCATCACCGGTATCAAGATGTACGCCATTGTGAAAATAACCCCGATGGAGATTGATGAGCTAAAAAAGAACAATATTTATTAGTAATATTTTAGTTACTATTTACGTTAATTATTAAAGCCTAAAAAAATGTTAGGATCAAAATTAGATATATTTAATCAGCAATGGATCGATGTGGTGTTTACGGGCCGTAATAAAAATTATGGCGCTTACGAGCTCAGGAGAGATAACGGCCGCAACACCCGCACCGCCCTTATTATCGGCGTAATCGTGTTTGTTGTGCTTATATCTGCAAACACCATAATCAACGCGATTGCCGGATTTATTCCAAAGGGGAGGGAAAAGGTAAAGATCACCAACGTGGTATTGCAGCCGCCCCCGCCCGATGTAAAAAAACCACCGCCGCCGCCGCCACCCGAGCCGCCTAAACCAAAGGTTGCCCAGGTTAAGTTTCCGCCGCCGGTGGTAAAGCCCGATGTGGAGGTTAAGGAAAAACCGCCAACCATTGAGGAGTTGAAGGTTGCCGACCCGGGGCAGAAGAACCTTAAGGGAGACAAAGACGCCGCCGTTACCATTGATGTACCGGTGGGCAATTCGGACGCTAAGGTGACCGAAGAAGACCCCAACAAGATTTTTACGGCTGTTGAGAAGGAGCCCGGATTTCCCGGAGGACTTGCGGCTTTCGGCAGGTATCTTGAAAAAAACATTCGTTACCCGGCTGTAGCGAGGGAAAATAATACCCAGGGCCGCGTAATTGTAAGCTTTGTTTGCGAACGCGACGGATCATTAACCGACGTTAAAGTGGCCCGCGGTATAGGCGACGGATGTGACGAAGAGGCGGTACGTGTAATTAAAAACTCGCCAAGATGGACGCCGGGCATTCAAAACGGCCGACCTGTGCGTGTTCAATATAGCGTACCGATCGCGTTTACATTGTCAGAATAATTGAACAATGTTTTTTAAAAATAACTGGCAAAAATCGCCCAAAAGGCGGTTTTTGCTCATTTTAGGCGCTGCCGCTTTTATCGCCATTTGCTCTTTTGGAATAATGGTGCTTTTTTGGGACAAAATGTTGCCCAATATGCCCAAAAGCCAAAAAACGGTGTTCGGGGGTATTATTATTCTCTATGCTTTTTTACGTTTTTCACGATTGTTAAAACGTGCTCCGGATGAGGAAGATTGATTTTAAATTAGGCAGCTTTTCGCTGCTGGTGGCCCTCATGGGCGTGTTGCTTTTTCCGCGCTGCAAGGAAAAGACGAAAAAAGACGATCTTTCGCGTTTTACCTCAAATACAACCAGGTTTGCCGTCGATGAATCCTTCAGGCCTATTGTTGACGAGGAACTTTATATTTTTGAAGCGCTTAATCCGAACGCACACCCCGTAATTTCGTACGTTCCGGAAAATGCCGCGGTAAACCTGTTGCTTGCAGACAGTGTGCGGGTTTTGCTCATTTCGCGCGATTTTACGAAGGATGAATATAGCCTGCTGCGGAGCAAAAATATATTACCCGAAGTGAGCCGCTTTGCTATCGACGCCATAGCGCTCATCGTAAATAGATCTTCTGCTGATACTACGATGAGCGTAATCGAAATAAAAAAAATGCTGAATGGCCATACTAAATTGGATAAGAATATCGTTTTTGATAATCCTAACTCTGGCCTGGTACGCTATTTAAAAGAATTTTCGGGCAATAAAGATTTAAAACAAAAAAACATTTTTGCGCTTAAATCCAATAAAGAAGTGATCAGATATGTAAGTGAGCACCCCGATGCCATTGGCATAGTGGGTTTCGGGTGGCTGAACGATCCGGATAAGGATTATGCCGATGCGGTTCAAAATGTTAAGCTGGTGGCCGTAAGCGACGATACAGGAAAAAATGCTTTGCATCAGTATTTTATACCGTCGCAAACCACGCTGGCATTAAAGCAGTACCCGCTAACCCGGAATTTATATTTTATAAATTGCACCGGGAGATATGGTTTAGGAATGGAATTTGCGACGTTTTTGGAAGGCGACAGGGGGCAACGGATCATTTTGAAATCGGGTTTATTGCCAAATGCAATTCCCGGCAGGGAAATTAACATTGTACGGTAATAAAAAAAAACCGTGGTTAAACTTATATTCGGAAAATCATTCAAAAAAATATAATATTGCACAGTTAACAACTTTAGATAATAAATTGAGCAGCCTGATTAGCTGTATCGTTAATTAAATTATTAAGATGAAAATGATCAATAAAATAGCCGGCCTTGTGTTGGCAGTGGTTTTAGCGGGCTCATCGGTTTTTGCGCAAAGCCTGGCTGATGCGAAAAAGGCGATCGACGCCGAGCAGTACCAAAAGGCGAAGTCAATGTTAAAAAACCTGACGGTAACGCAGCCCACTAAAGATGAAAACTTTTTTTACCTGGGCTGGGTATATCTTAAGCAGGATTACTCGGATTCCGCAAAAACTGCTTTTAATAAAGGGCTTGCAGTAAACGCAAGATCGGCGTTAAATTATGCTGGCTTAGGCGCCGTGGCACACGTGGAAAAGGATAATGGAGGAGCCTTATCGAATTTTAACCAGGCCATAGAAATGGCAGTGAAAAAAGACAGCAAGCCTTATGTATATGTGGGCCTGGCATACCTGTTGCCGGTTAATGGAAGTGCTGTGGGGCCCAACGGTGCCCATATTGCTCCTGCCGACGCGGATGCGGCCATCGCAGTGTTAAATAAAGGCAAAGCGATCAACCCGCGCGATGTTGAATTGTTGATCGCACTTGGCGACGCCTATCGCTCACAGCTTAAAAGCAACGACGCCTATACCAACTATTCGGCAGCTTTAGCAATCGATCCGAGGTCGACTGCCGCCATGGTCGCCACGGGCGTTTTATGGAGGTTTGCTGATAACTATGACGCCGCGTACCAGCAATTCCAGGCAGCGTTAGCCATCGACCCTAACTATGGTCCCGCTTACCGCGAAATGGCCGAAACCTACCTGCGCCAGGCGCCGACAGATGCGGCTACCTATGCCGACAAGGTTAAACAAGCTGCGGATGCTTATAAAAAATATATCAGCCTGACCGATTATTCGGTTGAAACACAAATGCACTATGCCGACTTCCTGATCAGGGCAAAGGATTATGTTACGCTGCAAAAAGTAGCTTCGGATCTTTCCTCATCCGCGCACACCAATTTAAGGGTTTACCGTTATTTGGGGTATGCAGCCTACGAAAATAAAGACTACCAGGCCGGTTTAACTGCTTTAAAAAAGTGGGTTAACGAGGCCGGATCGAAAAGGATTATACCGAGTGACTACCTTTATTTAGGCCGGTTGGAACTGGCGCAAAAAAACGACTCGCTGGGCGTACGCGATTTGCGGAAAGCCCTCTCACTGGATACTTCGCAAATCGATATTTATGGTGAGATTGCCAAGTCGCTGTATGCATCGGGCAAATATGTGGATGCCGCCGAGGCATACCGGGTTTATGGTGAAAAGTCCAGGAAAGCGACTCTTCAGGATCACTTTTTTGAAGGATTTAGTTATTACCAGGCGTATAAGGCCCAGCTCATAAAAGCGCAAACAGATAAAACGGTAAAACCGGATTCCACTTTGCTTACACGGGCCGATTCCGCCTTTACCTATGTTGAGCATAAGCTTCCAACGCCGAATGCCTCGATAATTTATTATCACGCGAACGTAAAGGATTTTGAAGACGGAGACCGGAATAACATTAAGGGTCTGGCAAAGCCTTTGTTCGAGCAGTATATTCAACTAATAACCGCAAAAGGAGGCACCCTTGACGATAGAACAAAAGGAGATCTTGCGGCAGCTTATGTTTATTTAGGTATTTACGCGGAGAATAAGGAAAAGGACCAGGCGAAGGCATTGGATATGTTTACCAAGGCACGCGAGCTCGACCCGCAAAATCCCCAGGTGGTGTATTATTTTGCCAAACGAGGGCAGGGAAAGAGTAAATAAAATATAACGGCAAATGATAAAGCCTCCGGCACTCCCCGGGGGCTTTTTTTATCTATGTTCGGACGGATCCGTCCAACAGACGCGAGGTGCTTCTCCTTACAACGCTCCCGCCTTTATTTCTTCAACCACAGCCGGATCAAGCAGGGTGGAGGTATCGCCCATGTTAGCCGCGTCGCCTTCGGCAATTTTGCGTAAAATGCGCCGCATGATCTTCCCCGAACGTGTTTTTGGCAAACCCGACACAAACTGGATCTTGTCGGGCCGCGCAATGGCGCCGATAATCCGGGTCACGGTCATCATAATATCTTTGCGGGCCAATTCTTCGTCGCCATGCATGTTCGGGCAAATCACAAAGGCATATATGCCCTGGCCCTTTATTTCGTGCGGGTAACCAACAACGGCCGATTCTACCACGCTGCTGTGCATGTTGATAGCATTCTCCACCTCGGCCGTGCCGATACGATGGCCCGATACATTTAACACATCATCCACCCGGCCGGTAATGCGGTAATAACCGTCCTCGTCACGCAGGCAGCCATCGCCGGTAAAATATAGGTTGGGATAGCTGGCAAAATAGGTGGTGCGGCAGCGTTTATGGTCGCCATAGGTGGTACGCAGCATGCCCGGCCACGGGAATTTCATGCAAAGATTTCCGCTTACGCCGTTCCCTTCTATTACTTTGCCGTTTTCATCCACCAAAACAGGTTGTACCCCCGGCAGCGGCAATGTGGCATAGCCGGGTTTGGTTTTGGTGATACCGGCAATTGGCGCTATCATAAATCCGCCGGTTTCGGTTTGCCACCACGTATCGACAATGGGGCATTTTCCCTGGCCAATTTTTTCATCAAACCAGTGCCAGGCCTCTTCGTTGATAGGCTCGCCAACCGACCCGAGCTTTTTTAGCGAGCTAAAATCTTTATTTTTTAGCGCCTCATCGCCAAAACTCATCAGCGAGCGGATAGCCGTCGGGGCGGTGTACAAGATGTTTACTTTGTATTTTTCAACAATATCCCAAAAACGTCCCGGTGTCGGCCACGATGGGATGCCTTCGAACAACACCGTCGTAGCACCTTGCGAAAGCGGCCCATACGTAATGTACGAGTGGCCGGTTATCCAGCCGATATCAGCTGTGCAAAAATATACCTCGCCCGGGTTATATTGAAACGTATTGGTAAAGGTATAGCCAGTATAAATCATGTAGCCGCCGCAGGTATGTACTACACCCTTTGGCTTCCCTGTCGAGCCGGAAGTATAAAGAATGAACAGCATATCCTCGGCATCCATTTCTTCCGCCTCGCAGTCGGTATTTCCCTGCGTTTCCACCTTCTTTATTTCATCTTCCCACCAAACGTCGCGGCCTTTGATCATCGAAACCGGTGTGCGGCTACGGGTGAGCACAATTACCCGTTGTATAGAAGGGCACTGCACCAGCGCATCGTCGATGATGTTTTTTAATAGAATTTCTTTAGTACCCCTGTAACCGCCATCGGCCGTGATCACGATATTGCACTCCGCATCCTTTATCCGGTCGGCGATGGATTGTGCCGAAAACCCGCCAAAAACAACGGAATGTATTACGCCTATCCGGGCGCATGCGAGTACGGCTATCTCTAGTTCCGGCACCATCGGCATATAAATGCATATCCGGTCGCCTTTTTTGGCGCCGTTGTTTTTCAGCACATGGGTAAACTGGCAAACTTTATCGTAAAGCTGGCGGTAGGTTAATATGCGGTGATTTTCCTGCGGGTCATTCGGCTCCCAGATAATGGCCGGCTTATCGCCTAAAGTATCCAAATGCCGGTCGAGGCAATTCTCCGTAATATTAAGCTTCGCGCCCTGGAACCATTTGATCTTTGGCTCTTCAAAGTTCCATTCCAGCACTTTATCCCATTTTTTTCGCCATTTAAAATTATTGGCTATGCCTTCCCAAAATTGTTCGGGCTGCTCAACGCTTTGTTTGTAAACCTGTTGATACTCTTCAAACGAGCTGACTTTCATCGGGGCTTTCATAGACTTAAAAATTGGTGGGTGAAAATTAGTGATTTTCAAGTTAAGCAAGTAATGAAATGATTGCTTTTTAAAATGATTTAAAAAGTATTCCCATTCAATTTTTTTCTGTCGGGCGTATGCACCGGGCGAATAGAAAAAGCTGTCAATGCCGTGCGTACAGGGTTTACAAAGGTTTACATAATTCAGGGGTTTCACCAACGTAAATACTTAATAATCAAATATTTACAAAAATCAATCGTCAAAAAGTGTAAACCATGATTTTACTTCTCAGGCGCGAGTGTGCAGCGAGGGCCAAAATAGTGGTGCGCTCGTGCTTCGCTGAGTATTGGAAGCCATGGCCCGGCATCGCACGAGAAATCCGATGCTACGGCCTTTACGCGGACTCTCGCGTTGGGTTGGGTCACTATCATCGACTTTAAATTAATTATATTTGAAAAAGCTCTCACTTTAATGTCATGAAAAAATGTGCCCCATTTTTTATCGCTGTTTCATTAATTGCAATAGTATCCTGCTCAAATAAAGAAAGCAATAACGATCAGAAATTTAAAATTGATGAAAAAAATTTAACCGAATCACTAGGAATGATTCTTAAAGCAAACTTGGATGCACGTGAAGATCTATCTGAATTTAAAAAGTTGTTTAAGGATAGTTCAGATTTTAGCACCCTGACGGATGTTCAAAGAAAGGCGTATTTTAATCTTATCAATAAAAATTTGAAATCAGATACCTCTATAATATTACAAGGTCAAAAGGTATCGAATAATTTTCTTAATTACATATCTCCGGAATTTAAAACAAAATACCGCGACCTGATTGATAATTATACAACTACCATTGAAGCAACCAAGCAAAAGTTAAGTGCTGATTCACTTAAAAAATTAGACGTCAGCACCCAAACCATCGAATCCGCATTTTGGGACTACCTTCAAGAACATCAATCAGAAATCAATCAAAAGCTTCCGGAATTTAAAGATGACTTCAAAGCTTCAATGGTTAAATATAATTTGCCAGTTGGAAACAATAAAGAAATTGAAAAATCTTACTGGGGGTTGTTTTGGAGATTAAGCATTGGAGGTTTTGTGGTAACTCTGATTTTTAGCTTTGTGATCGTAATAATAGTATTTCTCATAGCTTCAATATTAAAGATAAGTGAAAGGTCCCAAAAGGAGTTTCTGAATGTCATACTAGTAATCCCTGTGTCAACAGTTGGTTTTGTAGCGCAAGCTTATCTTTGGATTTTATGGTCGGGATTTTGTGTATACAGTGTGAAATTTTTTATTGATTCGCCCACAGTAACCCAAAGCTGGATATATTATATAACAGGTTTTTTTGCTTCCTGGCTTCCGTTGAGCTATATGGCCAGCAAGGAAATAGAGACCGCCAATTCGACGAAGGAAAGAAATGGAACAGTTGTAGGTTCAACTATGTACATTTTGATTTCCATTTTGAGCTTTTTAGTTTTTAGTTTTTTTCCGACTCTAATGCAGCACGATTTTATTTCCTTTTTTTATAAGTGGGTTTACTAGATACTCACACGTCACGAGAACACGACGCTATTGGCTGGCATTGCATTTTCGCGCCAGAAGAGAGGGGTTGCTTGTCGGGACTTTCATCGGGGCTTTCATAGACTTAAAAATTGGTGGGTGAACATTAACGATTTTCAATTTAAAGGACATATTAATTTGTATCTTTAGATATGCCTTATTATATCTTGTATTAAGAAGTTAATATAAACCATGGAACTTAATCTAAATAAGCTAAAAGGCCTTCACGGCAAGTACGCAACATGGGCGATTTGGGAAGCCCCTAAAAATCTAAGCAAAAAAACGATAGCCGATTTTATAGAAGATAATAAAAACCAGTTACATAACAACTACGTTTTAATTGGATTAAACGCCTCGGCGCCTAGATATAATGATTGGGGGAGCTTTCGCGATGGCAAACATGATAGAAAATTAATGTATGCGTTTAGTGATTCTAAAATAATAAAAGGATGTTATATCACCGATTTATATAGGATTATAGAATCAAAATCGTTGTCATTAAAAAAGGAATTGAAAAATAAATCCGAAAAAGAAATGCGCGATTACGCTTTGAGGTTTAAGAACGAAATGGCTGACATTGGCATAAATAACCATACAACTGAAACCAAATTTTTAATATTTGGCAGAATGGCTTTCGACTATTATGAAAAATATTTTAAAAATTATTTCCCTCACATAAAAGTAATCCGTTGCAGACATTATTCGGCACGCGGAACGGATAAAGAATGGGTTGAGGGGGTCTGGAGATTGCTTGGTATAAACGATAACTTTGATCCAGTTATTAATAAAAAAACTGCAAAACATTTTTAAAACAAAATGTGCCGCGCGGGCCAAATGAGGTGGAGCACTCGTGCCCCGCTGATATGTGCCGTCGGTCCGCACTACGGGATCATTTTAAAACAGGCCTGATAAAGTTGGTTTAGTCGCTTTAATGCTTCTTTTTAGGATGCCTGCTCGTATGAAAGACAGAAACGATAAGAATCATGCGCTTTCTTTCGGATACCTTGTACACAAGCAGGTATGGAAATGTATCGGTCGTCGTTTCCCGCAACCCTTTTTTTAGCGGATAATGTAACGGGTTATTTTGTATAAGTCCGATCTTTCTAAAAAACTCCTTTTGAAACCGGTCGCCCAATCCGGGCTGCTCTTCTTCGTACCATGTCCAGGCCTTATACAATTCCTTTTCGGCCTTTGGAGACATTTCGACAGTATAGGCCATCCGGACTATTTTGTACGTTCGTTTTTTAAACGTTCGAGCCCTGCTTTAACTTCATCCATTGAAACGCCTTTATCTATCCCTTCTTCCCATCGCCTCACGCGCTCGTCAAGTTCCGCAACAAACCCCTCATCTTCTGACCAATCAACCGCCGGAGCCATTTGGTCTTCAAACAACAAGTATATATTTTTTATCTTTTCATCGTCAGCCACCCTGATATAATCATATAATTTTTCCCTGATCGCCGTGGTTGTCATAATCAAAATCTTTAAAACAAATTTAGTTATAAATTGTCAAAAACAGAATTTTCGAAGATCAGTTTGTTGTCAGATTGGTCCGAAGTTTCCAATTACTGGACCACTATCCGTGGAGACTGCATCCCCGATGCAAGTATCCGCGCGCTCAGTCGGAGTAGCCGACGACTAAACAAACAATTTGCTAAAATAAGGCCTGCAGGCGTATGAACGGATAGCCCGTCCCCACCACCGGTGGGGAGGCGCCCAAATTAAAAACAACTTTCTAACTACTCCAACAATAAGAATTAAACAACCAACAATAAAACAGTAAAGCAATAAAACAATACTCTATCTCATCACACACTCCCCGCTCCGCGCAGGCTCACAACCCCTCAAAAATATTTTTTAAATCCCTGTTGAATAATTGACTTAAAATCCTGATATTTGCAAACTCTTTTAAGGAAAGAGGTTTAAAAAGATTGTCATGTCAAGAATTTGTGATCTAACAGGAAAAGGATCTTTGGTTGGTAATAACGTTTCAAACTCCAACGTTAAAACCAAGCGCAGGTTTCATCCAAACTTAAAACTTAAGAAGTTTTATATTCCTGAGGAAGATAAATGGATTACGCTTAAAGTATCCACTTCGGCTGTTAAAACTATCAGCAAAAATGGGATTAGCGCGTGTATCAATAAATTTGTGAAAAAGGGATATATTTAGTTGATAGGTTGAATGGTTGATTGGGTTGATTAGGTTTAAGGTTAACAATCGGTAATTCAATAATTCACTAACTCAATAATTAAAAAAAGAGATGGCTAAGAAAGGCAACAGGGTTCAGGTAATTTTAGAATGCACCGAGCATAAAACAAGCGGCATGCCCGGTATGTCGCGGTATATTACCACCAAGAACAAGAAAAATACAACTGAAAGACTGGAGATGAAGAAATTCAACCCTGTTTTAAGAAAAGTAACCGTGCATAAAGAAATTAAATAATATTGTGAGTGGTGAATAGTGAGCGGTGAGTCGTTGACATATCCAATCAATAATTCAGTAATTCAAAACTCAATAATTAAAAAGAGATGGCAAAGAAATCAATAGCAACCTTACGTACAGGAAAAGGAAAAGAGTTTTCGAAAGTAATTACAATGACCAAGTCGCCAAGAACGGGTGCTTATTCATTTAAAGAACAGATCGTAGCTAACGATAACATTAAAGACGCAATTGCCGGAAAATTATAACCGGTTATAGTTTGATTGGAATTTAAAAGCCGTCTTGTATAACGAGAAGGCTTTTTTTTATGATGTTCAAATGCGTGGATGTGCAGATGTGCAAATAGTGAAAGCTACATTATTTAGTTATTCATCCATCCATTATCCGCACATTTGCACATCTGAAATCTGCACATTAAAATGGGATTATTCGATTTTTTCAAGAAAAAGGAAAGCACGCCCCAGGAACAGGCGGCGCTCGACACCAGTTTGGAAAAGACCAAGGATAATTTTTTTTCGAAAATAACCAAGGTAGTTGCCGGGAAATCGACCGTTGATGACGATGTGCTGGACGACCTGGAAGAAGTGCTCGTAACCTCCGACGTCGGCGTAAAAACCACCTTAAAGATCATCGAACGCATACAGGAGCGTGTTGCCCGCGACAAATACATCAACACCTCCGAACTTAACAGCCTGCTAAAAGACGAGATACAAAAGCTGCTCGCCGAAAATAACAGCAATGATTTTGTAAACTTCGAATATGGCAGCCATAAGCCTTATGTAATTATGGTTGTAGGGGTAAATGGCGTGGGCAAAACAACTACCATCGGCAAGCTGGCTCATAAATTAAAACAGGCCGGCAATAAAGTGGTTTTAGGCGCAGCCGACACCTTTAGGGCGGCCGCGGTGGCGCAGATACAGTTATGGGGCGAGCGCGTTGGTGTAAAGGTTGTCGCCCAGGCCATGGGTTCCGATCCGGCTTCCGTGGCGTTTGATACGCTCCGGTCGGCAGTTGCCAATGGCGATGATGTAGCAATTATTGATACCGCCGGTCGTTTGCATAATAAGGTTGGCCTGATGAACGAGCTTACCAAGATAAAAAACGTGATGCAAAAGGTAGTTCCCGGCGCGCCGCACGAAATACTGCTGGTGCTGGATGCCTCGACAGGTCAAAATGCCATCGAGCAGTGCAAACAGTTTACCGAGGCGACGGCCGTTAACGCGCTGGCATTGACCAAGCTCGACGGCACCGCAAAAGGCGGGGTGGTGATCGGCATTTCAGATCAGTTTAAGATCCCGGTGAAATATATAGGTGTTGGCGAAGGCGCCGACCATCTGCAGCTGTTCGACAGGCAAGCGTTTGTAGACAGCCTTTTTAAACAGTGATTTCACCGATTTGAAAACGATTTCACCGATTATGTCGAACTTTGAACATGATGCGTTAACAGAAAAAATAATCGGCTGCTGTTACGAGGTTCATCGCTCATTAGGTCCCGGGTTTGTAGAGAAGATCTACGCTAAAGCATTAATTCACCAGTTAACCATTGAAAATTTAAGCTTTGTAGCTGAAAAAGAATTTAATGTTATTTTCAAAGATCAAATGATTGGGAAATTCAGATGTGACCTTTTTATAGAAAACAAAGTGATAGTTGAACTTAAATCGGTTACAGGATATATTCCAACCCTGTTTAAAAGTCAGCTACTTTCATATCTGAAGGCAAGTTCTGTTAAAACAGGATTATTAATCAATTTTGGTAATCCCAGCTGCGAAATAAAACGAATATCAGTTTAAACTTCGAGCGTTTAATCATTAATCAACGCACAATCGGTGAAATCAAAGTACAATCGGTGAAATCGTTTCAAATCGGTGAAATCAAAAGAAAATACAATCGGTGAAATCAAATATTAAATCGGTGAAATCAAGACAACGTATCAACGTTGTCACTTTGGGCTGTTCCAAAAATATTTACGATTCGGAGATATTGATGGGTCAGTTGAAAGGCAATCAGTTTGATGTGGTGCACGAATCGGCCCAGGTGGGCACCGATGATATCATCGTGATAAACACTTGCGGATTCATCGACAACGCCAAACAGGAGTCGATAGATACTATTTTACAATACAGTCAACTAAAGGACGAGGGTAAGGTAGGGAAGGTTATCGTTACCGGCTGCCTTTCGGAACGTTACAAGCCAGAGCTCGAAGCTGAGATCTCCAACATCGATGCCTATTTTGGTACGAACGACCTGCAAAATCTTTTAACCTCGGTAGGCGCTAATTATAAGCACGAATTGATCGGCGAACGCCTTTTAACAACCCCCTCGCATTACGCCTATTTTAAAATAGCCGAAGGCTGCAACCGCCCTTGCTCGTTTTGTGCCATTCCGCTAATGCGGGGTAAGCACCTGTCACAGCCTATTGAGAAATTGGTTAAAGATGCGCAGAACCTCGCAAAAAACGGGACCAAAGAACTGATATTGATAGCGCAGGACCTGACTTATTACGGTCTTGATTTATATGGTAAGCGTAACCTGGATGAGTTGCTCAGGCGGCTTTCGGATGTGAACGGTATTGAATGGATAAGGCTGCAATATGCCTATCCTTCAGGCTTCCCTATGGAAATATTGGATGCCATGAACGAGCGGGATAATATTTGTAAGTATTTGGATATGCCTTTGCAGCACATCAGCGATAATATGCTCAAATCTATGCGCCGCGGCATCACCAAACAAAAAACGATCGACCTGGTCGATTCAATTCGTGATAAAGTGCCCGGAATCGCATTGCGTACGACCCTGATCACCGGTTATCCCGGCGAAACCGAAAATGATTTTGAAGAGATGCAGCAATGGGTTGAAGATACCCGGTTCGACCGGTTGGGGTGTTTTACTTATTCGCACGAAGAAAAAACGCATGCACACTCGTTGATCGATGACGTACCTGATGAGATAAAGGAGGAACGCGCCGATGTGATCATGGAAATACAACAGGCAATTTCTTTTGAAAAGAACCAGGAAAAGGTCGGGAAAACATGTAAAGTGCTGATCGATAAAAAAGACGGCGGCTATTTTGCGGGACGGTCAGAATTCGATTCGCCTGAGGTGGATAACGAAGTGTTACTTGATGCCACGACCAACTATGCCGCTATCGGCACGTTTGTAAATGTGAAAATCGATACCGCCGAAGACTTCGATCTTTATGGACATATTGTAAAATAAAGTGCCGGTTATCTATTCTTAAGAATTTAAAATCTAAATTCGAATTCATTTGAGATCGGGACCGAAATCACGCACATGGACGCCGCTTGTATAGATTATAAAGACACGGGATATTTTTCTCACACCGTTACCGACTACGTGGACGATGTTCATACGCTCAGGCCATTTTATAATAATCGTCCCGATCTGAACGGATTCGGCGAACTGCTGAAAAATAAAAAGGTGGTCGCAAACCGCCATATCCTGGTTGATGTTTTAAATGAGCAGTACGGCGCCGAATATGAAAACGTGGCTGACTTTGAACAGGTATCGGCCAATATCTCATCCCTTAGATCGCCAGATACCTATACCATTACCACCGGTCACCAGCTTAATATATTTGGCGGACCCTTATATTTCATCTATAAGATTGTTACGGCCATTAAGCTGTCGCAACAGCTAAAGCAAAGCTTTCCTGATAAAAACTTTGTGCCGGTTTATTGGATGGCATCGGAAGATCATGATTTTGCCGAAATAAATTACACCAACATAGGGGGTAAAAAAGTGCATTGGTGGTACGAAGCATCGGGAGCCACCGGGCGTATAAATCCCGACACCATGCGGCAGGCCCTTAACCAATACAAAGGCGTGTTGGGGATTGAGAAGAATGCCCATGAGCTTGCCGAAATAGTTGAATTTGCCTACACCAGATTCGATAAGCTCGCTGATGCCACCCGGTATTTTGTCAATGCACTATTTGGCAGGCACGGGTTAGTTATTATGGATGCGGATGATCGCCGTTTCAAGCAGCAATTTTCGCCAATAATCGAGCAGGATATCATTGAACAAAACAGCTTTAAAAATATCAGCGCCACGAACGAAAAACTGGCTCAACTGGGTGTACATATACAGGTTAATCCGCGTGAGATCAATTTTTTTTACCTGCTCGATGGGTTGCGTGAACGAATAGCGTTTGAAGCGGGCCGGTACCATGTACTTAACAGCGAGATCGGTTTTACGGAGGCTGAACTAAAACAGGAGATCAGCCTGCACCCCGAACGGTTTAGCCCTAATGTAGTGATGCGCCCGCTTTACCAGGAGTGCATATTGCCCAATATAGCCTATGTAGGCGGCGGTGCAGAAATAGTTTACTGGCTTGAGCTCAAATCAAATTTTGAGCATTACCACGTAGATTTTCCAATTTTGATCCTCCGCAACTCCGGCTTGGTCATCGATAAGGAGCTGGCTTCGAAAATAAGCAAAATGGATCTTGAAGCCGCTGATCTTTTTAAGCCCGTTGATGTTTTGAAAAACGATTGGGTAAAAAAACACAGCGAAAAGACTTTGTCATTACAGCAGGAACTTAGCGAATTAGCTACCGTTTTCGAAACCATAAAGCAGCGTGCCCAAAAAGTGGATAGCACGCTCGTGCCATCGGCTGAAGCCGTATATGCAAGGCTGAAACATGCCATCGGCAATCTGGAGAAGAAGCTGGTTAAGGCCGAAAAACAAAATTACGGCATGCGACTGGAGCAGGCCGATCAGATAAAAAATAGCCTATTCCCAAAAGACGGCTTACAGGAGCGTACCGAAAACTTCGGCCTTTTTTATGTTAAATGGGGGCAAGGCTTTATTGAGGAACTTATCCGCAACTTTGAACCCCTGGCATTTAAATTCACCGTGCTAACGGAATAGCTACGCTACCTAATGATCGTAATATAACCCGCCACACGCTCATCTTTGTACCGCGTGTTGATCACATAATAATAAACGCCGACCGGTAATTGCTGACCGTTAGCTGTGCCATCCCAGGGTATGCCGTAACCCTCTGAATGATAAACTTTCAGGCCATACCTTGTAAAAATATCTACGGTAACACCCGGGTACCGGTTTAGATCAGGGATAACCCAGGTGTCGTTTATGCCATCGCCGTTGGGCGTAAAAGTATTAGGTGCCGAAATAGGTAAAACAACTTTAACCAAAACCTGGTCTTCAGATACACAGCCTCTTACATCCGTAACTTTCAGCGTATAGGTCATGTCCTGCGTCAGGGTAACGGTTGGATCCTTTATGGTATCGCTGTTTAAATTGATGTTAGGCGACCATAAGTATTGCACGTTATTGTCGCTCACGACGGGGGTTATTACCGTTGGTTTTCCCTTTATGGCGTAAACCACTTTGCCCGCATTAACCGTTGGCGGCGGTATAAACCTCACCCTCATTTGGCTCGACGCAATGCTGCAGACGGTACTTGTTGCCTGGTAGGTGAGGGTGACCGATCCGTTTTGAATATCTGAACTGCTTGGTAAATACAAAGGCGCATCAACGTTTGCCGATGGGCTGAACGTTCCCGAGCCCGACGTACTCCACGAAACGCCGCTTTGAAATGTCGCTTTGCCATTTAACTGAACGCTGGTAACCTGGTTGCAAACATCCTGGCCGGGGCCTGCATCAGCCGTAGGCAGCGGTTGAAAAGTGACGGTTGTTTTTGACGATGCGAAGTTGCAATCATCCTTACTGGTCGATGTTAATGTAAGGACAACACTCCCCGCCGTTTTATCCTGTGCGGAAAAGACATATTTAGCATTCAACTGGTTGCTTGCAGGCGAAAATTTGCCCGATCCGCTTGTCGACCACACGCCGGTGGTAGTTCCGCCGCCGATCTTCCCGTTTAATTGCACCGATGTATCGCTTTGACAAGCTACCAGGTTGGCCCCGGCGTCGGCCGTTGGAAAGTCGTCTACCGATACCATTACCGTATCCGGCAAGCTGGGGCAGCCGTTGCTGTTCATCACCAGCACGTAGGCGCCCGCATTGGCTTTGGTAACATTGGAGATGGTTGGGTTAATACCGGTGGATGTAAAGCCGTTGGGGCCTGTCCACGTATAGGTTGCCCCGTTTACCGGGTCGGCGTTCAGCTTAATCGTGCTGTTTAAACAAACCGGGGAGTTGCTGTTTGCCTTAGGGTTTGGCGATGGCGGTGTTACCACCACCGTAAGATTAAAACCGGCCCCGGGGCAGCCGTTTACGATGGGCGTAATATTATAAAGAATGCCAATCGCACCGGAACTTGTATTGATCAGCGTATCAGCAATGGTGGCCGAAGTTTGGTTCGTTTTTGCCGGGTTGCTGATGCCCGCCACGGCTGCGCGGGTCCATTGGAAAGTAACTGAATCGACGTCGGAAGTGATCAGGTAATTCAGCGGTGTGCCGGAGCAAAGACGAACGACCGAAGTGCTCGTTATATGCGCGGTCGGGTTTACGGTAACGGGCAGATCAAAGGCCGGTATGGGACATTGGCTTGTATTTATATTGAAAATATAATCAACAACTATCGGTTTGGCGGTCGTATTGTTAAGCTGTTCTTGTATAACCGGGTCGGCTTGGTTAGAGACGGCGGCATTGCTTATACCGTTCACCTGGGCCCGGCTCCACGAAAACGAATTAGGCGGATAGTTAAAAGTGATCGTATAGTTTACCGGGGTTTGGTTGCAGGCCGTTTGGCTTTTAGCGCTTGTTATCACGATGGATGGGTATACGGTGACAACCAGGTTTGCGGGGCTGCCGGCGCAACTATTTGCCGTTGGTGTAAGCACGTAGGCTACATTTATGGCCGTGTCTGCGGTATTTATTAATGTTTCATTGATGGGGTTAGCTGTTTGATTGCTTGCGGCCGCGTTGCTGATACCCGGTACCGCAGCACGACTCCATGAATAGCTTGCGGCAATGTCCGACGTGATGGTATAATTCAGCGCCGTACCGCTGCATGTGCTCGCCGTTAAGGCGCTGGTAATCGACGGCACCGGATTTACTTTTACACTTACCTGCGTACGGCTGCTTACGCAATTGTTAACCGTAGTTTGCACGTAGTAGCTGGTATCGGTTAAAAGCGCCGGTGTGGTGTAAGTGCTGCTCGTCGAAAGTAAATTTCCGCCGACGGGGGCGTCGTACCATTGATAGGTACCTGTTGAGCCGGTGGCAGTTAGGGTGGCGACATTGCCGGCGCATATGGTATCGTTTTTTAACACAGGAACTGTAGGGATCGGGTTAACCGTAACCGTCACCTGCGTCCGGTTGCTGGGGATGCCGTTTACCGTTGTTTGCACATAGAACGAGGTAGTTGTGGTTATGGGTTGCGTGGTATAAGCTGCGCCCGTCGATAATACAGTGTCCCCGGTGGCCGCGGTATACCATTGATAGATGCCTCCCGGTGCTGTTGCTGCCAGCGTGGCCGTGCTCCCCGAGCAAACCGTAGCGCCTGCGGCGGTTGGCGGTGCGGGCGGGTTCCCGATCGTGATTTTAACGGTGGATGATTTTGGTCCGCATGGCCCCGGCGGGTTCACGGTGGTTAAGGTAAGTGTTACCGAAGTTTCGCCGGCTGCCGGTGTGTAAATAGCTGTTGGCGATGTAAGATTGGAAAATGACCCGCCGCCGCCCGACCATTGAACAGTAACGCCCGGTCCGCCGCTGAACGAGCCCGCCAGCTGTACCGGCCGCCCTGTCCCCACGGTTTGATTGGGCCCGGCGCTTACGGTTGTTGCCTGGTCGATAGTTACCGTACCCGTGGCGCTGCCAGGCGCGCAGCCGTTTGCGGTAATGGTGTTGGTGATGGTGTAGGTGCCCGGCGTGCTTTGAGCCAGGTTGATTTCGCCAGTGCTGGTATTGGCAAACACCAACCCGGCGGGCACGGCGCTAAAGGTGCCGGCACTTGCCCCCGCAGGGAAAACCGGCAGGGGATTGGCTCCGTCCTGGCAGTAGGGTCCCGAATAAGAAAACTGGGCGTTCGGCGTGGTGGCGATGGCGATTTTGGCAAAGGTGGTGCCGGCGCAGACGCCTGTGCTGGTAAACGAAACGGTATAGTTACCCAGCGTGCTGGTTGCTATCGTAATCTTCCCCGTATTAGGGTCGATGGTTAGCCCGGCAGGCGATGCGCTGAAAGTGCCCGGTACATTCTTAACCGGGGTAGGATCGGGGCTTGCAGGGCAGTAGGTACCCGACGAATACTGAAACGCCGGTGTAGGCGTGGGGGTAACGTTAACCGTTACCGGCGCCCGGCTGCTTACACACTGACCCAGCGTATCCTGCGCGTAGAATGTGGTGGTGGCCGGCAATGGCTTGGTGGTATACGTATTGCCTGTCGCGAGCAAATTGCCGCCGTTGGCTGCATCAAACCACTGGATCGTCCCGCCCGGCGCGCTCGCCGTTAACGTTGCGGTGTTCCCCTCGCATATCGTGGTACCGCCCGATACGGTGGGCTGTGTAGGGTCCGGCGTTACCGTAACCGTTACAGCCGTACGCGGGCTGGCACAACCATTTGACGATGTATTTTGGACATAGTAAGTCGTATTAGCGGTTAGCGGCTGGGTAGTATAGGCCTGGCTCGAGCTTAACAGCGTTCCGCCGGTTGGCGCGTCGTACCATTCAAAATTGCCTCCGCCTGCCGCGGTTGCCACAAGCGTGGCGCTATTCCCGGAGCATACCGTGGTATTGGGCGACGTTGGCGCCGATGGCAAGGGCAATACGGATACCTGTACCGCTGTACGCGGACTTGCGCAACCCGACGAAACCGATTGTACATAATACGTGGTGTTCGAGCTGAGCGGCGGCGTGGTATAGGTGGCGTTGCTTGATAACAGCGTTCCGCCGGTTGCAGCGTCGTACCATTCAAACGACCCGCTTTTGGCATTGGCGGTTAACGTTGCCGAACTGCCCGAGCAAACCACCTGTCCCGCTGCCGACGGCGCAGGCACGGCGGCATTCACTGTAACAGTTACAGCCACCCGCGCGCTTTTGCACGCGCCGTTTACCGATTGAACGTAAAAGGTTGTGGTTTTATTTAACACCGGGGTTTGGTACGGGTTGGCGCTTGATAGCGGGGTTGAGCTGCTTGCCGAGCTGAACCATTGGTAATTGCCGCCCGAGCCTGATGCCGTTAACGTGGCGCTTGTTCCCGCACATATCGTCGTCCCGCTTACTGTTGGATCGGAGGGTTGTGACGTAACGGTAACGGTTACCGCTGTACGCGGACTTACGCAGCCGTTGGACGACGCCTGTACATAATAGGTAGTAGTGCTGTTTAACGGCGGCGTGGTATAATACGGGCTGGTAATAAGCGACGTGCCTCCGCTGGGGGTGCTGAACCAATCAATGGTTAGCCCGCTGGTAGATGAGGTAACCTGTAAATTTGCCGTCGATCCGGAGCATACCGACGCGCCGGCTGCCGTAGGGCTTTGCGGCGTGGGGGTTACTGTGGCCGTTACAGGTGTGCGCGCGCTTGTGCACCCATTGCCCGATCCTACAACGTAATACGTAGCCGAAGCAGAAAGCGGCGGCGTGGTGTAGGTGGGCCCCGAACCTACCACGTTCCCGTTCGCGTCGGTCCATTGATAAGCGGTGGCCCCGCCCGCGGATAAGGTTGCCACGTTACCCGAGCAAACAGATGCGCCCGCTGTATTCAGCGTGTTAACGATACTTACCGTTACCGCCGTACGCGCACTGGTACATTGCCCGCTTGATGTTTCCACATAATACGTGGTGGTGGCGGTTAACGGCTGCGTGGTGTAGGTGGCCCCGTTGCCCAGCAAAGTGCCGCCCGTTGCGGCGTCATACCATTGATACGCGCCCCCGGGTGCGGTGGCTGTCAGGGTGGCCGTGCCGCCGGGGCAGGTGCTGCTATTGGCCGCCGTTGGCGCGGGCGGCGTGTTGCCGCTCGAAATGGTGATGCTTTGCTTAACCGGAGCGCAACTCGAATTATCGCTTACCGTAACGCTGTATGTGCCGGGTTTATTTACCGTGATGGATGCCGTGGTTTCGCCCGTGTTCCAGGCATAGGTATAGGCAGGCGTACCCGACGACGCGGTGGCCGTTATGGTCACCGAATTTCCCGAACAGATCGCCTGGCTCGAAGAGCTCAGAGCTACATTTAAAGTACACGACTGACTGTATGCCTTTGATACTAAAACGAACAGGCAAACAATAAGTAAATTTATTTTCATATTCCTACTAATTACAAAAAACCGGCAGAAATTGTTTCAAATCGTACTAATTGTAACTTCGTCGAAATCCCTTTAATCGCAGCGAAAAACACGGGTTTAAACCGCATTCCCTATATTTGCCGGCATGCTGATATCGCCGGTCGCTTTACGCGCTTTTACTACCGATATTTTCCTGGCCATAGGGTGCAGCGATACCCATGCCTCGCGGGCTGCGGATGTGCTGCTCTCCGCCGACCTGCGCGGCATCGACTCGCACGGCGTGGCCCGCCTTAAGGGCTATGTGCGCTTATGGGAAAACCAGCGCATCAATACCCGGCCCAACATCACCATCGTGCACCAAACACCCACCACCGCCACCGTTGATGGCGACGCAGGGCTGGGGCTGGTGGTGGCCCCGTTTGCCATGCAGCTGGCTATCGAAAAGGCCGCGCAGTACGGCTCGGGATGGGTGTCGGTGCGCAACTCCAACCATTTTGGCATTGCCGCTTACCACGCGCTGATGGCCGTTAAGGAGGATATGATTGGCTTTGCCATGACCAACGCCAGCCCGCTGGTGGCGCCCACGTTCAGCAGCGAGCGGCTGCTGGGCACCAATCCCATGTGCTATGCCTTCCCGGCCGGCAAGTACCCGCCCGTGGTGGTGGATATGGCTACCTCTGCCGCGGCCAACGGCAAGCTCGAAATAGCGCAGCGCCTCGGCAGCCAGGTGCCCGAAGGCTGGATACAGGATAACGCAGGTAACTTCACCACCGACCCGCATGCCCTGGCACAAGGCGGCGCGCTCGTACCCCTGGGCAGCGACTACACCCACGGCAGCCATAAAGGGTTCGGGTTAAGCGCTACGGTGGATATCCTTTCGGCGGTACTGTCCGGCGCGAATTACGGCCCCTGGGTGCCGCCGTTCGTATCTTTCTTACAGCCACCTGCCGATCCCGTGGGCCTGGGTATCGGCCATTTTGTGGGCGCTATGCGCGTGGATGGTTTCCGCCCGGTGGACGAGTTCAAAACGCACCTCGACAACTGGATCGCGCGGTTCAAATCCGCCGCAACGGTACAGCCCGGCCAGCAGGTGATCATCCCCGGCGAACCCGAGCTCACCGCCCAAGCCGACAGAACCCGAAACGGCATCCCTTTGATCGGCCCCGTAGTAATCGATTTGAACACCCTTGCCGAAAAATTCGGGTTAAAAAAACTTTAGCGCGGCAACTGCACCATTTTACAAGAGAGGCGCAGTTGGTGCACGTGGTGCAGGGTGGCGCACATGGTGCACCCATCTCCTCCTGGTTTTTGACTCTTGTTTTCCCGACCTAATCTCTGCCCCACTGTGTCGACCGACACAGGTGAACACACGTGAACACATTGCCCTTTAAGTAAATGCAGTTAACGGGTTGTTATTAAATTGGTTATGTTTTTATGTGATTATTATATCAAATTCGGGCGAATTCAAAGAGGTGCCGGATCAGCAGGTTTGGCCGGAAAGTATTAATGAAATTGATACGCGTTCTTTTGCAGAATCGAAATGGCTTCATCTGCCAGGTCGTCGGTAAGTCCAATGGATGGGCTGGTCAGTATCAGGTTATGCCTTATATTTTCCGGCAAATCATTTAGCATTTTGTCGTCGTCGATAATCACAAATTCTTCGTTAGGCAAACGTTTCTGATTATACCATTGCAATATTTCATCTTTACGGCTTGTTTGCAAGCTGTTGCTGGCCAGCCGGTGTATTTTCTTCGGGTTGATCCCCCTCGATTTCAATAAGTCTTTCCATTGGGCGATTTTATATTTCGACTTATGGGAAGTGGTTAATAAAACAGAGGCATTCGTTTCAGACAAGATTCGCTGAAGCGCTTTCACCGATTTTGAACTAAACATAGGAAACCCGTCTTCCATAAATTCCGGTTTTTTCCAGGAATTTGCAGGAACCAATACGCCATCTATGTCTAATAAAATCAGCATTATTACAAATTTACTATTAATTGTTCATCTTAAAGTTAGCCGGGCCACGAAATCTATTTCCAGTCCATTGTATTCTGCGTCTAATTTGTTTAAATGAGCAATTTTTGCCGGCGTGTCCCAATCATTTTCATCAAATTCTACTAAATCCCATGCAATCGGCGTAGTCGACGATGTAGAATTAGTCGGTACCCGACCAAGTGCAAAGTCCGAGATCAACGCACTTAGATATCTATGATGCCCCTCAATAATTAAATTGTCGCATACTCTAATATCATCAAATCTAATGCCGTGCGACATTTTTCGGCACATTCTGAAAATGATCGGGATACACAATTTAGTTTGCGTGGCAACCAATGGAATATCGTTATTCCCTATAAATCCCCTGAGGAATTCGGCTGTGATTTCTTGCATTTCTTCTTTTAGGTGATTGAATTATTTGGTCCAGTGGAAGCTAAAATAATAAATTGCACGTAATTTCAAACTAAACTACACTTCGTTGAACTTAGGCTAGTGCATAAAAAATACCGTAATTTACACCATGCCTTTGCTTCAGCAATTTTTAGATAAACTAACCCGCCTCAAACGCGGCGTTACCAAATATGGCGCGGCGCCGCATAAACCCGTGTTGCTGCTCGCGTTTATCGACCTGTTCGATAAAGGTATACTCACCCAAAACCAGTTGTATGTCGACGCCGACCTCGTGGGCGCGTTCCTCGAAAACTGGGGACTGCTGGTAGATACCCCGCACTCGGCCGACTTTACCCAACCCTTTTATTACCTGCAAACCGACCAGTTCAACGGCCGCCCTTTTTGGTTTCTGAAGCCCAAACCCGGCTGCCAGGTAAACGCCCATATCTCAAGCGCCAAAACACTGGCCGAAGTGGTGGACTATGGATATTTCGCGCCCGAAGTTTTTATGCTGCTTACCGACCCGCCAGGCCGCGAACTGGTGAAGACGGTATTGCTGGATACTTATTTCCCGCAAAAGAAATCCGCCTACCTGCGCAGCAAACAAACCGGCGAAGGCTACGTCAGCGACTTAAAGGGTTATATTTTGAACGAGCCCGACCTCGAATACAAAACCGTACGGGTAATTACCGACGACGAGCAGTTTGTGCGCGGCGGCCTGTTCAAAAAAATGGTGCCCCAAATGTATAGCAACAGCTGCTGCATCACCGGCATGCGCGTCGAATCCGTTTATGGGCATACGTTTATCGATGCCTGCCATATTGTGCCGTTCAGCCTCACGCACAACGATACCATTAGCAACGGCATAGCGCTATGTCCCAACCTTCACCGGGCTTTTGATCGCGGGCTCATCACCATCGACGGCGGCTACCGCGTAAAAGTTTCTGCCGGGGTTATCGAAAATGCCGGGCACCCCTATAGCTTAAAGCAGTTTAACGGCGCCGCCATCCGCCTCCCCGCCGACCGCCGCTATCACCCCGCCCCCGCTAACCTGGAATGGCATGGCGGAAATGTGTTTAAGGGGGGTAGTAAATGTAACTCTGGTTGTAGGTTTAGGATAATAAGCATACAGACTTCGGAAGCTTTGTACGACTGCAGCTGTATGGAATGCCAGGTGCAGGGAGGCAATCACGTTACTTGCAATTCTGTCCCATGTATCATCGAAAATAAAACTACTGGTTAAATAAATCTATAACCTTTCCGCGCTGCTCTTTTAATTTTTTAATTATTCTTCCTTTCATTGCTTTAGGTAAATTTTGGGAACGTATTTGCAAATCAGATAAAAGATCTAAATATAATTCCTCATTTGACGAACCGGGCTTGGTTCGTTTATAATAATATGATTTTAGCTTAAAAAAAAGATAATTTTTTACTGACAAGCTTTTAATTTGCTTAATAAAGTCTTTCAGTACTTTATTAAAGTTATGACCTTGAATATCTGCATAAAGAGTTACCGAAAAGTATGCTTCCAATTCGGATTTTGTAAAGGATTTACCTCTTCTGTCGTCATTGATTTTTGATAAGATGACATTTTCTAACTTGGATGTTCCAACATGATAGTTTAAAGAGTTTTGTATAATAAAAGGCATGTTTTTCAAAATTTCAGTGAGAGAAATATTGGCTGGAATTGACAGCGGAAGTTTGTGATTCTGTAGAACATATCTAATTACCCATTGGGTGTATAATATTGCATAAGTTATATTATACTTAATTACCGAATCGTATGCTTTCTTTTTCAATTCAAGATTTTCAATCCCTTCGGAATTTCTAAGTACATTACACATTATTAAAAGTACTCTGTCAAACGATAATGAATCATTTTGCGTACTAAGAGTGCCACTATGCTCGATTTTACTTAGTTGTTCATCATATATTTCTTCGTTTTTTTCTTCTGATGGTCGACTATCTTTGATCTTAGCAATTTCCACGTTCCTTGCAATGGGTTCCGCTTCCTTGCCATTTTTGTCCTTGATTGTAAAATAATCGTCGACGTTTACTTCTTTAAATATTATTTCAGTGGGTTTAAATAAGTCTTCAAATCTCTTAAAAATGATTTCAAAAAGTTCAATATCACTTCTTGTTAAGCCAGTGTAATAATCAATTTCTTTTGGAAATTTAAAATATTCATTTTCCGATATAATGTAAGCGCGAAATGATCGATCAAATGCCATCCTTTTGGCTATAAAAAAATGGAAAAAGCATTTATATGAAAATTTTACCCGATTTAAATCGGTCTTCACGAATATTTTTCTGTCAAATAGGTACTCAGCAATAATTTGAGAGTCGAAATTAAAGCCAACTTTCAATTTGAAATATTCTTCTATGATTTTGAAAAAATCACTACACGTTATAGAATTAATTCCATCGCCTGATATTAACATCTCCTGCGCAATCTTAGCGATCAATTGTAGTTTGTTAGTAAAATCAAAGTTGTCTCGATAAATATTCTCCTTATTAAGCTTCTCTAAAACGATTTCTATATAAATTTCCATCAACACCGCCTGGTTAATAGGTTTTCGCTCTTTGTTGTCCAAACTCCACAAATACAGCGATACCGCCATTGCTGTATTGGGTAGCGAATATGAATAGAACGTATCGACCAATTTTTCTAATTTTTCATCAAATCGTTGTTCATCTTCGTTTGGAATCCATTGTTTCATTATGGTTTTAATTTCCTTAGTCCTCAATCCTTTAATGAAATAATAATTGAAGGGGATTCTGCATAACGACATATGCTCAGTAGGTATTATCCCGGCAATGTCATGCTCAGATGTAGCGATTATTTGCACGTCATTATCTATCCTGAACTTTTGAATTCTCTTGAGTTGATCAAGATTATTTAGTGCACCTTTATAAACTAGATTGTCAATAAGCAAGATAATTTTTTTCTCTTCTAAAAGCGATCTAACTTGTTCCGAACTACAGGTTAAATAGCTCTTAATTACAGTTGCAATGTCTTTATTACCTATCTGACCGAAGGATATATAAACAGGGATTTTTTGTAATAAATGATATTCATCTACGTATTCTTGTACCAATCGATATAGTAAACTTGTTTTACCACATTCAGATATTCCGAAGAACATCAGATTATCTTTAGATTTGGTAATACCTTGTATAGTTAAAAGCTCATCCTTGCTTTCTAACGCCGAGGTATGTGTACCTTGATCAATTGGCGGAAAAACAAAAGAATCTTTAATGGATAGATTGTTAACTTCTGCTTTTACACCGATATAATGATCATCCATTTCTTTAAAATGATCGTTTCTGATATTCGTTAAAACTGTTTCAACTAAATTTAAACTTAAGTCTGACTGCGCTGTCGGAAAGAAAAATTCCGACGTGCCCAAACCCGTATTTCCTGCATCGGTATTTAAAACGTACTCTTTTGTATTATGGTTGTATCGATAATAATCAACTAAAAATCCGGTATTTGTTGTGTTTACGACCGAAAATCCCGTTGAAATTGTTCTACTGTCTGATCGTATATCATTTAGACCCGATGGCGCAATATTCACAAATGTAGATCCAGCAAATCCAGTCAATCCATTCGAATCGCTTTCATGAACGTGGCCTGTCAAGATAAGGTCGAATTCTTTGATAAGGCGATTTGATACAATTTTCTTTTCGATAGGCGATAGCCAATCAAATTGATGGTGCATTAAAGCAATTTTGAATGGGCAATCTTTTATAAAATTTAAATTGAGTGTTAGCTGTTTTTCACCAATAAGAATTTTTCTGAAGTCATTTGCGTCATAACAGCGCCAAGCGGAGTTTAAACAACAAACTCCCACTTGCTGATTATTGATATCGACAATAAAAGACGATTCGAAAACGGATTGATGTCGTGAGTTTACCGTAGCATAAAGTTCACTTTCAAACTTTTTATAGGCATAAATTCTCTTAATTCCAGAGTAATCCTCATTAGAAATCGCATCGCTTATAAACGCGGAAATTTTCGGTTCCGAAGTAAAATATGACTGATTTCCAAGTTCTTCACGTTCACTATCTGCTGTTCTTACAATGTCATGATTTCCAGGAATAATATAAAATTTATCTATAGTGATATTTAGCGATTCCAATATTGGAATTATGATCTCCATGTTAAAAATCTTAAATGCTGCCTCTGCACCTCCCAAGTCTTTGCCGCCCTTGTCAATTAAATCTCCGGTAAATGCGACAAAGTCGACCTTTGTTGAAAAATTTATTGTTTTAAGTTTATTGATTAAGCTATCTTTAATATGCTCTCTCCAGTCAGTTAATGTATCCTTATTTAAGTGGAAATCAGATAAATGTAGTATCTTCATATAGTGTCAATTTATGGCTTGTTCAGTTGTCTATTAATTCGCCGTCGAGTTTCGTCGCATCAATTGGACTTACACTTTGCAATAACTCGGCTGACGTGATAAGCTTTGCTGGTCTAACCTAAATATTTATTGAGTATGTCAATTGTGCTTTCAAACCATGATGGTATTTTGCCTTCTACAACTTGTTGGTAGCTTGCTGTTTCTGTACTTAAAGCATCTACGGTTAAGCAGTAATTCGGATCTACTTTATAGCGTTTTGAATAGGAATCGGACAAATATCTGAATATAGCTTCAGCATAAATTCCTAAGTCGCCCGCCTTGAATCCATCTAACCAGACGATAAACCAAATACCTCCTATAGTAGGCTCCCCTTTATTGTCATAACAAAACACATGATGAGGAATAACCTGTAGGGGTATCTCTTTTATAGTTACCGGCGTTTTTGTTTTTGAAAGAAATTTTAAATCAGTCGACGGTCGCCAAATAGAAAAATCAAAGTTTTGGTAATTATGTAGTATTTCAAGATTTCTTTTATACATTATTTTTGTCAAGGCATTTTTCGTTGATCCATATACACCTAACACTTCGTCGATTTTCTCTTTAATTTTTGAGCTATCATTCGATTTAAAGGCATTGCTTAGTCCACTTGTACTTCTAATCCAATAGTCACCGCCATTGTTATTATCTGATTTGGGCTTTTTGGGAATTTTCAGGTTTTTGGCAAAAGTTAATTGACTTCTTTCTGATAGTCTTCTAAACTCAACTAATTTCTTTACGGGTACTTTATTAACTATCATCATAATAACTTTAGTTCCGTTTTCAAAGTTTAGTTTAAGCGAACATAGCGTACTCTATCGACATGTGTCGTCTGCATACTAATAAATCCTCAATCAGAGAATTTGTGGTGAAACGGGTAACTAATTTAAAACAAGTATGTTACGTGTCGAAATTAAATTATAAACATCTGGGCATTTATCAACATTTGCTCGTCTCTGGCGCACGCTTACGCATGTGCTTTAATCAAAAACCCTTCGCATGCGCAACCCGGTCATTCTTGGCCCGTTCAATTTTATCCATCATATCGATGAGCGTTTCGGTGCTCATGCCTTCGGTTCTAAATTGAATTTTTGCGCCGCCATCCGCGGCGATAACGCAAACAGATGTCCTGGCCGCAAAATAGGCGATCACGGCAACGATACCGGCGACGATAAGGATAACCGCCCAAACATCCTGGTAACCCCACATAAGGCCGATCAGGATGAGAAAGATTCCGATACCAAGAAATATTGGGTACGACAGATAAGTTACCTGTACCGAACTTATCTTTTCGAGCATGATTGATATAAAGTTCGCCTGTCCCCATACTTTGTTCATATAACGAACGCGGTGGGTGGTTAGGGTAAGCAATCCGTTATCGGAGTACGACAGGATCGATTCGCCGGGCATAAGCTGGTCGGTACGCATTTGTGAAAATTTAGGTAAACGAATATAAACATTTTTGTTGTTCTTCTCCGCCGCAAAATTATCCGCCTAATTGATCTGTATAGCATGGAGATTGCTTCGTTCCTCGCAAGGACGAGAAAAGTTCCCCGTCAGCGGCGCAGCTTCGGGCGAAATCCACAAAACAATGCCGGCCTGGGCGTGGCAGGGCATAGGAAACTTTTGCAGAAGCGGTGGACAGCGCGACACATGCGCAAAATCCCGTACGTACGGGACAGCCCAGGTTTTGTCGGATTTGCAGCGCAAAGGCCATGTGCGGCAAAGAAGCATTGCGGCTGACTTGATTTTTTTGGTCCTTTTTGTATCAAGACAAAAAGGACTAGGCCCCGCGGCCATTGAGCGGCAAGAACATCATATGAACCCTCCGCACCTGAACCCTCCGCACCGTCATGCGCACGAAGTAAGCATTATTGACCTTGTAGTTGCCGACCTGTCGCTTTAAGAAGATCCTTCACTTCGCCTGCCAGCCGGCAGGCTGGTTCAGGATGACAAAAAGAATTTCTCCCCTCAGCAGATTAGCTTCGCCCGAAAGCAGGCAAAACAATGGTGGCCCGGCGCGCGGTAGGGCATCAGCGTTTTTGCATGCAGGGTCTGAAAGCGCAAGGTTCGCCCGGCAAAATAAGCGTAGCCCCGGTTTTGCGTGCTTTGCAGCGCAAGGCCTGTGCGGCAAAGAAGCCTTCTGGTGAGGAAGCACTTTTGGTTACTTTTGGTGCTTCAAAAGTAACAGCCCAGCGGCAATTGAGCGGCGAGAATATTATATGAACCCTGCGCACTGTCATGCGCACGCAGTAAGCATCGAAACGCGACGAGGTTGCTTTCCCGAATTGATCGGGACAGGCGTCGCTGCGCTTCTCGCAATGAAGGGAAAAAATAAATCCGAAATTGAAAATCCGAATTCCGAAATTCCTCAATGAATTCCCCTAAACAACCTGCTCCAGCGGATCTTGCCGAAGAACGACCCATTATCATCCCAGCTCATCCAGATGAACAGCGCCTTGCCCACGATATGGTCCTCGGGCACGAAGCCCCAGTAGCGCGAGTCTTCCGAGTCGTGGCGGTTATCGCCCATCATCCAGTAGTAGTTCATTTTAAAGGTGTAGCTATCGGCTTTTTTGCCGTTGATGAGGATGTCTTTGCCGGATACCTGCACCTTGTTGTTTTCGTACACCTCGATGCAGCGTTCGTACAGCGGGAAGGTGAGACTGTCGAGCTTTACCGTCCAGCCCCGTTTGGGGATGATGATGGGCCCGAAGTTGTCGACATTCCAATGGTAATCCGGCAGCTTTGGCGACAGCATTACGTGGATGGGGTATTTCGATGGGTAAACCGGGTTCAGCGGGTCGGAAGCCGATTTCGGCTGTATGGCCGGAACAAGCGATTTGATATTGGAATACCCTTTAAACAGGTTGGCCGACTGCTGCGTCATGGTGAACACGTTCGGCCGGTTTGGGTCGTACACCGATACGTTCAGGTCCTTGAATATCTGCGGGTTCACGTCCATGCCGTTGGTGGTGTAGGTGTACTCCATTTGCGAGCCGGGCGGGTTGGGCATGGCTTTATGGTTCACGTACACCTGCGCGTTTACCACGCTCAGGGTATCGCCGGGTGTGCCCTGGCAGCGCTTGATATAGTTTTCGCGTTTATCCACGGGCCGGTACAGCGGCGAATCGGCATCCATGGGGTAGTTGAATACCACCACGTCGCCTTTTTTTACATTGCTGAAACCGGGCAGGCGGTAGTAGGGTATTTTAACGCCGTCCCAGTAGGCTTTGGTGTTGATGAGCGGCATGGTATGGTGCGCAAACGGGAAGGCGATGGGCGTCATGGGCACGCGGGGGCCGTAGTTTACCTTGCTTACAAACAGGAAATCGCCCACCAGCAAGGTTCTTTCCATCGAGGGCGTGGGGATCACGTAAGCCTCGATAAAAAAGGTGCGGATAAGCGTTGCCGCGATAACCGCAAAAATGATCGCGTCGACCCACTCGCGGGTTTTGCTTTTTGGTTTTCTTTTAGGGTCTTTCTTTTTTCGGTTCCAAAATTTCCAGTTCATGTTGAATAATTAGCTATTAATAAATATTACTATTGAGGTAAAAGGTAAAAGGTTAAGGGTAAAAGGTTGATTATTTACGATTTAACCTTTTGCCTTTCGCCTTTGACCTTTTGCCTTTAACCTTTTCCCCTCCCACTGGTCCGTTTCGTACTTACGGCACGAAGATCTTATTTGTTTGTTCTTCTACAAATGTTTAGCCCCTACGGGGCATTTCCCCTTTCCCCTTTCACCTTTCCCCTTTCACCTTTCGCCTTTCGCCCTTCGCCTTTCGCCTTTCACCTTTCCCCTTTCACCTTTCGCCTTTCACCCTTCGCCCTTCGCCTTTCGCCCTTCGCCTTTCGCCCTTCGCCTTTCGCCCTTCGCCTTTCGCCCTTCGCCTTTCGCCCTTCGCCCTTCGCCCTTCGCCCTTCGCCTTTCGCCCTTCGCCTTTCCCCTTTTCGCCTTTCGCCTTTCGCCTTTCGCCTTTCCCCTTTCGCCTTTCCCCTTTCACCTCCCCCCAAACCCAAACATATCTTCCACCGAATAAAACCCCTTCTTTCCCTGTATCCACTCGGCGGCCAGCACGGCGCCGAGGGCAAAGCCGTTGCGGTTATGCGCGGTATGTTTCAGTTCGATGGTATCCACTTCCGAGTCGTACAGTACGGTATGCGTACCCGGCACACTGTCGATGCGGAAGGACTCGATGAGCAACTGGCTGGCGGTAATGTTTTCATCGGGTGCCTCGCCGTCGTTGGTGGTCAGCACGTTCACCCATTCCTTTTTGGCGTCCAGGTGCTCGATGATGCCTTCGGCCAGCGTAATGGCGGTGCCGCTGGGCGAGTCCAGTTTTTGGGTATGATGAATTTCTTCCACCTGCACATCGTAGTACGGGTAATTGTTCATCAGCTTTGCCAGTACGCGGTTCACGTGGAAAAACAGGTTAACGCCCACGCTGAAATTGGTGGCGTAGATGAGCGAGCCGTTGCTTTGCTCGCATTGCTGCTTTACATCCTGCAACCGGCCATGCCAGCCGGTGGTGCCCACCACAACGGGCACGCCCGCCTTAAAGCAATGTTCAATATTCTGCAACACCGTGCCGGGTGTACTGAATTCTATCGCCACATCGGCGCGCTGCAAATTCCCGGCGGTAAGGTCGTGCTGGTTATCAAGGTCTATTTTTAAAACGATCTCATGCTTACGGTCTGTGGCAATTTTCTCGATGATCTTGCCCATCTTACCGTAACCTAACAATGCTATCTTCATTTTACGAATTGGTGTAAGCCCCGCGATCCTGCAAAAGAAACAGGTAGCAGCGGTTTAAACTTATTTGAGTGCAAAGGTAATTTTTATACCCGGAATATAGGAACCGGTAAAATTTTGAGCATACGCGGGCTGGTTGATCAGGCCCGGGGCTATCCTGATGCTCAGGTTATTATCGATGGAATAGCTGTTGATGAACTTGGCGTCGATATAAGCGTCCACCACCTGTATCAGCCAGCCGCCTACAAAGCCCAGCACCAGCAGGTCGCGGTTACGGCGGTAATAATCCGTTTGGTCGTAAATGGATTGGTCGGGCACGTGGGCAGCGTTATAAAGCTGGTATTCTGCGTAAAGGGGGTCGGTGGGGTCGGGTGATTGCGCGAACTCGCGAAAATGCGAGAATCTCGCAAACTTGTTGTAGTTGTTGATGTTCCACACCAGGTAATAGGCCACGGTGCCGAGGCCAGCATAAATTAGCGGCACTTTCCAGTATTTGCGGTTGTAGATCTGCCCCAGCCCCGGCACGATCGCCGACCGCATGATGGCTGTGTGTACGCTGTGAGTGCTGTCGGGGTGGTAAACTTTTTCTTTTTTCGGCTTGATGATCTTAGCCCGGGTAATATCGGTATCGCTTTTTGTGGATGCCAGCGTATCATGCGCCATGCGGTTTTTTTTGGTGACCGATGTATCCGGCTTTTGCGCAACAGCGGCAAAGGTTAATGATGTCAGTAATATAAAAAGGAGAGAGAGTCTGCGCATTCTGTATTCAAATAACGGAACAATTGTAAAAAAATACCAAACGTTCCTATGGAACGTAAAAACGGCCTAAATGTGTTTCTACCAACCATACGTCCCGAAGGGACGTTCCTGGTAATAGGGTGTATTCGGTTAATCGCGATAAATGCCACCCGTCCATTGTGTACTGATTTATTAGACACTTTAACTGAATAAGCGCCCTTTGCAATGTAAAAATAGCTTAAG
>Ga0134125_10000501_pt1 | contig 52777 bp, 38 predicted proteins | sample KB31751_FD_96464 | JGI IMG/M metagenome (GOLD analysis project Ga0134125, IMG submission 96464) | Terrestrial soil microbial communities with excess Nitrogen fertilizer from Kellogg Biological Station, Michigan, USA - KB3-175-1 | ecosystem: Environmental > Terrestrial > Soil > Unclassified ... | reverse complement strand
CATTGGTGCTGCGGGATATGGAAGATCTGCCGGCCGAGGAAGTCGCGAAGCGGCTCGATTGCTCCAAGGCGACCGTGCGCTCGCACATCGCCAACGCACGGATCAAGTTGAAGAAGTTTGCCGAGAGGCATTCCAAATGAGTGCCGCCCGTCATCCCAGCGAAACGGACCTGGCGTTGTTTGCCGGCGGCGAGACGTCACACTTGCAGAATTTCCTGCTCGACAAGCATTTACGCGTATGCCGGGACTGCCAGACGAAAGTTACCGAATATCGTGCACTGCGCGACGGTCTTATCGACAGCGAGATTCCCTGCGTCAACTGGAACTTACTCGCGCCGGAGATGCGGGCCAACATTCGCGTAGGGCTCGAGGCCGGTGCTTGCGTGCGGACGTCGAGGGCCACGCTATCTGGGTCTCCTGGTTTAGCGGAATGGGTACAGTCCTGGGCCAGGGCCGTTAATCCGCGCGCCGTGGTCGGCGCCGCCACGCTGGCGCTGATCGCGGCGTCCGCCTTCTATATGCGTGACGCCCGGACGCGAACTGCCGATGCTTCCCGATTCGATTCCAATTCGGCGCCGGTTGTGCAGACAACCAGTTCGGGACCCAAATTGCAGGATGGCGACGCGAGCCTGATGCTGCTCAATCGGTCCGATGCGGTTAATGAAACGGTAAGCGCGCGCGGCGACATTCGAGCCCGCGTAATCGAAGCGGGGACGGTAACGATCACCAGTGTCTCTCTTCAGTAAACACGGGCTGGTCATGCTGGCGCTGGCCTGCGGGGTCGTGGTCTGTACTCAGCGGGGCAACGCGCAGGATAAGCCGCTCGATCCGTCCAGTTCGGTCAAGATCGATTTGCCGGCGGATGCGCCTCTGAGCCTGATCTCCACCACGATGGGGGACTCGCGCGCGACTTCGCGCGGAGGAGCAATTGTTCTCGATCTGCACATGGGCCTCACGCTGCGCAACTCCGGGTTCAAGCACATTCGCGGCGTGACCCTGCTGATCACGGCGCAGGAATTCGCGCCGGGGGGCAAGGGTTCGGTGGCGCGTCCTTCGATCGATGTTCCGCCGGGAGAAAATTTCACGCTGCCAATTGATATTCGGCTCGTGCGGCCGGTGCGCGAATCTTCCGGACCGCTCGTGCGGGTGCAACTCGACGGTGTCCTTTTCGACGACCTCAGCTTCTTCGGGCCCAACAAACTGAGCTCCCAGCGCGCCCTAACCTTCTGGGAAGTGGAAGCGCAGCGCGACCGCGCGTACCTGAAGCAGGCCCTGCAGGCGCGCGGCGAGAACGGACTCCGGCAGGAAATCGTCGCCAGCATCGCGCGGCAGGGAGATCGTCAGCAACTCGATGTTTCCCTCACGCGGAACGGGCGGGCCACGGGCGTCGCCGTCGCCGCGACGGACCATGTCGAACAGTTTGCTTTTCTGAACCTGCCGGGCGCACCCGTGCAGCCGCTGGAAGGGTGGGCCGCCATTTCCGGCAATGAAGCCCGCTCGCCGCAGATCGAAATCGTCAACAACTCCAGCAAGCCGGTGAAGTATGTGGAGATCGGCTGGCTGGTCAAGGATAAGCAGGGGCGCGATTACCTCGCTGGGTCCGTTCCGGGCTCGGAGACGACCATGCTTCTTCCCTCCGGGCAGCGCACCAAACTGCAGCAGGATACGGCGCTCAAATTCTCACGGGCGGGCCGCCCCGTTGAAATCGACAGCATGACAGCTTATGTCAGCCAGGTTGAATTTGCGGATGGCCGCGTCTGGGTGCCGTCGCGGCATGATCTCGATTCGTCGCCGCTGCTTCGGATTGCCGCTCCGTCGCCGGAAGAGCAGCGGCTGGCGGATATTTACTCGAAGCAGGGGCTCGCGGCGCTTATCGCGGAACTGAAACGCTACTGAATCGAGCCCTTTTCCGCCGCGAGACCCAGAAACGCTGTCAGGCCCACATCAATGGCCGGCCCCGCGATTCGCGCCGCCCCTGCTCGCGCGATCCTTCGCCCGGCACCCCCTCGACCGCCGTGCCCCCCTTTTGGTCGATGAGGTCTGTATCCTCTTGTGGCAAACTCCGCGCCCAGTCCGTCAGACCCAGATCAGCAAACTCCGCGCTCTCAGGGTGAGGATTTCGCAGCGAGCGCCGCCTCCGCTCCAGTTCGCGACGTACCGCCTCCGCGACAAAGCGACTCCGATTCTTCCTTCCTGTAAAATGACACCAAAATGACCTCCAGCCTTAAAATCATCCTCGCGATCACCAGCCTGACGGTGGCCTCCCTGTCCGCCGCCACCCCGCAGCCCAAATTGACTGGACCGCTCAAGGTCACACCCGGCTCGTATCCATTCCTCGCCGCCGACCGCGTCCTGCAGCCGCTCGATCTCAAAAAGGCTGGCTACGTGGAAGAAGAGTACATCCTGAGCGGTAAAGCGAATGTTTACGACTGGAAGGCCGACGGGTCTCTGACCGTCAAGACAGCCGACGCGCCATACTCCACACGCATCCTCGTCCGCCGCCCCGCCAACAAATCCAAATTCAGTGGACACGCGGTCGTCGAACTGATGAATCCCGCCCGCCGCTTCGATTGGGCGATGATGTCCGGCTATGTGCGCGATTCCCTCGTTGAGCGAGGCGATGCCTGGGTCGGCGTCACGATGCCCGGCTCGGTGCAATCGCTCGGGAAGTTCAACACCGACCGCTATACGAACCTCGGCTTCCCCAATCCCAATCCGGCGGAAACCTGCGCGGCCGGGCGCGGCGGTCCCGCCACTTCCGACCAGGAAGAAGGTCTCCGCTGGGACATGCTCAGCCAGGTTGGCGCGGCGCTCAAGAGTCCGGCGCTGCTGAGCGCGAAGTACGTCTACATGACCTCGCAGGGTGCGGACGTCCTCACCTACGCCGCCGCCATTGAGAAGAACGTGACGCTCGACAACGGCAAGCCGGTTTATGACGGGTTTCTCATCAAAACTCCCGGCTCGGTCAGCAAGATCCGCCGCTGTGGCGATGCCATCGCGAAGACCGATCCGCGCCAAAAGCCACACGACATCGGCGTGCCGGTGATCGAAGTTGTCGCACAGGGCGAGATTGGGCCTGACTACCAGCGCCCCGACAGCGACGATCCGAAGGACCCGTTCCGGATCTACGAAATCGCCGGCGCCGCGCATATCGATACACGCGCCTATCGCGAGCTTCCCGTCTTCGCGGACCAGCTCGCCGCGATCGGCACACCTGGCCAGGGCAACCCCGAATGGCCATTCAATGTGAAGTGCGAGCCCGAGATCCCGCTTCAAAATCACGCGTTGCTCATGTACATGCTGGATGGCGCAGTCGTGAATCTCGAGCAGTGGGCGAGTAAAGGAACGGCCGCCCCGAAAGCCGAGCGCATCACAGTGAAGGACGGGGTGGCGTCCGGGGGCGTGCGCAATCCCGATGTCGATGTTCCCGCGGCAACTTACACCTTCACCAGCAACGGGCCCGGCACCTGCCGCGAACTCGGCACAACGACGCCTTATGACAGCGGGAAGGTCGATTCGCTTTACGGCAGCCGCAAGAGCTACGCCGCGAAAGTGTCGGCCGAAGCCGATCGCATGGTGAAGGAGCGCTGGATCACCAAATCCGACGCCGAGAAGATCAAAGCCGAGGCGAAGTAATACAAGCCCGCCACAACATCATTTGATTCGCCGGCGGCTTCTGCGTTTGACTGCGGGCCGATTATGACGAAGAGCCTCGTCATTCGAACGGGCTCTTCGTCCATTCGCTTGCGGCCGAGGGCTGGCTGGCGCTTGCTACATTGAAAGCAACCACAAAGAATCACTTATGAACTTTTCCGAGTCCTTTTTCGCTGCCAAATTCGGCATTACGCGGCGGGACCTCGAAAGCTACCTTTCCGAAGCCCTCGCCCGCGGCGGTGACTACGCGGACCTCTATTTCGAGTACCTTGCAACCAGCTCGATCGCGATCGACGAATCCATCGTCAAGAGCGCGACGCAGGGCGTCTCGCTCGGCGTCGGCGTGCGGGTTATCGCTGGAGAGCGCACCGGTTACGCGTACAGTGACGATCTGAGTCCGGAAAAAATCCGGCACGCGGCGCAGGTCGCTGCGCTGATCGCGTCTGGTCCGGCGAAGGTTGAGCAGACACCTCTCGGGGAAGGACGGAAGCGCAACCTCTACCCGGTCCTGACCGCTCCCAGCGAGACCGCCTTCAAGGAGCGTGTTGCTCTTGCGCAACGCGCGGATGTGGCCGCGCGCGCCTGGGATCCGCGCATTTTTCAGGTACAGGCGACCTACGCCGACAACCTCCGCGAAGTGCTCGTCGCGACGAGCGACGGCGTTCTCAATTTCGACCGTCAGCCTCTCGCGCGCATGGGCGTTTTCGCGCTTGCCCGCGACGGGAAGGGCGTCCCGCAACAAGGCCACTCCGGCGGCGGCGGACGATACGAGCTCGATTTTTTCCAGAAAGAACGCACCCCGGAATACTTCGCCGCCGAGGCCGCGCGGCAGGCGATCGTCGCGCTGGACGCCGTTGAAGCCCCGGCCGGCGAACAGGTCGTTGTGCTCGGGCCCGGTTGGCCGGGCGTCCTCCTGCATGAAGCCGTCGGCCATGGACTCGAAGCCGACTTCAACCGCAAAGGCGTTTCGGCTTTCAGCGGACGCATCGGCCAGCAGGTCGCGAGCCCGCTATGCACGGTGATCGACGACGGCACGATCGGTGGACGCCGCGGCTCGCTCAACGTCGACGACGAAGGCAACGAGACCCAGCGCAACGTCCTGATCGAAAACGGCATTCTGCGCGGATATTTACAGGACAAGCTTTCCAGCCGTATCACCAAAGCAACCGCCACGGGCAACGGACGCCGCGAGAGCTACGAGCACATCCCGATGCCGCGCATGACCAACACATTCATGCTGGCGGGCGAGAGCGCGCCGGAGGACATCATCAAGTCTGTGCCGCGGGGCCTGTACTGCGCCAACTTCGGTGGTGGACAGGTCGACATCACCAGCGGAAACTTCGTCTTCTCAGCCTCGGAAAGTTATCTGATCGAAGACGGCAGGCTCACGCGCCCGGTCCGCAACGCGACGCTGATCGGCAACGGTCCGGAAGCCATGAAGTACGTCAGCATGGTTGGCAACGATCTCAAGCTGGACGAAGGCGTTGGCATGTGCGGGAAAGAAGGACAGAGCGTGCCCGTCGGCGTTGGCATCCCGACTGTCCGGATCGACCGTATGACAGTCGGGGGAACCGCATAGCGATGTGGGGCCGATTGTTAATCCGCCTGGACCGTGTCGCGCAACCGCCAGGGCCGATTAACAATCGGCCGCAGGATGGCATCCTGCCCCACAGAGCTATATGAACTGGGACGCTCTTCCCGACCTCGCCCGTGGCGTCGTGCAGCAAGCTGTCGCCGCCGGCGCGACCGACGCGGAATGCACCATCTCCGAAGGCGATGAATTTTCCGCCAACGTCCGCATGGGCGAGCTCGAAACCCTGAAGGAAGCCGGCTCGCGCGGCGCAGGACTGCGCGTGCTGATCGGAAAGCGCATGGGCGCGTCGTATACGTCGGACCTCACACCAGACGGCATTCGCCGCATGGTTCAATCCGCAATCGACCTCGCGGCGCTGACCACCGAAGACCCGCACGCCGGACTTCCCGATCCCGCGGAACTCGGTTCTCTCAAGACCGACCTTCAGCTCTTTTCCAACGACACCGCCGAGCTTCCCACGGAAGACCGGATCGCGATCGCCAAACGCGCCGAAGCCGCCGCGCTGGCCGTCGATCCTCGCATCACGAACTCTGAAGGCGCCTCCTTCGACCTCAGCGTCGGCGGACGGGTCTTCGCCAACTCCCGCGGTTTCCTCGGCCATTACCGCTCGAGCTACTGCTCGGTCTCGGCCGTCCCGGTCGCCACGCTCGACGGCAGCATGGAGCGCGACTACTGGTTCACCATCGCCCGTAATTACAAAGGCCTCGAAGACGCCGAATCCGTCGGCCGAAAGGCCGCCGAACGCGCCCTGCGCCGGCTCGGCGCTACCAAGGTCGAAACCCAGCGCGTCCCTGTGATTTTCGAACCGCGCACGGCGCGCACCCTGCTCGGCAACATTTTTGAAGCCGTCGATGGACGTTCCATTTACCGCAACGCCTCCTTCCTCGCCGGCAAGCTCGGGGAAAAGATCGCCGACGAGCGCGTCAACCTGATCGACGACGGCACCATCCCCGGACTCTTCGGCTCATCGCCGTTCGACGACGAAGGCGTGCCGACGCGCCGCACGCCGGTGATCGAGCGCGGCGTCCTGAAGAATTACCTCCTCAACTCCTACACGGCGCGCAAGCTCAACATGAAAACCACCGGCAACGCCTCCCGTGGAATCACCGGCAACGCGGGCATCGGCCACGGCAACTTCTTCCTTGAAGGGGGCACGCGCACGCCGGGCGAGATCATCCGCGGCGTGAAAAACGGTTTTTATGTGACCGAATTGATCGGCAGCGGCGTCAATATCGTTACCGGCGATTATTCGCGCGGCGCGGTCGGCATCTGGATTCGAGACGGCGAACTGGCGTTTCCCGTCTCCGAAGTGACAATCGCCGGCACCCTGCAGGAAATGTTGAACGGAATCGGCGAAATCGGCAGCGATCTGGAGTTCCTGAGTTCGACCTCCGCCCCGACCATCATGATCGGAGAAATGACCGTTGCCGGACGTTAAGATCTCGCCCGCGAGCATCGTCATCGCGCTGGCCATGATCCTGATTCTCGGCGCGTTCGGATGGCTCACATTCGGCCCGAAGCCGCCGCCCCCGCCGCCGCCCGTCCTGACCGACGAAGCGAAGCAGTACCTCAACGACCTGGCGCTCAGCAACGTCCACATGCAGGCGTCGGAGAGCATGGTGAACCAGCGCGTGGTGGAAATCCTCTGCGATATCACGAACAAAGGAAACAAGACAGTCCGGCTCGCGGAAGTTACTTGCGTTTTTGCCGACTACAGCGGACGCGAAATGAAGCGAGAGCGGGTCGCGATCATCGGACAAACGACGGGACCGCTGGCGCCGGGCGTGACAAAGCCTTTCCGGCTCGCATTCGACGATCTGGCGGATGAATGGAATCAGGCGCTTCCTGGACTCGTGATCGCGCAGATTCAGTTCAACTGATGTGCGCGAAGCGAATTAAAATTAGCCGGCCCACCGGTTGATGAGTTCAACCCCGCAATTGGCAAAATCGTCCATGTTCCGCGTCGCAACTGCCGCCCCGTGGGAGCGGGCGATGGCTGCGATCTGCGCGTCGACCTCGCGGATCGGCCGTCCTGATCTGCGGCGGCTGGCGAGGATGAGAGCAAATTCCAAGCCTGCCGCCGCGTCGAAGGGGAGCACCCGGTCATCAAACTCCTCAAAGAGTCTGTCGATCCCAGCCTGAAGTTCAGAGCGGCGCTTCCGTGTGGGTACCAATTCGACTCCGTAGTGCATTTCTGCCAGCGTGATCGCCGTCGTAAACAAATCCGAGCCGGAGTGCGCGCCTATCCAAAGCCGGACCCTGTCGTCCGGCGCCGGAAGCAGCACTTCCGACAAAACATTGGTATCGACGATGACCATCAATCGAAACTCGGCGGTTCCCGTTCTGGCATCTCATCGGCGACTTTCAGATTTCGCACGCCTCCTCCTCCATCGATACCCCGTGTTTCGCTGCCCGAACCTTAAACGCTGCTTCACGCTATCCTCAAGGCCGCGAATTGTTACACTTGCCATGACTACAATGTCGCTTTGATTCCATTGCAATCATTCTGAATGGACCACCATACGCTCGCGGCGATCAGCGTCTCTGGCATCTGCCTCGACGTTCTGGGCGGTCTTTACCTCGCCTATGACCTTCTCGGGGGGCAGCACGGTCCTCTTCGCCTCCTCACCCGCGTCGTCACGTATTCGGTTGTCTTCGGCATTGGGTACGGACTCGGACTCGGCCTGTTTTTCGGCATCGCCGCCGGACTGGCCACCGGAATCACTATCGCGATCGAGCTTCACCGCACTTCGCGCGGCGGCCACTACCCTCTTCGTTGGGAGACTGTCTTCAGCGCTATTCGGGGCCTCGGCTTCGCCATCGGACTCTACCGCCAGACCGGCGTATCCTTCGCCTTCACCTTCGGCGCGCTCATCACCTGCGGGCAGATCATCGCGTACCGGCGCGGCGTCCGTCCCGGGATGGACTATGCTTCTTCCCGCCGTCCACGTCTGACCAGACGCCAGTTCCGTGCTGCAATCATCCGGACGCTCGGCTATATGGCGGCCTTTCTCCTTTGCAGCAGGTTCGTCAGGCACGTCGAACACTCGTGGACGTTCGCTTTGAGAGGTGGTGTTGTCATCGGGATCGTAACCGTCGTCGGCACGACCGTCAACCCGTTCATCGAGTACTATGCGGACAACCTCGCCGAACGCCGTCTCGGTGTCATCGGCATCATGGTCGTGTTCTGCGGGTTTATCCTGCAGTCGGTGCAGTATCTTGCCGCCCTGTTCGACGTACCTGTGACCTGACTTCATGCGCAAGCTGATTGAGATCGCACGCGTTCTGCTCACCGGGCGTATTCGCTCGCTGCAAAGGCTGGGCGAGCGTATCCCGCGCATCGGCCGGGCGCCCTTTGGGCCGTTCAACGTCGTTCTCATCAACAGACCCGAGCTGGTGCCCGAGGTTCTGATCGACCGCGCAGCTGACTTCCAAAAGGGCCCGCTGCTCCGCACCCTTTCCCGGCCGCTGCTCGGCAACGGACTCCTCAACAGCGAAGGCGATGAGCACCTCGCGCGCCGCAAACTCGTCGCGCCCGCCTTCGCGCATCAGCGAGTCGCTCGTTATGCCGACGTTATGCGCGCCCATGCCGAAGCCGCGCAGGCGAACTGGAAAGATGGCGAGCGCATCGACATCGCCCAGTCGATGATGCACCTCACTCTCGGGATCGTCGGGCGCACGCTCTTCGACGTCGACCTTCTCAGCCAGGCCGCAACGCTCGGGCGCGATATCACGGCGCTCCAGGAATGGGTGGTCCGGCAGCGGCGCCTCCCGTTTCACCTTCCGTTCCTGCGCCAGCCCACCGCTGCCCTTGCACGCCTCAACGAAACCATCTATGCCTTGATCCGCGATCGCCGGGCCAGCGGAGTCGACAAAGGCGATCTGCTCTCCATGCTCCTGCTCTCGCGCGATGAGGAGACCGGCCGCACGCTCAATGACGAACAGGTCCGCGATGAGGCCATGACGCTCTTCGTCGCCGGACACGAGACCACCGCGCAGGCAATGGCGTGGTCCTGGTATCTCCTCGCGCAGCGTCCTGCATGTTTCGAGCGTCTGCGCACCGAGGGCGAACCATACGCGCTCCGGGTGATGAAAGAGGCGATGCGCCTCTATCCGCCGGCGTTCCTCATTGCGCGATCGGCCCTGCGAGACACTTCAATCGGCGGCTTCGATATTCGCAAAGAGGAACTGGTGCTGATCGCGCCGTGGCTGCTGCACCGTGATCCGCGAAATTTCGAAGATCCGCTGCGTTTCGATCCCGACCGCTTTCTACCCGATCGCGAAGCCGCGCTGCCGCGATTCGCTTACATGCCATTCGGCGGGGGACGCCGCATCTGCATCGGCAATCAATTCGCTCTGATGGAAGGACAGATCATCCTGTCGACGATCGCGCGGCACGTCTCAATAGGGCTGACATCCTCAAAGCCCATCGGGCTGCGGCCGCTGATCACGCTGCGGCCGAAGCGCGGCATTCACGTGCGCATTCACAGGATCTGACGCACAGCGCAGACGACCGACTCGGGCGCGTCCAGTTGTATCCAGTGCCCTGCCCCACTCACCACGACGTGCTCACCTCTGGTTGAGAGGGCGGCATCGTTCCGGTGCTCGCATATTTCGATCTCATTCGCACTCGATGCCGACAGCACGCGGACAGGCAGACCATCCAGCGCGGAGGTTTCGTCAAGCTGCCGTACACTCGCGGGAAGATTCTCGAGAGCGTCTGCCATCGCCCGGAAGCAACGCGCTTCACTCCAGTGCGATGCCACCGCGGGCCAGAGTTCCTTCGGCATCTTTCGCACCTCACCGGCCAGCCGCTCGGCTACACCTGCGCCGCGCCCGGCCGATGCTCGCGTCATCAGTTTCGGGATCAGGCGAGACCCGCTCATCAGCAACCTCAACGCGACTCTCACAATCCCGAGGCGCGCCAGAAACTCACCGCGCCGGGATAACATGACACCGCGCGCCAGCATCCTCAGCCGTTGTTCGCTCGCCTCCCGCCAAAGTGCGCGGCAAACAGGATCCACCAGGACCAATCCGGCGATGCGTTCGGAATAACGCTGCTGGAATACGCGCGCGACGAGCCCACCGAACGAATGCCCGACGAGGACCACAGGCTCGCGGATCGCCAGCCGATCCATTAAGAGCGCCAGGTCCCGCGCCGCATCGAGCGCGGTCGAGCCGTGTGGAGCGGGCTCGCTCCAGCCGAAACCCGCGCGATCGTAGCTCACAACGGTCGTGAAGTTCGCGAGCCGCGGCGCGACGAGCGCCCAACTGATGGAACTCGCGGCAATTCCCGCCTCCAGCACGACTACCGAACCGCCCTTGCCGGCGACCTGCACGTGAAGCCTGCGCCCTTCACCTGTATCGACCATTCGCCCCGGGGGTGGCGCGCTCACGAGTACATCTTTACAAGCACGCGTGCCCTCGCGCTACTATGCGGGATTGAACGACTACCTGCTTTCCACCATCCTCGGGGTGATCGAAGGACTGACCGAGTTTCTCCCCGTCAGCTCCACCGCGCACCTTCGCATCGCCGAAGCCCTTCTCGGCGTCGACCTCGCCAGCGGCTACTGGAAGATGTTTTCGATCGTGATCCAGTTCGGCGCAATCCTGTGCCTGCCGATTTATTTCTGGAGCCGAATCATGCAATTCGTCGCCACGTACCCCGGCGGATCGAAAGGCGACAAGACCGCGCTCACCCATCCGATGGCGCTGACACTCATCGCATTCGCCGTCACGTCGGCCACCACACTGCCGCTGACCAAACTGATCGGCAAGAATCTCGAAAGCCTCGTCGTGATGGGCCTCGCTCTGATCATCGGTGGAATCGTGATGTGGATTGTCGACTCGATCTATGGCGGACACAAAGGCGGCACATTCGAGACGGCGGCCGCGGAAGAAGTGGAAAGGATGACACTTCCGCAAGCCGTCTGGATTGGCCTTGCCCAGACTCTGGCGCCCGTCTTCCCTGGCACCTCTCGCTCGATGGCGACCATCGCAGCCGGGCAGGTCTCAGGGCTCTCCCGGAGTGCCGCGCTCGAGTTCTCATTTTTGCTCTCGATCCCCACGATGGCCGCAGCCACGGGTTATGACTTGCTGAAAACGATTCGCGGCCCTGAGCGGGTCCACATCGACTCACATGGCTGGACTTTGATCGCGATCGGCTTTGTCATCTCGTTCCTGATCGCGTTCGCAGTGGTGGCCTGGTTCATGCAGTGGGTACGAAGCCGCGGATTTACACCATTCGCGATTTACCGGTTAATTGCAGGCGCCGCCGTATTGTTCTGGGCGCTCAGATAGCCGGGCTGTTAGAAACGGTAGAACTTGTGCCGGCAGGCGCGGCAACGGAATGGCGCGATGAAGAACAGCCGCAGGAACTCTTCCCACAGGCCCTTGCGATAGGCACGGCGGACGTCGGTGGACGTGCAGTTCGGGCAGAAGGCGTGCTTTCCTCTCAGCTCTTCGATATCGCGCGGGTCCGCCTTGATCAGTTCGGTGTGAGATTCGATCTGCGGCGCCGGATAGGCCGGCGGGTCGAGCTGAAATCCCGGAACTGCTTCAGAGAGGGTTTTCTCAATGCTGCTGACCACCGAGCTTACCTTCTGCTCGGCCATTTTCGAGGAATCCCGCAAACTCCCGATCGTGCGCGACTGAATGGAAGAAATCTGCTCCAGTGTCTCAATGCGCTGGTTCAACTGATCGTTGAGAACCGCGGTGCTCTCGTCGAGCGCCTGCTGACCCATACGCTGAAAGTCTTTGAGCAGCCTGTTTTCAAGCTTCTGAATGTGCTCGCCCACCTGACCTTCAATGATTGAAGGCAGTTCGGCCTTGAGCTTCTCGGCGCGCTGACTCGTACGCGCCAGTTCGGCGCGGCGACTCTGGGCCGAAACCATGTCCCGCAACGGGTTATACCTGCGCCCCGGCGCATTCTTCTGGTTACGGCGCATGAAAGTCGGCGTCCTTTGAAAATTGTAACTCGCCATACGCGCTTCGGGCATTTGTGAAGCTTCCTATCCGAATGTAACGGTTAACCCTGAAAGTTGCTACCGGAAGAGTCCTGGTACGCCCCAAGCCGCGCGATCCACGACTGGCTGCTCGTGCAATTGGAAAGGGAAAATGGGGCGGCTGGCGGGATTCGAACCCGCGACATCCAGAACCACAATCTGGCGCTACTACCAACTGAGCTACAGCCGCCGTCAGGGCAGAATTTATCTTAACATTCGGCCTCGGGACGAAGCCCAAAAGCTGGAATCAGCGCCGTCCGTGGCCGCCGCCACGATTGCCCCCGCCTCCTCCGCCTCGATTCCCACCTCCTCCGCCTCGATTCCCACCTCCTCCGCCTTGCGGAGCCCGGAAGCCGCCGCGCTGTGGCGCGCCGCCGCCACCGCGGAATTCCTGGCGGCCCGGCGCCTGCCGCGGCTGCACCATCTGGGGCGCCACTTGCAGCGAGCGTGGCTGCTGCTGAACCGGGGCCTGATAGCGCGGCGATCCGCCCTGATAGCCGTTCCCATAGTTGTAAGCCGGGCGTCCGCCCGGCTCCTGCCGCGGCGCCTCTGGACGCTGTTGCTGCGGGGCCGGCTGAGGGCTTCCAAATCGTCCCCATCCCAGCGACTGACGTTGCCCGGTCTGCCCCTGCGGGCTCACGTTCCGCGCCGGGGCTTGCTGGACTTCCCGCTGCTGGAAACCATTCCCAACCGCAGGCGCGGGCTCCCCGAATCTGCGCCATCCCGAATTCGGGACTCCGCCGCCTGCCGCTTCCCGGCTACCCAATTCCCTGCCCGCGAAAGCATTACCGTTGCCGAAAGCCGAACGCGCCGCCTGCTGCTGTTGCGCAAAAGAAGTCCGCGGGGCGCTGTTCGCAGGCATACGACTGAAGAAGCGCTGGTTGCCGTTCTCCCGCGGAATCGCGGCCTGCGACACACCGCGTTGACTGAAGCGCAGATTGCTTGCCGTCGGCGAGACCGGCACCGTCCCGCGCACGAGCGAGGCCTGCTGCAGCTGACTGCGGCCGACCTCGACACGATTGCGGAATACACCCCGCTGAAAATCGCCGGACGTGACCGCGGTCGCGCCGTTGCCCACGCGCGCGTTGCGATAGACGTTCACGATGTTTACATTTCTCACGTTATTGAACACGCCGAACCGCCCGCCGCCATACCAGCCCCGGCCATACCACGGGTGAAACACTTCGAAAGGCGCCAGCGGAACCCAGCCGATATTCCCGAAGCCGAAACTCACGCCAGACCCGCCGCCGAACCCAAAGAACCCAACCAGCGCCGGATGGTACCAGTAATGCCCATACCGCTGACCCGGGAACCAGCTCCAGCCATAGCCCGTCCGGAAATACCACGAGCCATAGTGGAACGGCGCCCACCCCCAGGGATCGTTATCGACCCATGTCCACCCGTAGTAGTCTTCCCAGACCCACTGCCCGTTCTGGTAAGGAGCCCAGGTCGCCGGAACATTCGGCGTCCAGACGTTGCCGTATTGGGCGTCATAGCCCCAACGCCCGTACGCATCGAGATCTTCCGCGCCCTGAATATCCTGGCTCACGTACTGGTTGGATTGCGCGCGCTGCAGGAAGCTGTCGCGCTGATCGTTCCAGTTGTCCCAGCCATCGCGCACCGTCGCCGCAACGATCTGGTATTCCGGATCGTCCGCAGTGCCGCGCACAAGCATCATGTTCCCGTCATGAATTCTCTCGGTTCCACGCGGGGTGGAAACTTCCGCATCGCCCTTGCGCACGATGATGCGCGTCGAGCCGTCAGGCGCAACTTCCACCCGCACTTCCGACAGTCGCAGCGGGTGGACTGCCAGTACGGGCGTACTCAATTCGGACTGCGCGTTGGAGTCGCGCAACACCCGCCAGGTCACCAGCCCTTTCGAAACCTGGACCTGATTCCGGCCGTTATCGAGCTGCGCAATGCGGATCTCGGAATCGCCGCCGATTCGAACGTAGTCGGCATAATCAAGCTGAAGTTCGGCGCTCCCGTTCGGAGCGACAGACAACGAATCGCCCGGCATGAGAGGGGCATTGAGCGCCGCCGCGACCCATTCGCCCGAATCGCCGCGCCGGACCGATACTTCGCCGTTCATCACACCAAGCCGCGCCACGGGCTGGCCCGGTTGATCGACCGGTTCCTGCTGATTTGGATCCTGCGGAGCGCCCTGGTACGGCGGTTGACCCTGATATTGCGGCTGGTTTTGATACGAAGGCTGCTGCCCTTGATATGGACCATGCTGGGCGGAGTACGGAGCCGGTTGCTGGCCCCAAGCCATTACCGCCATACACCCTGCCGCGAGACCGACATGAAAGCGCCGCATATTTACCTTTGCCCGCGAAGGCAGGGGCAATCGCCCAACCAAATGCTAAACATTTGATTCTTCAGTAGTTTCGGCTATCATAGAGCATCCCCGAATGGCTGAAAACCACCAGACCGCCCGCTTTGCACCTGTCCGCTATACGGTGAGCTTTCAGGATGCTCGAACCCATTATGTCTCGGTCCAGGCTCTGCTCCCGACGGGCGGCAAAGCTGAAATCGAGGCCTTCCTGCCCGTCTGGACTCCGGGGTCGTACCTTATCCGCGAATACAGCCGCCATTTGGAATCGGTGAGCGCCACCAGTGCCGATGGGACTCCGCTGCCGTCATCGAAAACGAGAAAAAACCGCTGGCGTGTTGAACCGGGGGGCTCGTCGGAAATTCGGCTCAGCTACCGCGTTTACTGCCGCGAGATGTCGGTCCGGACCAATTGGGTAGAGGGCTCCTTCGCCTTCCTCAACGGCGCGCCGACATTCCTTACGTTGCCCGAGCTTCGCGACCAGCCGCACGAGATCCAGCTCAACCTGCCTCCAGACTGGTCGACAAGCGTCACCGGATTAACCGGCTGCGGCGCCCCGCATTGCTATCGCGCCGAAAGTTACGATGCGCTCGTCGACTCGCCGATCCTTTGCGGCAACCCGGCGCTTTACACTTTTAACCTCGACGGAGTCCTTCATGTACTCGCGAATGAAGGAGAACACGGCGTCTGGGATGGCCCGCGCGCCGCAGCCGACGCAGAGACGCTGGTCCGACAACACAGCTCGCTTTTCGGACCGTTGCCCTACGCGCGTTACGCCTTCCTCAATCTGCTGGTCGAAGCACGTGGCGGACTCGAACACCGCAACTCGATGTGCGTAATGACCAGCCGGTGGGCGACGCGCACGCGCCGCGCTTATCACGGATGGCTCCATCTGGTCGCGCATGAATTCTTCCACGTCTGGAATGTCAAGCGGCTGCGCCCGGTCGAGCTCGGGCCCTTCGATTACGAAAACGAGAACTACACGCGAAGCCTGTGGGTCGCGGAAGGCATCACTGACTATTACGGGCCGCTCATGGTCCGGCGCGCCGGGCTGTCCACTGCTGATGAATATCTCGATTCGCTTTCTGACACGATTCGTTCGCTGCAGTCGACGCCCGGCCGCTTCATGCAATCGCTCGAGCAATCTTCGTGGGACGCCTGGATCAAGCTCTACCGCCCCGATGAAAACTCCGGCAACACGACTATCAGCTATTACACGAAAGGCGCAGTCGTCGCGTGGCTGCTCGACGCCCGGATTCGCCGCGCCAGCGGCGGCGCCCGTTCCCTTGACGACCTCATGCGCGCCGCGCTGGTCCGGTACTCGGGCGCGGCGGGATTCACATCCGAAGAGTTCAAGTCGCTCGCAGCCGATGTGGCCGGAGCGCCGCTCGACGACTTTTTCCGCCGCACAGTGGAATCGACGGACGAGCTCGATTACTCGGAAGCCCTTAACTGGTTCGGCCTCCGTTTCCGCAACGAAAACCGGAGTGGACCCACGCTCGGCTGCGAAGTCCGCGTCGATGCCGGCCGGCTGCTGATCGCCAAAGTTCCGCGCGACACGCCCGCCTTCGAGGCTGGCCTCAACGTGGACGATGAAGTGATCGCCATCGACGACTTCCGTATCCGCGCCGACCAGCTGGCGCAACGGCTCGAAAACTACAAGCCCGGCGATACGGTCGCGGTTCTCGTCGCGCGCCGCGACGTTCTCCGGAAGTTTGGCGTTGTTCTCGGCAGAGAGCCGTCCCGTGCTCAGCTCGAAATTGACCCGTGCGCCCAGCACGATCACCTCACTGGATGGCTGAATGGCGACTGACCCTCACCTCACGGCCGCCATCGCCCAGGCTCGCAAGAGTGCCGCCGAGGGCGGCATCCCAATCGGATCGGTGCTCGTCCACAAAGGCCACATCATCGGCAGCGGACACAACTGCCGCGTTCAGACCGGCAGCGCCGTCGATCATGGCGAGATGAATTGCCTGCGGAACGCAGGCCGGCTCCCCGCCCGCGTGTACCGCGAGAGCATCCTCTACACCACGCTTTCGCCCTGCCCGATGTGCAGCGGCGCGATCCTTCTCTACAAGATTCCGCGCGTGGTGGTGGGCGAGAACCGGACCTTTATGGGCGCCGAAGAATATCTGCGGGCCAACGGCGTTCATGTCGAGGTCCTTCAGGATGAGGAATGCATTGCGCTGATGACGGCCTTCATTCGGGACCACCCGGACCTGTGGAATGAAGACATTGGCGTCTGACGGCGTGCCGCAACCTTTAAGCGCAACCGTGGCGGCTCTATCCGGGTTGTAGGAAGATAGTTGAGTGGCGATGAGTAAGTTCACGACGTTTGCGGTGTACCTTGCTCTCGCCGCGTCAACCTTCGCCGCGCCGAAACAGAAGAAAAAAGATCCGACCGCGATTGGCGACCGCAACGTCTCGAAGGGCCTCAACTTCTACTCCGTCGAACAGGAGCTCGCTCTTGGCAAGCAGCTCGCGATTGAAGTTGAGCGCCAAGCGAAGATCGTCGACGACCCCCTTGTATCCGAATACATCAATCGCGTCGGTCAGAATCTGGGCCGTAACTCGGACGTCACGTTCCCGCTGTCGTTCAAGCTCATCGAGTCCGATGACATTAACGCGTTCACGCTACCCGGCGGTTACGTCTTCCTCAACACGGGTCTCTTCAAGCTCTCCGCGAACGAAGCGGAGCTGGCCGCCGCGCTGGCCCACGAGATTGGACACGCCGCCGGACGCCACGCCACCCGTCAGGCATCGCGCAACCAGTTGATTGGACTCGGCACGATCCCACTCTCGATTCTCGGCGGAATCGGCGGACTCGCCGCGCGCCAGGCCGCAAATCTCGCTGAGCCAATGGCTTTCCTCAAGTTTTCCCGCGAGTTCGAGAACGAGGCCGACTTGCTCGGACTGCAGTACTTGTGGAAAGCCGGCTACGATCCCAGCGCCAGCATCGATCTTTTCGAGGCGCTCGCGTCGACCGAACGCCGGCAGCCGGGGAGCGTCGCCAAACTCTTCCGCACCCACCCGTTAACCCCGGACCGCATCGAGAAGACACAAAAGAACATCGACGCGATCTTGCCGTCCCGCGAGCAGTACGTCCTGAATACGTCGGAATACGAAGAAACGCGCGCGCGCCTGAAGGGTCTGCTGACCAAAGCTGCGGACGACCCCAAAGCCCCTACCCTGCGCAGAAAGTAGATTGTGGCTCTGGCGATCCTGCCGCCGGCTACAAACCCGAGCGTCACGGGTGTCTCAGCGTTAAATTTCGAACATTCGATCCGAAATGTGCGCGCTGCACAGTACACTGGATTTCATATTGAAGCTTCGCAGGATTCCTCTTCCCTTCGCCCTTGTGGGGGTCGCGGCGGCCTCGTTGTCAGGGCAAACTACCCAGGGTTTGATTTCGGGGAGCATCGTTAACTCCGTCACCGGCCGCCCAATCTCTGGAGCTTCAGTCACTTACACCAGTGCCACTCTCGCCGCCACGGGCACGCTGCAGAGCGACGACAGCGGCTACTACTTCCTGCCGCTTCTCTCGGCCGGAACTTACAGCATCCGCGCTACCGCGAACGGCTACCAGTCTCAGCAGCTCGAACAGCTCGAGCTCCAGGTCGCTGGACGCATCCAGATCGAGTTCAAGCTCCGCCCGCTCAGCGACGTCTGGGAAGCAGGCCAGTATCGCAGCGTGTTCCTTCCCGGCAGCAAAACGATCGTTACTTTCTACGGACCGGACGTCGATACGAGCCGCTCCGGGTCATTCGAGGGACAGCAGGGCAAGCGCGGCACGCTCGACACCTCCATTTCGTATGTCATCGATCCGACGCAGATCGGCGATCTCCCGCTGCAAGGCCGTGACGTTTACACGATGCTCGTCAGCCTGCCCGGGGTCAACGCGGACAACGGCACGGCGCGCGGACTCGGCGTCAGCGTCGCCGGGCAACGGCCGTCATCCTCCAACTTTCTGCTTGATGGGGTGGAGAACAACAACTATCTCGTCACCGGACCGCTCAATCCCGTCGCCCCGGAAGCCGTGCAGGAATACCGAATCTCAACCAACAACTATTCGGCGGAATACGGACGCACGGCCGGTTTCGTCGCCAACGCCATCACGCGCTCGGGCGGCAAGGAATACCACGGCATCGGCTACGAGTACTTGAAAAACGACGTCTTCAACGCTGCCGACTTTCAGGACAACCTCGCCGGACTCGGCCGCCTGCCATTACGCCAGAATCAGTACGGCTATCAACTCGGCGGGCCGGTGCCGAAGATCCTCACCAATCGTCTCTTCTTCTCAAGCGCGCTCGAGAAATTCCGCAGCTTCAGCTCTCAGGCGCCGGTCTCATATACCGTGCCCTCGACAAACTTTCTGCCGGCGCTCGGCATTCCGCAGACTCGCCAGGCGTATCAGCTTCTGACCAAATATCCCGGACCAGTGGTCGTGACCCCGAACGGCAGCGTGACCGGTCAGTACGTCGTGGCTCAGCCAGTCGAAGTCGATCGTCTGATCGCCCTCGAGCGCGGTGACTTCACTCCCAACGGCGGAAAAGACCACATCGCGGCGCGGCTGAATATTGCCCGTCTCACTGAACCCGATTTCCTGTGGTCGGTATATTCCCAGTTCATCGCCCCGCTCAAACAGCACACGACCGGCGGGGCCGGCAACTGGATGCACACATGGACGCCACGGCTGACGAGCGAATTCAAGCTCAGCTACAGCGACGACGATCTCTTCTGGAACCGCGCGCACCCGGAAGTCCCGATCCTGTCGGTCGCGATCTCGCCGGATCCCACCAAACCCGGTCTTCAACTTCCGGGCAGCGCAGGTTACTACGACTACAAGAACCAGAACAAATCGTTTGAAGCGATCTACAGCACTGTCTGGACTCGCAACCGGCACGTGATCTCGGCTGGCGCCGGCGCGCTGTTCCGTTTCAACAGCAGTTACTTCAAACTGCTGACGACGGGCGAGTACGGCTTCAACGACACTTTCTCATTCGCGTTCGACCGGCCTTCGTTGTGGCTGGTGGGGATCGATGCTTTTTCGAAAACGCTGCAGCAGCCCGACTCCGATCGCAGTTACCAGTACGCGCAAACTTATTTGTTCGTGCAGGACAGCTTTCGCGTCAACTCACGGCTGACGTTGAACTACGGGCTCCGCTACGAAAATTTCGGCGCGCCGACGAATACCGGCTCCGTCAAAGACGCACTCCTCGCGTTCGGACCGGTAGGAGACTTCAACTCACGCCTGGCCGCCGCCACCATCGCGCCGGGGTCCGGCAACCAGCAGATCTACAGATCGGATAATAGCGACTTTGCCCCGCGGGCAGGTTTTACGTGGGACATCTTTGGCAAGAGCAAAACGCTTTTGCGCGGCGGCTTCGGGATGTTTTACGACCGGCCGTTCGACAATCTCTGGCAGAACGTCCGCATCAATTCGATTCTCACCCCGGAATTCCAGATCGCGGGCACCACTTACAACTACCTCCAGCCGGTTCCTCAGCAGTTACCGGCATTTCAAAATCAATACCGCGATCTCAGCAGTTCCCCGTCTCTGGTCTTCATGGATCCGAAACTGCGCAACGGCTATGCCGAAACCGCCTTTCTCGGTGTCCAGCAATCCGTCGGTGAGAACCTGACTATCGAAGTGAATGGCACTGCTTCGCGTGGGCGCCGGCTGATCACTTCGGACATCGTCAATCGCCAGTTCACCAATGACGTGACGGCTGACGGGCGCCCGAACGAAAACCTGCCGGACGTTGAATGGCGTTCCAGCCAGGGCACGTCCGACTACACGGCGCTCACGGCGCTCGCTCGTTATCGGGTGCGCACGCTGCAGTTGCAGGCTTCTTACACCTGGAGCCATTCGCTCGATCAGCAAAGCGATCCGTTCGGGGCCGAAGTCGTCAACCTGCAGTTCACGACGGTCGGCGGCAGCAGCAACGCGTCGTTCCGCTCGTCGTTTGCCCAGCAGTTCAACAACCGGGCTGACCGTGGAAACTCTGACTTCGATCAGCGCCAGAACCTTTTCCTGATGGGCATCTGGCAATCAGACTTCCGGCGCATTGCGCTGCGTGGCTGGCAAATCTCCTGGCTCGCGGCCTTCCGGACCGGATTCCCCTACAGCGTGGAAGCACCGCAGTCCGACGTCATCTACGGCATCGCCGCGATTGAAAACCAACGCGCCGATCTTCTCGATCCGCGCAGCGCCTCCTACACGACTCCGCCAGGCGCCCCCGGCGGCAAGATTCTGCTGAACCCGGCAGCCTTCGGGATCCCCACTGGCGGATTGGTCGGCACCAGCGGACGCAACGCGTTCCGCGGCCCTGGACTCTACAATGTCGATCTCTCGCTCGCGCGCACTTTCGCGGTACCGTCGTTCTGGAAGATGAGGGTTCACGAAGGCACCCGCCTGACGTTAAGGGCGGATGCTTTTAACGTCCTGAACCACGCGAATTTGAACAATCCGAACGAACTCCTCGGCGACCCTGGCTTCGGGCTTGCTACTTACGGCAGACAAGGGACGGCGTCGGGATTTCCTGCTGTATCGCCGGTCAACGAAACGGCCCGACAAATCCAGATGATGGTGCGGCTCGAGTTCTGATTTGGCCGATCCCGCGCCTGGGCTCGTGCCAGAGACCGTCAGCGGTCACTTTGGAGCCGGTGAGAGATTCCCCTTCACTGTCGACCCGGAACTCGCCCGCTGTACCCAAAACAGGTGGAGGCAAATATCGCACTCCATCTTCTTCCAGTTGGCACGCCACGTTTTGAAAACGCGTTCCATCGGGGTGCGCTGGACACGCACAGCAGCGTGCGATCCGCATCGGGGGCACTCGATTGTGAATTGCGCAGCCATGGATACGACCTCACTGTGATTCGGCCCTGAACTTGCGCGCCGCCAGCCGGACGACAAGATAATGCCAGACCATAACCTCTCCTCCGCACGTGAGTACTTTTCTCTCCCTGCAACACCAAGTACGAACCAAAAGCGACCGCTACTCAGCGAATACGCCGACGGTAGCGCGCCAGCAACAGGCAGCCAGCCGCGAGGGCGAGATATATCGAGCCGGGCTCGGGGATCGGGTCGGTCGGGATGTTATTCTTGCCAACGCTGAATTGAACCTGAGCGCCCGGAGCAAGCGATCCAAGATTCCACTCCAGCGCGCCAGCCGTCGCGCCAGGACCAATTGGACCGTCGTTATTCAGATAGGAGAGATTCTGGACATCGTGCCAAACGGTAGTGGGCCCCGTGTCAAATCCGACCTCGTGGTTATCGGGAGTCCGCACGCCGCACATGAAGCCGTTCGCGAGAAAGTTCGGCCCGGGGATGCCGGTGGTGACTATGCATCCGTTCTGGTATGAAGTTGTGCCGTCCTGATTCCCGGGGGGATCTGAGCCGTTCGGGTGAAAGTCGAAATAGTCGGCAAGTTCGAGGCCTGTAATTGTAGAGATGGAAGTATTGACTATTGTCAGCGATAACTGCACGCCTGATCCGACCGAGGTCGTGTCGATCGTAATCACAAGCCCGTCCGCATTGCCGATCACCGATTCCGCGCTGGCAGGGCCTGTCGCGTGAACTGGTTGAATCACAGTCCAGTTCGAGGGAATAATTTGCGCCTTGAGGGTTCCCTGATCGAGCGAGGGAGACAGCCATCCGGACCCAGCTCCCGTGCCTCCGGGGGGCGCGTTGTAATACAGATTGAACGCGTCGTCGCCTGACAGAAGGTCCACAGTCTGGCTGTATGTTCGCGGCGTGCCGAGCAGCCACGTATCGCTCCAGCCAAAATCGGACACGCAGTAAGTAGTTACTCCATTGGAAACGCCGATTATATTTTCATTGGCTGCGCCCGGCGTGCAGGGCTGCACGGCGGCAGCATGGGCGTGGATTGACGCGAGTGTAACGGCAAGCGCGGTGATGTATAGCGTTCGCATTTTTCCTCCTCATTCATCTCCCTCCGCCGGCGCCCGGGAAATGACAATCCATCCCGAGGCCGGTATCGCACGCGTCTTAATTAATGCCGGGGATGACAACTCGGAGGAAATTGCCACCCCCGGCATGACGCGTGAGTTAATAACCCTCCACGCGTTCGGTTATTACTTGGAGTTTATGGCGCGAGGTGTTATCGGCACCCACGTGTTATTGTGTATCTTTGTTGATTAAATACCACGCACAGTTGGCATTCAATCCTCACTAAGCATTAGCCGGCGCGGCTAGGCGCATGCTATCTCGGAAGCTCTTTTCGGATTGATGGCCTGCGCTGAAAGGTAACTAATCGTTTTGCTTAATCCGCCGGAGATTATAGACTTACTAACCATAAGTGTGAAAGAGTGCGTATTCCTCTAAATTGCGGTCCGGGGAGACTCATGTCAGACGCCGAACTGGAAATCCGTCTTCGCGAAAATGTGGTCAAGGCCATTCGCCGCCTCTCCGGCGAGGGCGCCCGGGACGCCGAAGTTCTGGCGGAGCTGGAGAGCGCGCTGAATATATTCGTGGCGTTCCTCAACGAAGATCCACGTCGTGGACGGCGCGACGATAGTCGCGAGGCTTCCGGTCCGGACGGCGGAGATCAGCGGCGCCTTTGAGTATTCCGGCAACCCAGGGCCAGGCGCGCGGAAACGCGCGGGAAGTACGATCTTTTGTATCTCGGAACTGCGCCGAGCCTGAGAATGAAATATCGGCCGGTGATGAATGATGAACGTGCCGGTCCGTGGGGCCGGCCAGATAAGCTTCCGCTGTTCGGCGCCAGGACAAGACGTGGCGTGACTGTGGACGATTATCGGGCCCGCGACGCCGCAAAGGTTGCCAGGCTGTTCCTGATGACCCCGTTTCTGCCGGGGAAGCGCAGCTGATGAATTATTCCGTTACAACGGCGACGACCTTGGTTGAATTCGCCGGGTGGACGAAATTCATTGGCGTACCGGCTTCTATTTCTGCGGAGCCTGTGCCCAGCGGCGCAATGACTACCGATCCGTGATCAAACCCGCCCTTGATAGCCACGGTGGATGCGACTTCCGCTACCGCGGGGTTGCTGTTCGTCAGAGAGATGGAAAGGTTCAGCCCCGCACGAAGAGGCTGGACAGTGATATCGGCTCCTCGATGAGTCACCGGATCGAGTTGCGCCGTCCAGGCGATGAGGCTGGTAGCCACGGGGTGCGCCAGACTGGCGGAAAAACGGTGCGTGCCATCCGGAGCTTCCTTCCTGAGCACATGCGCCTCGTCGGGGGGGCCCTGTGACTCGGGAGTGAGGAGAATGCCCGACGGCGCGAGAACCACCGTGCCGGTACGGGCCTGGAAACCCTCGGCCGAAGCGGTGTAGCTCACGGCACCGGCGTCCGCGATTCCCTGCAGATAATATTGTCCCGAAGCTCCGCCCGGCGGAATCTCCAGGACGATCGCGTTCGCGCCGATCTCGGTCGCCGACCGCGACAAGAGCAGGCGCTTTGGATCGTCGCTGGTGAGTGTGACACGCAATCCGGACGCGGGCGCCGCTTCGCCGAGGCTAAGCACGCCGGCTATCTGAAGGTCTTTTCCAAGGTAAAGCTGCTCTGAAATCGCCAGGCCAGGTTTCCGCACGACCATCGTGACAGAAGCAAATTGCTTCGGAATGCTGAAGCCGTTTCCGAGCACCGTCGAAAGCGTGGTCTCCCCTTCCGCGGCGGGTTGGAATTGCACGATTTGGGAGCTGGTTCCTCCCGTGATAGGCGGGGGGCTGGAAACAATCGCGCCGACGGAGGGTGTCGAATTTTTCAATTCGGGTTCCACGGTAACTCCTCCGGCGACTGCCTGTTCTTCGGCGAAATCCAGCGAGTCCTCAAGACGGGCGGCCATCAACCGGATGCTTATGGGCTCACCCCGGATGGTTGTGGGAAACCGCGGCGCTTTGAGCGGTCCGACGACAACAATCGCGGACGGCTTTAAAGAGACGGAGCCCATTCCGGTTTTAAACCCGGGAGCGTTTGCGGAGTAACCGATATTTCCGGCGTTACTCAGACCCTGAAGCCAAAACTCCGGGCTCTCGCGCGCGCCCTTCCTCATGTGCAGGACGAGCACGGCCGCGCCGGCATGGTCGGGGCTGCCTGAGATCAGTAACTTCGACGGATCGTCACTGCGCAGAGTGACATCCAGGCCAGCCTCGGGCGCCGCTTCGCTCAACACCACGCTCGCGAATGTTTCCAGTTTGTTGCCCACCACTGCGCTGGGCGCCGAGAGGCTCGCAACCGTGGCCTGGCCCATTAGTAAGGACGTACTTGAAACTGCGGCGGCTACAATGAACGTCGCAAAGATCGATCGCATAAACACCGTTTCCTCCGATACAGCGTCATGATCCACTAATTTGTTCGCCCGAAGGCGGTAGTGCGCCGCCGGACCGTGACTCGGAACGGATTAACCGAGTCGCGGCCGCGGCGGCCCTTGCTATTGAGTTACGTTTACATTCACGGTTTTCCCGGATTGCGGCGTCGAAAATTGTGCCGGTCTGGAAGCCGTAATAGTCGTGCTGCCGACTTTCAGAGGCGTGAAAGGCAGCAAAGCCGTGCTGGTGCCGATCGCGATCGAGCCCTGCGTGGGAACCGTTCCTACGGTGGAGTCCCCGTTGATCACACCAGCCTGAAGTGGTAATCCGTCAGCGGTCGGCGCCAGTGCTTGCGTGGCCAGGAATCGGAACGTAGTAGGATCGAGAACCGCGGTGGAAACTGCGACCGAAGTGTTATTCGAAGCGAGTGTCGTGTTGATGTCGAAACTCCCAAACGTCGGATCGATGTCACCGAACGCATCGGAGACCACGATGCCGGAAGGCGCAAGGGTATTGGTACCCGTCGCGGAAGTGAACCCGGTTGCTGACGCACTGACCGTCGCGGAGCCCGTTGAATCAGTCCCGAACATGTAGAAAGTGCCGACGAATTGTCCCGCGGGAACTGAGACGGTAATCTGCGTAGTTCCCGCGGTAGTGGGGGAGTTGGATAACAGAAGCGAGCCCGATGTTACCGTCAACAGAACGGAGGTGCCTCCCGCGGGCGCCGGCACGCCAAGGAAGAAAGTGCCCTGCTGTTGCAGATTCTGTCCAATGGTGTAGCCGCTGTTCAGATTGATGCTGGGATTACTGACGTGGGCAGTCAACGATGCGCCGGCAGCCGGTGACGTGAAGCCCGCCGGCGTGCTGACGGCGAGCAGGGTGAAGCCCGCTCCCACGGGGGTGAATTGCGTGGTGTTGTTGAAGCTTCCCCCCGTGATCGTAACGGGTGTCGTCACTGTTCCGGCAGCATGGTTGGAACTCGTCACATCAACCGACACACTCTGGCCCCCGGCAAGAGCCTGCAATTCGGCGAAATTGCCCGCCGAATCCAGCCGGAGCGTATCCACATTGAGGAAGTTTGGCGCATTGCCGCTCACAGCAAAGAAGTCACCGCCCACCTGCCCAAAGGGATTTTCGAGAACAATGCCGGAAGGCGTCATTGTCACCAGGCCGGTTGCTGTTCCGATACTCGAGGCAGTGGCCGTATAACCGACCGTTCCGCTGCTTACCAGCCCATAGACGTAGAAAGGTTGCGTCGAGGACCCGCAGCCTTGCGGGGTGCAGACCACATTCATTATGATGCTCTGCTGGCCCGGTGCCGTGGGATCTTTCGACAGCAGCAGCTTAGTGGGGTCACTGCTCGATATCGTTACTGGTGTTGTCGTCGTAACTCGGGCGCCCAGATTGACTTGAGCAGTCGTTTCCAGATACTGCCCTACCGTCGCATTCGTTGGCGTGAGTGTCGTCGGCTGAACCGTTACCGGGATGATATTGGCGTTGCCCGCCGGCGTATTGAATCCGACGGGTTCATTGACCGTGATGATGGTAGTGGTCGGGGTGGCCACGGTTGTTGCGCTCACAAAGTTGAAGTTCACTGTGCTATCGCCGCCACCGAAGGAGACGGAGGCCGGAATCGTCCCGGCAGCCGGCGAATTGGAACTGCTGAGAGACACAACCAGCGGATTGGTGCTGCAGGGCTGAGGCGAGCATGTTGTAGTGAAACCTGGCCGGACTGACTGCGTCGGCCCAACATTCCCGCCCGCGTCGAGCTGAACCGCAACTACACTCAGAGGCGTCGTTGAATTCTGGTTGAGGAGCAGACTCGCGCCGACGCCGTTGGGTCCCGACAACACGAATCCTGAGGGCGTCAGAGTTACAACAGAGGTGCCACCTGTTGATCCCGCAGTCGAGGAGCTCGCGGTGATATTCGCGGTACCGGCGCTCGCCAGTCCATACGCGAATACAACAAAGTTCGAGACGACTCCGGATTGCGCCGACCCTACGGTAAGCGTTTGTCCGCCAGTGGATCCCTGGAATTTCGTAAGCAGAACATTGGGATTGTCGCTGGTAAGAGTGACGATCGTCGGTACATTGTTGAAGTTAGTCAGAGTTACAGCGAGCGGAATTTGGAGATTTTGCCCGACGCTGCCGCCCGTAATCGTCAGATACGGGGTGGTGATGTTCGCGTTGATTGTTACTGTCAGGCTTCCGCTCACCGCCGTCATGTTCGTCGGAAGCGTAGAGTCGTGGACGCCCAGCACGACGGTGGTCGTCTGCGCCGTTGCAGATACTGTGCCTTCGATTCGGCCAGCCGGGTTCAGTGAGAGACCAGCGGGGAGCGAGCCGGAGGCGATAGACCATGTGTAGGGCAGTGTTCCGCCGGAGGCGACCAGCGTGTTATTGGGATACACCAGGCCTTGCGTGCCTGCGGGCAGGGCGGCTGTTGACACCACCAGAGGTTGCGGCGCGATCACCAGTTGAAAAGTGGCGCTGGCCGATCCCTGGCTCGTGGCTGAATCCGTTACTGTGACGAACACCGAGAAGGTGCCCGAAACAGTCGGTACGCCGGTTATCTGCCCCGATGTGCGCATCGAAAGTCCGGCGGGCAAACCGCTCGCTATGAATGTGTAAGCAGGAGTGCCGCCCGTCGCCGTTACAGTCGCGCTGTAATTCGAGTTCTGCGTCCCGTTCGGCAGGGGATTGTTCGTGATCGACAGGACGCCGGCCCCGATCGTCAACGTCTTCACCACCGAATTGGCAGTCGGCGTTGTCGCATCGGTAACCGTGATCGTTCCGGATCCCGTCGCGGTGGGAATTCCACTGATTACGCCGGTAGAGGCATTGAACGACAACCCGCTCGGCAGTCCAAAGGCGACCATCGTGTAAGGGGGCTGGCCTCCGGAAACGCCGAGAGTAGTCGTCGGATACGCATTTCCCGAGTTCCCCACGGGGAGTGATGCCGGCGTTACGGTGAACTCAGGATTGACCGTCAGGGTCAAAGTCTTCGTGAGATGAGTACCCGCTGTTGAGTCCTGTACTGTGATCGTGACAGACGCAGCGGCGCCGGGAGTCCCGCTGATGAGTCCAGTGGAAGTATTGAAGGACAACCCAGCCGGCAGACCGGAGGCCGACATAGTATAAGGTGGCGTCCCGCCGCTGGGCGTAATCGTCGTCTGCGGATACACCACGTTGACCGTCCCGATCGGCAGTGAGGCTGGCGCCACCGTAAGTGCCGGATTAATTGTGAGCGGCAGGTTGACGATGAGTGGATTGGGCCCGGTGGAGTCTTTGACCGTTATTGTGGCGGATCCGGCGACTGTTGGAGTTCCGCTGAGCACACCTGTCGTTGTATTAAACGTCATTCCCGAGGGCACATTGGCCGAGCTCAGGATATAAGGCGGCGTACCCCCGCTCGCGCTCACGGTCGTCGAGGGATAGGGTGCCCCCACCGCCCCGACGGGCAGAGTCTGCGGCGTAACTGTCATCGCAGGGTTGATCGTGAAAGAAAGACTGGATGTAAGCTGCGGCGTCGAGGAATCGTGTACGTTAATCGTGCCCGTGCCGGAAACACCTGGAGTTCCACTTAGAACCCCGGTCCCGGCGTTGAAATTCATGCCCGATGGAATATTCGAGCCGCTCAGCGTGTACGGCGATGTGCCGCCGGTGACTGTTATGGTCGTCGATGGATAGAGCGCTCCGACGGCGCCGCCGGGCAGCGTGAGCGGAGAGAGCACGAGAGGCGGCGGGTTGATCGTAAGCGTGATGCTGTTCGTCAGATGCGTCGGAGTTGTCGAATCGGTGATCGTGAATGTCGCGGTCCCGGCGGCTGTTGGAGTCCCGCTGATGACATTGGTGGTGATGTTAAATAATAGGCCGGCCGGCAAGTTAGCGGCCGTGAAGGTATAACCAGGTGTGCCGCCGGAGCCACTCAGCGTGGTCGTCGGATAGGCGGTCCCCGCCGTCCCCGGTGACAAGGTCGCCGGTGAAATGAGCAGGGCCGAGTTGATGGTCACGCTTCTGGTAATCGTTTGAACCGGATTGCCCGAATCGTGAACCGTGATCGTGCCGGTTCCGGAGGCCGACGGTGTGCCGCTGAGTATTCCGCTCGTGGAGTTGAAAGATAATCCGGCGGGAAGGTTAGCGGCTGACATGACGTATGGCAAGGTTCCACCGCTCGGGACAATTGTGGTCGGCGGATAGGCGGCGTTTACGGCCCCGGCCGGAAGAGAGGCCGGCGTGACTACCAGTGGTGGCGCGGTGATCGTAAACGTCAGGGTCACCGTGACAGCGGGTGTTGCCGAATCTTTGACGGTAATTGTTCCCGTACCTGTGGCGGACGGAGTTCCGCTCAGGACGCCCGCTGCGAATGACATACCGGCGGGTATGTTACTCCCGGTCAGGGTGTATGGCGCGATTCCACCAGTAGCGGTAATGGTTGTGCTGGGATACGCCGTCCCAACGACGCCATTCGCCAGCGTGGAAGGCGTGGTTTGCAGGGCCGCGGGGTTAATCGTCACGGTGAGGAATGCTGTCTGCTGCGGCGAACCCGCATCCTTTACTGTGATGGTGCCGGAGCCCTGTACTGAAGGCGTACCGCTGAGTACGCCCGTCGAAGCATTGAAATTCAAGCCGGCGGGCAGGTTGGCCGATGTAAAGGTGTAAGGTGTCGTCCCGCCTGTTGCGCTGATTGTCGTGGACGGATAGAGGGCGCCTGCCGTGCCAGTTGGCAGCGTAACGGGCAGGATCGTCAGCGCCGCAGGAACGATCGTGATCGAAAGGCTGCCTGTTTGCGGCGGTGTGGCTGAGTCATGCACCGTAATCGTGCCGGTGCCAAACGCCGTCGGCGTTCCATTCAGCACGCCTGTTGACGCATTGAATGACAGGCCCGCGGGCAAATTTGCGGACCCGAGAACATAGGGGCCGGTGCCGCCCGACGCGCTCACCGTCACCGCCTGATAAGCAACCCCGACAGTGCCATTTGCGAGAGACGCCGGCGAAATTACCAGCGGAGCTGCATTCACCTTGATGGTGAGGCTTCCCGTCAGGAAGGGGCTGGAGGAATCCTTGATATTAATGGTACCTGTGCCCGCAGCCGTCGGAGTTCCACTCAGCAGGCCGGTGTTCGTATTAAAGGATAGGCCCGCGGGCAGGTTCGTCGCTGTCATGACGTAGGGCACCGTGCCGCCGGTCGCGCCTATGGTGACCGGTGTGTAGGCTACGCCCACCGTGCCGTCCGCCAGAGACGACGGGGTAATCACCAGAGGCGGCGGGTTGATGGTCAAGGTGAGAGTCCCCACCAGTTGCGTGCTGCTGGAGTCCTTTACCGTGATAGTGCCGATGCCGGCCGCGGTCGGAGTTCCACTGATTAAACCCGTCGCGGGGGCGAACGTAAGTCCAGGGGGCAAATTCAGCGCGGACATCGTGTAGGGCGCTATGCCACCGGTTGCGGTGACGGTGGTGTTTGGATATGCCACGTTGACCGTGCCGGCGGGCAACGAGGATGGTGACAAGGACAGCCCGGCGACTACACTGACATTGGCGCTTGCGCCGGTGAAACCATCGGCGGAGGCGGTTACCAGGACGGAGCCGAAGTTCACTCCCGTCACCTGTGCCTGCGTCGCGGGGGCAGTTGCGCCGCCAGCGATGAAAACTGTGGGGGTGACGGTCAACTTTGTGGGGTCCCCGCTGGTCAGTGTAATCGTTACGCCACCAACCGGCGCGGGAGAAACGAGAGTTACCGGGAATACGGTCGATTGACCCGAGACCACGGAAATACCGGATTGAAGCGTAATCGCGCCGAGAGTCGCCGCGGTGATCGAGGCCGAACCGCTCACGTACTGCGGGGAGCTGGCCGTAATGGTGGTGTTACCGGCTGCAACGCCCGTAACGGTGAAGGTGCCCGTGTTGCCGCTGGCGATATTGACGCTCGCCGGGAAACTGACGATTCCTGCCGGAACGGCGGCGAGATTAATTGTTACTCCGCCGGCCGGCGTGGGGGCGCTGAGTGTTATCGTCCCCGTCACTGTCTTTGTGAGACCAACGGTCTGGTTACTGAGAGCCAGTGTGATAGCCGGCTCAGTCACATTTACGGTCGTAAAGCCGGGCTGCAGACCGGACCCTGTAGACGAGGCGATAATCGACGTGCTTCCGGGGCCGACTGGCGTAATAGTCGCCGTCGTGGTGTTCGACCCCTGCGGAATCGTGACTGTTGTGGGCGCACTTACGACAGTGGAATCGATGACGGCGAGCTTGATGCTGAGGCCGCCAGGTCCGGCGTTTATCCCCGTCGTGATCGTCAGGGTTCCAGTGGCGTTGAGAAGCAAATCGAGCGGATTGGGCGTCAATACGATCCCGGAAGCCGTGGCGGTGACTGTCACGGTCGATGGGCTGCTGCTGGAAAACGCGTCGCTGACGATCAACTGGACTACGTAAGTACCTGCCACGTCGGCGATAAATGTCGGAGAGACGATATTTGGCGAGAGCAGCGAAGCCGTGCTGCCATCAGGCTTGCTCTGCAACGACCATGCGTAGGTGATTGGATCGTGGTCGGCGTCTGAAGATGCGCTTCCATCGAGTGTGACGGTGGCGCCCATGGAAGCTGCTTTGTCCATGCCGGCGTTGGCTACCGGCGGCGTATTGGTAGTCGTGATCACCACAGTGGAAACGGGGCTGTCGAGAACGCCGTTATTAACGATGAGGTGGGCAACATACGTCCCTGGCAAATCCGCAGTAAATGTGGGGGACTGTATCGTGAGGCTGGATAAAACCGCCGTGCTGCCATTCGGCGTTGAAGTAAGGGACCAGTGGAATGTGAGCGGCTTGCTCTGCGGGTCAGATCCGCTTCCCGCCAGCGTCACGAGAGCGCCGTGTGTCACCGTTTGATTGGGGCCGGCATTGGCCGTTGGCGCCAGGACGGCGTTGGTGGTGATGGTAACGGTCGACGGATTGCTATCATCGAAACCGTCGTTTACGATCAACTGGACGATATAAGTCCCGGGTTTGTCGGCGATAAAGGTGGGATTTACGAGGGTCGCACTACTGAGGGTTGTGGTGCTTCCATCGGCAACAGAGTTAAAACTCCAGCGGTAAGTCAGAGGATCGCCATCCACATCGGTAGATGCCGCGCCGGTCAGTTGCACCTGGGCACCGAGGGCGACGCTCTGGTTCGGCCCGGCGTTGGCTACCGGAGGCGTATCGTTACTCGTGATCGTCACCTGCGAGGGCGCGCTGTTGACATGCCCATCGTTGACCACCAACTGAACCTTGTACGTCCCGACTTTGTCCGCCACGAAACTCGGCGAAACTGTCGTCGGGGCCACCAGGACAGCGGCACTTCCAGAGGGCGCGCTGGTGATCGTCCACGCGTAGGTAAGAGGGTCGCCATCGACGTCGTGGGATCCGCTGCCATTGAGTGTTACCGTCGCGCCTGCCTTGAGCGACTGGTTAGGGCCCGCATTCGCAACCGGAGCCGAATTGGTCGTTGTGACGGTTACCGTCGCGGAGTCCACGCCGGCGCCATTACTCACGGTCAGAATAATGGAATAGGTTCCGGGGACGTCAACCGTGAATGTGGGAGACACACTGGTTGGATTCACAAGAGTCGCGGCTGAGCCTGCGGGACGGCCACCGGCGACGGCGAATGCCCAGGAATACGCGAGCGTCCCTATGCCGCTCGGATTTGTGGATGCGCTGCCATTCAACGTCACGTTCGTACCGGTGGCCACGGTCTGGCTGGGACCCGCGTTGGCGACAGGCGTCGAGAAACTCCAGACCAGATTTGCGAAATCGTTGTTACCGGTCCGATCCACAAGCACAGCAAAGAAGTTCGTGCTGGTGACCGTCGTGTTGGCGGCAGCTGGTGGAAAATGGAGGCTGTCCTGGCCCGACTGAACGACGATGCTCGCAACATTGCTCCGCACCGTCGCCGTCACAGACGGTTGCGCCTGGCCATTATTCACCAAGTCGGCGCTGTAAGTGAATATCGACGTCGTGCGCGTCTGGCGCACCTCACTCAAGAGGTGATAGTTGACGATCGACAGCCCGGATCCACCCGCCGCGGGGGCGGTCACGGGCAACAGAGCCGATAACGCGACCAGAAGGGCCGCGGAACACACGTATCGCATTACAGTCTCCAGGTATAAGTTCAGAAGCCGGCTCAATGGAGCCGTCGATTCAAAAACAGGTAGTTACGTACGGCTTTGGCGCATGCGCCGGCGGGCCATAATGACCGCGCCAAATCCGGCTCCCATACAAATCAGCCAAAGGGTGGAGGGCTCGGGCGCCTCACCGGTTGGCAGTGGGTCGGTATTTCCTATTAGTAATTGGTGCAGGGGAGTAAAGTTATCGTCGTAGATCGCAAATACCTGCGAACCCGGCGCTCCGGTGCCGTTATAGATGAAGTTCACGCTGAAAGTACCGGTCGTTGCGGGATTGTTAACCAGCGCCAACAGGCTGTACTGCCCGTCGGCCCCCGGTGGTGAGTTCGGCTGGAACAGGGCAAGATCGAATCCCGTGCCGGCCACGCCTTGCGATAACGTACCGTACAACAAGGGGTCGAACTCGATGTCAAGCTCCTGGTTTGCCAAAAGACTAAGACCGCTGAACGAATAGTTATAACGATAAGAATTGCCGCCAAGCGCTGTCGTTGTGAAGTTAATGATCGTCGTTGCCGGAAGGCTGGCCGCTGTAATAGACAGAAAGAGTATGACCAGGAAAACTCTACGCATAAATTGTCGTTCCTCCGTTTGGAAGCTCAGCAGGGTAACGGTCCACCGCCGCTACCCTGCGATGATTTTTTACTGTCGTCTCACTTCTTCGCGGCTTGCTGCGCACTGACGGCGGTAGCGCCAAGTTCTTCGTCAAGAAGCTGGTGCAGCTGATCGTATGAAAGGCTGCCGCTCACGAAACGTCCGTTCAGAAAGAAGCTTGGTGTCCCGGAGAGGCCCAACCCGATCGCCTCGTCGAGGTTGGCCTTGACCGCTCCGGCGGTTGCGCCGGAATCGAGGCACTTGTCGAACGCATCCTGATCCAGCCCGAGAGTCTTTGCGGCGGCTTTCATTTGGGGAACCTCAAGTTCTTTGTTGCTGAACAGATAGTCGTGGAATTCCCAGTACTTGTTCTGCGCCCCGGCACAATGAGCCGCCTCGGAAGCCTTCTGCGCATGCGGATGCATTGGCAGTGGCATATCCTTGAAAACGAGTTTTATCTTTCCCTTGTATTCGGCCTCAGCCTTGAGGAGGTCTGGAGCGATCTGCTGACAGTAGGGGCACTCGTAATCCGCGAACTCCACCAGCGTCAGCGGGGCGGCGGAGGCCCCCCGGACGGGCGCGTTTAGCGTCGCGACGGTGGCTCGCGGCGGAGCCACCCGCAATGTAATCTTCGCCTGATCGCGGAGGCTCTTGACGTACGCATCCTTCAATTTGCCGAGGCGGCGCTCCCTCAGATGATCCCGGATCTTGTCGCGCATTCCCTCGAAAGTATCGGTTGTGTCGAGACCCTCGTAATAGACTTTTAGAGACTCGTCACTTGGGTCGGCCGGGAGCTTACTGTTTACATGGATTTCCAGCAGTTTGTCGACGGTCACTTTTTCTCTTTCCGCCTGGCGCTGCAGGAGGTAGTCGTCGAGATAGGAATCCACGGCCTTTTTCTCGGCCTCGAAATAGGCGTTTTCGGCCTGGAAGAGCGCGGTGGGCCGGTTGCGCGCGAAATCTGAAAAGGTGATCCCCTTGCCGTCAACGGACGCCACAACTGGGTCCGGGTCTGGAGCGGCAGGGGTTGGTGTCGCGGGGGCTCCGGAAAGAGCTGCGGCGGGCACGATTAAAAACCACAAAGATGCACGACTGAACATTCGATTATTCCTCCGTAAATAAAAGGCTGAGCTGCACGGCAAAGAAAACTGGCTGCTGAATAATTGCAAATCGGAATCACTGGAACAGAACAGCGGAAAAATCGGGTAACCGGCTTACCAGTTACCCGTTTCCCTCCGATACGGATCTCAAAAATGGATCCGGCCCTCTTACTGACGAACCGTACCCAGACCACCAAGACGGCAGGAGCGGCAAACGCCGAAGCCGCTGCCATTCGCGATGATAAAGTTGCAAAGCTGACCGATGCGGTTCAGTTCGCCACCGCTCAAAGTTGCCGGCGAAAACGCCGTCTCGGTCACTCCGTAAGTACCCGCAGCCGGCGTCGCATGGATTGTTGTCCCCCACGCGAGCATTCCGGGAACGAGCGTCGCTGTCGTAACAGCGGCTGCCGAGTTGTTGCAGCTGCCTGCGACCGGCGCGGTCGCGAGCAACTTGATGACTAACGCAGTAGGAACGGCCGGTGTCAGTGTGTTGCTTGCCAGATCATTCTTCGCCGACAGGGAAACGAGACCGTTCGGAGTTACCGGGCAGGAGCAGCAGGAAACGAGCTGTTCATCGGGTGTGAAAGCGTACACGTTCGCGCAGAGCGCGCCCGTGATCGTGGCTGTCGTCCCTGACTGCAGCGCGGCCCCGCTGGCCCCGGAGTTGGAAATGTTGATGACCGAATCGCCGGCGCTCAGGTTCGAGGCGTATCGGACTTGAAAGGGCGAGTCAACAGTCTGTGAGAAGGCGGCTACGGCCGTAACCATAGTCGTGAGAAGTACCGTTCGTAAGGTGCGTAGATGCATAAGTGAACATCCTCCGCTCCAAACGGTATCATCGCGTGCCAACGCTAACAATCCTCCCGATGGCATAGCCTGATGGGTGGTATTTGATCCACTAACAGCGAGTTACTCAGAGGATCTGTCACCTGACCGGTAGCCTTCTCCGATCGGCCGCTTCGTACATATCCGACGTCTCGCGCGAGCCGTCAGATAATTGTTAGATTTCGCACGATTATTAATCTAAAAAATAGTACTTGTGGCCTATTGATTCGTGTAAACTCCTATGGAAAGGCATCGGAATCCCCTGATGCTTTCGCGGTCCGGGCACGTGATGGCCTTTTTCGCACTCTGAAGTGGCGTTCCTCGCGTGTGCGGTTGCCCCGCCGAAGCGGATTGTCGTTTTCGCGAGCGACGTCGTGAAGATCGTGCGTTTTTAGACCGTCGCAATTTCGATTGTCCGCGGCCTTTGTAAGTTGCAGGGAAACTCTCGCGGCGTTTCGTCTGGTGGAAGCCGCCGCTTCTCCATTGGGTTTTTTTAAGGTTTTGAGCCCGCGCGGTTCCCTTCCGACGCGGAGCTCCGGGATGTCACCGATTTAGATCGAGGCTTGAAAACGACTATGCGAACGTTTAGATCTGTTGTCTCGCAAGGGATTTTTTCTCTCGCCGTGCTGGCCTGTGCTCAGCCGGGCGCGGCGGAGCCGGCCTGTCCACCGCCCGCGACCGGCGCCTTCACGGGATGCTATTACAACAACGTCTCTCTGACCGGCAACCCCGCCTTTGTTCGCACCGACGGACAGATAAATTTCGATTGGGGGAAGGGCTCTCCGGACCCGTCGCTCGCGCCAGGCGATTTCTCCGTTCGCTGGACGGGCACTTTCGCGCTTGCCGCCGGGGCTTACACGTTTTCTGCCACCATATCCGATGGAATTCGGATTTATCTCGATGGCTCGCTTGTTCTGGACCGCTGGTTCGATCAGCCGTCAACCATGTATTCGGCTTCGGCAACCGTGTCAGCCGGAAACCATGTGATAACCGTGGAATATTACGATTATTATGCGCTCGGAACAGCGCGCGTTTCCTGGCAAAACAACGCCCCAGGTGCTTCCGCGCCCGTTATCTCGGCCTTTAGCGCGACGCCCTCCACTGTGGCGGCAGGACAATCGTCGTTGCTCTCGTGGACTGTTTCCGGCGCGACCAGTCTGGCCATCGACCAGGGCGTAGGCGACGTGACGGATAGAGGCTCAGCGTCCGTTACCCCGGCGGCGACGACAGCTTACACTTTGACAGCCTCGAACGCCGCGGGCAGCGTTACCGCTTCGGTTAGCGTGACAGCGAATGCCGAGGGGCCCGCTGATACCCAGCCTCCTTCGGCCCCGACCCTCGTTTCCGCAGCATCCATCAACGCGAGCGAAGTGGATCTGACCTGGCTCCCGAGTCAGGACAACACCGGCGTTGCGGGCTATAAGGTTTTTCGCGACAACTCGGCTCTGACCACTCTTCCGCCGACCGCGCTTACATGGGCGGATACGACGGTCAAAGCGAGCAGCACTTACACTTACACGATCAGCGCATTCGACCAAACGGGCAACGTTTCGGCGATGAGCAACCCGGTTTCCGCAAACACTCCGGGCGCACAACCTCCGTCGGGCAACTGCCCGGCGCCGGCCACCGGCGCGTTCACGGGATGTTATTACAACAACATGACGTTGTCCGGCGATCCGGTTTTTGTTCGCACCGATCCCCAGATCGATTTCTATTGGGGAAACGGCTCGCCCGACGCCACGCTGCCGCCTCTGAACTTTTCGGCCCGATGGCAGGGAAATTTCGTGTTCGCCGGCGGAAGTTATCTGTTTAACGCCATCGCATCGGATGGCATGCGCCTCTATATCGATGGGGCTCTGACGATCAATGCCTGGCGGGATCAGTCGCCCAACCAGTACCGGGCGCCCGTGACGCTGAGTGCCGGGAATCATCTCGTGGTCGTGGAATATTACGAGCACCTGGGGGGAGCGACGGCCCAGGTGTGGTGGCAGAATACGGCTCCCGCCACACCGGGTCCCACCATCTCGTCATTCACGGTGAACCCGTCGAGCAGTGCCCCCGGTCAACCCGTCACGCTTGCATGGAGCGTTTCCGCTGCGACGTCGGTCTCGATCGATCAGAGAATCGGAGACGTAACCGGGCGATCCTCAATTACGATAGGACCCGCGGTCAGCACGACCTACACTCTTACGGCGTCGAATGCGAGCGGCGCCAGCTCCGCCAGCGCGACGGTCACCGTCGGACAGGGCTCCGGCGCTCCGACCTCCACGGCGCCCACCGCGCCGGTATTGACGTCCGCGACAGCCATAAGTTCAAACGAAGTCGACCTGAGCTGGACCCTGAGCACCAGCCCCGCGGGCATCGCCGGTTATCAGATTCTGCGTAACGGGAGCCCGGTCGGTAATGTCCTCAGTTCAAGTAACAGCCTGTTTTTCGCCGATACGGGCTTAACGCCCAACGCGACGTATTTCTACACGGTCAAGGGATATGACCCGGCGGGCAACTACTCGGCGGCGAGCAACAGCGTTTCGGCAACGACGCCGGCAGGCGGGAACGTCTCCGCAACGTGGTACGGCGCGTGTTGGGAAACCGCCACCATTTACGGTATTACCGGACAGTTTCAGGCGATCGACTTCGCGTTGAGCACTCCGACTCCCGTACCGGTGCAGGGCACTCTCTTTTTCGCCCCCGACTGCGATGACCGCAATGGCGCCGATAACATGAACGATTTCAATTCGCTGACGCCCTCGACTCACACGGTTCAGGGTTTTTCACATCATCCCGACGAGGTGCCTACATCCGCCATGTATTGGATCGGCTCCCGGACGGCCGATGGAAAGTGTCCGGCGGGCGCGCCCTGCTCCAGATGCGTGAACTACACGAAGGCAACGCCGAAGTGCGAGAGCTTGCCATAGCATTGAACTTTTGGACGTCCGGCGCGCGGCGGAAGGCACGTCGCGCCGTTCACCGCCAGGAAGACCGGCACACATCCTCCGCCGGTCTTCCTCCGCTTTAATCCACCACCGTGATTGTGGCGATAACGTCGCCGACGTAAGGTGGTGCACCCGCATGGATGACTGTCGTGCCCGGGCCCACAGGCTTAACCAGCACGATGGTGGATGAAAACGCGCTGCCGTCCGGATAGAAGTTCACCGTCGGAGCTATGGTGGCAACGGCGGGATTCGATGAACGCAACTGGACCGTCAGACCTGTCCCCCAAGGGGCGGAAGCCGAGAGTGCCAGGACAAGACGTTGCGAGGTTGTTCCAGTAATAGTCAGGTTGGCGGGCAGAAATGTCAGCACTGCCGACACGCTTACCGCGGTGCTTGCCGTCGTGTAGCCGGGTGCTGACGCGGTTATGGTGGAAGTCCCGATATCCGAGGCCGTGACCCGCGGCTGGATGACTGGCGTTGTCTGCCCGGCGGCGACGAAAACGCTGGATGGTGAGATGGTGACTTTCGATTCATCGCTGCTGGTGGCCGCGATGGTAGTCCCGTATGCGGGCGCCGGGCTGCCCAGCGTTATGTTGAATGGCGCTGTCGTTCCAAGCGGCACGTCCAGGCTGGAGGCGAGGCTGATACCGGCGGTGGCAACGCACATCACCGTTAAATCTCTTTGCGCAATCGCCGGCGGCCCGCCGATGTGAACAACCGTCGAACCCGGGGAGAGCCCGCTGATGGGGATCCTGACACCCGAGGCGCCCGCTGGAATGACAACCGACGGCGGCACGGAGACCGTCGCCGGATTATCCGACACAACGCTGATCGAGAATGGCGTTGTGGCCGGTGCGGTCAACACAAATGTTGGGCTTTGTGTTTCGCCCCGCTGGATCGTGATGCTGTCCGGCCCGACAAGGGAGGCGCTCACGAGTATGGTTTGAGTGTCGCCCGCCAGTCCGGCCGCCGCGGCGGATACGGTCGCGGATCCGAAAGCCACTCCGGTCACCTGCGGTTGTCTTACAGGCTGCGTTTCTCCCGCCCGAACCAGAACAAGGCTTGGATTCACCGTGAGCACGGAAATATCGCTGGCGGTCAGATTGATGAAAACACCGCCTTCGGGTGCGGGCTTTGCCAACGTCACCGCCAGCGTGGCCCATTCCCCCGGTGCTACGGTTATTCCCGAGGTAAGGCCGATATCGGTTCCGGCTGTCACGGCAGCCGTGGCTTTCCCGCTCACCACGTTGGGGGCTGAGGAAGCAGCAGTGATGACGGCCGATCCCGCCGATACGCCTTTTACGTCAAGCGAAGCAACGCTGGCGCCTGCCGGGAATGTCGCGGTTGCCGGAACTGTTGCCACTCCGGCGTTATCCGAACTCAGTGTTACCTGCAGACCGCTCGCGGGCGCCGGCGCCGATAACGTCAGGGTTATGGTCTGCGAAGTTCCGGTGTGAATCGCGAGTGTATTCGGCTGGAAGGCGAGCGTTGCTCCAACCTGCACGCCCTGACTAGCGGATAGAAGACCTGCGGCCGAGGCGCTGATACTAACGTCACCAAAATCGACACCTGTCACGACGGGCTGAGTCGCCGGCGTGTTCGATCCGGCCGGGATAAAAACCGGCGAGGGAGCCACCGTGACCTTCCCGGCATCGCTGCTCGTTAGCGCAATAGTTACGCCGCCGGGGGGCGCGCCTGCACTTAGACTGACGGGAAAAACAGCGGCCTGCCCAGGACCAACCCGAATGCCGGATGCCAGTTGGATCGCTACCGGCGCGGAAACCGAATTCGTCAGCAGAAACGACGCGGGCGCGGAGACACCTGCCACCGTGGCGGCGACGACGAAGGGGCCAGCATTGCCGTTCGCCACAAAAGCTGCCGACGTGGCAATGCCGAGCGCGTTCGTCACAGCGCTGTTGGCATTGCCCGCAAAGGCACCCGAAGCGCCTGCCGCCGGCGCTTGAAACTGGACCTCGATCCCCTGCAGCGCGTTTCCATTGACATCTTTGACGGCCACGGAAAATGGAGATCCGAAGGCTGTATTCACGTTGGCGGATTGAGGTGTTCCGCTCACCGCAACGATTGAAGCCGGAGAACCCGGGTTACCCGAGATGACCGTGATCGTGGCTGTGGTTTCGGCTATGTAAGGGGAACTGGCGTGAATAACCGTCGTGCCGGGTCCGACGGGCGTTACGAACACGATCACCGAGGTGAATGCGCTCCCGTCGGGGTAGAAGTTCGTGCTGGGAGCAACTGTGGCAACACCCGGATTTGAGGAACTCAGCTGGGCCGTCAAACCAGTTACCCATGGGGCGGACGCCGAGAGCGCCAGCACCAGCCTTTGCGGCGTATTCCCGTTGATGGTCAGATTGTTGGGCGAGAAGGTAAGCGTCGCGGAAACACTCACTTTTCCGCTGGCGGTCGAGTAACCCGGCGCTACGGCGCTGATCGTCGAAACTCCGATATCGTTGGCTGCGACCCGGGGCTGCGTGGCCGGCGCGGTCAGGCCCGCCGGCACGAAGACGCTTGAGGGTGAAATCGTGACCTTCGATTCATCGCTGCTGGCAAGCGCAATCGTAACGCCATAGCCGGAAGCCGGCGCGCCCAGAACGACTGGAAAAGGAATTGTGCTGCCAAGCTGCGCGGTCAAGTCAGACGGAATAGTTATCGAGCCGGCATCGGCCACGGTGACGGTCAGATTTTTCTGAGCAATCGAAAGTCCCGAGCCGATATGGATGACGGTTGAGCCCGCGCGGACGCCGGTAATTGGCACGGTCAAATTGATTCCATTGGCCGGAAACAGAACCGATGCCGGCACGCTGGATATATCAGGGTTCTCCGAAACCAGTGAAACCACAAGATCGACGGGAGACGGGGCGGTCAGCACGAAAGTGATATTCCGGGTCGTCCCTTGCTGTACCTCGGTAGTGTCGGCGCCGAGCAAAGCGCCGCTGACGCGCACGATCTGTGTGTCGCCCGAGAGAGAAGCGGCGGAAGCGAACACATTCGCCTCGCCGAAATTCACACCGCTGACTTGCGCTTGCCTCGCGGGCGTCGTTTCTCCGGCGCGAATCAAGACCAGATTCGGGTTTACCGTGAGGATGGAAGGGTCGCTGCTGCTGAGCGTGACAAAAACGCCGCCCTCCGGGGCCGGATGGGCAAGCACCACCGGCAGAGTAGCCCATTCACCCGGCGCAACCGTAACTCCCGAGGCGAGATTGATGTCTGAGGCGGACAGCAATGGCATCCAACCCAGCACCAAAAGCACCGGGATAATCCCGTGACGCTTCATGCTGATCCTCCGAAACTCAGCCGAGCGTAGCAATTCGCACGGCGCCCAAACAATCGTTCAGGTGGCCTCGTTAAAGTGCTCTAGCCGCGAAGGTGATCGGAAAATTCCTGCCGGAAAGAATGGCCGCGCGTGAAAGCGGGGAAAGCAGATTCGAATTAAGACGATGCGCCGGACTTGCTCTATCTGGGCTGGGGCGGCATCGGCGCAACTCAGGTCAGGAACTGATCAATGGCGTACTTCGTCCACTCTGCAGTCGATCGCATACCCGTTTTACTCTTGATGTTCTGCCGATGGAATCCGACAGTCTTGACTGAGACGCCAAGCGCAAACGCGATTTCTTTCGTGGACTTCCCCTTGGCGACCAGTTTCAAAACGTCCAGTTCCCGGCTGGTCAGTGAAAACGTAACCCTTTTCGAAGGCCCTGAAACGTTGGCGCCGCCCTGCTCCCGCATGCTCTGGGGCACATAAGTGCCTCCCTCGAGAACAGTCCTGACCGCGCCGAGAAGTTCCTCCGAGGCCGCGGACTTCAACACGTATCCTGTGCCACCCACCTGAAAAGCGTTTTCCAGGTACGCCTCGCCTAAATGCATCGTGACGAAGAGGAATTTGACGTTGGGCAACTGCCTCTTGATCCGTCGGGCGGCCTCGATTCCACTGCAACCGGGCATCATGATGTCCGTCACGATCAAATCGGGTTTCAACTCGAGCGCGAGTTCGACCAGAGTATCGCCATCGCAAGCGGAACCGACACAGTTGAAATGTGGATCCAGCAGGCCCTGCAGGCCACGCAGGGTAAGTGGGTGATCGTCGGCAACCAGGATTCGAATCTCGTTCGCAAGTTCGCGACCGGTCGACTCAGCTCTCATGGTTTCTCCTTCCGGCATAATTCCCGCTGAAACAAATTCGCGCCCGAACTCCCGCTGGCTCGAAGCGAAACCGCTGCTTGTCTGCCCCTTCCCGGTGTGCGTATCCGTTGCCTGGCGCTGATTATCCGGAGGAAGTGGGACGGGTATTTTAGCCGTAATCGTCGTGTGCTTTCCCGGATATGACTGAATTGTGAAAGTTCCGTTCATGAGACGCACTCGCTCCTGCAAACCAATCACGCCCAAACCTCCATGGCCTCTCGCTTCTCTGACGTTGTAACCAGACCCGTTATCGATAACGGTGAGCCTCAAGACGTTCTCGCGGAACAGAAGGTCGACAACGACTTGTTGGGCGCCGGAATGTTTGGCGACGTTGTGAAGACTCTCCTGCGCGACGCGATAGAGACACGATGCGGCCTCCCCGGATATGAAGCCGGGCAGTTGATTGCTCGTGAAGGCGGCCTGAATACCTTCCCGGCGCGAAAATTCTTTGCACAAGGCCTGCAGAGATGCGGCCAGCCCCAGATCGTCGAGCACGGAGGGGTGCAGTCCATAGGCGATATGCCGCGTCGCCTCGGAAACTCGAATGATGCTGGCCTGCAGTTGCTGAATTGCGCCCTTCGTCTTCTCGGGCAGAAGCGCGTCACCGGCGACCCGGCTGATATCGATTGTCAGAGCCGCCAATTGCTGGCAAATGTCGTCATGCAAATCGCGCGACACCCTTCGCCGCTCCTCCTCCTGCACGGTCAACAGACGCGCCGCCAGGGCCCGGATTTCCTCAGCGTAAGTTCGGGCCGCGGTCTCGAGCTCTCTTTGGAGGCTTATGTCGTTGATAAACGCAACCACTAGTCTGTTGGAACCCAGTTCCAGACCGCTGAGGGCGATTTCAATGGGAAATGATGTTCCGTTTTTGCCCATACCGGTCAGATGCTCGTACTTCATCAGCGGACCGTTCTCTCCGCCCTGGAAGTAGCGCTTCAGACTCGCATTGACGCCATCCCTCGATCGCGCATCAATCAGCATCTGAAAACGCCGCCCGATCAACTCCTCGGGTTTGTAGCCGAAGATCTTTTCCGCGTTTCCTTTAACGATGGAAATCTTGCCTTTCCTGCTCACCGCGATGACAGCCTGCTTTGTTTGCGAGAGGAGGGCATCCACTGTGGAATTGTTCGTCTCGGCGGCCTGCCTCGCGCGTTTGATCTCGGTGATGTCCGAGTGCGCGATCAGAGCGCCGGACATGGCGCCTCGCAGCCCCGTGACAGTCAGCTGGAACCAACCGTGTGAAGACCCTGGCGACGGATATTCGAGCTCGAAAAGTCTGCGGCGCTTTTCAAGAACGTCCTGAATGCCCTCGAAAGCGGCTTGCGCTCCAGGGACGTTCTTCGCCGCGAGTTGACGGCAAATATTGATGTAATTGCGGCCGTGCGCGCCCGCGTTCAATTGCAGAATGCGGCCCTGTCGCGGCCACAGGTCGGGTGCATCGTTCGTCGCCACGACGATTCCCTTTGCATCGACAACGGCCACCTGCGCCAGCAATGAATGGTTCGGGCCCGACGCGCGGCGAATTTCGCCCCCGCCCTGCGGGCGTGGCTTGCTGGATCTTTTACTAGTCATTGAGACCGGCCACTGCACCGGACAGCGCTGCGGGCTCCGTTGCGGCTGGAATTAAATCGCGATTATCTGCGCCTTCGGGGCCGATTTGCATTTGATTCAGACCCGTCTTTGGCCGCGAGGAGTAGCCGCACTTTCAGCCGCCTGGGCAAATGATTCGCGGACCCCGGAAAACACGCCTGAATCAGTCTCAAGAGAAGTTCCATCTCCGCGGCAAGAAGAGTGATTAGCGTTAACGGCTGTCATAATGGGACAATCCCGCACAGCTTTTCTCCGCAAGCCATTCGACTGGCGTGAAGCTTCCCCCAGTTCGGTTCACGATAGCATTCTTTGTTACGCAGCGCACATTTATTTATTTCAAATACCGTGAGATTTCGCACTGGACGCTGATTCGCCCCCCAAACAGACTCGCCTGAAAGTACTAGGCGTAATGTGGTAATCAAAAACGCCACTTTTCTTTGTTTTCTTTTAGTAACAAATACTTGTATTCCATTGATATGGTCATCCGCCAGTTAGTTATCATCGACCAATGTTTACCCGGGTACTATTCCCAGCTTGTTTCGAATTACCCAAATGGTAACTTCAGCAGTATTGGATAACACGCGTTTTCCATTTGCTGGTGTCTGAGGGAACTCGGCGCCCCGGGCTTAGCCAGAGGGAGGACTCTGGCTAAAGCCCCCATGCAAACCGTTTCAACCGGAGGACCAATGAAGGTGACACGTATCATTTCGAACACATCGATCGTCAAGCTCACGATAGCGCTTTTGGCGGTTGCAACTGCCGGCTGGGCGTCCACTCCGCTTTCGCCCGATAACTTCGCCGTATTAAATAACAACGCCGATGGATCAAGTGTTAGTCCGTCGGTATTTTTCCCCGTCGATACTTACTCCTTCGATCTTACCGGCGGCAACAATGGCAGCGGGGCCGGAGGGGAAACGGATTTCACCTGGACCGCGGCGTCGAGCGGAACAGTACAGTTCATGTGGTCGTATACTTCCTGCTTTCCTGTCGGTGAATTCGACGGCTGTGACCTGGCCGGCTACGACTGGGCTGGCTATATGGTGGGCGGCGCACAGACACAACTTACCGACACGGATACATTCGGCGCCTCATTTAGCGCCAGTTTTCATGTGACAGCCGGCTCCGTATTCGGCTGGTATGTCGGAACCTACGACAATCTTGGGGAGCCTGGCACCCTCACGGCCTCTTCGCTCGCATTTACCGCGGACGCCGGCGCCCCGGTTCCGGAACCGGCCAGCGCGCTGCTCATGTTAGCCGGGGGGATATTCCTTACGGCGCTCAAGTTTCACCGGATCAATATTCGCGCGCAAAAGAAAGTGTTCGTCGTCGCCTTCAAGGGATCGGCGCTGCCGCTCGTTATATGTAGCGCGGCCATTGGTCAAATCCAGAATGCCTATCAGGGCTCGGTAGTTACAGGGCAGTTACAGCTGACCGCAACGACCAATCTTACGCAGCTCTCGGCGGCTAACATCCAAAGCGCCATCATGGCCGTTCAGAGTCCTGGCCCCGAGCAGCCTCGGCTGCGCACGCAACTGCCGCCGCCACCGGCACGACAGACCCAAACGCAACAAAATGTAACCGCGGCCATTCTCCCGCGCGTAGGCTCGCTCGCATTCGCCGCAAATTCCGCGGCCACGGGCTTCGATGGATTAACCCACCTGGATCAGAGACAAGCGTCATCCGGGAATCAATTCAGCCTCGAGCCGCCGAATCCTGCGATTGCAGTTTCCAGCGGCAAGGTTCTGCAGGGCGTTAATGACGCCATACGGCTCTTCACCACCGCCGGTGTCCCGCTGACGCCACCCATTGCTTCAAACCGCCTGTTCGGTCTTGCCCCGGCCATCGATCGGACCGCGACTCCCAACGTTTACGGCGTCTATACGACTGATATGCGGGTCTTCTTCGATCAGGATACAAACCGCTGGTTCGTTTTGCAGCGTTCGCAGGACGAAGATAGTTCCGGAAATCCGTTGAATCAATCCCACATTTATCTTGCCGTAAGCAGCACGTCGGATCCCGCCGGCGACTATCACATTTACACGATGGATACTTCCAACACGGGCAATCCAGGATGTCCCTGCGTTGACGACTATCCCGCCATAGGAGCCGACCGTTACGGATTCTATATCAGCTCCAACGAATACAGCCTTTTCGACCCGACTTCGCCGTTTTTCAATGACGCGACGATTTTGGCCATCTCCAAGGCCGACCTTGCCGCCGGTGCCGCAACTCCGTCAGCGACCCGATTTGTCATGCCCTACTTCACCGGCTATGAGTTCACCGTTCAGCCCGCCTCTACCCCGCCCGGTGCGAGCCCATTCCTGGCCAGCGGGGGCGTGGAATTTTTCGTCAGTAGCTATCCCGTTGGTTTTGACAACAATCTGGCGCTGTGGGCGCTTTCCAACACGGCTTCATTGCAAAGCCCAACTCCCAATCTGGTTCTGACGCAGACCACGATTCCGACTCTGGCGCACGTGCCACCGCCAGGCGCGGTGCCGCAACGCTCGGGCCCGCTGACTCTGGGAACCTCGCTTGAGCAGATAGACGCCGGCTTCTTCAGCGACTCGCGAGTACTTTCGACGGTCTACTCGGGGGGCCGGCTCTATGTCACGCTCGCCTCGGCCGTATTCGACTCTCTCGGCCATAACGCGGCGGGCGGCTTGTATGTCGTATTCTCTCCAACGCTGCGTGGATCAGTGCTGGGAGCCACGGCGCCAGTCAAGCAGGGATACCTTGCCGCGACCAATAACCATATCCTCCGTCCTTCGATTTCCGTCAACGCTTCCGGGCATGGAGCTATAGCATTCACCCTCGTTGGCAACGACTATTATCCGAGCGCCGGGTTCGTCAACATCGATTTGACGCCTTCCACTCCGTCCGCGATCCAGGTGGCCGCGGCAGGCCTCCTGCCGGAAGACGGTTTTTCCGGGTACGGGCCAAGCGCCGCATGTCCCACTTGCAATGGCTTCGGCGTCGCGCGCTGGGGCGATTACTCCACAGCCGTCACCGACGCCGACGGCAGCATCTGGTTCGTCAGCGAATACATACCCAATGCCCCCCGTACGCCTCTCGCGAACTGGGGAACTTTCGTGTCTCACTTGCAGCCATGAGCCGACTACAAGATCACGAGGCGCGAGGGAGTGTTCGTTTGGCACCCACACTGGCACAGGGCGAAGAGCGGGAGGATGGGGTTATTCTGACCGACCTCTCGCTCCGTCCCATAGCGGTGGACAGTGGGGCCGTCGCCATACTCTCCGACATTAATCGGCGGGATGGCTTGGGCCTTTCGTCATGGAGTATTCCGCGCGAAGTTGCGGACGGCTTCATGAGCGTGAAAAATGAGCGTTGGCGGGACGTGCGGGTCTCTCTCCGTGGAGAGAAGTACGAGTATATTTGCACGATGTACCAGGTCGAACCTCAAAATGATTTTCTGCCGGCGCCTCTGCTCGCAATGTTCCTTCAACGGGTTTCTTCTCCCGATACGGCAATCCTTCAGATAGCGGCTCAGTGCGGTCTCACGCCGCGCGAAGTACAAGTATTAAGAGGCATAGCGGTTGGATTGACGAGCAAAGAGGTCGCCCAAAGCATGAAGATCAGCCCAAATACGGTCAAGACATATCTCCGTTTGATTATGGTGAAAATGGGCGTGACCACCCGGGCTGCAATAGTAGGTACGCTCCTGAATCATAGCGGCCGAAAGGCGCAATCGCCATCTGCCGCGACATTTTCCGCGACGTCCTGAACAATCCGGATCTCAACACAGAACAAACACGCACCGAGCACGTGCTCATATCGGAGGGCGGCGGCTAAAGGCGTGACCTCCGGATTACCGGCCGCAGGGGCGACACGCGGCTGATTATGTCAGTGGGACCGGCTGCACGAGTTTGCAATGGAGGCAGCCCCGTTCTCATCCATGCCTCACACCCCTTAATTGCTTTTGACTATTGCCATCGCCCCGCGGTCCGCAGTATTTTACGGGATCGGGAATGAACTGTGGTACGACCGATGGGCAACAGCGAGACAGATGATCCGACCCGTGCGAATCCCGGAACGTGTTCGAAACCGGTTAACCACCACTCCACGGATAATATACTTTGAAGCGACTCACACGGCTTCGTCCTGTCATATTTGCCGCAGTTCTGCTTGCCATTTGGGAAGTCGCGATCGAGTTGCATCCAGGGCATCTTCTACCAGGCCCCTGGGGTGTGGCGGGCGGTATCGCCGAGCTTGTGCGGCATGGTCTGCTGTTCAAGTATGTCGTCGCGTCGTTGTTTCGCGTCACGTGGGGCTTTGCGTTGGCCGTTGTGGTGGCCATTCCGCTGGGCCTCGTCATCGGATGGTATCCGCGCGCGGAAATGGCCTTCAATCCTATTCTTCAGATTCTACGGCCGATTTCACCCCTTGCGTGGATTCCCATCGCGATTCTGTGGTTCGGTGTGGGCGATCTCGCGGCCGTTTTTCTGATCTTTCTCGGTTGTTTGCTCCCTCTGCTTCTGACCGCGGTGAACGCGGTGAAAAGTGTTCCGTCCGTCTACGTCAACGCAGGCCGCAATTTCGGCCTGAGCCCGATCGATCTGGTCCGGCGGGTCCTCTATCCCGCTGTGATGCCTCAATTGATCATCGGACTGCGTATCACGTTGGGAATCGCATGGCTCGTGGTCGTTGCAGCCGAAATGATTGCGGTGAATTCCGGCCTTGGTTTTCTCATTGTCGATGCTCGCAACGCGGGCAACCGTTACGATCTGGTGGTCGCCGGGATGGTGATGATCGGACTGATCGGTCTGCTGCTGGACGTCGGGATACGATCTCTTCAGAACATGAAATCGCTGCGTTGGAGTTATTCAGAGGACTAATTGGCGTCGACAGCATACAGGGCCAATCCGGAATCGGCGGAAATCAAGCTGCGGACAGATCACCTCAGCATGATTTTTCAGCGCGATGGCAAAAGCATGGCCGTGCTGCAGGACATCAACCTCGAAGTGGCGGAGGGCGAGTTTCTGTGTCTCCTGGGACCCTCAGGCTGTGGAAAGTCGACGCTGTTGAACGCCATGGCCGGCTTCCTTTCGCCTACGCATGGGGAGGTCAGGATCGACGGGGAAATCGTCCAGGGTCCGGATCCGCGGCGCATCTTCGTCTTTCAGGAACGGGGCGTTTTCCCTTGGCTCACGGTTGAAGGCAATATCGGGTTCGGCCTGTTCAAACTGGCGCGCCCGGAGCGCGAGAAGCGAATCGCCCGGTACATAAACATGGTGGGACTGGAGGGTTTCGAAAAGGCCTATCCGGGCGAGCTCTCCGGAGGCATGAAACAGCGGCTCGAGGTCGCGAGAGCCTTGGCGGTAAACCCGGATGTGCTCTTTCTCGATGAGCCTTTCGGAGCGTTGGATTCTATAACGCGCCTGACCATGCGGAGCGAACTGCTTCGTATCTGGGAAGCCGAGCGCAAAACCATCATTTTCGTCACGCATGACATCGACGAGGCCGTACAGCTTGCCAGCCGGGTGGTTGTGATGAGCGCCCGGCCGGCCAGAATACAGCAGGTCGTGAATGTCGACATCGCGCGTCCCAGGGATATCAGTTCTCCGCGGTATCTCGCGTTGCGGGACGGGATCTTCGAACAGATCGGGCTGGCGCACCGGATATGAAATCGTTCGCGGAGCCACGAGGATGGGAAAGGTTTTTCTGGCCTGCACTGGTCTCGCTGCTCCTCCTGTTGGTCTGGCAAGGCTGTGTGCAGTGGACGGGCACGAAAATTTTCCCTTCTCCTCTCGATGTGGGAAAAGGCATGGTGCAACTGATACGGGCGCACGTTCTCTGGGCCGACATCGGAGATTCGCTGCGTCGGGTAGCTATTGGCTTCGGGTCGGCCGCGATTCTTGGAATTCCGCTGGGCCTGACGTTCGGATGGTACGTGGTGGCGAATCAGGTCGTGAATCCCGTAGTCCAGATACTCCGGCCGATCAGCCCGATCGCGTGGATCCCGGTCGCGATCATCTTTTTCGGCGTGGGGGACAATGCGGCGATTTTCCTGATCTTTCTGGGGGCCTTTTTCCCCATCATGGTCTCTTGCGCGGATGCGGTGTCCAACGTGCCTTCTGTCTTCCGAAGGGCCGGCCGAAATTTCGGTTTCTCACCGTCGCAGCTTCTCGCGAGAGTGATCTTCCCGGCCGCCCTGCCGCGGATTATCGCAGGCTTGCGCATCGCGCTCGGTATCGCGTGGCTGGTAGTTGTTGCGGCCGAAATGGTCGCAGTCGAGTCCGGTCTCGGCTATTTGGTGATCGATTCCCGCAATTCAGGAAAACGCTATGACCTTGTTGTCGCCGCCATGTTGTTGATCGGCGTGATCGGCCTCCTGCTCGACTTCGGGTTCCGCAGGCTGCAGAACATCAGGTCGGTCCGATGGGGGTTCCGCAATGCGTCTTAAGACCAAAATGATTGTGTGGGCGTTCGGATGGCTGGTCGTCATCTCATCGCTTCATGCCTGGCTGAATGTCAACTGGCCCGCGGTTCTGAACGATTATGTTCCCGCATTGAAGCGGAAAGTCACTGTGGCGTATCTGCCGGTGACGTGTCAGCTCACGTGTCCCGTCACGGACTACATCTCGAAATTCTCGCAGAACGGGCAGATTTTTCTGCCCCGGCTCTTTCAGGGTTTTCCGGAGATCAAGGAAGCTCTGATATCCGACAAGGTGCAGGCGGCATTCATTGTCGCGCCGATGGCAATCGCATTGGCGGCCCAGGGCGTTCCGGTGAAGATCGTATATCTGGGACACCGATACGGGAGCGCCGTCGTGGTGGCGAAGGACGGACCCGTTAAGACAGTAGCCGATCTGCGCGGGCGCACCGTGGCCATCCCGAGCCGTTTTTCCGACGAGCGCCTCATTCTGTTTCGCGCCATGAAGTTGTCGGGGATGGCGCCGGACTCTATAAAGATGGTCGAAATGGCTCCTCCGGATGTCTCGGGAGCGCTGGCGGCCCATGCGATTGACGCGTTCTCCATGGGCGAACCGTTTCCTTCTCAGGCAGAAATGGCCGGCTATGGTCGGATCCTCTTCCAGGCTCGGGAATACTGGCCGGACTATATGTCCTGCATTCTCGTGGTCCGCCAGGACTTGATCGACACGCGACCGGACGCTGTACAAGTTTTGGTCGACGGCATCGCCCGATCCGGCCTGTGGCTGGATAAGGGCCGGCCGCAGCGGGAGGATGCGGCGGATTTCGTCGGCCGCTACTACTACAACCAGAAACCGGCGCTGCTCCAGTGGGCGCTAACCCGGCCGATGGATCGTGTTACTTATCATTCTCTTGCACCGAGAAAATCCGATTTCGACATGGTACGCGATCTGATGCTGGAGACTGGCGTTCTTGATAAGAAAATCCCCTTTGAAGACTACGTCGACATGCGATTCGCCGACAAGGCCAGTATTCAGACGGCGTGGAAGTATGAGGCTGGCACCGCCAGCGCCAGGTAAAATTCGAGGAGACTGAAAATGGATCGCAGAAATTTTCTGCACGGGATCACGCTAACCGCAACCAGCGGCATCGCGGCGATCGCTACAAGCGAAGCCCGCGAACAGAAATCCGTGAAGTTCAAGATCAGCGGGTTTACGTGCATCACCTGCGCGACGGGACTAGAGGTCATTTTGGCGCGTGAGAAGGGCGTAATTTCGGCCCAGGCGAGTTATCCCGATGCGATGGCTGTTGTCAAGTTCGATCCGAAATCGACAAAAGAGGACTCGCTCAAGTCACTCATTGCCGGACTGGGTTTTAAAGCGGAACAACTCGCCTGAGCAACCGGAGGCATGGTCTGTAGCGCGGAGGAGCGGACCGCAGAGGCGAGGAGCTTTCTCCCCTTTACGGGGGCAAGTGACGGGACACCCGAGCTACGGTCTGCCGTGGGGCCAGGATCGGCTCGTCCCGATCTTCCTTGCGACGCAGGCGATCCGCCAGAACTCACCCCAGATTACGTTCGAGAGCGCCGCTGCCATGCTGGACACCTTCGTGATGCAGCAGGGCGGTTCGCAGTACCGGCGTCTGGTCGCCTCGTTCCAGAGAATCTTTGGGGCAACGATCTTCTTCGGAACGGATTGCCAGCGAGAACGTGCGACTGTCGTTCATCGCGCCCGCTTCAACTTCATCATGACGGAGGCGCGCATCTGGTACTCGCGTGACCCGGATCAGCAACTCCTGCCCGGCGACTGTCAGAACATGGTCGTGCTCAGTGAGGAGTTTTACCGTGAAGTCCAGAATCACCCGATACCGACAGACCTCGAAGCAGCGAAGGCTCTCTCGTCATCGCCGGCAGCACTGGATCTCTTCACGTGGCTCTCATACCGTTGCTTTACGGCGAAGGGTAGAGAGCGGGTGCCGTTATTCGGCGAGTTCAGCCTCGTCAGCCAGCTCGTGTCTGGCGTCAACTACTTTTGCCCATTAACGACAACTATTTCTCCCCATCAACGACAACTACACTCTTGACGAACTTGCTTTGGTCCGCCTACGCTGGCTGT
>Ga0134125_10000500_pt1 | contig 52844 bp, 83 predicted proteins | sample KB31751_FD_96464 | JGI IMG/M metagenome (GOLD analysis project Ga0134125, IMG submission 96464) | Terrestrial soil microbial communities with excess Nitrogen fertilizer from Kellogg Biological Station, Michigan, USA - KB3-175-1 | ecosystem: Environmental > Terrestrial > Soil > Unclassified ... | reverse complement strand
TGCGGGATGGCCTCGACGCGCTCGACGCGCAGACGGATCAAGCCGCCCAAGCCGCCGCTCGCGACGCTCAGGCCAGGGCCGCGACCATAGGGGGCGCGGGAACGCCCGAAGTCTACGGGGCCGACATCCGAGGGGCCGTCACGGCGGCTCAGGACACGTCGAAGGCGGCTTACAAGGCGCTTTACGATGCTGTCGATCCAAACGGCGACCTGACCGCGAACGTGGTGCAGACGAAGGCCGCTGCAAAGGACATTCCCGCGTCCCAGCCCGCGACGGCTGCACCGATCACGGGCGAGGAGGCCGGAATCTACCAAGCGGCGGCGCAGATGCCCGACATCGCTCCCGCTCGCGACCTAATGGCGCTGAAGGTCCGCGTAAATGATGCGGCCGGTCAAGCCCTGCGTGAGGGCGATAGCGCTGGATACGCGCGGCTTTCAAAACTGCGGAGCGCATTGCAGGACAATCTCGCCAACACGATAGCGAACAAAGTCGCGGTGGATGACGCGGCGGTGAAAGCGGGTACAATGGCACCCGAACAAGCCGCTGGCGTAAAGCTCGCGGCTCAGGTGCAGAAGTTCTATCAGGACCGTGCAGCCGGGCGAGCAGTTAGCGGTGATCTTGGAACAGGAGGCGGTCCCGGACTCGGAGCGCCCCGCGCTGTTGGCGTGGCTGGAACAGGAGAACAGGCGAGAGGGCAACCTGGACCTGCTCCGGGAAATCCGGGCCTACCGAACGCGCCAAGCTTCGATGACGCCGCCAGACAGCGCCAGCTAGCCGCCGACACGGCCTACGCGCAGCACGATCAGACCTTCGGCATCCGTCCCGTGACCGATATCACGCGGACCAATGGATATAAGGGGCAGTTCACGCTTCCGAACGGGGAAGTGCCCGGCAAGTTCTTCCATCCTGGCCCCGCCGCTTATCAGCACATGCAGGCGCTTCTGAAGGCCGCCGGTCCCGAGGCTATGCCGGTGATCGAGGACTTCGCCGCCAATTCCCTGAAGCGCGCGGCCTTGAAGGATGACGGCACGCTCGATCCGGGCAAGTATGCCTCTTGGGTCTCTCGCCATCAGGACGCCTTGCGCGCCCTTCCGGCCGAAACGCAGGCCCGCTTCGCCGATGCAGCCAAGGCGGCAGAGGCTGTCAACGAAGCTCTAGCGAGCCGAACCGCGGCCCTTAAGGCTTATCAGCAAGGCGCCATCGGCCGCGTGCTGAACGCCTCGGAGCCGGAGGACGTGACCCGCATCGTGGGCCAAATCCTCAACGGCAAGACCTCGGTCCAGGATATGAAGGCCCTGGCCCGGGTGACGCAGGGCAATGCGGATGCCAGAGCTGGCCTTCGCCAGGCCATCGCCGACCACATCACGGGCAAGCTGATCGGCAACACCGAAGCGGGAACCTCCGGCCAGGGCGCGATCAAGGCGGACGCCTTCCAGAACTTCAGCCGCCAGAGCCGCGCCGCACTATTGCAGGTCTTCGCCCGAGAGGAAGTGGACCGGATCGAGGCCATTGCGCGGGATATCCAGCGGGCCAAGCGGTCGGAGAACGCGATCCGGCTTCCGGGCAACTCCAACACGGCTCAGGATCAAAACCTGATCGCCAAGCATGGCGGCAAGGGCGTCCAGGGCTTCATCGACATCTTGGGCGCCATGATCGGCGGCAGCATCGGCCATACGCATGGTGCTCCGAGCTTGGTGGGAGAGGCGTTGGGAGGGGCGACCGCCCACTATCTCCAGAGCCTGCGTTCCGCCGGCGTTCAGCGTGTGGAAGACGTCATCACCCGCGCCATGCTGGATCCGAACGTCGCCCGTGAGTTACTGGCGAAGGTCCCGGTCAAGAACGGCAAGGTGTCGGAGCCGATCCTGAACGCCCGGATGCGGGGCCTTTACGCTGCGCTGGTCGGGATCGGGGGAGTTGCGACTCCGGCTCAACCGGCGCCGCAGAGGAATGCTCTCGCCCAATAGGGCTCAGAGGTTCACGCAGACGAACCGCGCGCGGTTGTAGATCGCATCCGTGCTGGTGATCTGGGCGACCCGCCCGAACTTGTGGCAGTGCGCCTCGGCCAGCTTGAACGCCTTGTCCTGATTGAGACCGTTGACGTGGGCGATAAGGCCCCCGCGCTCGTTCCCTGAAGTCAGTTCGGCGGCGCACGCGCTCAGGCAGAGCGCAACGGCCGCCAACGGCAATAACCGCACTAGACGCTGCATCTGACCCTCCCGGTTCTCGCAATCCTGGCGGGTTAGCACGGCGCTCGCAATTCCAGAAGGTTTGAACATGCACCTCCGCTGGCTCGCGGCGTCTTTGGCTGCGTCCTTACTGGCATTCGCTGTTCCGGAGAGCGTGAAGGCGCAGGCCATCCAGGCCGACGTTGTCGCGACCTGTGGCAGCTCGACCTATGCGGCGGGGCACACCAACCACCTGACCGTCGATCCGAGCGGCAAGGCGTGCGTGAACGCGACCGTCTCGGCTTCAGCATCGATCAACGCCTTTGCACCTTCGGGCCAGGCGGCGTTGTCCGCCGGCGTGACCACCAGCAACGTGGCCTTGGGATCTTCGGACCCCACGGCCCTGGTCACGAACAATGGTTCGGTCACGGCCTATGTGAACTTCGGGGGCAGCGGCGTCACGGCGACGACCTCCAGCTATCCCATCGGCTCGGGCCAATCCATCGCCTTCAATGTCGGAGCCAACACCTACATCGCTGGCATTACGGCCTCTGGGACGGCGGCTCTCTCGATCACGACCGGGACGGGCCTTCCAGCGCTGGGCAGTTCGGGCAGTGGGGGTGGCGGCGGCAACGTCAACCTGAACCAAGTCGGCGGCACGTCCTACGCCTTAGGATCGACCACGTCTTCGGCCTCCATGCCGGTGGTCATTGCCTCCGACCAAGCCGCGGTTGCGGTCAAGCAGACCACGGCCTCGAACCTGAACGCGACCGTTGTCGGCGCTGGTACGGCGGGCACGCCCTCGGGCGGTGTCGTGTCGGTGCAAGGCGTCGCCAGCGGAACGGCCCTGCCAGTCTCGGCGGCGTCCCTACCGCTGCCAACGGGCGCGGCGACCTCCGCCAAGCAACCGGCGCTGGGAACCGCTGGCACGGCGTCGGCCGATGTCATCACGGTCCAGGGCATCGCCTCGATGACGGCCCTGAAGGTGGACGGCTCGGCGGTAACGCAGCCTGTCTCGGCGGCCTCTCTGCCTCTGCCTTCTGGCGCCGCGACCTCCGCCCTTGAGACCACGATCAACACCACCCTCGGCTCGCCGTTCCAAGCCGGGGGATCGATCGGCAATACCGTCTTCGGGGCCAAGCTTCAGGACGCCACGGGGACTGCGTTCGGCACCTCCGGCAATCCGGTCAAGATCGACCCGACCGGGACCACCACGCAGCCGATCTCCGCCGCCTCCCTGCCGCTTCCGTCCGGCGCGGCCACGGCGGGCAACCAGACCAACGTGCAGGGCACCGTCTCGCCCGGAACCGCGGCCTCGAACAGTCAGCTCGCCGGGTGCGTCTACAACTCAACCCTTCCCGGCCCGACCACTGGCCAGGGGCTCGCCAGGCAGTGTGACGCCAAGGGCAACGCCCGCCAGGTCATCATGGACGCGGCGGGCAACGCCAGGGGTGCGAACGTCACGGCCTCCAACGCCTTGACGGTGGATGGCTCGGCTGTCACCCAGCCGGTTTCGGCCGCGTCACTGCCCCTGCCTTCGGGAGCGGCGACCGCGTCGAACCAGACCGGCGGCGCCCAGAAGACGCAGATCGTGGACGGGTCCGGCAATGTCATCGGCTCGACCACCAACAACCTGAACGTCCAGTGCGCCAACTGCTCGGGCTCCGGGGTCAGCGAGACCGACGAGGGCTCATTCACGGCCGGAACTTCGGTGTTCAGCAGCTCCGGCGGCTTCTTCCAGACCACGGCTACGTCCAACGCCCTGACCACCGGCCAATATGGCATGTTCCAGGTCACGGCCAACCGGGCGCTGTTCACCAACCTGCGGAACGCCTCTGGCACGGAAATCGGCACCTCCACGACTCCGATCCAGGTCAGTGTCGCCAACACCGGGGCGAACGCGACCGCGATCAAGGTGGATGGATCCGCGGTGACGCAGCCGGTTTCGGGTGCGGTCTCGATCACCGGCACGCCCACGGTCAACGCCAACCTGAACGCGGGGACCAATACCGTTGGCGGTGTCACCCTGCCGGACGCGCAGAACAACAACTCGGCTGGCTCGCTCAATGCCACGGTGACGACTGGAACCCTAGCCGGGGCCGGAACGGTTGGTATCTCCGTCACCGGAACGTGGGTTGGGACCCTCACCTTCCAGGAATCCACGGATGGCGGGACGACTTACACTGCCGTCAACGCCCTGCCTTTGGGGGGCGGTGCGCTTGCCACCACCACGACCTCTAACGGCCAGTTCCTGGTCGACGCGGCGGCGGGATCGACGGTGCAGGTCAAGATGACCTCCTATACGTCGGGCTCCGCAGCGGTGAACTTCCGGGCCAGCGTGGCGGAGGGCTTGGTGGCGCTCAGCCAACCCCTACCGACCGGCTCCAACACCATCGGGGCCGTGACCCAGGCGTCCGGGCCCTGGAGTTCGAACCTGACCCAGATCGGCGGCGTTTCGCTCGGCTTCGGCTCGGCGGTCTCTTCGTCCTCGATCCCGGTTGTGATCGCTTCGGATCAAGTCGCCGTGGCGGTGAAGCAATCGACGGCCGCGAACCTCAATGCGACCGTCGTAGGCGCAGCGGCCTCAGGATCGGCCGTGACGGGCAATCCGGTCCTGATGGGGGGAAGTGACGGGACCAACGCCCGAAACCTGTCTACGACCACGGCGGGCGTCCTGAACGTGGCTCCGAACTCCTCCGGCGCGACGGGTTCGGCGGTTCCTGCGAACGCCGCCTATGTCGGGGCCAACTCCTCGGGGAACCTGACTGGCATCATCCAGGCGGACAGCTCCGCTTCGATCAGCGTCGCGACGGCGACCACCACCAAGATCATCTCCAACGTATCGAGCAAGAAGACCTACATCACGCATTGGGATTTGGTGGTCGCCGGAGCCGACAACATCACGCTCGAGTATGGGACCAAGACCACCACCGAATGCGACACCGGCACGACGGTCCTAACCGGAGCGTTCAACTTCGCCGCCAACGGGGGCATTTCGTCGGGTGGTGGACTCGGGCCGGTGATTGTGGTTCCGGCGTCCAAGGATGTCTGCATGGTCACGTCCGCCGCCGTCCAGGCATCTGGCTCGGTTGCCTATACCCAGTTCTGAGCCATGAAGTCTCTGGTCCTCCTTCTTCTGTTCGTCCCTGCGCTGGCCCTGGCCCAACCGCCAACGAAGATCATCGTCTGGTATGACCGGGATACTATGACGGTGATCGAAACGGTGATCCCGGACAACGACGAGCAGGGGGCGAAGGTGTTTTCAGCCCGCGCTCATCCGGTGCAAGGCGTCTCGCGTCCGGCCGTGAGGGTGGAAATCACCCGAGGCCGGATGAACGCGGTCGGCTTCGCCCGAGCCCTTGAGGAAGTGGCGCCGGGAATCATGACGCTGGCCCAAGACGGCGGGGCGAACGTCCGAATGCTCGGGGATCAGGTCGATACCATGCTCGCCGAGAACAAGGTGAGGGCGGCCCTTGCGCGGGAGTAGGCGAGGGGTGCTGGCCTGCCTGATCGGGGCGGCGGCATGGGGGTTTTCTGTCGTGAAGGCGCTGGCCCTCACGACGATCATCCTGACCTCTGGAACCAGTTGGTCAACGCCGGGTGACTTCAACGCCGGGTCAAACAACGAATATTGCGTAGCGGGCGGCCAACCGGGTGGCGTCGGCACGTCCGGCATAGGTGGTGGGGGGGGCTCTGGATCTGCTGAGCGCACCTCAAGCAATCTGGCCTTGGCGGGTTCCGTCTCAATCCATGTAGGAACAGCCGCCGGTGGTGGTGGCGTTTCGGCCGCTGGCTCCACATGGTTTAACGGAACCAACTCTACAGCGGCTTCATGTGGAGCCACAAAATCTTCTACGGGTGTCGGCAAGACTGACGGTTCTCCCGGAACGGCCTCGACAAGTGGCTCTGGCACCGTTGTTTTCAACGGCAGCAACGGCGGCACGGGCGGTTCTGGCGTTGGCGCTGGGGGCGGAGGCGCCCCCAACAACGTCGGGGGGAATGGCACCGGGTCGGCAGGCGGCGCTGGTGGAAATGGCGGCACTTCGGGCGGCTCCGGTGGGGCGGGCGCTACCTCGGCCACGGCCTGTGCGGCAGGCGGCAGCGGAACGGACATAACCACGTCAGGAGCCGGGGCCGGCAATGGTGGTGGCGGCGGCGGCGGGGCTCCAACCGTGAACCTGAATGGTTGCAACGGGGGCGCCTATGGCGCTGGGGGCGGCGGGGCCTTCTTCGGAGGCACTGCAGGCTCAGGAAGCCAGGGCGTGATCGTCATCACCTACACGCCGAGTGCCGGAACCGTCTTATGCACCCTCAGTCTTCTCGGCGTGGGGGCATGTTGATCGCGGAGCCATCGCGTAGCAGGTTATCTCGCGCGATGTGCTATTGTGTTGCCACGGCGTTCGGAACGTAAAGCAGGCGCTTAAGCACCTCCACTGACCCCAAAATTCCGGCCACACAACCGCCGGTGAGTCAAACCATAACACCGCAATCCGAGCCGACCGGGGCGCGTTCTTGGCAGAGACGCCCCGGCCGACCCAACCGCCCCCGACATGGATCGGCGGCGATCACTGTGCATCAGATCACTAAGCTTGAGCGTTTCATAGGAGGGCGCATGGAGGCCCCAGCGGAGCCATGGCGATGCAACACGCGCCGCAAGAGCAGCGCAGCTTCGAGCCTATCGAGAAGGACCCGCCCGTGAAGACGCGGCCGGTCTCGATCAAGGGCGCGAGTCTTCAGAGCTTGGCCCGCGCGGCCAACGATCACCATCGCTGTCTGGACGCGACGCAGACCGATGTGCAAGTCATCAAGGCCGACCAGGCGCTGATGAAGCGGGTTCTGGACGGCCTGGCCAAGCGGGCAGGGGTTCCAACGACCGATCAGGTCGCCTCGGGAACAGACCCGCAGCCTCACCGATCCCTGGCCTCGATCCGTCCCTGGCAAGCTGCAGTCGGCGTCGCGGCCATCGTCGGTGGCGCTCAGGGCCTTCCGATCATCGTCAAGCTGTTCGGGCCTCCCCTTGTCGCCTTCGTTCACGCGCTCACTAGCTTGAGCTGACCCCCTTCGGCTCGGGGGCGAGCCGGTATCCTCAAGTCGGGACTTCTAAATGACCAGCGATTTGCTGCTCGCGGACCTGCGCCGCGACGAGGGTTTGCGGCTGCGCGCCTATCCCGATCCGCTGTCGGGTGGGGAGCCCTGGACTATCGGCTATGGTCACACAGGTTCGGACGTTCACCCCTCGACCGTCTGGACGCCAGAGGAGGCGGAAACCTCGCTGGAACAAGACGCCGCCCACGCCTGCGACTTGCTCGACAGATACGCCCACTGGTGGCGGTTCCTGGACCCTGTCCGTCAGGACGCGATGGCGAACCTCTGCTTCAACATGGGCTGGCTCTCCCGAGACGGAAAGCACGGCCTGGGGACCTTCCATCATACCCTGGCAGCGATCCAATTGCACCAGTGGCAGGAAGCGCACGACGGCCTTCTCGCCAGCGCATGGGCCAAGGAAGTCGGCCAGCGCGCCCAACGCATCGCCCACATGATCCTGACCGGCGAGCGGCCATGATCCGCGCCCTCGCCCTGCTCCTCCTCCTGCTCACCGTCCAGGCCCTGTTCTGGCTCGATCAGAACATGCCCAAGCGAAGGGAAACGCTACATTGAACCTCGCCCCCCTGATCCCGAGCTCGCAGACCGTCATGGCGACGCTGGCGATGCTCATCATCGGCACGCTGGCGGGCTTGCTCGTGTTCCATGCCGTGCCGGCGGAAAACAAGGAGCTGGTGACCTTCGCCCTTGGTGCGCTCTCGGGCGCTCTGACGGTCGGCGGGGTCCATCGCTTCACCAACACCACCACCAAGCCGCCCGCGGCCGATCCTCCGCAGTAGCGCCGTGCTCGAACGCATCCTGGAGATCGCGCAGCCGGTGTTCGCCACGTTCGGCGCGCTGGCCTTTCTCATCGCCCTTGGCGCTGGCGCTGGCCTGCTGATCGTCAAGGCCACCAGCCGGGAATGGCCGCGCCGCCGCTAGTCCGCCGCGTCCTGCGGCAAATCCCGCCCGCACAGGGCAAACCACCGGAGACCGCCAATGTCTTTCCTATCCCAATCCCTCAACATGATCGAGCACGGCCAGATCAGCGACTGGGCGCGCTACACCATCGCTTACGTGAAGCGCCGGATCGGCCAGCCGCTCACCCCGCAAGCCGCTGAAGCCGTCGAGACCAGCATCGAAGGCTTCAAGGCCACCGTGGAGATGGCGGCGAACGCCTACCTGACGGCCACGCTCGGCCCGCTGGGCGGCCCTCTGGCGTCCAACGTGGCGGATCATGCCGTCCAGGCCGTGGCGACCACCCTTGAAGCTGCTACGCGCGCCCTGGAAGCCCAGCCCGCGCCTGTGGCTCCCCCTCCGGCCGGCAACGGCGGTTAGCCCGGCCGAGCGGCCCCGCGCTGTTCCTCCCCCCGGCGCGGGGCCGCAGCCCTCATCGAAGGAAAACCGCCATGAGCCCCACGGGCTTTGTCGTCGTCGTCGCCTTGGTCGTCCTGGCCTTCGCTGTTCTTTTCATCGGCAAGGCTGTGATGAACTACCAGCTCAAGCAGACGCGCCGGATGACCGGGGAGCGAGACTGATGAAAGCCCTTCTCGGACTTCTCGGAACGTTGGTGGCCGCCGCGATCATCCTCGCCGGGCCTGCCGTCTGGTGGCTGGATCGCCGGCCCCTCGGGGCGCCGCCGCTGCTTCACTGGCATGTGCTGCTTTGGTCCATGAACTGGCCGGGCGACAGCCTCTATGCGAGGGGGCAGATCGCCGCCGCATCGCTGAAGCAGTGCCGGGCCAACGAAGCCGCCCAGAGCCGCGCCATGGCCGCTCAGGAGGCCGCTGTGCAGGCTTTGGCAGCCGAGGGCCAGCGCAGGAGCCAAGCAGCCTCAGCGGCCGTCCTGGCGGCGGAAAAACGGGCTCAGGGCCGTAACCAGGAGATCACCGCCATCCAGAACATCAAGCCGATGGGGCCGGACCTGTGTTCGGATGCCCTGGCGGTGATCCATGCGGTGCCGCATTAATGCCTTCTCCGCCCTCAGTGGACGGAAATTCCCCCTGCGGGAGGCTGGCACTCCAGCCCGATCCTGAGGATGTTGCGAGCTGCATTCACGTCCCGATCATGAGACGCACCACAGTCCTCGCAGACCCAGAATCTCATTCCGAGCGCATCCATACCTTTAGGGGCGCTTGCGGGAACGGCCCCGCAAGCCGAACACGTTCGGGAAGTCCATCGTTCGTCGGCGATCACGAATATAGCTCCGCGCCTTCTGGCCTTATATTGGAGCTGAGTTCGGAAGGTCGCCCAACCGGCATCTTGGACGGACTTTGCCATCCGGGTCTTTGCGAGTTTGGACGAACTTACGTCACCGATGACGATAAGCTGATTTTCGCGGGCGATCTTCGCAGATCGCTCGTGGAGGTGATGGCGCCGAGCATTAGCGATCTTCGCGTGGATCGCGCGGACTCGGCGCTTCTTATTAGCTCGCTGAGCGATGCGGAGCGCCGCATGGTGCCGGTGAAAGAGCCTGAACGCGGGAATCTTTTCCCCACTGCTCAATGCCGCGAAATTTTTCAAACCAAGGTCGATTCCAACCGCCCCATTACCGAGGGGCAAGTCGTCAGCGACTTCGCATTGAAACGCGACATACCAGCGTCCGCGCGCGTCCTCTACGAACACTCCACACCTAAAATCGCCTTCGATTTCGCGGGACTTCCAGAAACGGAAGCGGCGCTTGAGATATGTGATCTCATCGCCACTGATCTGCACGGCCCTGGGGATGAAGGGCAGCCACCCGAGCGACCGGCGCGCTCCAAAGCTCACACGGAACCTAGGACAGCGACTGCGCTGATCTCGCGCCCTGACAAATTGTCGGCAAATGGCGTTCACCGTGTCCGAGTGCAGCCCAAGCAGCACCGAACTCCCGGTAGTGAGCTTCGCCAAGTCAAAAGCAGACGGCCACCTAGACGCAAGTCCGGCGCGATATCGCGCCTCTGCGCGCCGTTGGGTCTCAACGCAGAAGTTCCAAACTTGGTTACATCGCACCGCATATTCCGCGAGCTTAGCGGCGGTTCTGGCGTCCTTGAGACGGTACTTGAAGGTGATTACCGACACCGGGGAATACTAACGTGCCGACTCACTGAACTCAATCGCGCCGAGCCAATGAGGGCAAAATGAAAGCTCGACTTAACACGATCGGTCGATGTGTAAGCGGAATCGCGATCTGCTTTACACTAGCAGCCTGCGCCACGACTCCGACGCCCGAGCCCAAGGTGGTGGTCAAGACAGTAACCCTGCCCGTGCCCGTCAACTGCACCGTCGCGATCCCTCCCGAGCCGGTCTATGCCGACAATCCCGAAACCCTCCACGCCGCTCCTGATATCCTCGCCGCCGTGAAGCTCCTCCTCATCGGAAGGCTCCAGAGGATGAACGTCATCGATGAGCAGAAGGCGGCGCTGTCAGGGTGCGCCGGGGCTCCGAAGTGATCGCGCTCCTCATCGCCGCCGCGCTGGCCTCGCCGCTCCCCGATCCATCCTTGACGCCGGGCGTCCGCAATCCCGCCGTCACCCAGGACAACATCGCCGACACGATATGCAAGGATGGTTGGACCTCTACCGTCCGGCCTCCAGTGTCCTACACCCGAAAGCTCAAGAGCCATCAGATGGCGGAGCGAGGGCTATCAGGCAGTCCGCGTGCCTGGGAAGAGGACCACTTTTTGCCGCTCGAGTTGGGCGGCGATCCGACAAGCCCTCAGAACCTCTGGCCGCAGCCGTGGAAGGGGCCGTGCGGTGCCCACGCGAAGGACCGAACCGAAACCCTCGAAAAGCGTCTTGTCTGCTCTGGCGCGATCACCCTCGCCCAAGCCCAAGCCGAGATGCTGGCGGACTGGACGGCGGTCTATCGGAACCGGATCGGGCCGCTGGAGTGCAAGATCCCCTGACTCCCCCCGCGCCGGGGTTATGGCGCTCCTCCCTAGACTTGGGCCCGGCTGCAGAGATGCGGTCGGGCTTTTTTGCGTTCAGGGCGCAAATTGCTCTCGAAGTCGAGAGGCGAGGTCCGGCCTGGCGGCCTCCTTTTTCAGCCGTTCAGCATCCTCAATGGCGTCGCGCCGCGCCCGCTCGGCCGCACGTCTCTGTACGGCCGCCATGTCGCGAGGATGAGTGGCGACCCATGTGCGATAGAAAGGTGTCACATAGCGAGAGTCCGCCACGGCTTGCGCCGTCGAGCAATCAATGGGCCATGCATTGTGACTCTCAACTTGACCAAGGGCGCAGTCTGGCTTCCCATCGGCGTTGATCCATGTGTCAGGCCACGGCTTCTTGAGATAGACGTTCGTGTCGCTCGAATTATCATCGGACATCGTCCAGCGCTCTGGATGAAGCCGAAGGCCATCCGCAAATGCTCTCGCAACTGGCGATGGTGGCGGGAGCGTCGCTAATGCAGCCGCCAATATTAGAGCTATGGTCATCCGGAGGCAGCCTCTCGGGGCATGTGTTGAATATAGACCCAGGGGGCGGATTCCGATAGTGTGTTTGGTGCTGCGGTGGTGTAGATCAGACGATCAACAAAATCGCACAGTCGCGCACCTAATCCCCCGCGGATGCGCCCCGAAGCAATGACGGGCTCGCGACAAGAGCCGGTGGAGAATCGGGACTCCGGCCCGCAGCATCACCCCTCCGCCGGCTTAGGCTTGCGGACGCAGAGCCGGGGGTTCGCTCCCGGCTTCTGCATTTCACCCTCCCGGTTGTCCCAAGCATACCCACCCAGCCCAGCACTATACCTCTGTCCATGGCCTGGGGTTACCCCCATGGGGAGTTCGTTGGGGGGACGGGTCATTGCCTGATGATGCTGAGCCAAGTGTCTAGAATCTCGTGCTTGATCTCGTCAGCGAAGGTATCGGCCTCTTGCCGCCAGCCGCGGCGGCCGGTCACGTCCTTCCATAGGGTGGCGACTGTGCGTTCGGCAGGATCGGCGCTCGCCCCCATCGCTTCCAGCCTGTCATACACGTCTTCTCGCTCGCTCATCCTATACCTCGGGAGGGTTTGTAGGCTTAGGACGCCACGCGACAAGTTCGGAATGGTCGCCTAGAGTCGCTAGGTCTCCTTCCCAGGCCCAGCCGCCCCACTCCAGCTCCTTACCCGGAGGCCCCTCCCAATATTCGGCATCTGCGATCCGGCCCGTGGACAGCAAGCCATCGACGGTTTCGCCCTCGGCAGGCAACTCGTCCAGTTTGCGCCACCCCGATTCTACCGTGGTCATGTGATGCCTCGGGCGGCTAAGTCCCTTGAACGGTACGCTGCTTCTACATCCGGCAGGCGTCGCAGCCCGAACACATGCCGCCACGTCAACCGCGGGAGCCAGGGCATGAGGCCACGGTCTACGATCTCATAGACGGCGCAGTGGTCTAGGTGCTTTCGGAGCCGTCGGACAGGCTCAAGCATCGGCGGATCGATGATGTAGCCCAATGCTCTCACGACGCGGAGCGCGCTCATGGGTGATCGGCGCGAAGCCCCTCCCAAAACGCCCGGACCTGATCGACATGGCGACGCCGATCCGCCAGCCACTTAGCGGTCTTGGCCTTCCCCTCGGCGATCTTGGCAAGCGCCATCTGCCGCCGCTCCCAATTGCGCCAGTGGTTCCGGCCCTTGTGCTTGGCGCACTTCTTCCGGTGTGCGGCCTCGGCCAGCCGTTCGCGGTCCCGCGCATCCTTCTGGGGCCGCAGGGGAAGGGGCTGAAGGTTTTCGAAGTCGATCATTGAACCGTCGCGCCCTCTGGAACAACGGGCTCGGCGATATAGCCCGCGTGCTTCGTGGCCATGTGCCGCTGAAGGTCGGCGAAGGTCCGGTTGCAGCAGGGACAGACGCCGCGCTGGACCCGGTTCTTGATCCGCGTGGCGACGCCTTTGAACGCGCTCGCCTGGCGCTCCGTGGCTTTCCGAAGGTCGCGCTCACGCCGGATGAGGTCTTCCATGTAGGCGGCGTTCTGCATGAGCCGGTCGCGCTCCTGGCGCAGCTTGTCGGCCTCGGACGGACCCTCGGCGAACACCGCGCCATGGCCGAAGGGGCAGTAGAAGGTCCCGCGCGACCGACGAAGCACACGCTCCGTCTCCTTGGTCATGCAGTAGGGCTCACCGCATTTCCAGCACTTGGTTTCAAACCAGTCGGTCATCTAGAACCCCTCCCGAACGAATTGTGCCGTAGGTGTGCCGTCGCCCGTTTCCGAAGCCTTCCGTTCCTTGGCGCTCATTTCCGGTGTCCGATGCGGGCACGAAGTCGCCGTTCCATCCACTCGCGCAGATCGGCGAGGAGCATGACCTGGCGCGATCCGGGGCCTGTGAAGGCGGGGTTCTTGGGGAAGAACTGAAGCTCTCCGCTTTCCCGCGCGGCCATGAAGTCAGGCAGCAGCGCACGATCCCGCGCCAGCCGCCTTGCCGCCTCAAGGCCGATGATCTCGTGCGGATCTGGCGGCGGCGGCTCGGGCGGCGCTCGATAGATCACGTTCATGACCTGCGGCGGCTCTGGCGGCAGCTCTCGTGGGGACGTGACACCCAGCGTGTTCTGCGGCGGGTTGAGAGCGCTGATCAATGCGCGCTCAATCCAGTCCACGTCACCTGCCTCGCACGGCACCGTGAGGGCGTAGTCGAAGGCCCGACCATTCATCCGGTGTTTCTGGATGCGCTTGGCCGGATCGCGGCTGCGGCCGACGTAGACGAGCCGTCGTTTCCAGAACAGGAAGTAGACGCCGGGTTTTTCTCCGCCGTCGTAAGCCGTTGAATCCATTTGGCCGAACCCGGAGCCGTTTTTCTGGACCGCAACTGTATTCATTGAATTGTCGCCTGCCTTCTAAGCAGAGGGTCGCAGGTTCGAGTCCTGCAGGGCGCGCCACCTTACCACACAAGGGATTCCGGTGCTTTCGAGAGTGCTCATTTTCGGCCGGTTTTTCTCAAGTTTTTCCGGCCGGGTTCTTGGACCGTTCGGCGCGGGCTTCGTCCAGGCGCCTGATCCGGTCTCTGAGCAGCGCATCTCGGCGGACGTAGCGGTTGATGATCCGCTCGACCTTGTCTTCCTTCCAGCCGAGGATTTCGGCGACCTCACGCGGGGCGAAGCCGGCGAGATAGAACCGGGTCGCCGCCGTGCCTCTGGCGTCGTGGAAGTGCAGGACCGTCTCGCCCATGGCCTCCATCGTCTTCGTCCAGGTCGCGCCAAAGCCGGACTGCCAGGGCCGCCCGCGGGTGTTGGTCAGGACTGTCGTGGCGCGCTTGGGGATGGTGGCGAGGAAGTCGGCCAGCTCCTCGTACATCGGGACAGTGGCCGTGCGCTTGCCCCCACTCTTGCCGGTCGGCAGGTCGATCGCCAGGGCGGAGATGTGTGACCAGCTCAGCCGCAGGAGATCGCGCTGGCGTAAGCCGGTGAGGCAGGCCAGGCGCAACGCCTGCATGACCTCCGGTGAAGCGACGCGTTCGGCTCTTTCGAGATCGGCGTCGGTCCAGATGATCTCCGAGCGGTCGGAGCGATAGAAGTTGTCAAGGCCCTCGCAAAGGTTCTGGGCCAGTTCGCCTCGGCGCTTGGCGAAGGAGAGCAGGGCGGAGAGCACTTGCTTCGCCATGTCGGCCGTGCGGGGCTTGTCGGCCCATTGGCTGCGCCAGGCGTTGATCTCCTTGACGATGGCTGGGCGCTCGAACTGTGCGATGCTGAGGCCGCCGAAATGGCGCTGGATCTCGTCAAGCCAGCGGCTCCAGTCCTTCCGGGTTGACCAGGCTAGGCCGCCTTCCTCGGGAGGCTTGGCCCACTGATCGGACTGGCGCCAAAGGACGCAGAGATAGGCGAAGCGCCTCGGGTCCGGCATGTTCTTGGATGCCAGCGCCTCGGCAAGCTCGCGGATGAACTCGGGCGATCCGGGCTCGGCGTAGAGCCGCGGCGCGCCCTTGCCCTTCCATGCGTAGTAGTAGGTTCGGCCCTTGGCCCGGACACGGTAGACGGAGCTAATGTCCATTCGTACCGCCATGGGATGCCCGCCATGCATCTAGCTCAGAATCGAGCGGGTCAGCGTCCGCAGCGAGCGGGACCGCTGGCAAGATGCGATAGCCGCCCTCAGGCTTGATATCCACAGCGAACTCGCCGGGCTTCAGTCCGCCGGCGATGGCCTCGCGGATGAGCTGGGCGACGACGCCTTTGCGGAATCCCTTCGCGCTCACGTCGCCCCCTCACTGTTGGGTGGATTGGGGGATTCAAGAGCGGAAAGGGCGGAGGCGCTAAACATGGGTCCAACAAGCCCGGTGAACGATCCTCGAAATCTGCGCGCCGCTAACGCCGTATCTGGCGCTAAGCGCTGACAGGCGCTCACCGGCCGCGCGAGCTGTCCGAATGGCGACGACCTGCTCCTCAGTTAGCTTTGCGGGTCCGGCGGCGGATCCGCGAGGGACCCGGTCAGGATGCAAGCGAGCCCCATTGCGATCACCCGTCGCGAGGAGGCCAAGGGCGGCGGCATGCCTACTGTTTTCGGCGGACGTCAGAACTTCCAAGTTGTTGACGTGATTGTTTCGCTTCCGCCCGTCCTTGTGATTGATGGTCAGCCCCCCGGGGACGGGCCCGACCCACGTTTCATAGACGAGACGATGAACCGCCCGGTCATGCTGAGTGCCGCCGCGCAGGCCGATGCGCACGCGCTCATAGCCGCGGTGATTGAGCCATGGGCGGAGCACTTGGCCCCGGCCGTTACGGATGAGCCCTGTACGCGACACTTCGTAAGGCCAATGCGGGTGTCGGCGCCATTCGACCCCTTCGCCTTCCCGGAGGGTGTTTAAGGTGGTGGGATCGGTCATGGGCGCTGCCATTCTTCCAGCCTGCGGATGATGTTTTCGAGGCTGTTCGCCTTGCCGTTCGCTCCTGCGGTGCGCAGTTGGGCGACGATGTCTATGAGCTTGTGCTTAGGGGTGTTGACGGCTCCAGCCGCGCGCCGGTGTGCCTGCGCCTTCGGCGTGTCCGGGCCCGAGGTTCCAAAAGGTCTCATCCCTGGTCTCTCCCAGGAGCGGGATTGGGGAGGTTTGGGTTCGTCCCAGGGCCGTCATCGGCGCTGTGTTGCACTGGAGGGTTCACGCGGCGGCTCCGTCGTAAAGGTCCGGCTGCTGTGCGCGGGCTTGCCAGCGCGGAGCGGCCTGAGAGGCGTCCCAGCGGTCGGCGAGCGAGCGAGGCGTGTTCTGGGGGCGGTTGTGGTTCTGGGCTACGTCGGTGCTATCGACGGAGGCGAAGGGCCACTCCAGGCCGCTGAGCTGCATCCCGCGCAGCATGTGGACGTTCGGGGTCCTGGCGTGGACGGCGGAAAGCGCGTTCCAGGCCTGATCCATGCGGGCCCGCCACGGATCGGACAGCACGCGCCAGAACTCGCCCGTCGATCCAATGCACACGCGCGGCCACGCTTCGGAAAGCCGGACAAGCCGGTCAACGGGTTCGTCCATATGCCAGACGGGCGCACCCTTAGGGCCGTGCGGCCATTCGCGGATTAGGGCGTCTTGTTCCTGCGATCCGGCGTCGATCACGTCCGGGATCACCGCGCATGTGGTGGGGTAATCGAGCCAGCGGTCGCACCAAGCGTAGTAGCCCGGCCAGTCGGTAGACTTGCCCTTGGTGAAGCGAGAGAAGGCCCCGTTATCGAGCATCACGGACTGCCCGATCTCATGCACGCGGGCCACCTGATCGGGCCGGACGTGCGAGACGCAGAAGCACTTGCCGGCGAGGCTGTAGAGGGCCGACATGGGCGTGATTGGAGTCCCGTGGAAATGGAGCATCATGGCGTCCACGTCACCGAATGGCCGAGCCAGGGCCGCGCCACCACGACCTTGATGGCATCGCCGAGAAGCCGCCCTATCGCAGGCGCCAGAGCCTCGGCGGACCAAAGCTCGGGCGGCAGTTCCGAGTGTTCCAGACCGTGCAGCGTCTCTCGAAGCTTGACCTGCAGCACCTCGAACCGACGCAGCGGCTCGCCCGGAAACGTCGCCGTGACCTGATAGTCGTGGCCGTGCAGCGCGCCGGTCTGCGGATCGCGATGGGCGGCGGAGAACACCACGCTGACATCGGAGGTTACGCCCCCTCCAGCTTGGCGCGGCGGTTCTGATCGGGAGGCTGTGGTCCCTCCCGACATGGATGGGGGGCTAGTCATTGGATGGGCCTTGGATTTGAGGTGACGCGCCGTCCTTGCGATTGCTCAGCCAGACTGGGTCAAGTCCGTCATCGGTAAGCCAGTGAGCAATCCGCAGATAGTTCTCGACATCCGGCTCATGTCCGCGAGCGACGCGGTTGAGCGTGGCGCAGGATGTGCCGATTTCCTTGGCGGCGGTTCGATAGGTGAGGCCGAGCCTTATCAGGCGCGCGCGAAGAACGCTGCCGAACAGAGACGGATCGAACATCCGACCGCTCTCGGACTCACGCAAGGACGGCGCGACACTATTCATCTCTCACCCTCCCAGGGGCGTCAGGAGCGCTTTGCGGGGCGGGGGAAGGGGGTGGGTCGGAGGCGATGAGCGCCTTCAGGAGGGCGGCAAGGATGGCGAGGGGCGCAGCCGCGCTCTCCCCGACAAAGCCGAGAAGCGGGTCACCAAGCTCAAAGCGGTAGAGGCCCACGAGGAACGATGCTTCCCATTCCCATCCCGCGAGCTTCCGCTCTACCAGCGCCAGGGCGGCGTCTACGGAGGCCGTGTAGTTTCGAAGCTCCGAGTGAAAGGGCTCTTGTAGCCCACCTAGGGGCGTGCTCCGGAATCGATGAGACCTCTTTGCCTCCTCGATCCCCTCGGCAGAACCGCCGAAGAGCGCGGCGCAGAGATCAATTTCAAGTTCACGACCCGGCCCCGTCGCCGCCTCGACCCTTTCCAGTAGGGCTCTGAGTTCAGGGGCAGCGCGTTCGGGCGTCGCCGCACTGTCAGCACCGGAGGTCCTATTCATTTCCCTTCCCTCCGGTACTGCTAGTAGGGGGGAGGGGAGCTTTCGGCCGAGGCATCCAATGGGTGGGCTCAGGCGTTCGCACGACCGGCTGGCCGCAGTCGCTGCACCAGAAGCCCTCCTCAGGGTTCCACGCCAGGGCGTAGTAAGCACCGTCCTCGTAGGCGAGAAACTGCGTCCCATCCTTCGGCGCGCTGGCTATGTCTCGCCACTGGTTGGTGGTGGGGGCGAGATTCAGGATGGCGTCGGCCTTGGCGCGTGCGGCCTGACGCCGTTGGAATCGGCGCACCGCATCCATTCGCGCAGAGATCATGTCGAAGGGCCGCGGATCGATGATGCGCGCCACGGCCTCCCGATCTGGCCGCCACTGTCCATCTGGGGTCATGTGGGGTTCCTCCCGGATCGGTTGATGGACCTGTGCGGCATCGGCTCGTTCCGAGCCTGATTGGTCAGGAGTCATGGAAGCACCCGATCTAGGAGAAGCCCCAGCCGGGTGCCCGCCATGCCGATCAGGATCACTGGGCCGACCACGACTCCAACGGCCAGCCCAATGGGTATCCAGAGCGGCGCAAGGCCGATGACCGCCAGCCACGCCAGAACAATGGGTCCCCACGTCCAGCATCGCTCCTCGTAGAGCTTTCCGAAGGCGGTGATCAGGACGAGGGCCATCACGACAAGGGCGGCGAGGATCAGCCAAGCGGGGATCATGGCGCGCTCACCAAGAACTGGAGGAGCCGCCGCCGCCGAAGTCCCCGCCGCCGCCCGAGAAGTCGGAGCCAGACGAGAAATCCGAGGAGCCCGCGAAGCTGGACAGGGCGTCGCTGGCGAAACAGGAAGTGGCCTCGCCCATCAGGACGCTGGTCATCAGCGCCGTGTCGAGCACATCGTCGTCATCGTCTTCGTGGCGATAGGTGTCGTCCTCGCGGTGCGTGTAGACGCCCCGCTCCGGATGGGTGATCGAAAGCGGTCGCTTCAATCCGAACATGCAGTTCTCCGTCATCGGCCGTGAGGATGCGCCCGAGACGGCCGAAGCCTCGGGGCCATGTTGTCCATCGGAGTGCTGAGCGAGGGGGCAGCGTGTTCGAACGCGCCGCACGGCAAGCTCCGGGCGGAATCTGAACTCCCCCCCACTAAGGGGGGATGGGAGGGGGTCATGCTGCTCTCTCCGCAGCAGCTTCATCGCGAGCGGAGGCCTTGAAGCGGACCTCGTGCTCCGCGCCGAACGCCTGCACCAGCTCGATCAGCTCGGCGCACTCGCGCTTGCTCATCTTCGAGGTGTGCATGCCCAGCATCACGAAGCCGCCGTCGATGCCGGGAACCGTCTCCAGCTTGTGCCGCTGCGACCGGAGCGCAGCCGTGAAAACGTCCTTCCACGCCTCCACGCTCAGATAGCGGCCATGCCATCGGACCTGGCGACTGATGTCGGTCAGGAGCGCATGGAGCTTGTCGTTCTGCTCAAGCGTCCGATCCGAGGGTTCGCGGAAGACAATGGCCACGCCTTCGGGCGCCCGGTCCACGAACCCCTTGGCCATGCGACGGCTTTCGGCGTCGCCGATGATGACGGTGACTTCCCCGCTCATGCTGGCGCCCTCTCAGGCTCGCCGACCGCGCCGCGGAAGGCCCGGTCGAATTCGGCGGCGTATTCGTTGGCTTCGTCTGCCTCGGGCGCGCTCTGCAGTTCCTCCCGCTTGAGCAGGACCATGTTGCGGATGCTGTCCAGCCACGACATCGGGCATTGCGCGGTGATCGTGTCGAACCGCTCATCGAAGGCGTCGCAGGCCGCCAGCGTGTCCAGCGCGTCCACCTTGGCCTTGATGTCATCGTGCAGGCCGATCTCCTTGGCCCTGGCGGAGGTCAGGCGCTTGATCCCAGCCGGTGCGGCGTCCCGCTGATCGGTGATCGCCACCGTCTCGACGGCGACGGGCGGCTCAGGGGCCGGGGCGGCGGCCGTGGTGGGTTCGAAGTCCGCGACCTCCTCGGGCACGTACATGCCGCTGGTCGCCATCGGGAACACGGTGCGGACGCCTTCGGAGACGCAGCGGGCGCGCAGCATCTGGCGGGGATACTTCGACCACATGGGCGTGGTCAGGCCCGCGCGCTTGGCCCGGTCGATTGTCCAGTCGATGCGCGCCGAACCGCCCGCCGGATGGGTGAAGCTGGCGTCGGCGATCTTGTCGCTCAGCTCGTGCCACTGGACCTTGCCGCCAGCGCCGAGGAAATCTCGGAGCATGGCGTCGGCCTTCTTCGCCGGGCGCCCCTGCAAGATGTGGTAGTCCTGGGCCGCGGTCGCCGGATGGCGGCCCTCGGCCTGGGCGACCAAGCACAGCGCCAACGCTTGCTCGGCGTTCTGCACCCCGAAAAGCTTGGACACCGCGATAGCGCGCGCCATCCGCTCCATATCGCCGACGCCATAGGACGGCGAAGCAACAACTAGCTGGGTCATGGTGTTCGGCTCCTCACCAAAGCTTTGTTATTCTATCAGAACTCGCTATTATGCGAAGCAAGTTCTTCGGGTTTCGGTCTTTGTCGTCTGGCAACAACTGTCCCATCCATGCGCTTCGACTTGGTTTTGTCGAACCCGCGTGATTTAAGGGGACGCCTGGACTTGCGTTGTTCCGGATCGGCGTCGCGTATCAGCCGCTTCACCTTGGCGCGGTCGGTCGCGTCCTTGGCGTTCTTGGCCTTGTAGCAAGGCTGACAAAGGAGACGGCAGACATCGTCCTCATCTGGGCCGCCCATCCAGAGTTGTGTGGGGTGATCGATCTGATAGGCGTCCTGGCCGCGCGTGATCTTGACGCCGCAGTCGGCGCACCGACCCTTGTGAGCGAGGAAGATTTTCGCCCGGCGAGCATCTGTCATCGCCTTCCTAGGCGTGGCTTCCTGGGGTTGGCGGGTCATCGACGCGCCTTCCTTGGCGGAAGGACTTCATCACGCAGTGGGCATGACCAGTCGCAGTATTCAGTTCCGGCTAGGTCACATTGCCACTTACGGCGCGAGCCGCAGTTTATCTCCGCCTCCTCGAAGACATCGAGATCGTCGGCCTCATCGAACTCGTCAGCCTGTGGCTCGTCGGCCCAATCGCCAGCCATCAGACCACGCTCCTGAGCTTCACCCGCGGAAGGAGGGCCGACACGGTCACGCGGACGGGGATGACCTTGAACTTGTCCAGGTCGGGCGCCGACTGGTTGCCGCGCCAGAAGTCCGCGATGAAGCGGCGAGCGTCGGCTTCCGTGTCGAACCAGTGATAGGTCCAGAGGTCGCCGAACGGGTTCAGGATGCCGAAGCCTTTGCCTCGGGCTGGCTTGGGGCGCGCCATCACGCCGCCCTCCCGCTCGCCTGCTTGCGCTCACGTTCCCTTTCAGACAGGAACTCGGAGATGATCTCCCGGCATTCGTAGCGAATGACCCGCTGGACGCTGACATGGTCGAATTGCTCGGCCAGCTCACGCGCCATGGACTCGGCTAGGCCGCGGTCAGGCGAGGTGCGAAGGACGACCCCAGCGGCGTTACGGACTTCGTAATCGGCGGCCATCAAACCGCCCCCACCACATGCAGAACCAGCCACAGCACGCAGCCGATCCCGACAACTGCAACTCCATCCCAAACAGCCCTTGCGATACTGAGGGACAGGGGCTCTGGATCTGGAAGGTGGAAGTCTGAGGGGAAGTACGCCCCAACCTCGTGATCGAAGTGCGAGCGCTTCACTGTCCCCCTCCCCAGTAGGTCGCAACCACATAGGCGGCGAGGAGAAGGCCGAGGAGGATGGAGATGGTGGGGATGAGCCAGCCGTTGGACTTGGCGCGGCGCGCGGCTCCGAGGTACTGCAGCGGCCTTGGCACATCGGGGATCGGGCAGACGATGTGACGCCGCTCGCCGGTGAACTTGCCATCCCTGCGAACAGGGAAATGCATGTCCGTCGCCGTGATCGGCTTCTGGCAGTCGGGGCAGATGTAGAGCCTGGAGGAACGGCGGGTTTGGGTTATGGTGGTCATTGGGCTCGCAGCTCCTCTGCGATGGTGCGGAGGGCGGCGCGGCATTCGTCCAAGGCCGGTTCGGACAGCCGATAGCCCTGGCTAGGCACATGCTCCAGACCGTCCTGTTCCAGGGCTTGGCGCACGGCGAACAGGTGATAGCCGATGGCCCTAGGGGAGACGCCCGCCGCCTTGGCAAGGGCTTCGGGCTCCAAGGCCGAGCCGTTGGCGCCGTAGAGCACGGCCAGGATCTCGGCGCCCGCGGGGGTCAGGCCGAACCATTCGCGAAAGGCCATTCGGCGGACAACTTCCTGGCTCATCCTTCCCTCCCAGGACCGTCTTCATCCACCTGTGGAGGATCGCCGGACTGGTCGGGGGTGCGGCCTTGGCCCTTGGGGCGCACGCGGAAGACTTCGTCCGAGCGGCCGATCAGGAAGCCGCTGCGATCGTTGCGGCGCTCGAAGAACTCCAGCAGCGGCTTGTGATTGGCATCCTTGATCCACTTGGCTTCGCGGATGGCCGCCACTCGAACCGGGGCGCCATCGTCGGTTTCGAGCAGATCGCCCGGCTGAACGTCGCCGGCGAGGATCTTCTCGCGCACCTGTCCAGCGGAGAGCGGCGTTTCGGGGCGAGCGCTTGGGCGAGCCGCAATGTCGTCACCAGATGAACTCATCTCCCCTCTCCATGCTGTCTTTCCCAAAGGATGGTTTCGAGGTCGTCGTCATCGAAACTCGGCCTCGCATCGGAAAGCCGGATGATCGTGGTGGCCGCCGACGTGATCCGGGAAACCGGCGTCCACTCGGGCAGGCCGAGGGCTTCGCGGGTCATGTCGCGTAAGAGGCGGAGTTCGATCAGTTCGTCCGCCGCTTGGACTTGGGAGGGGGTCGGGCGCATATCAGGAACCCTTGTGCGGAGTGGCAGACGCGCAGTCGGTGGCCTTGGCTTTGGCGAGCCGCACCTGAGCGTCAGACCACGTGCCGACAGCCGTGCAGCTCGTCACGCCGAGGATGACCACCATCCAGAGAATGGCTTCGGGCCAGCGCATCAAGCCGCCCTCGATTGGGCCGAAGCCGACGTGTCGACCACATCGAACCGCCTGCCCGATTGGATGACTTCCCCCGACGCGACTTCGTCAGCGCCAGCGTGCCTTGCGAACTCCCGCTCACACTCACGGTCGTAGTAGAGGGCGAAGGTGATCGAGCCCCGGTTGCTCAGGTGAGGGGAGGGGCCCAGGTTCTTGGCGAACAGCGTGCCCCAGGTGTCGGGGAACTGTTCGGGGTTCGGGCCGGACCAGGGAGCGCTTTCGCGGGCGTGCAGGATGGTCATTTCAGGCTGTCCTCTGGGAGGCTTGGCGTTCAGGGGTCAGGAGGCTTTCGCCGTGAGCGCGCTCAGCACGTCATGGGCGAGCGCAAGCTTCGGATCGAACAGTGCGGTCCAGGCCCAGACATCGAACAGGCCAGCGCAGCCGACGAAGAAACTAATCATCCCAATGACGGCGCCGATGACGAGCACGACGACCCATGGCGCGTCGTCATCGTCTTCGCGGAGCTTCTTCAGCGCATGACGAAGGGCAGCGATGGAAAGGGCCGAAATGCCGAACGCAAAGGCACCCTCGACAATCGAGGCGATGCCCTGCATCCGCTCCGCCCGCGTGGCGAGATCGAGCGCGGAAGGGCCGTAGTGCTGGGCAATCTCGCCCAGCTTGTCGAACGCCAACTGAAGCGCCTGCGTCACGTCACCGGCCATCGCTCTCTCTCCCGCCGCTCATTCGGCTATGGGGAGGAATGTGCATCCGATGCGCAAACACTGCAAGCGGAAAATGCGCTTTAGGTGAGCATTTTTTCTCGTGGCAAGGCGCGACCGCGGAATCGGCCGTGCATAGGGCGCGAGTTTTTAGAGCGACTTGAGAGGGTTAGTCGTCGGTGCCGGTGCGCTTGAGCGTCTTGGCGATCTCGACCACCTGGCGCCGCTGAACGGGCCCAAGCTGGTCATAGATAGACCAGAGGCCGTCCGGGTCGGTCGGGTCGCGCATAATCAGGTCCTTTGGATCGCAGCGCAACTCCTCTGCGAGAAGCTCAAGAAGCGTCTGGGTGTAGGGAACCTTGCCGCGCTCGACCTTGCCTAGGTTCTGGTGGCTCATGCCGATGCGCTCGGACAGCTGCTCAAGGGTGAGCCCCCGCGCCTTCCGCCAAGCGCGAATGAAATGCCGAGTTTGGGGCGCCCGCCGAGCCATGTGCACAGGGTGCGCGACAAGACGTAGCACTGCCAGATCACCGAAAGCGCGCGCGGGCTTGACGGCTTTGCGCACTCAGTGCACATTGCCTGACCATGACGCTCAAGGAATGGATGGATCTGACCGGCCTGACGGATGCCCAGCTCGCGGCCCGCGTGGTCGCTGAGACTGGCGAGGCCATTTCGCGTTCCCAGGTCAACCGGATCAAGTATGGCGACAGCACGCCTCGGCCGAAGACGGCCCGCGCGCTTGAGGTCGTCACCAAGATTCCAGCCGCCGCCTTTGTGATGGGCGCCGCCGCCAGCCCCCGCGAGAAGCGTGGAGAGCCGGGCAGAGCAGCGGCATGAGCCCTGTCGTCTACTTTGCGCAGCCCAAAGGTGGTGGCCCGATCAAGGTCGGTACGAGCGCCAATCCGGTAGCGCGTATCCAGGGCCTGGATGGCTGGTCGCCGTCTGGCATCGAAATGCTCACGTCGATCCCCGGCAGCATGGTCCGGGAGTCTGCGCTCAAGTGGCTGTTCCGCGAGCGTCTTTGGAACGCCAGTGAATGGTTCGCGCCGGACGTGCGGATTTGGCGCGTGATTGCCGAAGCGACTGACCGTGGCGATCTCGCTTGGCTTCCGGAAGAACGGGAGTGGATGGCGGACTCGTCTCGCGGCGTGGCGCCCGGCCTCGTGAGAGAAGCCATCGCGTTCTTCGGATCGCGCGAGGGAGTTGCGTCCGCGCTCGGCTACAAGGTCGCGTCCCTCGGGACCGTCCATGCCGACTACCGCTTGCCGCGTAGCTTCTATGGCCGCTTCGAAATGGCGAAGCGCGTCTATCGCGGGGAGGTTCCCTCGTATCTGAGGCTTCCGGCTTCCGCCGAAGTCAGCGCGGACGCAGCCTAAATGGCCCGGTCCCCCAACTCCACCAGCCTCCTGATCTCCGGTTCTACGGCCCTCCAGTATGCGGCTGTGAGCCGTCGCATGGCGTTCACCGCCTCTTGCTGGGATCGGGGCCGGATATGCACCACCTGGGGCTTGGTGGGGTCCAGGAGCAGCGTGAGCCGCCGGAACACCCGCTCTCGGGCCTTGGGCTTCAATTCCGGTCCCCAGGCCACCAGGAACGCGCAGAACAACTGCAGCGCGGGATCGGGTGCAGGCAGGCCGTCCGGGTGTTTGTTGTCGTCTGCAACCATGCCGACAATCGACGGTTACAGTTCTGAACCGGAGATTAACAGCCGCGTCCACGGCCAAGCTTATTCCGCCCCCCTTGGTATCCACCCGTTCACCCTGAATCCGGTTTAGCCATGGATCGGGGCTCCATCACACCTAGGACGGGGAGGGGGGGAAAGCGGCCCCGCTTCACGATCCGGGACATTCATCCGAAATGGCTTCGGCGCCCCGCGCTGATCGTCGTCGCGCTGGGCTATCTCCTGCTCTGCGCGTCTCTCGGACTTGTGGCCGTCGGCGTTGCGTTTTTCGACTCGTTTGGCGCCGCTACCGAGGAGTTCTTTGACAGCCTGCGTCGGCAGTTCCGCGACGTGCCGAGCACGTTTGTGGCCATCAAAGCGGCCTGGGACCGCGAGGCCGCATGACCTCCCTCCCCATTCCCGTGGAAGCCCCCCCGGCTCCAAACCTCCAGCGCGCCGGAGGACCACGGGAAGGCGCGCAACAATCATTGGAGCGACCACTTGCCATCGACCTCTATACCGGCCTTCACGGCTGGACTGAGGGCCTGATCGCGGCAGGCTGGCGCGTGATCGGCTTCGACATCGAGGACATGAGCGCCAAGCTCGGCGAGCCCCTGCCGCCCGAGCATTTCAGCCTGGTGCTCCAGGACGTGCTCACGCTCCACGGCTCGCAGTTCAAGGACGCCGAACTGATCGTCGGCTCCTCGCCCTGCCAGGAGTTCAGCTACCGGGCGATGCCCTGGAAGCGGGCGAAGGCTCTCGGGCCGCCGGAGCTGGGCATGGCCCTGTTCTGGGCTCAGTTCCGCATCCAGCGCGAAGCCAGCGAGGCCGCTGGCCGATATATCCCGCTCGTGGTCGAGAACGTGCGCGGCGCCCAGCCCTGGGTCGGCCGCGCCAAGGCCAACTTCGGCTCCTACTATCTCTGGGGCGATCTGCCCGCGCTGATGCCGAGAGCTCCGGCTCGCAAGGTATCCGGCTTCAGGTTCGATGGCTCTGGGCGCAGCTTCCAAACCGCCGCGGTCAACGAGCACATCAAAAATACCGGCGGCTCGTGGTTCAATATCGCCCACAACACCACGAGCGGAAAGGGTCGGAACCCGGACGGCCGTTTGCCCGAGGCTCAGAAGGCCCCGGAAGGTGTGAAAGGGTCTGAGGGCTACGAGCGCGATCACCCTGCCGCTTTCGGTTGGAAGAAGCCGGGAACCTCTTCGGGAAGCCTCAAGCGCAAGGCCGCCTCCGCCAAGATCGCCAAGATACCTTTCACGCTCGCCCACTGGATCGGCAAGGCGTGGCTCCCTCTGGAGCAGGCCGCATGAGCCAAGCCCAGAACTCACCTTCCATCTCCCCCCCGGATGCCCTGGCAACCATCTACTGCCAGGCCCATCCTCGGGGTGTTGCACCATTCGTTCAGGGCGGCGGCGGATTCCGCGTGCGCCCTGTCTGCGAGCTTTTCCATGCCCGGCCGGCAAGCCGGGTCCATGGCTCCGACTTCACGGTAAGCCCCGGCAAGGGCCGCCCGCTGAATGGCAACGAGGATCAGTTTCTCTCCGGTCTGCACGGCCGTCCATCTCCATCGTCACGGTCAGCAATATGAGCGTGACAACGATGGACATCATTGGTCGGGGGCGCGGAGATCGCCCCATTCTTGGCCTAAATCGCCCCACGAAAGAGGCGCTGGCCATCTACTGCGCCAGACGCTGGCCGACCGGCAGGCGCAAGGCTGTAGAGGCGGAATTTGGCCTGACGCCGGAACAGGCGCGAAGCGTCATTGAGGGAAATCCCTCAACCCGGACGCTGGACGATGTCTGGCGGGCAGGCGGCTGGAACGTGATCCTCCCGGTGCTGGGGGCCGTTGTTGGCCATGGTGTAGGAGACTTCTTCTCCCAAGAGGCCGCGAGGGCTCGAAATGAAATCGAACAGGCCGCCGAATATGAACGCGCCTGCCGCCAAGCCGAACTGGTGGCTCTTAGGTCTTTCGATCCTCGTTTGGCTGATCGCGACCCCCATCGCTTGGGCGGCTTTGCCAGCACTTCGGGCGAAGCTCTGGGCGGCCAAGAACCTGGAGGCTCTGAAGGCCCACTGACTGCGGCGCCGGGCCGGAGGGCTCGGCCGTGATCCGAGTCATCGAAGGCGACTGCCGGAACGTCCTGCGTGAACTGCCCGATGGGGCCTTCAACACCTGTGTGACGAGCCCTCCCTATTTCGGCCTCCGCGACTATGGAACGAACGGCCAGATTGGGCTCGAGGATACACCGGAAGCCTTTGTCGCTCAAATGGTTAGCGTGTTCCGCGAGGTTCGTCGCGTGCTGCGGTTTGACGGCACGCTCTGGCTGAACTTGGGAGACAGCTACGCCGGATCATGGGGTGCCCAAAGCCGCGGAAGTGATACGCCCGGCAACCTGGAGGGCGGCTCCATGCTCTCCGCTCGGCAGATCGAAGCGCATCCGAAGCGCACGCAGACCGGCAGCCTGAAGAACACGCCGGGGCTTAAACCCAAGGACTTGATCGGCATTCCCTGGCGGGTGGCCTTTGCGCTGCAGGCTGATGGTTGGTTTCTGCGCCAGGACATCATCTGGGCCAAGCCCAATCCCATGCCCGAGAGCGTGCGCGACCGCTGCACCAAGGCGCACGAGTATCTGTTCCTGCTTTCCAAGTCGGCACGCTACCACTTCGATGCGGAAGCCATTGCGGAAGCCCGCGCACAGCACGAGGACGCGAACGGTTTCCGGGGCGGCTGCTACGTTGGCGGAGACACCGACAACGCCCGACTGGGCAAGCGCCGCACGCCCGGCAACAAGAGCCACAAGGGCGCTTCCGCATATGAGGCCGGGGCCGCAGAGCATCGGACGAAAGTCGGACTCGTGGCCTATTCCGAACGCGAGCGCGCGGCGGACCCGACCGACCTAGGCACGCGCAACCGCCGTTCCGTTTGGACTGTCGCCACACAGCCGTTCAGCGAAGCCCATTTCGCCACCTATCCGCCTGAACTGATCGAGCCGTGCATCCTGGCTGGCTGCCCCAAGGGCGGCGCCGTGCTGGACCCCTTTGGGGGCGCTGGCACGACTGGCCTCGTAGCCGACCGCCTGGGCCGCGACGCGACGCTGATCGAGCTCAATCCCGAATACGCGGCGATGGCTCGCCGGCGGATCGAGAAGGACGCGGGCATGTTCGCCGAGGTGGCCGCATGAGCCGCGTTCAACGAATGCAATCGGGAGCGAAGGACGAAGTCCGAAGCACCGGGACGCCCTGAATCCTACCGGACAGCGCGAGACAACATCGCGCATCCACAATCGAGACCGAGGGCAGACGGCATCTGCTCAGTGAGTAGCCGGAGAGAGCGCGCAATGTCGGGGGCGTCGATCACCGCATCTGACTTCCGAGCTTTGCTGCAGCGCGAGACGAAGCGGAACAAGTACGGCAATCGCCGGACGAAGGTCGACGGCGTGTCATTCGCCAGTGCTGGCGAGGCTCGGCGCTGGGGCGAACTGAAGCTCCTGGAGCGCGCGGGCGAGATATCCGAACTGCGTCGCCAGCAGCCGTATCCGCTGAAGGTCAATGGCCGGTTGGTGACGACGATGGTCCTCGACTTCGTCTACCGCAACCGCGCCGGCGAGCCCGTCTACGAGGACTTCAAGGGCCACATGACGCCCGAGTGGGCGCTGAAGGCAAAGCTGTTCCTGGCCCTGACCGGCAAGGAGATCAAGCTGTCATGAGCGGTTTGAGAGCCTTCTTCCTCCGCCTCCTCGATCTCCTTTTCCCGCCGACGCCGGCCGAGATCGCCGAGGAGCGTGAAGCCCTCATCAAGAAGATCGCCGAGGCCCGCGCCCTATACCGGCCGATCTCCGAAATGGACGCCCGCCTTCGTCAACTAACGATCCTTCAACTCCGCCAGAACCGGAAGCGCCTTTGGGGGGCGCAGGCATGATCAGAGACGACATATGGAGCGATGAGCGGACCCAAACGGCCAAGCGCCTTTGGATCGAGGGCAAGAGTGCCGGGCAGATCGCGGACCAACTCAAAAACGGCGCGACCCGCAGCGGCGTCATCGGCAAATTGACCCGCCTAGGCGTTGCAGGAGCGAAAGGCTCTCATCCGCGGCCCAAGGCGCCGCGAGATAAGGGCAACCCGAACAGCGCTCGGCGAACCCGCAAGGTCACTTTCGCTATCGAACCGCCGCCGCCGGGCATCGTCCGGCCGCCGACCACCTTCGCCCCCGAGCCCACGTCTCCGACTCCAGTCGTCATGGTGGATCTCAAGGCCCACCACTGCCGCTGGCCCATCGGCGACACAAACGACCCTGATTTCCACTTCTGCGGCGCCCGCAAGATCGAACCCGGCCCCTACTGCCAGGCGCATGCCAAGAGGGCTTTTGTCCCGACTTCGTCCGCAAGCGATCTTGCCCGGTCGGTTCGGAGGTACGCCGCATGAGCGCCGCCCACCAATCCCGCGCTCCCGACGACGTTCAGCGCATCGCCGAGCTGGAAGAAGAAAACACCTACCTCAAGCGCCAGTTGGCGATGGAAGTAGATCAGAACCAGCTCATCGCTCTGAGGGACAAATTCGGCCTCACGAACACGCAGGCCATTGTCTTGAGCGCCCTTGTGGCCGCCCACGGGCGCACGGTCGAAAAGGCCGCCCTGGTCATGCTGCTGGAAGAGCGCGGGTCCAAGATCACCGACTTCGAGATGATCGGAGTCCTCGTCTGCCATATTCGCAAGGCGATTGGCTTCGAAAGCATCAAGAACGTTTGGGGTCGCGGCTACCGTGTCTCTCCCGAGTTCCTTTCGGGGCTGGCCCAGTGACCGCCTCAGACCTCCCCTGTGATGTAGAGCCAAAGGCCCTCGATCCCGAAGGCGATGCGTTTCAAGCCCTTTGCCGGGCCATGCGAGACTTCAGCCGAAGCCCAGAGGATCGGGACGGCTCGACCATCTCCATCCTGCATTGGGCTGTTCAACTGAACGTCGCCAGGCATGGGCTGAAGGCTACGGGCGGGGTTTGTCTCACGGCGTTGGGGGCGGCGCGATGACGGTGGAGTATGCCGTCTCCCTCTGGCGCGGCGAACTTGCCATCCGGCGTGGGCCGACGATGGCCCAAATCGCCGCCGAAGTCGCCGCCAAGCACGGCCTGACGGTCGAGGAGCTTAGAGGCCCTGCGAGGGGCTTCAAGGTCGCGCATCCGCGGCAGGAGGCGATGGCCAGGATGCGGGCTGAAACGTCTCAGTCCCTTACCGCCATCGGCCGCTACTTCGGCCGCGATCATACGACCGTCATGCATGGCGTGCGGACCCACAACGCTGCTGAGGCCGATTTGAAGGCGTGGCGCGAGTTCGGCTTGCCGAAGACCAAGGACGGCCTGAAGTGAGCGCCCCCCCGTACATGAAGCTGTACGTCGCCGAGTGGACGGCTGACACGCAGGCGCTGACCTGTGAGCAGGACGGCGCATACGGACGGCTTGTGCGCGCCATGTGGCGAGCTGGCGGCACGCTCCCCAACGACGCCACCAAGCTCGCACGCATCGTCGGCCTTTCGGAACGGCGTTGGTCGGAGATCGGCCCGGACGTGGTTGCGCTGTTCATCAAGAGGGGCGCTTACCTTTCGCACAAGCGTTTGCGAAACGAGGTCAAAAAGTACGAAGAAACTGTAGCAAAAAGACGCCAAGCCGGAAAGGCCGGAGGGGTCAAAAGTGGTGTCAACCGTCGGAAAAAGAAGGGAAAATCCGACGAAGCAAATGCTTCAATTTTGCTATCGAAAAACGAAGCAATTGCCGACATAACCAGAACCAGAACCAGAAGGAATAAGAACTCTGCTCCTACAGAGCAGAGAGTTCTTATTCCCGCCGCGGTCGGCGTCGCTTGCCTTGAGGGCGCGACGCCACCAGCGGCGATTTCACCAGAACGACGGGCGGAAATGGCGGCGGCGATGAAAGACCTCGCCGCTGGCCTCGGCGTGTCACGAAGGGCCAACTAAACGTGAACAGGACAGGAACTTTCAGCTTGCCCAGCGCACGAAGCGCGATAGGATTCGGCTGCGTCCTCGCCGTGAGTCTGCGAGGCCCTGCGACCGGTCGGAAAACGGCGGCGGCTCAGGTGGATTGGCAACCGTGGGAAGCGGCAGAGCCAGGGGCAGTCCGAACGGCAGAGGCCCCGCCGCCGGCGCGACACAGCGTCGAAAGCAGCTGCCAAGCTCGCCCCGTGTCGGGTGGCGGGCGCCCTGAAGCGGGGGGTCGGCTCCGGAGAGCAGATCAACATCGCCGAAGGTGCGGGACCGCCCTCGATGCGAGCCGTTCAGGCTCAGTCGGGGAGTGGTCCTATGCCCTCTCGCGAAAGGTCTCACCAAAGAGCAGGATGGGTAGAAGGGGCAGAGGCGCTGACCTTGGAGTAGCCCTCCAGGCACCCTCAAAACCCAAGCGGGCCGATTTCGACCGCTTATTTTCTGCGGCGGCGGCCTATCCCAAAAAATTTCGCGCGAGCCGGGGAGGGGTCCGATGATCGCCGTTTCCCCTCCGGCTGCTGCGTATGTCCCCGGCCTGCCTTGTGGCCCGCAATGCACGGTCTGCCGCCAGCCTGTTCCGATGGTGGAGATGCTGAACCCGCTTGAGGCGCAGGCGAAGCGCGACCTCTACGAAAGCCGCCGGCCGCTTTGGCGCGAGGTCAATCAGATCCCGCCAGGCGCGTGGAGATCGGCGGGGAAGCAAGCATGACCCGCAAACCCCTTCACGATCCACTCGAGGAACAGGTCGCCCAAGCACTGGACCTCGCCGGCATCCGCTTCGTCACCGGGGAAGGCGGAGGCAACCCGACTGGCCTCGACTTCTACCTCCCCGCCGCCGACCTCCACATCGAGGTCAAGCAGATGCACTCCGAGAGGATCGCCGGCCAGATGGCGAGAGCGCCGAATGTGATCGCAGTTCAGGGAGCGGCAGCCGTCGCTTGGCTGGCGGAGATGCTGGACCGCCGATCCTGGGGCAGCACGTATCGAGACGAAGATGAGCAGGTTCCGTACTGAGATCATCGGCGACTGCAGGCTAATCCTCGCCGACTGCCGCGCCGTGGCGGAGACGGTCGGAAGGGTAGACGCCGTTGTGACCGATCCGCCGTATGGGATTGGTGAAGATGGCGGGAAATTTCGCGGACGACTAGGGCAAAGGATCAAGGTTCAGGCGAAGAAGAGCTGGGATCGCGAACGCCCAGACCGTCGCGTTTTCGAGTGGATGCTGGCCGTCAGTGATCACCAGATCATTTGGGGCGGCAACTACTTCGCCGACCTGCTTCCGCCATCCAAGGGCTGGTTGTATTGGCAAAAGCTAATGGGCGGCGATTTCGCCGACGGCGAGCTTGCTTGGACCAGCCTCGACCGCGCACTGCGGGAGTTCACGTGCTGCCCGAAGGGCAAGGGCGGCCTTCACCCGACACAGAAGCCGGTCGAAGTTATGATGTGGTCGCTTGGCTTCCTGCCGGGCGCGTCCCGCATACTCGACCCCTTCATGGGTAGCGGAACGACCGGCGTGGCGTGCGCCCTGACAGATCGCCAGTTTATCGGCATCGAACGAGAGGCCGACTACTTCGACACCGCCTGCCGCCGGATCGAAGAGGCCTACAAGCAGCCCCGCCTATTCGAAGAGCCCGCGCCCAAGCCCATCCAGGGCTCACTGCTGGCTGCGGAGTAGCCGATGACCTGCCCCTCCAGTGCAGAACCCACGCCCATGACGCCCCTGGGATGCCCTCAACCTCTTGAATCCAAATGACCATCCACACCCGATTCCAGGAGCTTACAGTGATCGACGGCGGGAAGACGGAGGCGAGTCCAGAAACCCTGGCCTGGTTCGTGGTGCAGTGTACGCACAGGACCGAGTTCGCCATTGTCGACGGCCTGGCAGAGAACCGGATCGTGGCCTATTGCCCGGCCGAAACCCGCTGGCGCACCAGCCGCCTGCGCCGCGACCGCTTCAAGCTTGCCCTCCTGCCCGGCTATCTGTTCGTGGGCCTGGAGCGCGACAGGCATGGGGACTACCCATTCCCTGCCGTCCACGCCATTGACGGCGTTGTGGGCATTCTCGGCGTCTCTGGAGCCCCTGTCCAGATCGCCTATGGCGCTCCCGATCCCGAGTTCGAACGCACCAACCGCCAGCGCGACCAGAGCATCAGCATCGCCGAGCTTCGGGCTATGGAGGACGCGGGGACATTCGATCTGACGCGAGAGACGGCCCTGACCGAGGCGGCCAAGCGCAGGGCCAAGAAGACGCTCAAGAGCTTTACCGAGCTGGCCCAGGCCCTCTCGAAACAAGATGCCGCATAGGCGCAGGCTATTGACAAGAAAGGCCGAATAGCCCAGCTTCTTCGGTCAACTGCCGTCGGGGCAGGGGCGGACGACCGGCTAACGAGAAAGTCGCCGTAGGGCGAGGCCGATCCGGTTCAGGACCAGCGCAAGGCGCATGGGTTCCGAGCGCCGCCGCGAAGCGTTGCCTCCGGCATCCCCAAGCGCCCACGAACAGCCCGTCACCCTCACACTGTGCTGTAACCCTGCGGAGCTAGGTCGTTTGGGCGCGACTACTTGGCTCTCCGCTTCCGCATAAGGTCGCGCTGGCGTTTGCGCCGAGCCACAGCCTGCGCCGCGTCGCGCCGAAGCGTGGCCACCTCAGCTTCCAGGGCTGTCACCTTCGCCTGAAGCGCAGCGATCACGGCGTCTCGGTCATCCTTCGGCGCAGGGACAGCCTTCGGGGGCGCCCTCGGCGTCTGAACGTTCAGCGGGTCACCCTTCGGCCACACATGCGCCATGCCGAAGTGAGCGACACCGCAGACCTTGCACTTCGCCGCCTGAACCATCCTGTTAGGCTAACACGTTTGGCCTGTTAGCTCACACGATTTCGCAGAGGTGAGCGATGTCCGATCCCTTCGACCTCCGCCAACCTGCGAACGCTGGCAAGACGCCCAAGGACTTCCCGCCCGGAACGCGCCTGACCGGCCTCGAAGGCACGGACACGGTCTGGCAGATCATCGCCGATCAGTCCGGCCGCCGCATCCTGAAGAAGGTCTCCTGATGCCGGCCGGTCGCCCCAAAGCAGACAGGATCGCCTCAACCTTCGAGGATGACGTTGTCGCGCAACTCCTGGAGCGCACCGAACGAGGCGAGCCGCTGACTGTCATCTGCGCCGAACCGAAGATGCCGAAGCGCTCGACGGTCTATGAGTGGCTTGAGGCGGACAAGGAATTTGCCGGACGCTTCCGCGCAGCGCGCGCCAGAGGCGTTCATGCGCTGGCCGAGGAATGCCTGAAGATCGCCGATGAGCCCGCAGCTGATGCAGTCGCGGTCGCCGACAAGCGGGTGAAGATCGACACGCGGCTTCGCCTGGCGGGCAAATGGCTACCGGCGATCTACGGCGACAAGGTGGACGTGAATCACACTGGCGAGGTCCAGCATACCCATGACCTCAGCGGCTATAGCGCCGACGACCTCGACGCGCTTGAGAAGCTTGTCGCGAAGGCTTCCAACGCTCCGGGAGATCAAGGCGGAGAAAGCCCGTCGCCGACTGGGAGCGTTCACTAGCTTCACCTCGCCGAGCTACTTTGAGGCCGAGCATCAGAGTCGGCTAGATGAGCATTTGGAGGCGGTGGAGCGAGGCGAGATCGACCGGCTCATGGTCTTCATGCCGCCCCGCCACGGCAAGAGCGAGAAGGCGTCCAAGCGGTTCCCGGCCTGGTATCTTGGGCGCAATCCGACGCGCCAGATCATCGCGGCCAGCTACAACAGCGACCTTGCCACCGATTTTGGGCGGGAGGTTCGTAACATCGTCGGATCGCCCGAGTTCGGAGAGGTGTTTCCAGGCGTCGGCTTGAGGCAGGACAGCCGGGCCGCGGATCGGATGAACACCTCGGAAGGCGGAGCCTACTTCGCCGCTGGCGTTGGCACGGCGACCACCGGCCGCGGCGCGCATCTTGGCCTGATAGACGATCCGTTCAAGGACCGGGCTGATGCCGATAGCGAGCTGCAACGGCAACGGGTCTGGGATTGGTACAGGTCGACGTTCTTCACCCGCCTGATGCCGGGCGGCGCCATCGTCCTGGTTCAAACCCGCTGGCACGAGGATGACCTTGCGGGCCGGTTGCTGGATCTTCAAGGCCGCGTTGAAGATGGCGGCGAATGGACGGTCCTGGAGCTTCCAGCCATCGCGGCGGACGGCTCGGCGCTTTGGCCTGAGTGGTATGACGTTCCGGCCCTGAAGCGGATCGAAAGCACCATCGGTCCCCGCGAGTGGTCTGCGCTCTATCAGCAGCGACCACAACCCGACGAGGGCACATTCTTCCAACGGGATTGGCTGCCGTCCTGGGAGAAGAAGCCCGACCATCTGTCGATCTACGGCACGAGCGATTACGCGGTCACGGATGGGGGCGGGGACTTCACCGTTCACCGCGTCTGGGGCGTCGATCCCGATGGCGTGCTCTTCCGGCTTGACGGCTGGCGAGATCAAACGAGCTCGGATGTCTGGATCGAGCGGCTGATCGACCTGATGGCGAAGCACAAGCCTTTCGCCTGGTTCGGTGAAAGCGGCGTGATCCAAAAGGCGATCGAGCCGATGCTGATGCGCCGGATGCGGGAACGCAAGGTGTTCTGCCGCCTGGAATGGCTGCCTAGCATCGCGGACAAGCCCACCCGGGCCAGAGGATTCCAGGCCAGGGCCGCGATGGGGCGCGTTCAGCTCGAACCCGGTGCGGACGTTTCCGAGTTCCTGGTGTTCCCCGCCGGCAAGCATGACGACGATGTCGACTGCGCGTCGCTGATCGGCCGGGCCTTGGACGAGACCCACCCGGCGATTGTTCCGGCGAAGGTCAAGCCCACAAACCCGAGCGACCTGGACCGCTGGCGCGGAAGACGAGGGGAGGGCGACGGATGGAAGGTGGCGTGAAGTTCCTCCTTGGCGACCTGCCGTCCGGTACGAACCGAGCCGTGGCCATCGAAATTGGCGATAGGGGCGAGATCGTCCGGTTCGAGGCCGCCGGTCTTCACCTGACCACGGCCGAAAGCGAAGAACTGCGCGCCAAGGTGCGAGAGGCGTTGGCGTCTTGATCCCCGCCGATCAAACCCCGCTGGCCGCTGTTCCGCAGGCTCCGCAACTGCCCGCGGTGATCCCGGCTCAGACCGCCGCGCGTGGCTCTCTCGAGGAAGCCCAGCAACCGGCCAAGTCGCTGGCGTCCCTCAAGCGGATGTTTGACGATTGGCAGTGGCTGACGCAGGACAACCGTTCGCAGGCCCTGGTCCACGAGGACTATTTCAACTGCGTGCAGTGGACCGCTGAGGAGCGCCGAGTCCTCCGCGCCCGCAAGCAGCCCGACAACGTCTTCAACCGAGTTCGGCCCGCGATCTTGGGCACGCTCGGGATCATCAAGCAGGCGACAACCCTGCCGATCTGCAAGCCGAGCGAGCCCGACGATCAGGATTCGGCCGATGTCGCCAACAAGGCCCTGGTCTTCGCCGCCAAGAAATCCCGCTTCGCCAACCTGAAGGTCGAGGTCTCGGAGAACTACTTCGTGAACGGCACCGGCGCCGTCATCATCGAGGTCGACCAGAACCACAACATCTCGCCCCGCCGCATCCGCTGGGAAGAGTTCTTCTACGATCCCAGGTCCAGGGAGCGCGACTTCTCCGACGCCCGTTACAAGGGCATCGCGAAGTGGATGTACGCCGACGACGTTCAGGCCCGATATCCGAAGTCCGATGTCGAGTCTGTCCTGTCCGGCGGCGCTCCGACGATGATCGACCAGAGCCTCCAGGACCGGCCGCTTGCCGGGTCGACGGCATGGGTCGATAGCCGCCGGCGCAGGCTCCTGCTCTGCGAAGTCTACTACACCGAAGGCGGCATCTGGTATTGGGCCGTGTTCCATGGCGGGGCCGTGCTCGAACAGGGCGTCAGTCCCTACAATGACACCGAGGGCAAGCCGGACTGCCCCATCGAAGCCCAGACCTGCTACGTCGACCGGGACAACAACCGCTACGGCCTGATCCGCGACATGATCGGGCCCCAGGACGAGATCAACAAGCGCAGGTCCAAGCTCCTGCACCTAATCAACTCCCGCCAGGTCCAGGAGAACCAGCCCGGCTCGCTCATGGGCATGGACGCCGACGAGGTCCGCAAGGAAGCGGCCCGGCCTGACGGTGTGCTGCCTTCGGGCGTCCAGGTCATCCAGACCACGGACATGGCCCAAGGTCAGGTCCAGATGCTGCAGTACGCTACCGCCGAGATCGAGCGCATGGGGCCGAACCCCGCGATCCTCGGACGGCAAGGGGCGGATGCATCGGGCCGTCAGACCCTCCTGCGTCAACAGGCCGGACTGACCGAACAGGCTGTTGTTCTGGGCGGGATCGAGGAGTGGGAACTGCGCTGCTACCGGCAGATGTGGGCCCGGATGAAGCAATACTGGCAGGCTCCGGACTGGATCCGTGTCACCGACGATCAAGCCGCTCCGGGGACGCTTGGGGTCAGCCCCGAACAACAGGACTATGAGCAGCGGATCGGCATGGTCCGCAATGGCAAGCACGCCTTCCTGCCGCTGAACCAGCCGATCTATGGGCCGCCGATGCAGGGATTGCAGCAGCATCCGCAGACCGGCGCCATGGTTCCGGCCATGGTCACGCCGATCTTGGGTTATCGCAATTCCATCGCCGAGATGGACGTCGATATCGACCTGGATGTCACGCCCGATGTCTCCAACGTCCAGCAAGAGCAATTCCAGGCCCTGGTCGACCTTGCGAGGTCTGGCGTTCCGATTCCGCCGCAAGTCCTGATCGAGGCGTCGACCATCCCGAACAAGCGGGAGATCATCGCCAAGCTGGAGCAGATGCAGCAGCAGTCCGCGAGCGCGCCTCCGCCGCCTCAAGCCGTGCTGGCGCTGAAGAAGGGCGAGGCCGAGGTCGGGAAGATCCAAGCGCAGGGGCAACTGGCCCACGCTCAGGCGATCCAAGCCTATGTCGAGGCTGGTCAGACCTTGAACCCGCCTTCGCCGGAGCCGGGTTGGAGCGACGGGCCTCAGATGCCGCCTCAGGGCGTGGCAGGAGCCCCAGGGCTGCCCGCACTGCCTCCGCCTGCTGGTGGACAGCCAAACTCGCTCGGGCCGCCTCCTCGGCCGCCAGACTTCGCGCCCGGCTGACTAAAGGGGCGGCCAGTCCTCGCGCCACCACCTGCCGTCCGCATCCTGCCAAAAACCCATGAGGTCATCGCCGCCTAAGCCATAGGGGCTGAGGCGTCGGTCTTCGAGAGGGCTCTTGAAGGGAATGGCACGCAGTTCGGCGTCCGTCATGTCCTTGGGGCGCTTCATGATTTCGGCCGGTTCAGCCATGTGCTGAGCCTACCACAAACCCGCCGCCGGGGTGAACGGGCGTCTCGGGATGCTGCGACCCGTCAAACGCAGCCAGGCCGCCGCTGATGCGGGCGTCGTGATCTTCACGAGCCGAGCCGCGCCCCTCGATATCGGGCGCTAGGGATCAACCTCTTGGAACCGCTATCTTTTCTGGACGCCCCCGAAACGGGCGAACGCGAACCTGTGGCCGAAGCCCCCGTGTCGGAGACCCCTCCGGCATCGGAAGGCCCGGCCAGGGGTCCGGACGGCAAGTTCGTCGGCAAGCAAGCAGAGGCTCCGGCCGAAGCGCCTCCTGTCGCCGAAGCCCCGCCGGAACCCGCTCCGACTTCGGAAGCCGCGCCTGCCGCTTCTGCCGAGACTGCGCCCAACTCGGGATTCGTCCCGCTGGCCGTCGTGCTCGACACCCGCGACAAGCTCAGGGCCGCCGAAGCCGAGCTCCAGCAGCTCCGCGCCCAGAAGCCCCAGCCCCGCCTGGGCCCCACCGTCAATCCCGACGAGGACCCGCGCGGAGCCTGGGAAGAAGCACAGGCCCTCAAGCGCCAGACCGAGGTCAACTGGTCGAGGAAGCTCGCCGAGACTGTCCACGGCCCTGAGACGGTGCGGGAGGCCCACGAGTGGGCGTTCGCGCGCTGCGACCAGGACCCGGGCTTCAACGCGAAGATCCACGCCAGCCAAGATCCCTACGCCCTGGTCATGCAGGAGCATCAGCAGTTCAAGCTGATGCAGACCCTTCAGGACCCGGCCAAGCGCGACCGACTGCTCGCGCTGCTCTCCGACGATGCGGCCACCGCCGCGCAAACCCCGCAGGACCCGGCCCAAGCCGCTCCGGCGATTCCCCCACAACCGGCGTCTGTCGCGCCCGTCCGAACCGCTCCGACACCTCCCCCGAGGTCGATCGCATCCGCTGCTGCGGCTGCCTCGGCTGAGGTCGTGCCGGTTGGTCCTGGACAGGCATTCGACACCGCCTTCCGATAGAGGACAGGGCCGAAACGCCCTGCGTTGCCTTAAATGGCTGAGACCCAACTCGCCTCTGCTTCCGAGAAGCAGGTCTGGATCACCCAGTTCTTCCAGGAGTACGTGCGGAACACCCGCTTCAAGCCGTACATGACCAATTCCGCCAGCAACAACGGCGGGATCATCCTGACCAAGTACGAGCTTCAGAACGAAGCCGGCAAGATCATCAACATCCCGTTCATCGCCCGCCTGAAGTCGGACGGCGTGACCGGCTCGGGCGTGCTCGCCGGCCAGGAAGAAGCCCTCACCAACTACAACTGCGGCATCACCGTCGACTGGCGGCGTAACGCGGTCGAGGTGCCGAAGTCCACCCAGTATAAGACCGAGATCAACCTCCTGAACGCCGCCCGCCAGGGTCTCCGCGTCTGGGAGACCGAGAAGCTCCGCGACGACATCATCAAGGGCATGGCCTCGGTGGCGACTGGCGGCGACACGACCGTCAACCTCGGCGACTCCTCGTCCACCGACCGGAACGCCTATGCTGCGGCCAATGCCGACCGGCTGCTGTTCGGCCACCAGAAGTCGAACTATTCGGCCACCTACGCCACGGCGCTGGGCAACATCACCACCGGCTCCGACAAGTGCACGGCGGCGGCCATCGGCCTGATGAAGCGGATGGCGAAGTCGGCCGATCCGCGCATCCGTCCGTTCCAGGTCAACGACGAGGACGGCCGCGAGTACTACGTCTGCTTCCACGGCGCCCGGACCTTCCGTGACCTGAAGGCGGACTCGACCATCGTGACCGCCAACCAGTCGTCCCGCGCCCGCGAGGCCAACGGCGTGGACAAGAACCCGCTCTTCCAGGACGGGGACATCGTCTATGACGGCGTGATCCACCGCGAGGTTCCCGAGATCGATGACGTGATCTCCGGGGGCACCTACTCGCTGGATGGCCAAGGCGGATCGAGCTGCGACGTGCGCCCGGTGTTCATGTGCGGCGTCGGCGCAGTCGGGGTCGCCTGGGGCCAGGAGCCGACCCCTCGCACCGACATGGATCGGGACTACCAGTTCCGGCCCGGCGTCGCCATCGAGGAGCTGGTGGGGGTGAAGAAGATCACCTTCAACGGCAAGCCGAACGGAATTTTGACGGGCTACTTCGCCGCCGCCGCCGATTCGTGAGCTAAGCGGTTACGTGGGGCCAAGCTTCTCCTCGCAGAATTCTGCTTACGTTGGTTTGGCTAATCCCGAACCTCGCAGCCAGTCTGACTTGGGTGAATCCTTGGCCCCTCAGCCGTTTTAGCTCGCGAACATCATCCTCGGTAAGCCTAGCGTTGTGATGAGCAGAGCCTCGGTTTGGCTTAGTGTTGCAGCCCTTTCGGCCCAACACCCGGAAGCCGTGAAGCACGTTCTCCCGGGGAGTGACGATCTCCAGGTTTTCGACCCGGTTGTCGTCCTTCACGCCGTTCTTATGGTTGACGTGCATTCCGGGGGGAACGGGTCCGATGAAAGCGGCCACTACGGCGCGGTGTAATTTGATCAACGCGCCACGCTTCTTGTTGCCGATATAGACGGTTCTATAGCCGTTCTTGTCCCCGACAGTCGCGAGTGGAAAGCCGCGCGGCCCCCTCAAAGTGCCGCCGTTGGAAATCCAGTATCCCGGCCAACCGTTGAGTTCTGCCCATCGCTCCATCATTGTCCGCCTTAGGTCAGTGAGCCGCGAAGTTTACCACACCCCCAATCCTTCTCTAAGGAAACCTTCGATATGGCTGCGCTTTCTTCAACCCTGGCCACCAAGCTGGCCAACGGTAAGGCGACCGTGCCCTCGCACGGCTTCGCCGCCAACGCCAAGCTGCTGACCGCCCAAGTGGCCGTCACCACGTCTCTGGCCGCGAACGACACCCTCGCGTTCTTCACCCTGCCCAAGGGCGCCACCGTACGCCACATGCAACTGCAGAGCACCGACATCGACACCAACGCTTCCCCCACCATCACCTTCGATGTGGGCGACGCTGGTTCGGCGACCCGGTTCTTCTCGCAGTCCGTGGTGGGCCAGGCCGGAACCTCCGACTCCAACATGGCGTCGACCGGTTGGGACTATCAGTGCACGGCCGACACGCCGATCATTGGCACCGTCCACACGGCCGGCGCCACCAAGGCGGCGGGCACGGTGCGGTTGGTCTGCCACTACACCGTCGACGGCCTGGCGGACTAAGCCCGATGAAGGTCTCCTTCAAAGGCGACGGGCACCATACCGAGACGACCGCCTTCGGCCAGACCTTTCCTCAAGGGGAATGGGTCGAGGTCGAGGGCGTCGCCGCGGAAAAGCTGTCCGAAAACCCGATGTTCGAAGCCAAGGGCGCGGTGAAAGCCGCGTCCAAGGCCGAAGAACCGAAGGCCGATGGCGACGCTTCCGGCGCCGCTCAGGTCGAAATCCCGGCCGACTGGGAAACGCTGCCGTTCATGACGCAGCGCGCCCTGGCCCGGCGTCTCGATCCCGGCCTGCCGAAGACGGCGGGCAAGGAAGAGGTCAACGCCGCCATTCAGGCGCAAATCTCTCTGCGCGCTTCCTGATGGCCCTATGCTCCGCCGTCATCACCTCGGCTCTGAAGAAGCTGGGCATTGCCTCTGCCTCCACCGCAGAAATCAGCGATGCCCTGCCTCATCTGCAGGCCCTGTATAACGCCCTGGTGAACGGCGGAGCCTTCGGCCGCTTCCGCGACGTGGTCGTCACGGCCAATTACACGGCATTCGAGCAGGACCGCATCTTCGTCAACACGGCGAGCGCGGTCACGATCACCATCCCCGACACCTTTGACCGCACGACGACGCCCTTCCCCTACGAGTTGGAAGACGTGTCCACCAGCGGGGTCAACAGCGACATCCGCCCGGCCCGGGACCTGGCGGCGATCCTGGTCACGACCCTGAACGACGCCACCGCTCCGGCGACGTGGATCCGCGACGGCTATCAGGGGATTTGGGTCCGGATCGACGGCTTGACCACGAGCAGCACGGCCCCCCTGTCGGATCGCGATTTCGACGGCATGGCCTGCTATCTCGCGACGCTTCTTGCGGATGAGTACTCCGACCGCGATGTGAACCCGAGGACCGCGCTGGGCGCGGCTCGGTTCCTCACCAATCTGACCCACAAGACAGCCTCGCCCCGCAAGGGCGTTCACCTGGACTTCTTCTGATGGCAGTCACCGTCTCTGTCCGCGCGGGCGGGTCCAACACCAATGACGTGGGCTTGGCGCCCGTGGTCGTTCTCCAAGCGGCGACCACCTGCGACATCGGGTCGGCCAACTCCAACTATGTGCAGATCGCGGGCACGGCCCGGATCACGTCGCTCGGCAACCAGCCGAACAAGCTCAAGATCGTGGAGTTCCTGGACTCCCCGACGCTGATCGCCTCGGCCGACCTGACGCTCCCCGGCGGGGGAAGCATAACCGCTTCCGCCGAAGATACCTGCATCGTCGTTTCCGATGATGATGGGGCTTGGTCGGTGGTTGCTTACCAGCGGGCGGACGGAACAGCCCTCGTCTCTCCTGACACGCCTGCGCCTCTGGCCGATAATCTCCTCGGCAATGGCGGGTTTGCGATTAACCAGCGGGGCCGCTCCACGGTCGGGGACGGGGATTACGACTTCGATCGCTGGTACGTGCTCACCGAATCCGGCCAGGTCGGTTCTGGGCAACTCACCGACCCGGAAGTTGGCGCGGCCTTCGCGTCTCGCCTCACACAATCGCAAGCCTCCGCCCAACGGCTCGGCCGGGCGCAGATCATCGAATCTGCGGATTGCCGCCATCTTCGTTCGGGCCATGTCACGCTCTCGGGCCGGGCGGCTTTGTCCGCCGGGGGCGTCCTCCGCTTCGCCATTCTGGAATGGACCGGCGCGGCCGACGCCGTGACGCGCGACGTCGTCGCCAACTGGGGCGCCAGCACCTACGAGACCGGCAACTTCTTCGCCGCCGATAATCTGAACGTCCTGGCTGTCGGGCTGGTGTCCCTGACGGCCGGGACCGTTGACGGATTCTCCCGCTCGGCCTCTCCGAGCGATGCGATGAACAACCTGATCGTGCTGGTCTGGTCGCAGGACGCGCAGGCTCAGGGCGCGACGCTCGATCTTGAGAACTTCAAACTCGAGGAGGGCTCGACCGCAACGCCCTTCCGCCCCCGTCCCCTTTCGGATGAACTGGGCCGCTGTCTGCGCTATTACGAGCACAGCTTCGTTCAGGGTGCCCTGCCGGCGCAGGACGCAGGGAGCGCCGGGGCCCATTCTGGCGTCCAGGTTGTCGGGGCTTCCGCATCCACCAGCCTCGGTGGCCCCCGCTTCCGGCGTTCCAAGCGCAAGCCCCCCAGCGTCTCCCTCTATAACCCGAGCGCGGCCAATGGCCTGGCGCGGGATGCCACGGCCAATGCTGACTGCGGCGCGACACAGGCGACCAACGTCTCGGCTGAGGGTTTCGCGCTCACGGTCACGACTGCTGCGGGCTCGGCTCCGGGTGACGCCATCATGGTCCATTGGTCGGCCGACGCCGAGATCTAGCCGTGGTCGATATCCCGCTTTCCCCGGCGTACTACCTGCGGACCCAGGAAGGGCTGGACGCCGCTCGCCTGGTCAACATGATCTACGAGAAGACGCCGCAGGGGCCATTTCCAAGCGCCCTGATCCCACGTCCTCCGCTGGTCCAAGATGCGGCCATTGCCGCCGCCGCCATCCGCGCCATGTACAAGGTCAATGGCGTCCTCAATGGGGACACGCTGAGCGTCTGCGGAAACGCCCTTTACGATCAGGGCACCCCCATCGGCACTCTGGGCACTTCTTCGGGCCGCTGCGAAATCGACGCTTCGAGTTCGCAAGTCGGCGTGATGGACGCCACGGCGGGCGCCGTCTGGTGGCATGATGGCTCCGGATTCCACCAGGTCACGGATGCCGATCTTCCGGTCACCAGCAGCTTCGCTTTCTACGCGGGGCGCTGGTACTTCGCAAAGAACGGGACCGGGACCTTCTATTGGTCCGCCCTGGATGACATCAGCACGATAGACGGCCTGGCCTTCTCCGATACAGAAGCCTCGCCGGACAAGATCGTTCGGATAGCGGTCTTGGGCGACGATCTGGTCTTCTTCGGCGCCAACTCGGTGGAATTCTGGTACTCCAGCGGCGACGCGAACCAGCCGGTCCAGCGCTACACCAACCGGACCTTTTCCAGGGGCTGCCTCAGCGCCGATACCGTCGTCCATTGCGACAACACGCTGATGTGGATCGGGGACGACATGATCCCCTATCGCGCTGAGAGCGTGCCGGTCCCGCTGGTCAATCCAGAGACCGGGGCCGGTTATGGCATCGTGGAGCTGATCAAGAACGCCGCCTTCTCGGGAACCGCTATTCATTGCTGGGGCATGACCTACGATGCCCACGTCTACTACGCGATCAACATCGGCGGCACGAACTACGTCCTCGATATCACCACCGGCTCATGGTCGGAGTGGGATATCGAAACCACCCACTGCGCCAACCAGGGCGATCCCCACCTCGGGGGGCCGAGCGGCATCATCTACAAGCCCGAACCCACGATGGGCGGCCACGACTCCAACACCGGGGCCTATAACCGCATCGGCTCCGCCTTCGTCCAGGTCGATGACGAACCGATCCGCTGCGATCAAGTCACGCTTCTGGTCAAGGCCCCTGCCGAAGCCAATGTCAGCATGCGGTATTGGGATAATCCCAACGACGGCTGGAGCACTTGGGCGACGGTCGCCTCGGTCAACCGAACCGCGGCATGGCGCAGGCAGGGTCTGATCCAACCTCCGGGGCGTAGGTTCGAGTTCGAGTGCTCGGACTCCCAATGGGTCAACTTCGTCGGCGTGAAGCTTAACCCCCGCCGCGCCTGATGTTCGAAAAGCTCCAACCGTCCCGCCAGATAGTGGACAAGGACGGGCGGCCGACGCCCTACATGCTGGGCCTGGATGCTCAGGTCAAAGACGCTCTGAATGGCGTCGCCGGTGTCGGCGATGTCCTCAGGGTCGACAACAACGGGACCAACTTCACCGGGCTCACGTCCAGCGCCAACAACCTCTTGAAGTTCGGCCATAAGCCGATCGATCCCAACGGCTGGTACGACACTTCGACGGGAATCTTCCTGCCCACTGTCGCTGGCTATTATCTCGCGACCCTCCAAGTGCTCGGCGCTACGGGAACGGGCGGAGAGACAACCCAAGCGGTGATCGCCGACGAGGGCGGGTCCCCAATGACCTATGGCAATTACCTCAGCGCATCCTCTGCGGCGGAGTTCACCTCGCAGGCATCCATGCTCGTCAGCCTTGACGGATCTACCCAGGGGCTATCGGCCTATGGATGGGCGCCGACGGGGTCCACAGTGATCTTGGGTTTCGGGCCGATCACGTTCTTTCAGGTCGTCAGGATCGGGGGCTGAGGTGGCCCCGTTCATCGTCTTCGCGCTGCCGCGGTCGCGGACGGCCTGGCTGTCGGTGTTCCTGGCGCGTCCCGGCAAGCCAGTCGGTCACGACATCGGCGCCCAATGCTCCGACCCGGACGACTTTATTCACCAGCTCAGCGCGCTTGGAGGGTCCTGCGAGACGGGGGCGGCGTTCGCATGGCGGCTTATCCGAGAACGACTGCCCGAGTGCCGCTTTGCTGTGGCGCTACGGGATCCACGAGAGGTCGCCGATAGCCTGGAGCGCCAAGGCTTGGGCGATCATAGGGCCGAGATGTGGCGGCGCTGGAGTCATCTCCAGGAGATCGCCGCCGAGCCGGGCGTCTTGACGGTTCAATTCGATAAACTGACGGAACCGGAGTGCGGCGCGCTCTACCGGCATTGCACCGGGGAGGACGTTCCGGCCGGTTGGTGGACTCAACTCGACCCGCTGAACATCCAGGTCGATCTTCCCCGATGGGTGGCCCGGCTTCAGCAGAACCGAAGCCAGATTGAAGCCCTGAAGGCGGCCGCAGTCCAGGAAATGGCCCGTGCCTGAGCTTCGGATTGCGGTTGAGCCCTGGAGCGACGCCTTTTGGCAGGAAGCAAAGCCGCTGGCCGAGGCGCATTTCCTCGAGGTCGATGGCGGCGTGGAGCCGAAGCGCCGGTTCAAACTGGATTGCCGTCTGATGCAGGCGCTCCACGATGCCGACGCCCTGAAAATCGTGTCGGCCAGGCGAGGCGATCGGCTAGTGGGCTACTTCTCCTGGCAGATCACGCCCGATGTGGAGTCCGAGGGCCTGATGATCGCGCAACAGGGGGCATGGTATGTCGCCCCGGGATGCGGGCTCGTAGCCGCCAAGATGTTCGATGCCTCGGTAAGGGCCCTCAAGGCTTGCGGCGTCCAATGCATCTTCCCGCACCACAGGGTTCAGGGCCGCGGGGCCAACATCGGCAGGTTCTTCCAACGCCGCGGCGCCAGGGAAATCCAACGGACCTATTCGCTTTGGATCGGAGACTGATCATTGCCTAGCATCTCCATCCCTACGGGAATCGCGGTCTTGGGCGCTGGAGCCATCGGCGCCGGCGCGAGCGTCATCAGCGCCAACTCCACCAAGAACGCCGCTGAAAACACGGCGGCGGCGAACAACGCCTTGGCGGCCCAAATCTATGGGTCGAACAAGGAAATCGAATCCCCGTTCATCCAGACGGGGCAGGCCGCCAACGCCAATCAAGCCAGCTTCTTCAGCAATGGCCAGGCGCCGGGCTTGACCACCATGCCGACGCAGATCAGCGGCCTGACGCAGGAGGTTGGCGCCCCGCAACAGGGCAAGCCGCTGTCCGGCGTCGTGAACGTCAACGGCAAGCAGGTCTATATCGGCGACCAACCACCGCCGAACCCGTCACCGGGCCAAACCTGGCTCACTCCGAGCGGACAACTCAACGTCTACGATGGCGGCGAGGCCCGGTGGGCGCAGTCCGGGGCCGATTCCCAGACCGCATCGCAGTGGCTCGGCGGCGCGACGCCCCAGCAAGCCCTGCAACAGGCTCAGCAGCAGATCAGCGCGCCTGTGGCTGGGCCGACCAACCCTGGCCTCCAGAGCTTCGAAAGCGCGGCCGGTCTCAGCGGCCCTCAGCAGGCCATCGCCAACACCCTCGGCAGCAACGAGGGCCAGTTCCTTACCAACACCGGACAGGCGGCGCCGACCAATGCGCTCGCCTCACAGCTCGGCAGCACCTTCGGGGAATATCTCGGCAATTCCGGCGTCCAGCCGACCCTTTCGGCCGAAGATGCGCTCCTCGGGACGGGAGGCGCCGCCCGCTCCATCTCGAACGGCATCGTCAACGTCGGCGGCAAGCAGATCACCATCGGCGATCAGGCCCCGGCCAATCCCACATCGGGCACGCCCTGGATCGACCAAGGCGGCACGCTTCACGTCTGGGATCAGAGTTCGGGCCGGTGGGCGCAGCCGAACGCCGATCAACAGGCGCAATGGCTCGGCGGCCAGAACGTCCAGCAGGTGCTCTCCCAGGCCCAGCAACAGCAGGGCGCTGGTGATTCCGGCTTCGGCAAGTACCTCGCCAACACCGGGCTCCAGTCCGGTCTGGACGCCAACGACAACCTCCTCGGGCTCCGTGGGAACGGGGGTTATCAGGGTTTCCTGTCCAACACCGGCCTCGACAAGACCAACCAGGCCACGTCCGACTTCCTCGGGTTGGGGCAAGGGGGCAACGGCCTCGCGGATTTTCTCGGCAGCACCGGCTACAAGTTCAATCTCCAGACCGGCTCGGATGCCGCGGCGAGCAATGCCGCCAGCCGGGGCCTTCTGAATTCAGGCTCGACGCTCAAGGCCCTCGATCAGTATGGGCAGCAGCTCGGCCAGACCTACGGCCAAGCCTACTTGTCCAACCTCGGCTCCTACGGCCAGCAGCTCCAGGGCCAGGGAACGGCCTACAGCGACCTGGTCAATCAGCGGAACAGCGCTCAGAACGGCCTGGCGCAGAACTATCTCAGCGACCTCTCCGGCCGGGCGGCGCAGCAGCAGGGGCTGAACCAGGACTATCTCTCCGGCCAGTCCAGCCTGGCGTCCCTGAAGGCAGGACAGGCGCAGAACTATTTGAGTGGCCAAACCGGACTCTACGGGCTCAACAGTTCAGGCTTCGGCACCTATTTCGGCTCACAGAACGATCTCGCGAACCGGGGCCTTTCAGCGGCGAACGCCTTGGCGGGCGTCGGAACCAACTACGTCAACCAAGTGACCGGAAACAACAACAACGCCCTCGGCGCAGTCTCCGGCGCGAACGCCTCGATCGGCAACAACATCAACGGCCTGCTCGGCAATGCGCTCTCGGCCTATGGCTATAACCAGGGCTTCGCGCCGAGCTCGTCTTGGGGCGCGGCGGCCTATCAGGGCTTCGGCATTCCCTCCAGTTATGCGGGGCTCGTCTGATGGTGGATCTGGTCTTCGCCAATCCCGTCCCGAACTTCGCGGGCGAAGCGATCCAGGCTCGCCAGGCCGGTCTGCAAGCCGGGCTGCAAAAGCAGCGGCTGAACGCCCTCAGCCTCGCCGCCTCTGACCCGGATGCGGCGCAGAGTGGCCTTGTCGCCGCCGGGGACATCCAGGGCGCGACCGAGCTGGCCAACATGCGCTATGTGGGCAGCCAGCGGCAACTGATGCAGAACGCGCTGGGGCTGCTCCAGAACGCGCCTGCGCCGAACGCCATTCCCCCGCAGGCGCCCCAATTCCCCCAGGCTCCGACGCCATCTATCGCCGCCCCGGCCTCGGCCACGCCGCCCGTGGCCGCCGCCTCGCCAGCGACCTCTGGACCGACGCCGGACCAAGCCGATGCGGCTTTGCAGAAGCTGGACCGGCTGGACGGCATCCGCACCCAGCTCCAGGGCCTGCCCTACGATCAGCGCAAGCCTGCCCTGCAAGCCGTGGCGCCCGACCTGGCGCAGATCGGCTTCGGAGCCGACCAACTGGCGCAGTTCGACCCGACCGACGACAACCTCGCCAAGATCGGGGAACAGTCGCAGCAGCTCCGGATGCAAGTCGCCCAACAAGGCGGCGTGGATCAAGCGCCAAAGCCCCAGGAGGCCCCCCAGGCGTCCCCTGCGCCTGCCGGGGCTCCAGAGGCCCAAGCGGCTCCTGTGGCGACTCCTGCGGCCCCTGGCGGCCCTTCCTATGCGCCTCAGCCGCAACAGCCGCCAGCCGCGCCCCAAGGTGGCGGCCTGAACCTCATGGACCCGCGCACGCAACAGGCGCTGGAATTGTTGGCTGTCGCCAATCCCCAGATGGCAAGCGCGATCACCAGTCTGGGGTCTGCCGTGCTCCCAACCATGGACGTGACCCGCTCGGGCCTGGTCTTCGACAAGCACACCGGCAAGTTCGTCAACGCGGGGCCGAACGAGCAGGGGATCGAATACAACATCGATCCGTCCTCGGGCCGGATCACTGGCGCGCACAACGTCGCTGGCTATCCCGAAGCCACGGCCGAACAGGAGCGGGCGCGGGAGGCGGCCAAGCAGGGCGTTGACGTGCAATTCGCCGGGCCTCGGGCCAGGGCGGAAGCGGCCGGTCACGGCGCCGGGGCCGCGCCCTATGAAGTCGTGGAAATCCCCAACAGTGACGGTTCCGTCAGCAAGGGCGTCCTCCACGTCGATGCACAGGGGAACACGTACTTCTTGCCGATCCGGGCCGTAGGCTCGCCCCAAGGCGCTCCCGGCCAGCCCGCGCCGAGCGTCGGCACTTCGCAGACCCCTGGCGCCAAGACGTTCGCCGAGCATGACGCTGCGGCCCTGATGGATACGATCCAAAAGGAAGCCAGCCCAGAGCGGCAGGTTGCCCTTCAAGGCGCCATCGCCAGCGCTCAGCAGGCGGTCAAGTCGGCCATGGCGATCAACCCGAACGAATGGACGCCGGCCAACCTTCAGATCCAGAAGACGTTGAACGCGATCTCGGCCAGTTCGCCGATCAAGTTCGATACGTCCAAGGCCAACGACCTCAGCTATTACCAGACGCTCATCCCCCAGATCACGCGGGGCAGCTTCTCGACCTTCCCCCGGCTCGAAAAGGAATTCGAGCTCGTCAAGGATGCGATCCCGTCGCTGAAGACGCCCCGGGATGCGGCGGCGCTGACTTTCGCGACCATCGCGGCGACCAATCAGCGGAACCTGGACTTCGCCAAGTTCGCCAACCAATACACCGCCTCGGGCAACACCTCCGAGGCCGGATTGAATCGCGCTTGGCAGGCGTCGGCGCTGGGCCAACGGTCCCTGTTCGCCGATCCTACGTTCCAGGGCCTGCAGATCGACGGCAAGCCCGCGACCTTCATCAATCCGAAGCCCGCTCCGAACGGCCATGTCTACGGCGTCTTCCGTCCCGGTACGCCTTACGCTCAGACCTTCCTGGTGCAGTAGATGGATCTCCAGTCCGTCGCCATCGACGCGGCGCGGCAGAACGGGATTCCGCCCGACTTCTTCCTGAGCCTGATCGGCAATGGGGAAGGCGGGTTCAGCAATCCCGGCCTATCGCCCAAGGGCGCGCTCGGCCCGGCGCAACTCATGCCCGGCACCGCCGCCGACATGGGCGTGAGCGACCGCGCGGACCCGGTGCAGAGCATCAATGGCGGAGCAAAGTACGCCAGCCAGCTCTGGAAGAAGTATGGCGGCGACCCCGTCCTCACGGCGGCGGCCTACAATGCCGGGCCGGGGGCTGTGGATCATCACGGCGGCGTTCCGCCCTTCCCTGAAACGCAACAGTACGTCCAGCGCGTCACCGCTGGCATGGGCGAGGCGCAGGACAAGCTTCCGCCCCCCGATCAGGTGCTTGGCGGGTACGGCCAAGGGGCAGGCAGCGCTTCGGGAGGGCAGGGCGCGGCGAAGGATACCGGCTCGGAGGCCGGGATGCCGACGCCGGAACAGATCATGGCGGACTATGCTCCGGCCGGGTCTGGCCAAGTGGTCTATCCGACCGGCCGCCCTGTGCTGGCCGCGCAGGAAAAGGCGATCCTGGCCCGTAAGCAGGCCGGACAACTCGACCTCACCAAACCGCAGGGCTCGGACCTCAATCCCTTCGTGGAGCAACCGGGCATCCCGGTTCCGGTTGGGGCGGCGAAGGTCGATGTCAACGGCAACTTCGCGCCCGCATCGGCTCAGCCTGCCCAAGCGACGCCCCAGGACACGAGCCTTGGCGGCATCTATGCGGCGCGGGTAAACCCGGCAATCGGCGCCTTGGCGCACGACTTCACGGCGCCGCTTGAGCAGTACCGCTCGAATGTTCCCGCTCGGGGCCCAATCGAACAGGCGGCGCTCGCTGGCGAGAAGTTCCTCGCCCCGGTGGATGACGCACTCTCCCGCCCCGGGCAGGCGATCGCTCACGGCATCTCGTACCTCAGCGCCCCCGTCATGGCGGGTTTCGACTACCTCTTCGGTAAGCCGGTCAACGCGCTTTCTGGTGGTCGCATCCCGATCCAGACGGGCGGCGATATTGCTAGCATCGTTGCGCCTGGCGTCGGGGAACTGAACGAGGCTCGCGCCCTCGATGCCGCCGCGGCCCGGGCTGGCTTGAGTCCCCAAGCTTACCGCACCATGGCGGCTACGACCGACCGGACGGCGCAGACGCTCGCGGCGGCCAAGGCGGCGGCCCCCAAGCCTCCAGGCCCCGTTGGCAATGCCCTCGCGCCGTTCGCTGCCCGATTCAGCCAAGCCGCTGCCGAACAGCAGGCCGGGCAAAAGATCGCTGGCGCGGCCTCCGATCTTCCCGCTGCGAAAGCCGCGCTCGCCAATGGGCCGGATGAGATCGTCCCCGGATCGACGCCAACCACGTTCCAACAGACCGGAGACGTTGGGCTAGGCTCTCTCGAGCGATCCGTCGCGACCAAGAACCCCGAACTGTTCGCCGCGCGCCGGGGCGATCAGAACACGGCGAGGGTTGGCGTGCTCCAGGCGCTCCAATCGGGGGCCGATCCGGCTCAATTGTCCGCCTCTCTGCGGGATGGCCTCGACGCGCTCGACGCGCAGACGGATCAAGCCGCCCAAGCCGCCGCTCGCGACGCTCAGGCCAGGGCCGCGACCATAGGGGGCGCGGGAACGCCCGAAGTCTACGGGGCCG
>Ga0134125_10000499_pt1 | contig 52893 bp, 44 predicted proteins | sample KB31751_FD_96464 | JGI IMG/M metagenome (GOLD analysis project Ga0134125, IMG submission 96464) | Terrestrial soil microbial communities with excess Nitrogen fertilizer from Kellogg Biological Station, Michigan, USA - KB3-175-1 | ecosystem: Environmental > Terrestrial > Soil > Unclassified ... | reverse complement strand
CCCGCCACCGGCTCGCAAGCAGTCGTTCACGTGAAGTGAGGCAGCAATGAGGTTCAAGGGTCAAGGTTCGAGGTTCGCGCGGGGTTCGCGGTCCGAGGTGCGAACCGCTCCAGCCGCGACACCTGCACCTTGTACCTTGCACCTTGCACCCGCCTCGCACCTCGCACCTCGAACCTCGAACCTGCCGGATTCCGTCGGCGAGCCGGCGGAATCCGGCCTTACGCTGGTCGAGCTCATCATCACCGTTGCCATCGTCGGGATACTCGCATCGGCTGCTCTGCCTATGGCCCGTTTCGAGGTGAAGCGCCAGAAGGAGCGCGAATTGCGCCGCGATCTGTGGGAGATGCGCGATGCCATCGATCGCTACAAGGACGCCGCCGATCGCGGCGGCATGCAGGTCAAGGCCGATAGTCTCGGATACCCGCCCGATCTTCAGACGCTCGTGGATGGCGTTGACGTGCAGGACAAGAAGGTTCGCTTCCTTCGTTCCATCCCCGTCGATCCCATGACCAAGACGACCGACTGGGGCCTGCGCTCCAATCAGGATGATGCCGACTCCGATTCCTGGGGCGGCCAAAATGTGTTCGATGTATTCACCAAGAGCGACGGCACCGCACTCGACGGGACGAAATACAACACATGGTGAACTTCTCGCCAATCCGCATCGGCCGAATCTCTGTGAAAGGGACCAGGTGCTGGTTACCAGGGACTCGTAAAGGCACAGCCGCGGGCACTCTAGATTCGGCCCCGGGTCGCCAGTCCCCAGTCCCCAGTCCCCAGGAAGGCTTCACCCTCCTCGAACTGATGATCGTGATGGTGATCATCGGCGTCCTCGCGGCACTCGCTGTCCCGTCGTACATCCGCAACATTCAGCACGCCAAGGAAGCTGTTCTCCGCGAGGATCTGCACGTCCTGCGCAATGCCATCGACTCCTACACCGTGGACAAGCAGCAGGCGCCGCAGTCGCTCGACGATCTCGTCAGCGCCGGCTATCTTCACGAGGTCCCGACCGATCCCTTCACCAATCACAAGGACTGGATCACCGACACCTCCGGCATGCTTACTTCGGTCGACCAGACAGACTCCGGCGGCGTGGACGACGTCCATTCGGCTTCGCAGAAGAGCGCGCTGGATGGCACCACTTACAACACCTGGTGATGGGCCCGCCTGCTCGGCCGAGCGAAATTAGGGGCTTGCGGCCTGCCAGCCATTACCATAGGAATCGTGCCTTACAAAGATCTTCGCGAATGGATCCGGGCTCTCGACAAGGCCGGCGAACTCCGCCGCATCCGCGAGCCCATCTCGCCGCGCCTCGAAATGGCCGAGATTGCCGACCGCGCCGCGAAGCTGGGCAAGGGAACGGCTAAGGCCGGCGGCCCCGCGCTGCTGTTCGAAAACGTTACCGGCCATCCCGGCGCGACCGTCCTGATGAACCAGTTCGGCTCGCTTCGCCGCATGCACCTCGCGCTCGAGACCGAATCGCTGGACGCGATCGCCGACCGCATTCGCGTACTGCTGCGGCCGGAGGTGCCGACCTCGCTGCTCGATAAGATCAAGCTGTTGCCGAAGCTCGCCGAGATTGGCAGCTTCTTCCCCACGGTCATCGACCGTAAGGACGCCGCGTGCAAGGAAGTCATTCACCGCAGTGTGCAAGACGGCGGCAAAGGAATCGATCTCACGAAGCTGCCTGTCCTGACTACATGGCCGCAGGATGGCGGCCCGTTCATTACGCTGCCCTGCGTCGTCACGCGCGACCCGCGTACCGGCAAGCGCAACATCGGCATGTACCGCATGCAGGTCTACGACGGCCAGACCACCGGCATGCACTGGCAGCGCCAGAAAAATGCCGCGGAGCATTTGCGCGATCATCTCCGCGCCACTGCTGAAGGCCAGCCGGACGCGGTCGACATCATGGCGCTCACCGCCGGCGGCACCACCGCCGCAGCCTCGACCGCCTCCATCCCGCAGACGACGCAGGCCAAGGTGCGCGACGGGCGCATGGAGGTTGCGGTCGCCATCGGCACTGACCCGGCGACGACCTTCTCCGCCATCGTACCCGCGCCGCCTGAGGTGGAAGAGTTCCTGATCGCCGGCTTTCTGCGCGGCAAGCCGGTGGAACTCGTGAAATGCGAGACGGTCGACCTCGAAGTTCCCGCGCACGCCGAGTACATCCTCGAAGGCTATGTGAACCTCGCCGAGTTGCGTACCGAAGGCCCCTTCGGCGACCACACCGGCTTCTACACCATGCCGGAGGAATACCCGGTCTTCCATGTCACCTGCGTCACGCACCGTAAGGACCCTATCTACGCCGCCACGATCGTCGGCAAGCCGCCGATGGAAGACGCGTGGATGGGCAAGGCCGTTGAGCGCATCTTCCTGCCGCTCATGCAGCTCACGCTGCCGGAGATCGTCGATGTTTGCCTGCCGCCCGAGGCCGTGTTCCACAACCTGATGATCGTCGCCATCCGCAAGTCCTACGCGGGCCACGCGCGCAAGGTGATGAACGGCATCTGGGCGATGGGCCAGGCCATGTTCACCAAGTGCATCATCGTCGTCGATGAAGACTGCGATGTGCAGGACCTCGCCGAGGTGACGCTGCGCGTCGCCAACAACATCGACCCTGAGCGCGACATCCAGTTCACGCTGGGGCCGGTCGATTCGCTCGACCATGCCTCGCGTCTGCCCAACTTCGGAAGCAAGATGGGTATCGACGCGACGCGCAAATGGCCTGCCGAGGGTTTCAATCGTCCGTGGCCCGCAATGCTCACGCAGGACGCGGCCGTGGTCGCGAAGATTGACGCGCTCTGGAAGAAGCTGGGGATCGAATGAAAGTTGCTCGAACGATCGTCGTATTTGCCACTTGCAGTCTCGCGGCGCTGGCGCAACCGAAGGCAAAGACGCCTGCCCAGCCGCGCTACTTCAACTTGGTGAACGCGGTACAGGGTCCGGTGGAGCTTTCGGACGCGGAGCTGGCAGTTCTGGCGAATGACGATTTGATGCGTAAGTTCAGCCCCGCATCTGCCGGGTCGAAGCTGACTCAGGAAGGCCTCGAAGCCACGGTAGTTCCGCTGTGTGGGGCGGACGAGCGGGACCTGATCGTGATCGGCAATGGCGGGTCCTATGCGACGACCTACACCGGGCCGTTCTGGATCATCCGCGATCTTCCGGCTGGACCGAAGATCGTGCTGGCCGAAAGTTCGCTGAGCCTGTCGCTCGATACCAAGCGGTCCAACAAATGCCTGAATGTCGAAGCCTTCGCAGTGACCGCGACCGAAGGCATCACCACCGAATACAAGTTCAACGGGCAGCAGCAGTATGCCGTCTCGAAGCAAACTTCGGTCAAGTTGCCTTAATCGGCAGCGTCAAACGAAAGGCTTGCCCGGCAATGCCTGATTGCATTCATACTTGAGGTATGAAATTCCGGTCCAAAGTCGGTGAGCGCGGCCAGGTCGTTATTCCAAAGCCCATCCGCGACAATCTCGGCCTCGGCAAAAACTCTTCTATTGAGTTTGAGCTTAAGGGTACGAATGTAACCATGCGCGCCGAAAAAGACCTGAGCAAACTCGATCTGTCCATTCGGAAGTATGGCGGCACGCTACGCAAGCAGCTTCTCGCGGATGGGTATAAGAGCGTAGACGACTACATCGCCGAGAGTCGTGGCCGATGATCACGGCGGTCGGCGCGAATATCATTCTGGATACGCTGGCCGGAACGCAACAGGAAATTTCGCTTGCGCACGCAGCGCTGCGGTCTGCGGAAGCCACAGGCGAGGTTATCGTCTCCACGGTTGTCTACGCCGAGGTGTCTCAGCGATTCGCATCCAGGGCGAAAGCGAAGGACTTCTTTGAGCTTTTGGGATGCCGGATCGATCCTTTGGATGAGGAGTCAGCGTTTTTCGCCGGACAGTTCGCCCGCGCATATCGTCTCCGAGGCGGCGACCGGACGCGCATCCTTCCAGATTTCCTGATAGCCGCTCATGCGCAGACGCGCGCAAACAGGTTGCTCACACGGGACGGACGTTTTTTTCGGCAGTTTCCGCAACTCAAAGCCGTTAGTCCCGAAGAGTTGATCTGAAATCCTACTTCGCCGGCGCGGGATTCGAGATCAGCAGGAACGTCACACTGTCCTCGGTGGAGCGCTTATGCAGTGTGCCGCGCGGGATCAGCAGCATGTCGCCCTTCACCATCAGGATGGACTTGCTGCCAGTCGATCCGGTCGCATGCCACTCGCCGGTCCCCGGCATCACCTTCGTACCGGTTGGCGTGCCGCCCACCTCGTAGAGCGTTGAGCCATCGAGGATCTGAACGATGTGATCGCGGCCCTCATGCCACTCGAACTCCGCGGCGCTCTTGTGCTTCTCCGTCGTCAGGATGATCTGGACCGGGATCGCGTTCGAGGTGTAGAGGCGATTGTCTCCGGGCGCGGCGTCCAGCGCCGCCCTGTCCGCGTCGAGTTCCTTGCTGGTCCAGAGCTTGATTGGCTGCGCGGCCGCGTTCACCTCGGCGCCAGGAGCGGCCTGCGCCATTGCCGCGAGCGAGTCTGCAAGAGTAAAGCCGGCCGCCGCGGCCACCGGGGCCGTGCGGAGGAAGTTGCGCCGTGAGGTCTTCTTCGCCATGCCGGAAAGTGAATCACATCCGCGCTACGGCTGCCAAGTCGTGGCTTCTAAGCGTTTTCACCGGATAAGCGCAGCGAGTATGCGGCTGTATACTTAAGGTATGTCCATCGTCAAAAACGTCGGTGCGATCGCCAAGGGAATGAGCGTCACCTTCGGGCAGATGTTCGAGCCTACGGAGGTAGAGAACTATCCTGACGGCAAGGGCCCGTTGCGCGGCGCGCAGTTCCAGGAGCGCTTCCGCGGCAAGCACCAGTTGCAGCGTGACGAGAACGGCCTGGAGAAGTGCGTCGCCTGTTATCTGTGTGCCGCCGCGTGCCCCTCGAACTGCATCTATATCGAGGCCGCTGACAACACAGCGGAACAGCGCATCTCGTCGTCGGAACGCTACGCGAAGGTCTACAACATTGACTACAACCGCTGCATCTTTTGCGGTTATTGCGTGGAGGCCTGCCCCACCGACGCCATCACGCATGGCCACGGCTTCGAACTCGCCTCGCTGAACGCCACCACGCTCGTGATGCGCAAGGAGGACCTGCTGGTGCCCACGCCGCCTGTGCCGGACGCCATTGCGTCTCCCCAGGACGAGGCCGGGGTTCTCGCCTAGCGGGAGCAAGTGGTCGAAGGTTTATCATAGACAGATGGGCACAACGCACATTTCGGTCGAGGATGCGCTCACGGAATTTCCGCGCCTGATCGCGAGGGCCCGCGCGGGCGAAGAGGTGTGTATCGACGAAGGAGCGGAAACTGTCGCCATCATGCAGGCGCCGCAGATGCTCCGCGCGCCCCGGCTTCTCTCCGAAGTCCTTGCGGGATTGGATTCCCCTCATGTTGGGCCTCCGTCGGACCCGTCCTTTATGAGCGACGTGGAAGACGCCGTTCGTGGCCATGAACATGAGAGGCTGATCGATCCTTGGGAGTCATTCTAGATTCAAGCGTAGTCATCGGCGCGGAACGCGCAGGCCTTACACCTGCGGACCTCATCCGCCAGACGATGGCCCAGTTGGGCGATCGGCCGGTGGCGCTCTCCGCAATTGGCTACGCGGAGGTAGCTCACGGAATATATCGCGCAAAATCGGAGAAACAACGGCAGGCACGCCGATTGTTTGTGGAGGGTCTGCTGGCCCAACTCGGCGTCTATCCGTTCACGCGCGAGGCAGCCGAACTTGCAGCGCGCATTGGAGCGGAGGCGGTTACTGCTGGGAATGCGGTGCCGGTAGCTGACCTGTTCATCGGCGCGACCGCCCTATCGCTCGGTTACGCCGTCCTGACATCGAATGACCGGCACTTTCGCTTGGTGCCTGGCCTCACAGTGATTTCTTTCAAACAGCGCGCCTCAACGGGACCGAAGGAATAGATGACCGCACGCGAAACACATCCGCTCGAAAAGATTTTGGAAAGCCGCATCGCCATCCTTGACGGCGCGATGGGTACGACGATCCGCACCTATGGCATGAAGGAAGCGGACATTCGCGGCGAGCGCTTCCAAGATGCCGACAAAGACCTGTTGAACAACGGCGATCTGTTTTCGCTGACGCAGCCGGCGATGATCTGCGACATTCATCGGCGCTTCCTGGAAGCGGGTGCCGACATTATCGAGACCAATACCTTCGGCGCGACCACCATCGCGCAGAGCGAGTTCTTCGTCGAAGACCCGCGCGAGCATGGCGGCCGCAAGGACCCCGAGTTCTACCAGAAGGTGATCGGCGATCCTGCGCTGCAATTGCTTGCGGCGGAGATCAACGAGCAGTCCGCGCGCCAGTGCCGCGAGTGGGCCGACCGCGTCGCCAACGAGACTGGCCGCCAGCGCTTCGTCGCCGGAGCCATCGGGCCGCTGACCGTCTCACTCTCGAACTCACCCGATGCCGATGATCCGGGCTTCCGTGTCGTCACGTTCGACCAGGTGAAGCAGGCCTACGCGGAGCAGGTGAGGGCCCTGATCGCAGGCGGTGCTGACCTATTACTTGTTGAGACGATCTTCGATTCACTGAACGCAAAGGCCGCGCTGGTCGCCATCCGCGAGGTTTTTGACGAGCAGGGCCGACGATCCGGAGGGCCAAAGCCGGAGCTGCCGATCATGATCTCCGCGGCGGTCGGACGCGGCGGTGAGACGATGATCTCTGCCCAGACGGTCGAAGCCTTCTGGAATGCGATGGAACACGCGCGGCCGCTCTCCATCGGCCTGAACTGCTCTCTTGGTCCAGACCTGATGTACCCCTTCCTCTCGGAGCTGGCCGATAAAGCAGGATGCGCGATCTCCGCCTATCCCAACGCGGGCCTGCCCAATCCTCTCTCGCCCACAGGCTTCGATCTCGAGCCTCCGGATATGGCGCGTTCGCTGGGCAGTTTCGCGGAGGGCGGCCTGATCAACATTGCCGGCGGATGCTGCGGCAATACGCCGGAGCACATCGCGGCCATCGCGAAGGCTCTCCAAGACCGTGCGCCGCGCCCGTACGGCGCTGCGCGGCTTGCTGAGGCTGCCGCATGAGCGTGGCGGAAACCAAGCACGACGCAAAGCGGGAGACGAGGCAAGAGATACGGCCGCTGCGCCTCTCCGGCTCGCAGCCCTTCACACAGCAGCCGGGCGTGTTCATCATGATCGGCGAGCGCACCAATGTTGCCGGGTCGCCAAAGTTCGCCAGGCTCATCAAGGAAGGGAAGTACGAAGAGGGCGTTGCCATCGCGCGCCAGCAGGTGGAGAACGGCGCCAACGTCATCGACATCTGCATGGACGAGGGGATGATCGACGGCGTCGCCGCGATGACCCGGTTCCTGCTGCTGCTCGCGAGCGAGCCCGAAGTAGCCAAAGTGCCGTTCATGGTGGACTCCTCCAAATGGGAGGTGCTGGAAGCCGGCCTCAAACTTTTGCAGGGTAAAGGCATCGTCAACTCCATTTCGCTGAAGGAGGGTGAAGAGGCCTTCCGCGCCCACGCGCGCACTGCGCTCACGTTCGGCGCGGCGGTTGTGGTGATGGCGTTCGATGAGCAGGGCCAGGCCGCGACGTACGAGGATCGCATCCGCATTTGCGAACGCGCCTACCGCATCCTTGTTGACGAGGTCGGCTTCCCGCCGGAAGACATCATTTTCGATCCCAACATCCTCACTGTCGCGACCGGCATGGAGGAGCATAACAACTACGCGGTCGACTTCTTCCGCGCCACACGTTGGATCAAGGAGAACCTGCCGCATGCCAAGGTCTCCGGCGGCGTATCGAATATTTCTTTCAGCTTCCGCGGCAACAATAAAGTTCGCGAGGCAATGCACTCGGCGTTCCTGTTTCATGCCATCGCCGCGGGGCTTGACATGGGCATCGTAAACGCCGGCATGCTGGAGGTGTACGAAGAGATAGAGCCTGAACTTAAAATTATGGTTGAGGATGTTCTACTCAATCGCCGGCCTGACGCAACCGAGCGCCTGGTCGACTATGGCGAGAAGCTCAAGGCGGCGGGAACCGACGCGTCTACAGGCTCAGAGAAGAGGGCGGAAGAGTGGCGCAACGGAACAGTAGAGGAGCGCCTCTCGCACGCGCTGGTCAAGGGCATTGACACCTACATCGATACAGACACGGAAGAAGCACGCCAGAAACTTCGCCGTCCGCTGGCCGTGATCGAAGGCCCGCTGATGGACGGCATGGGAGTCGTGGGCGATCTCTTCGGCGCGGGCAAGATGTTTCTGCCGCAGGTGGTCAAGTCCGCGCGCGTGATGAAGAAAGCGGTCGCGTACCTCACGCCGTTTATGGAGGCGGAGAAGGCGGAGCTTGCCGCTGCGGGCCAGGAGGTACGCTCGCAGGGCAGGATCGTGCTCGCGACGGTGAAGGGCGATGTGCACGACATCGGCAAGAACATCGTCGGCGTGGTGCTGGCCTGCAACAACTACGAAGTGATCGACATGGGCGTGATGGTGCCGGCGGACAAGATTCTCGCTCGCGCCAAAGAAGTTCGCGCCGACATCATCGGCCTCAGCGGCCTCATCACGCCGTCGCTCGACGAGATGGTGCATGTCGCCCGCGAAATGGAGCGCCAGCAGTTCAAGGTGCCGCTGCTGATCGGCGGCGCTACCACCAGCCGAGCGCATACCGCCATAAAGATCGCGCCGCATTACAGCCAGCCCGTCATCCACATTGTGGATGCCAGCCGCGCCGTCCCGGTGACGACCAGCCTGCTGAGCGAGGAAGGCAAGTCGGAGTTCGTCGAGCAGCACCAGGCCGAGTACGAAGCTGTGCGCAAGTCGCACGCCGCGCCGCGACAGCCGCTGGTGCCGATCGAGGAAGCTCGCCAACGCCGCACGCCCATCGAATGGCGCGCAGAGGACATCGCGAAACCCGAATTCACCGGTGTTCGCGTTCTGAACGATTTCCCGCTTGCCACGCTGCGCGAGTTCATCGACTGGTCGCCGCTCTTTCACGCATGGGGGCTGAAGGGCATCTACCCGCGCATCCTCGACGACGCCAGCCAGGGCACCGAGGCGAAGAAGCTCTTCGCCGATGCCAACGCGCTTTTGGACCGCATCATTGGCGAGAAGCTTCTTACTGCGCGCGGCGTCTACGGCCTCTTTCCGGCAAACGCAGTCGGCGATGATGTGGAGCTCTACGCCGATGCATCACGCTCAGAGCCGCACATCCGCTTCCACTTCCTCCGCCAGCAGGCCAATCGCGAAGGGAGCGAACCGTGCCGCTCGCTTGTGGACTTCATTGCGCCGAAGGAGACCGGCCTCGCCGACCACCTCGGCGCCTTCGCCGTGACCTCAGGCATTGGCCTCGATGTTCTGCGCGAGCAGTTCCGCGTGGCGAACGACGATTACAACGCCATCATGGCGGAGGCTATCGCCGACCGGCTCGCCGAGGCCTTCGCCGAATGCCTGCACAAGCGCGTGCGCGAGGAGTGGGGTTATGGTTGCGATGAGAAGCTTACAAACGACGAGCTGATCCATGAGAAGTACCGCGGCATCCGTCCGGCTCCCGGGTATCCTGCGTGCCCCGATCACACTGAGAAGGGAACAATCTGGAAACTGCTCAACGTGGAAGCCGCCACCGGCATCCAGATCACCGAGTCGTTTGCCATGTGGCCCGGCTCCAGCATCAGCGGACTCTACCTTGCGCATCCGCAGTCGCGGTACTTTTCGCTCGGCAAGATCGGCCGCGATCAAGTGGAAGATTACGCGCAGCGCAAAGGCATCACTCTCGTCGAGGCCGAACGCTGGCTCAGCCCGAATCTCAACTACGATCCGCCGTAGCTGCCGTGCGACCAAACTGGGTTAACATCCGTCTCACTGATATCACATCCAACGCCAGCACTGAAGTTTTCATTGCTCTGGTGATCTCTGCGTCTGTTTGGGCCAAATTTTGAACGATCTCTCTCCGAACCCCCATTCTCCCGCTATTCTTCACGTTTGCCGCCGCGAGATGCTTTGCCCTGTGCGGGACGAGATCCTGCGCATCTCCGGCTTCTACGTCGAATCCACGCTAAGATTTGCCGATGCGAGGCAGATGTTCGCCGCGCGGCCGTATGATCTTGTTCTGATCGATGTGGAAGGCGAACGCGGCATTCCCGACGCCGAGCATCTCTGCTCAGAAATTAAGACCGCAAAGCACGAGCAGCTGGTGGCGTTCACCTGCAACTGGCGCGTCGCGGTCCTTACCGACTGTCCCGATGACATTGTCCGCAGCGAGTTCGATCCTGCCGCATTCGTTGCGGGTGTTCGCAAGGTGCTTGAGAAGGCCGACGGGTCCTCCACCGCTAATTAGTCGGCGGTATCGCCGGGCGCACCACCTGCTCGCGCACGATGGTATAGTCGGCGGGCGGCTCAAACAGCCTCGGGTCCGGCTCATTGAGCGACACATGGTTGACCACGAAATTCTCTGATCCGGCGCGCGGGTCGAACCGCTTCGTCACCAGATTGATGCCCAGCTGCGGCGAGTACCAGAACTCCTTCACGATCGGCTGGGGGCTGGCGTTTCCAAAGGTGCCTGCGGGAAGCGTTGTTATCTCACGAGATCCGATCGCATCGAGATTCTCAATCGTCTGGCGGTCCAGCGCCTCCCGCTCGATCCTGATGCCGGTCCCGGGCCTGCTCGCGCAGCCGCAGACCGCCAGGCCCGTGATTCCCGCAGGCATCTTGTACAACACCGGCCGCAGGTACTGGGATTCGTAGCAGATTTTGCGCTGTGGATTGCACGTCAGCAACTCGTGCCGGCCCGGGTCGGCATACTCCAGCGCGGACAGCTGTGGCAGATCCTGGTCGCCTGTCGGGGTGAAGTAGCGGCGCTCCTGAAAAACGCGTCCTGTGCTGTCGCGCGCTACAGTACGGTGGTTTTTGGTGATCGCCGCGGTGCCGTCCGGGAGGATGCGCGTCCACTCCGTATCGACTCGCGCAGTGAAAGGAGCGTTTTCCAGCGGTGCGATATCGATGCTCTGGATGGTGAATCGCGTTCCGCCATCTGGTGCGTGCTGCAGGGCCGGGTTCGGTGGCGGCGCGCTCTCGTGGATCGCCTGGATTTGCGCTGGTACCGCAATGCTGGCGGCGATCAGGCCAACTGCACACAGAACTTTCATCGTGCTCACCTCTGCGATTGCTGTCAGCCTTCCACAGGGCAGAGGCCAAGTCAAGGAAAAGCACCTGCCGGCCTCGGAAGCCCCGCGATTGCTACCCCTCGTGAGTGCTTCTGAAGTGGAAGTGCAGTTCCTGCCTGCTGGAAATCGGAAGGCCGTCTTTTGTGGCCGGGCTAAATGTCCACAGGCTTACGGTCTGGATCACGGTGTGGTCAATCGCAGGGTCGATGCCGCTCAACAGCGTGAGATGACTGATTTTCCCCTGTTCGTCAATCAAAGCCGTCAGCACGACGTCGCCCTCAGTTCCCGGGCGCATGCTGGACAAGTCGGGCGCCGGGTGCGGAAAAAACTTCGGGTACGCAATCGTGATTTCTCCTTTGCCCCAGGCGCTTTGGCCCGAGATTCCCTCGCCGGTTTGCGGCGTTCGGCTCAGGCGGCCATGATGTGGCGGCGGGGGTGGCGCCGATTGCGATACCATATCCGATTTCGGTTTGGCGATATCTTTCAGTGAGCTTCTGGGTGATCCCGCTTCCACACTGCCAGGCAGCGACAGGATTACATGCTGCGCAACCTGAACTTTGTTTGCGGAATGGGTAGCCTTCGCGCTCGGAAGGTGTTTCACGATCACCACAATCGCGGCGAGGACGCTGATATGAATCAGGAGAGAGGTCACGCGATAGCGGTTTATCTGGGAGACAACCCTGTTGATCTTCATTGCTGCCCACTGCCCGTTCACAGATTGGGGTCCGCCACTATTCTGCGCCTTTCGCAGTGCGGCAGGCGATCAAAAAGATACATGGAGCAATTTGTGTACGTTGGCTTCTATTCGGGTACTTCGGCGCTCACACGGCGGCGCCACCTGGGGCCACTGGACACCCTAAAATGAATCCATGGCGAAGTTGAAGGCCAAGACGTTGCGTTGCCCCACCTGCGGCACACTCGTGCTCGCTGACAGTGAGGACGTGCCATTCTGCTCCGACCGTTGCCGCCGCATCGATCTGGGTAAATGGGCCAGCGGGGCCTATGTTGTCAGCTCGCCGGTCCATGATCCTGGTCTGCTCGATGAGCTCGAAGGCCTGCGCGGCCGCCAGACCAGCGGCAACGTGGCAAAGAACTCCGAGGAAGACGAGTGAGCGCGCAGCACGACTTGGGTGCCCCACATCTCGCTCCTGAGATGTGGGAGAAGCCGACAACTGCCCGCACGCGCTGGGCATGGCTCGTCGGCACGTTCTTCGGCATCGGCCGGCTGAAGCCTGGACCGGGTACCTACGCGTCGGTCGCTGCGACGATCATCTGGTTCATCGTCGCGCACATCGCGCATGTGGGCATCGCCGGATTCGCAGTCGCGACTGCACTCGCCGCTGTGCTGGCAACTGCGATCGGCATTCCTGCGGCAACGCTCGTGGCGCACGAGGCCGGCCGCGAAGACCCGGGCTTCGTCGTCATCGACGAGGTCGCCGGTCAGTGGATTGCGCTGATCGCCATCCGGCCCGACCCGCTGCACACGGTGCTCGCACTTGTGCTCTTCCGGCTCTTTGACATCACCAAGCCGTGGCCCCTTCGTAAACTCGAGCGCCTGCACGGCGGAACCGGGATCATGCTCGACGACATCGCCGCCGGAATTCTCGCACTCGTCTGCGGTCTGCTTATTTCGCGCTGGGTGTAGCTCCGCCGCTTGGCGGCGCAGCTGTGGGGGCGACAAACGCAGGCGGTCCGTTGCTTGCGGCAATTGCGGCAAGCTGGGCCTCGGATTCCTTGGTCGCCGCTTCCGTTCCGGCCGGAATCGGCAGCGGCGCCTTCAAATACTTCACCAACGGACTCTTTGCGATTTCGAGCGCAATCACCACGCTCTGCGCGTTCAGGTCTGCGCCTTCAGGACTTGTATGTACCCAGTCGATTGGGAACCACTTTGCTGCCGCATCTTTCCCGACCGAATCCATCCGCACCGCCTCCACGGCGGCCATGTCGATAAACGCGAGATGGTTCTCCTGCGCGATCTTCCACATCACCGGCCCGAAGCGCATATCGAGCGCCACACGCTCCACCCCGTTCGCATCCGGCTGAAACTTGTCATGGATCGTCATGGACAGGAACATCGGCGTCGCGTGCTTCGCCAGAATGTCCGCAACGTATTTGCGGTTGTACCAGCCGTACGTATGGATGGTCTCCACCTTGCCCTTCATCGGACCGACCGTCTGTTCAACATCCTGGGTCGCGTCGCCGTCGCCGCGCAGGTCGCCGCGCGCATTCCTGCTGCCCGCGCCACCCAAGTCCCCGCCATCATTCTGGCCCCACTGCAACAGGACATAGTCGCCGGCCTTGATCTCCGCGAGCGTGCTGTCCCAGTGGCCTTCGTCTATGTAGCTGCGGCTGCTGCGGCCGGCGATGGCGCGATTGGCCACGTTCACCTTCGTCAGGTCGAAGTAGTCGCCCAGATGGCTGCCCCAGCCGAGGTTCGGTCCGTTGCTCGCCGTGGAATCCCCCACGATGAAGATCGTCGGCAGCGCCGGATTCAACGGCGCGCGATGCGGCACATTGGTCTGCGGCGGAGGAGGAGGGACAGCCTGCTCTGCTGCCGGCGTCTGAGCAGCGGCGGTGAGCGTCATCAGTGCTGTGAACGCAAGAGCGAATGTGAAGCGGCGCGTGGAAGCGATTCTGGTCATGGCGATGCTCCGGAATGAGATCGAGTTAGTGGGCAGAGGGGTACGTCGGCGCCTTCGGCGGCGCGAGATACTGCACCAGCTGCGAGTTGGCGTTCTTCAGCGCGGTCACCACAGACGCCGCGTTCATCTCCGCGCCCACCGCGCTGGTGTGCGTGTGGTCGATCGGGAACAGCAGCCGCGTCGTGTCCGGCCCCAGCATCTCGAACTTGTCCGCCGCAACCTTCGCCATATCCACCAGCAGAACATGCTCCGCCTCGGCAATCTGGAAGTCGTAGTCGCGATAGCCCATGTCCCGCTCGATGTGCAGCGCACCGTCGGCGCCCGGTGTCCAGATGTCGCGCACCGTCACGGTAAGCAGGATCGGCGTCGCGCCTTTGGCGCGTGTGTCCGCGATGTACTTGCGGTTGTACCAGCCGTACGTGTGCACGGTTTCGGTGGTTTTGCCTGCGAGCGGACCAACCGTGTACGGCGTGGTGATGGGGATATCTACCGACTCATCGCCGATGCCTTTGCCTTCACCTCGTGCTTTGAACTGTGGCGTCAGCGCCGGACCGCCGTCGTTGTGTCCCCATTGCAGCAGCACAAAGTCGCCAGGCTTCATCTCCGCCAGCACCTTGTCCCATGCGCCCTCGTTCATATAGGACCGCGCACTACGGCCGGCGATGGCGCGGTTCGCAACATTCACCTTTGTCAGGTCGAAGTAATGTGCGAAGTGGTCGCCCCAGCCGAGGTCGGCTTTATTGCGCGCCGTGGAATCGCCGACAACAAAAATCGTCGGCAGGTTCGGATTGAGCGGCGCATTCTGCTGTACGCCGGTCTGGTCGGGCACGGGCAGATTCGGTCCAGGCTGCCCTGCGACTGGAGCAGCCGCCGTCTGTGCATTCGCGTTCGCACCGAAGCAAAGCAGCGGCAGCAGGCACAACGCAACGCTGGCGCGCATCAGGCTACGCAGCAATGGAGAAAACGACCGGCCGACAGGGGCCCAGCCGTGCGAAGCAGGCGAGAAAAGGGAATCGCGCATGGCCGAAAGCCTAGCATCCGCCGCGTTCAGTTGTCATCCGGAACTATTCCTTGTTTGAAATACCCCGCCCCAGCGCGCTAGGATGGTTCGCGATTGGAATACTCCATCCCGCGATTCGTCGCCTCCTCCGAGGGAATCTATGCGCCGCCTTGCCTCCACCGCATTCGCCATCGCAACCATCTCCGCTGCAGCCGTCATCGCCTGCGCCCAGACCGCACCCGCCACCTCGCCGGAAGTTCCTACGGGCGGTCCCGCCTATCTCAATCCCGCCACCTGGAACTCCGTCACGCCGACCGTCACGCCCAACATCGTCTACGCCCAGGTGCCGCGCATTCCAAATCCTTCGGCTGCTGCCTCGCCCAACCCCGGCACGCCCAACGGCATTCGCCCAGCGCTGCCGAACACCGGCCCCGCCGGCACAATGGATCTCCACCTCGACGTCTACACCGTTCCTTCCGACAAGCCGACGCCCGTCGTCATCCAGATTCACGGCGGCGGATGGATTCGCGGCGACCGTCCCAGCTCGTCGCGCTCCTTCGGGCCTTTCTTCGCGGCCGGCATGAGCGTTGTCGCGGTCGAGTACCGCAATGCCATCGATGCGCCTGCGCCTGCCGCGATTGAGGATGTGCGCTGCGCGATGTCCTGGGTGAAGAAGAACGCGGCAAAGTACAACTTCGATCCCAACCGCGTCGTCACCTGGGGCGGTTCGGCCGGCGGACACCTTGCGCTGATGGCCGCTTACGCACCTGCATCCTTCAATCCGCCCGGCTGCACCGACCAGCCGAAGGTCGTCGCCGTCATCGACATGTATGGAGCCAGCGACGTTGCCGAATCTCTCACCTACCCCGGCAGCCGCGACTTCACGCACCAGTGGATCGGCCTCGATCTGCCGCTGCCGCCCGATCCCGCGCCTGCGACCACGCCCGCGCCGGCTTCGACCTCCGCAAATCCTGCCGCACCCACCGCAACCGCCGCAGAGCCGGCCAATCCAGATGGCATGCCGCGTCCGCGACGTGTAGCCCCGCGCTGGGCCGAGCCGACCGAAGCGATGCTTGCGCGTGCCCGCGAAGTTTCGCCGCTCACGTATATTCATCCCGGCCTGCCGCCGACTTTCATCATCAACGGCGATCACGACCACACCTACAATCCCACGCAGTCGTACAAGCTGAAGGCCGCGCTCGACGCGGCGCATGTGCCGAATGAAGAGGACATCGTCGTAGGCGGAGGCCACGGCAACTTCTCACCCGCGGAGAACCAGAAGGGAACGATCCTCTGGATGAAGTTCCTGCATGACAATGGCGTCCTGCCGTAATCTGTGTTGGTCATGAGCGCCACCGCACTCACCTTCGCCCAGAACAATTCGCAGCGCTTCGTCGACGAGCTGAAGGCCCTGCTGCGCATCCCGTCCATCTCCACGCTGCCGGAGCACGACGCCGACACGCGCCGTGCCGCCGAGTTTGTCGCTGCCGAACTCGGCCGCATCGGCATGGAGAACGTCCGCCTCATTGAGACGACGACTGCTGCACATACCAACGGCCATCCCCTCATCTATGCAGACTGGCTGCACGCAACGCCGATGAACGGCAAGCCCGCGCCGACGGTGCTGATCTACGGCCACTATGACGTGCAGCCGCCCGATCCGATCGACGAGTGGACGACTCCGCCCTTTGAGCCCACCGAGCGCAACGGCAATCTCTACGCGCGTGGCGCGGTCGACGACAAAGGCCAGATGTGGATGCACGTGAAGGCGCTCGAATCGCTCTTCGCTGCGAACTCGGGCTCGCTGCCTGTCAATGTCCGCGTCATTATTGAAGGTGAGGAAGAGGTCGGCGGCGAAGGCATCGCCGCTTTCGTGCGCGAGCACGACGACCAGCTTGCGGCCGACGTCGCGCTCGTGTCGGACACCGAGATGTTCGCGCCGGACCTGCCCACACTGTGCGTCGGCCTGCGCGGCATGATCTACACCGAGATTGAGGCCCGAGGCGCGCGCACCGATCTTCACTCCGGTATCTACGGCGGTGCTGCGCCCAATCCGTTCGTCGCGCTCGCACAGATCATCGCGCAACTCAAGGACGCGAACGGCCACATCCTCATCCCTGGCTTTTATGACAAGGTTGCTACGCCTACGGCGGCCGAACTCGCCGCGTGGAAGGCCCTTCCGTTCGATGAGGAGCACTACCGTGAAACCGAAGTTGGATCATCGGTCCTTACGGGCGAGCCGGATTATTCCGTTCTGGAACGCACCTGGGCGCGGCCGACGCTCGAAGTGCATGGCATGCCGGGCGGCTTTACCGGCGCAGGCGCCAAGACCGTCATCCCCGCGCGCGCGACAGCAAAAATCTCCATGCGCCTTGTGCCGGACCAGATGCCTGCCGAGACGTTCGCGCAGTATAAGCGTTATGTTGAGTCGCTCTGCCCTGCGGGGATTTCGCTCGACGTGCGGTTGATCCATTCCGGCGATCCGGTTGTGGTCTCCACCGATAACCCATACGTTCAAGCTGCGACAGAAGCCATGCACGCCGTCTTCGCCAAGGACACAGTATTCATCCGCGGCGGCGGGTCTATCCCCATCGTCGGCGACTTCATCCGCGTACTCGGCATTCCCACACTGCTGATGGGCTTCGGCCTGCCCGACGACAACCTGCACGCGCCGAACGAAAAGTTCCACTTGGCCAACTTCCATCGCGGCATCGCGTCGATCATCCGCTTCCTGTCGACGGTCGGCGCCGCTACTACTGCCTGATTCCAAGGTGGTAGTTACTTCATATCTAGTTGGGGTCACACCTAACGCGGATGAGGGTCTAATGATGTCGCGAGTGATCGTAATGGGTTTGATCGCAGCGTTAGCAATGGTGATAGTGAGTCTTTTCTTATATGAACATGTGACTGGCGTAGGTGTAATGAGAGCATCGCGCAAGAATAAGCGCCAGAAAACTGAGCCGAAGAGGAGGCCCGCAGCCAGAGCGTACGTCATCGGGTTAGATCATGAGCGCGAAGGATCACGAGTTGAAGTCCCGATTTTTTTCTGTTACCACTATCTACGCAGCGGTAGGAGTCGGGCCAAATGAGTTCTCCCAATGGCAGGGGGATGGGTTTGGAACGTCCGGAAGAACCAAGGAGGGAGTCCTCTTTGTACCCAATTATCCCGTCCTCTCGAAAATTGCTTGGATGGGCATTGATACGATCGATTTGTCGCCTGCGGAAACGTCGATCCTAATCGAAGAATGCACAAGGGCAAGAGGTAAGTGATTCGCGGAAAGTTGTCCGCTGGTGCTCCATCCAAGTTCCGCATGGGTGGGATTCAGCCGCGAATCTCAGCCGATCCCCCACTACAGATCGAACCTGTCATTCTGAGCCGTAGGCGAAGAATCCCCGCATTTGCCTTTCGTTCCGGGAAACCGCGCTCTACTTCCTCGTCAGCCGGAACTCGATCATCAGCCGCTCATTGCCCTTGTCATCCACCACATAATGCCGATGCAGCAGGACCTTGCCGTCCTCTTCCAGGTGCGCGCGCGCCACCGTCTTGCGCCCCTGCTGCTCCTCCATGCCCGGAATCTCCCACAGCACAATGTTCTTGCCGTCAAACGTGCCGTCGCTCTGCCGGATCGACATCGACGTCTGCCGCGAGTCATACCACACCGTCGTAAACCGGTTCGTCTTCGAATCGAATCCTGAGATGCCCGTGCCCGTGCTGGTCTTCTTCCCATCTGCATCGACAAACGTAAAGTCCGACTGCAGGAACTTGCCGTCCTCGATCATGTACTGCTTGCACGTGCCTTTGCTGACGTTCGGCTTCCCGCCATTTGCCGGAAAGAACGTCTTCACCACGTCCCACTCGCCCACAAACTGCGCCAGCAGCTTCTGCCCCGCACCCGCCGCATTCGGCGGCTCATACTGGTTGTGCGTCTGCTGGCCCTGACTCCGCGCCCCCATCCCAAAAGCCACACTGCCCGCAAGCAACACCGCAACGATCCATTTCCTCATAGCGAGAGATGATATTCGATGCACAGCGGCATTTGCATTCAAGCTCGGCTTGGGTGGTAACTGCGAGTTGTGGGTGCTGGTCTGCATGAGAGTTTTGTACCCCCTCCCCCCCGGTATCAAAACGCTATGATCTAGAAAACAAATCGGTTGCGAGTTTTGATCTTGAAAACAAAGGACTTGGCACTTCTGCGTCTCTCGGCATCGGTTCCATTGTCGCGTCCCCTACCCCATACCTGGGTATGTAGGATATCCCTTTCAAAGGGCTTAGGTGGCCTCAGGTATCCCCAAGATATTGCGGTTCGTCGTTGATTTTTGTTGAAGACCTTGGGATGGATACGCAAGACTGTTTGGCCAGCCGCCTATCTGCCCCTTTCTTCTATTCTACCGGAATGGGTGCGCGAGTTCTGGTTTGGAAGTGGCGTGGGGAGAGTTGGTTGCGAAAAAGAACTTGACAGGTATTTGGCGAGCGCCGGAGGCGCGATGCTATACCCGCATGGGGCGGAGCCCCATGGAGCAGGCCACCCAAAGGGTGAGAGAGGGCTGAAAGCCCGACCTATCTCAAAAGGTTCCCCTGCACTCATACGCCTTCGTCCGCGATGCTACCCTGATCCCGCCACACCACCCGAACCACGCGGAGAATCCAGATGTTCGGAGTTACTGACGACGCACCCACCCCGAAAGAACCATCCCTCAACGAGATCAACCTGAAAATCCCGCGCCATGTGCGGCTCTCTGACGACGGCCGCAGCGGCCTTTGGATGGTCCTTATCTTTCTCGTCGGCGGACTTATCTGGCTGGGAGGCTTCGGTAGCTACCTCGCCCACAGGTGGCAGCGTCAAGCAACTCTCGTTCGCGAAGGTCGCGAGGCGCCGGCGCAAATCACGTACATCAGCCAGGGGAAGGGGTCACGCGTCCATTACACATTTTTTGTCGCCGGTGCAAGTTATCGAAACTCCGCTGTCCGGACGGATTCGCCTCATTTTGACCATTTCAGCGTCGGGTCTTCTCTCACCGTCCTCTATCTTCCATCTGACCCGTCAGTCAGCTACCCGAAAGACTGGCAGCCGTGGGATTTGATGATGCTCACCATCGTCCTGCTGTTTGCGGGTGCGGCTGCGACAGTAATTGGAGTTCGCGGAGCATGGAGCCTCATCCGCGATCACCATCTCGCCCGCCATGGCCTCGTCACCGAAGGCAAGGTCACGCTCTGCGTACCGCAAAGAGGTGGCAATAACTATATGGTCGACTACGAATTCCGCACCCAGCCCGACTACCACGCGCAAAACGATCAGCTGATCGAAGGCTCCAACAACAACTGCCCCGACGAATACAAAACCGACGCCAAAATCCGCGTCATCTACCTTCCCCACCACCCCAGCCGCAACACATCCTGGCCACTCGACTCCTTCGAAATGGTCGACCGCAAACCACAGCCCGGCCTCCTCATGGCCAACCGCTAAGTTTGAGCGCCAACGGCGCGACCTATACTAGCGTGGGGCGCAGCCCCAGGTGTGCGCCCACAAACCGCATCAGAGGGCCAAAGGCCCGACCTATCTCAGAAGATTCTCATCGAACAGCAGCTTCACGCGACCAGAATCTCTGACTTCCGTTCACGGTCCGCCGCAAATGGCAGACACGCGCGGATGTCATCTTCCGTCAGATAGGGAAAGTCGCGCAAAATCTCCGCGTGCGCCATCCCCGCTGCAAGGTAGCCGAGCACGTCGCCCACCGTGATTGGCAGGCCACGAATGCATGGCTTACGGGAGGAGTGTACCAACTCATGCCAACCAGCACTCACAACTCGCGGTGCTACCCTAGCCATATGAAGTTTGGCGTCCTCGTCTTCCCCGGCTCCAACTGCGACCATGACACGCACCACGTCCTCGGCGAAGTGATGGGCCGGCCCGTCACCTACCTCTGGCATGAAAGCCATGATTTGGAAGGCTGCGACGCCATCCTCGTCCCCGGCGGCTTCGCCTACGGCGACTACCTTCGCACTGGCGCGATCGCCCGCTTCGCGCCCATCATGCAGCAGGTCAAGAAGTTCGCCGCATCCGGCGGCCTGGTCCTGGGCATCTGCAACGGCTTCCAGATCCTGTGCGAGTCCGGCCTGCTGCCGGGAGCGCTCATGCGCAACGCGGGCCAGCGCTACATCTGCCGCCATCTCCACCTGCGCGCGGAGACCGCCGACTCGCCTTTCACCCACGGCCTCACCGCGGGTGAGGTGCTGCAGTTGCCGATCGGCCACATGGAGGGCAACTACTTCTGCGACGCCGCCACGCTGGCGGAATTAAACAAATCCGCCCGCATCGCCTTCCGCTACTCGACCGCCGCGGGCGAGATCACGCCGGAAGCAAACCCCAACGGCTCGCTGGAAAACATTGCAGGCATCCTCTCCGAAGGCCGCAACGTGCTGGGCATGATGCCGCATCCCGACCGTTCCAGCGAGCTGCTGCTCGGCTCCGCCGACGGCCTCAAGCTATTCGAGTCGATGGCGCGCTCGCTGGCCACCGCATAAGAGACATGGTCGACATCCATCATCATCTGCTCTTCGGCCTCGACGACGGCTCCGACTCGCTCGAAACCTCCATCGCCATGGGCCGCCTGGCCGTCGCCGACGGCATCACGCACATCGTCTGCACGCCGCACGCGAACAGCACCTTCACCTTCGATCCGCACGTGAACCAGCAGAAGACCGCCGCGCTGCGCGACCGGCTCGCCGCCGAGAATATTCCGCTCACGCTCGGCAGCGGATGCGACTTCCATCTCTCCTTCGACAACGTCGCCGAAGCCAAGCGCGATCCGAAGCGCTTCAGCATCAACGGCCTCGGCTACCTGCTGATCGAAATTCCCGACTATGGCCTTCCGCCCGGCCTGAACGAGACCTTCTATGAGCTGAATCTCGCCGGCCTCACGCCGATCCTCACGCACCCGGAACGCAACCCCACGCTGCAACAAGAGCCACAGCGCATGGCCGAGTGGATGCGCGCCGGCATGCTGGTCCAGGTCACGGCCGACTCGCTCACCGGACACAAAGGCAAGCGCGCGGAAAAGATGGCGCACGAGCTGCTCGAAAAGCGCTGGGTCCACTTCCTCGCCACCGACGCGCACAACACGAAGTCGCGTCCGCCGCGGATGAAGGCTGCGCACGATCTCGTCGCCGAAAAGTACGGCGCAAGCTACGCGCACGCGCTCTGCCTGACCAATCCGCTGGCGGTCTTCCTCGGCAAACAGTTCCAGGTGGAAGAAGAGCCGCGCGGCCTCTATGAAGAGCCGAAAGCGCCCAGCCTCTGGCAGCGGCTGATGGGAGCGAAGAACTGATGAGCGCAGAAATTTGTGCCGAGATAAATGCGGGGATTCTTCGCCTGCGGCTCAGAATGACAAGCGTTGGGAGCTAGAGCCCGAGGCCGCCGTCGACCGTCATCAACTGGCCGGTGATGAAGTGCGGCGCGGTGGCAAAGAACTCAACCGCCGCCGCGACGTCCTCGGCGGTGCCGTTGCGTCGCATCGGCGTTCGCTCCGCAAACTGCGCGTAGGCTTCGCCGACTTCGCCCTGCACGATCATTCCCGGCGCAACGCAGTTCACGCTGATCTCCGGCGCCCATGCCTTCGCCATCACCTGCGAGAGCATGTGCAACGCAGCTTTCGACGTGCAGTAGTGGCCGTGCGTCGCCCACGGATGCGTTCCGCCGAGCGAGCCAATGTTGACGATGCGGCCCTGCGCGGCGCGGAGATGCGGCAGCGCTGCCTGCGCCACAAGGAACGGCGCGCGGGTGTTGGTCGAGAACATGCGATCCCACTGGGCCGCGGTGATTTCTTCGAGCGCGGCGGACTCGAAGATCCCGGCATTATTCACAAGGATGTCGAGCCGGCCAAACTCCTCGATTGTGGAGGCGACCGCTTCGCGGATGTCCTCTGCGTCTTCGAGATTCGCGCGCACAGAGAAGGCTTCAACACCCAACGCTGCAAGATCGCGTACCGTCTGTTCGGCATCCGGCTGCGAATCGCGGTAGGTAATCGCCACATGCGCGCCGTTGGCTGCAAGCTTGAGTGCGATCGCCCGGCCGATGCGCTTTGCGCCGCCGGTGATGAGCGCAACCTTGCCCGCGAGTGCGCGGGAGGAGTTGTCAGAAAAATTGGCGGACTCAGGCATCGGCGCGTTCGTCCGCGGGGCTACTTGCTGTTGGAGTTCTGTGAAGGCTGCTGGCCAGTCGCGGAATTGCCGCTCGCGCTTCCGCTTGTTGCCGACGGGGTCGGTGCGCTCTGCGGAAGCGGCCTGCCGTCCGGTCCCAGCTTCGGCCGTACTGGCTCCTGCACGCCGGGCTTCATTGTGGATGGCTTGCCGAACTCGTCGACGTAGGTAGAAACCTGCGCGCGCGGACGCTGCATGTCGATGGTGATCTTCCGCTGCGGCTCCGCGATCTTATAGTCCTCTGCGTAGGTTGCGAACCCCGTAGCGATCACCTGAATTCTGACCTGGCTGCCGGTGGGGATCACATCGATCTTGGCTTTGCCGTCGGGATCGGTCTTCATCTCCAGGAAGCCTTCATCCTTGCCGTCGGCATCCACAGGGTGAAATACGACCGCAGCGTTCATGATGGGCTTCTTGTTGAAGCCCTTGAGGACCGTCACCTCGATTTCCGAGGTTTCCGGCGGCGCCTTGTACTTGCGACCGTGACGGCCATCCTCTTTCGGGGAGTCGTCCTGCGCAAAGAGAGACCGCGGGACGAGTGCCAAGGCAACAACGAACAAGGCGGAAAGACTGATTAGAATGGCACGGAGGCGGGTAGTGCGGCACAGCATGTCGCCATTTTACGCCAGCAGGTCAAGGGCTGGCGACTGCATAGCTGAGAGTCCCATCGTGAAGAGTGGCATATGGCCATGTCACTGAATTTGAGTAATTTATTGCGGTTTCAAGGGCTACTTTAGTGCGATCCACTCATATTTATCGCGAGCTGCTTGACATGCACGTTCGGCTTGCCCTACCTTAGCAATTGTGGGTTGTGAGTGCTAAAACACTCCTTCGTGCCACGCGGAAAGCAGTTTCTCCCGCGCCGTGCCGCGACTCCCCACGCAATAGCCAAGAAGCAATTTCAACCTTCCGCAATAAGGAGACACACGCAAATGGCAGCCAAATTTACGCCCCTGCACGACCGCATCCTGGTCCGTCGCATGGAAGAAGCCGAGACCGTGCGCGGCGGCATCATCATCCCCGACTCGGCAAAGGAAAAGCCCCAGCAGGGCGAGGTCATCTCTGTCGGCAAGGGCAAGTCGAACGACGAGGGCAAGGTCTTCCCGCTGGACGTGAAGGCGGGCGACAAGATTCTCTTCGGCAAGTACTCCGGCACGGAGATCAAGCTGGACGGCGAAGAGCTGCTGATCATGCGCGAGGAAGAGGTCCTCGGCATCCTCAAGTAGGCACTTCGGTACTTCGTACGGTTCTCGAGCACTTCGTGCCGTTCTCGACCCCGCTTACGCGGGGTGAAAAGACTGGATCTGATTCAGTCGCAACTTCAAAATTCTTGCCGGCGCATCGTCGGCGTGAGGAGCAGCAACAATGGCAAAACAGATTCTGCATGGAGAAGATTCCCGCCAGGCCATCCTGCGCGGAGTGAACATTCTGGCCGATGCCGTCAAGGTGACGCTCGGGCCGAAGGGACGCAATGTCGTCATCGAGAAGAAGTTTGGCAGCCCGACGATCACCAAGGACGGCGTGACCGTGGCCAAGGAGATCGAGCTGCGCGATGGCCTGGAGAACATGGGCGCGCAGATGGTGCGCGAGGTCGCATCGAAGACCTCCGACGTGGCCGGCGACGGCACCACCACCGCAACCGTGCTGGCGCAGGCCATCTATCGCGAGGGCGTGAAGACCGTGGCTGCCGGCGCGAATCCGATGGCGCTGAAGCGTGGCATCGACAAAGCCGTCGAGGCCATCGTGGGCAAGCGCGATGACAACGGCGCATCGCAGGGCGGCGCGCTGAACAAGCTGTCGAAGCCCGTCTCCGGCGACATGATCGCGCAGGTGGGCACCATCTCCGCCAACTCGGACTCGCAGATCGGCGTCATCATCGCCGAAGCGATGAAGAAGGTGGGCAAGGACGGCGTCATCACCGTGGAAGAGTCGAAGACCATGGAGACGCAGCTGGACGTGGTCGAGGGCATGCAGTTTGACCGCGGCTATCTCTCGCCCTACTTCGTGACCGACGCCGAGCGTATGGAAGCCGCGCTCGAGAACCCCTACATCCTGATTTACGAGAAGAAGATCTCGTCGATGAAGGACCTGCTGCCGCTGCTGGAGTCGATCGCGCGCACCGCGAAGCCCCTGGTCATCATCGCAGAGGACGTCGACGGCGAGGCGCTCGCAACGCTGGTGGTCAACAAGCTGCGTGGCACGCTGAACGTGGCTGCCGTCAAGGCTCCGGGCTTCGGCGACCGCCGGAAGGCCATGCTGCAGGACATCGCCATCCTGACCGGCGGCAAGGCGATCACTGAGGACCTGGGTATCAAGCTCGAGGGCGTGAAGATCGAGGACCTGGGGACCGCCAAGCGCGTGACCATCGACAAGGACAACACCACCATCATCGACGGCGGCGGCAAGGATGCCGAGATCGCAGCCCGCGTGAAGGAGATTCGCGCGCAGGTGGAGAAGACCACCTCCGACTACGACCGCGAGAAGCTGCAAGAGCGCCTGGCCAAACTGGTGGGCGGCGTTGCAGTCATCAAGGTTGGCGCGGCTACCGAGACCGAGATGAAGGAGAAGAAGGCCCGCGTGGAAGACGCGATGCACGCGACGCGCGCGGCCGTCGAAGAGGGTATCGTCCCCGGCGGCGGCGTTGCGCTGGTGCGCTGCGTTCCGGCGGTCGACAAGGTGGTGAAGGAACTGGAAGGTGACGAGAAGATCGGCGCCACCATCATCCGTCGCGCACTGGAAGAGCCGCTGCGCATGATCGTCTCCAACGCGGGCGAGGAGGGCGCCGTGGTGATCGGCAAGATCCTCGACTCCAAGGAGAGCAACTTCGGCTACAACGCGGGCTCCGACAAGTACGAGGACCTGGTTGCGGCCGGCGTCATCGATCCCACCAAGGTCACGCGCACCGCGTTGCAGAATGCAGCGTCGATCGCAGGCCTGATGCTGACCACCGAGGCCATGATCTCCGAGATCCCGGAGAAGAAGGAAGCCCCGGCAGGCGGCGGTCACGGCGGCGGCATGGACGGCATGTACTAAGGTCCGAAGCCAGTCCTGAGCGAAGTCGAAGGACGGACGGCGGTACGCGCCTTCGGCGCAAAAACAAAAGCCCTGGAGAGATATTCTCCGGGGCTTTTTTGACCTCTATCACGGTAGACCAAATCTGACCACGCCGCCCACAGCGATTGCCTCTCGTGCAAGCGCTATAAGCGCGTCAAGCTCTGTGTTTGCTGCCGCACTTCTGTTGCCGATTGGGGCCGCAGACTTTGTTAGCGGTTGTTGTTCCAGTCGCGTTCGTAGTCGTGATAGTGATAGCCGTTGCGGTCGACGCCGCGATCGGCGATTCCCATGGTGAGCGGCTGTTGCAGGCGGAAGGTCACGACGGTATCGCGAGGAACGCGGACTGCGCGGCCGCGAACTTCTCCGCCGTTGATTGCGCCGACGATGCTGCCGACCAGGCTATCGTCGGGGCGAGATTCAATGCGCTTGGTGTAAGTCTTGGGCGCGTAGCGCACGCCATTGACGGTGACGGAATCCACGTCCAGAACCATGTCGTTGTCGGGAGAGAAGCGGACGATGAGTTCGACGCCGGAGCCGCGCGGAATGGCGAGGTGGCCATCGTTGCCGCGAACATCCTGATCGACGGTGCCGTGGTAGACGCGGTAGTCGCCTTTGTCGACGTCGATGGCCTCATTGGTTCTGACGGGGATGACGGTGCCGGGCACGAGGGTGGTGATGCGGTCGCGGTCAGGGCCGCGATCGCGATCATGATCTCCATATTGCGCTGAGGCTACAGAAGAAAAACAGAGCGCGGAAATGGCGAAGGCTCCGGCCAGAACTGCCATTCCTTTGCGTGAGGGTCGTTCTACTTTTTGTGTGGGTATCATTTTGTTCTCCTTCCCAAGCGGGCATCCCCGGTCGCGGCGGAGGTTCTGCCGTCGAACCGTAAGCGGAAGATATGATTCGGCTGCTATCTGGAGCCGTTGCTTGGACGACAGAGGTGCGATTTCAGCGGGCTAAAGCAGGCAGGATTCCCGATAGCTCGGTGGGTAGGCCGGGCCTTCAGCCCTTTGAATACAGTTGTGGCGGCGCTTACCCAGGCCTTCGGGCCAAGTCTGGTATAGGGCGCGCCGTTGGTGCTGAAAGGCAAATACAGGGGTCCTTCGCTGCGCTCAGGATGACGGCGGAGGCAAATACAGGGATTCTGGACTGCGAAGAGCGCAGTCCAGAACGACGAGCAGTGAATTACACGCCGACGAGTTGGGGGCCGTAGCGCTTCTCGACGTATTCGTTGAGGATCTCCTGGAACTCCTCGACGATGCGGTCGCCTTTGAGCGTAGTGAAGAGCTTGCCGTCGACGTAGACGGGTGCTTTGGGTTCCTCGAAGGTTCCGGGCAGCGAGATGCCGATGTTGGCGTGCTTGGATTCGCCGGGGCCGTTGACGATGCAGCCCATGACGGCGAGCTTTAGCTCTTCGACGCCGGCGTACTGCTTCTTCCACTCGGGCATCTGCTCGACGAGGTAGCCCTGAATGCGCTCGGCGAGTTCCTGAAAATAGGTGGAGGTGGTGCGGCCGCAGCCGGGGCAACTGGTGACCTGCGGCATGAAGCTGCGGATGGAGAGCGACTGGAGGATCTGCTGTGCGCAGCGGACCTCTTCGGAGCGGTCGCCGCCGGGGGTGGGCGTGAGCGAGACGCGGATGGTGTCGCCGATGCCGGCGAGGAGAAGCGGCGAGAGGCCTGCGGCGGAGGCGACAATGCCCTTCATGCCCATGCCGGCTTCGGTGAGGCCGAGGTGCAGGGCGTAGTCGCAGCGGCGGGCGAGTTCGGTGTAGACGTCGATGAGGTCGCGGACGCCGGAGACCTTAGCGGAGAGGATGATCTGGTCGCGGCGGAGGCCGTAGCGCTCCGCGGCGGCAGCGTTGTCCAGCGCGGAGACGACCATCGCTTCCATCATGACGTCGCGCGCGGGGAGCGGGTCGGAGAGGCGCGAGTTTTCGTCCATCATTTTGGTAAGGAGGGCCTGATCGAGCGAGCCCCAGTTGACGCCGATGCGCACGGGCTTCTGGTGCTTGACCGCGACCTCAACCATGGTGCGGAAGTTCTCGTCGTCCTTGCGGCCGATGGAGCAGTTGCCGGGGTTGATGCGGTACTTGGAGAGCGCGGCGGCTGCTTCAGGGTATTTGGTGAGGAGGATGTGGCCGTTGTAGTGGAAGTCGCCGATGATCGGCGTGGTCCAGCCTTTGGCGTGGATGCCTTCTACGATGGCTGGAACCTGGCGGGCGGCCTCTTCGGTGTTGACCGTGATGCGGACAAGCTCGGAGCCGGCGCGGGCGAGGGCGGCGATCTGCTGGATGGTGGATTCGGCGTCGGCCGTGTCGGTGTTGGTCATCGACTGAACGACGACGGGTGCTTCGGAGCCGACGCGGATGCCGCCAATGTTGACGGTGACGGCGCGGCGGCGCTGGATGTCTGGCATAGGGTCTCCAAGGTAAGTTTATCAGTCGGGGTGAAGTGACGGTGGCGACGTGGCAAAAGCAGATTCCTCCGCATTCGCGCTAAAGGCGCGAGCGCTACGGAATGACAATGTGATCGATGAGAGGCGGCGGAGCGTAGCAGAATTTATTAGGAGGAATCGCCGGTTTTCGGGTAAAGTTGCAGCGAAATCTCAGGAGGCAATCGATATGGACCAGAACCAGGTGCAGCAGATGAGTGCGTTGTTTGCGGGGATGGGCATGATCTTTTTGCTGATCGCGTTCGCGGTCGCGGTGTTCGTGATCTTTCTGTTCTGGCGGATCTTCAGCAAGGCGGGGATGCCGGGACCGCTGGCTCTCATCCTTCTTCTTGGGCCGCCTGGGATGCTGATCGTTGCCTGCATTCTGGCGTTTGCGGAGTGGAAGGTGGTGCCGGTGCCCGCGTTGGCGTACGTGCCGCCAGCCTATCCTCCGGCCCCGAATGTACAGGGCTGAATGGCGTTAGTACGACGCCCCGAGGCTTAGGCCTCATTGGGTGGATTGAGGGAAGAGACCGTCTTAGTGCTTGGCGTCGGACGCGGCCTCGAACTCAACCTTCTTGCCGGTGCGCAGCTCGATTGAATCAATGATTGGCTGGATCGCGGTCTTCCCGACCTCGAATGCGACCATCTGGTTCTGGCCCTTGTCATCCTTGTAGTCGACGGTCAGGTAGTGGGTATGGCTCTTTGACAGCAATAGGAGCAAGCCTCCTACGCCTGCCACTGCGGCCAGAGCTATGGTTTGGCCGACACGAAGATGTTTCACGTCGCCATAGGTGACTCTGCCGACGTTCGCGTAGGGAACGCCAAAAGTGCCGTTGGCGTATTTGCCGACTTCCTTGTTCTTGCCTGCGTCGTACTGAAAGTTGAGGCGATCCGGATCTGCATAGATAAAGCCCGTCGCGCCGATGGGCGGGGATTTTGTCGTTCCCCCCGCGACCTTCGTCATCAGGCTGTTGAGGCCGGCAAAGGCGGTTTGAAAACTCAGGATAAAAAGCAGGAGAAGCGCCAAAACTCTTCGCATGGTCGGCGCAAGTATAGCGGCGCTGGATTCCTGGGCGCAATCGAAATTGCGGATGCCCTCGTTGGCACCACGTCGGAGATGGAGCCGCGGCGGAGACCGCAATGATATGAAAGCCTCGGTCCTTGCGAGGGTCGCGTTCCGCTCTCTCAACGACGCTCCTGCTCCGGTTACACTGGGAGAGGAATGGCCCGGTAGCTCAGTTGCATAGAGCAGCGCACTCCTAACGCGAAGGTCGCAGGTTGGACTCCTGCCCGGGTCACCATAAGATCAGTAACTTACGGTGTGTGCAGTTTTGGGTGGTTGGTGGAGCGCGGTAACAGTCGCATCACATCGGAGAGGATCAAATGGGGCGAGCCTAATGGGTTGGCCCCATTGATTTTGACCGCCGAGGATGAACGACTCATTCGGGTCGGCACACTCGGATTGAGTGAGCCGTAAAATTCCTCGCCGCTCACGCCGGTCGCGACCGCTCGTGTGAGTTCGCAAAGACTGCGGAATGGTAAGTCCGTGCAATGAGGCGGCTTGGTTGTGCGCGCGCCGCTTTCGATTTCCGGCACGCAGTTTTATCTTGCTCCGGATAGTGCTCGCCCCTATTCTGTAGGCACCTCAACAACGAACGCCTATTGATCGGAGCTTGGGCGTCATGTCTTAGGTGCCTGTCTGCAAGAGTTCGGCACGCGGGCTGGTGGCTTGTCGCGTCTATGGTGCGCGCCGGGTCACGGTTTTGGGGAAGATCCAATGTTCGCCCGTGCACGTTTTTTCTCCTGCTGCCGGCACTCTCGCATCTACCGATCTCTACCGAAGTGGGCTGTCGCGGGCGGGTTCTTTGCGGCGGCTCTCAGCGGCCAGTCGCAGCAGCCCCTTACGGCGCCACCGGTTCAGACGCTGCATAAGCACGTTCGGCCGGAGGTAACAAATGGTGCAGCGCAGTATGTAGATGCGGTAGCTCCTGAGAGCACGCTCAATTTCTCCATCGTGCTTACGCTGCGGAATCAGGACCAACTGACAAGCCTGCTCGGACGTCTTTACGACCCGACCAGTCCCGATTACCACCACTTTCTCAGCGTCGCCGATTTTACCGCGCGCTTTGCGCCGAGCGCGGCGGACTACCAGGCTGTGGTGGCTTTCGCGCAGGCCAATGGTTTCACCGTGACCTCCACGCCTGCGAATAGACTGGTGGTACCTGTCACCGCTACGGTCGCGCAGATCAACCAGGCGTTCCACGTGACGATGGGACAGTACCGGCACCCCACGGAGAACCGCACGTTCTTCTCTCCCGACCGCGAGCCTACGATTGCGCTGGGCGTGCCGATTGGGCATATCTCCGGGCTGAACAACTTTTCCATACCCCGGCCGCATGTGATGCGGCCGCAGCAACAGACGACAGCGGCAGCGCGCGCGTTTTCTATCAATGGGTCCGGTCCGGGCGGCGCATACCTTGCGAGCGATATGCGGACTGCGTACTACGGCAGCGGTACGCTGAACGGCACGGGGCAGGCGGTCGGCTTGCTGGAGTTCGATGGCTACAACATCGACGATGTCAACCTGACGTTCAGCAATGCGGGGCAATCGTCGAGCGTTCCGATCAACAATGTTCTTCTGGATGGGGCGACCGGCGGGCCGGCCAGCGGAAACGATGGGGCCGAAGCGGAAGTGGTCCTGGATATCGTTCAGGCGATCGGGATGGCCCCGGGGCTGAGCCAGGTGCGCGTGTATATCGGGCGGGGGCTGGATGACGCGAACATCCTGAACAGCATGGCCTCAGAAAACATTGCCAAGCAACTCAGCTGCTCCTGGGGGTGGCGTCCGGACGATCCTCAAACCGACGATGTTTTTTTCGAAGAGTTTGCGGCACAGGGCCAGAGCTTTTTCACGGCTTCGGGAGACGATGGGGCTTTCGATGCGGCGATCAGTCCGTTCTTCTATCCGGGTGAAGATGCCTATGTGACGGCCGTGGGCGGCACACACCTGAGCACAAGCGCGACCGATGGTAGCTGGGTCTCAGAAAGTGCGTGGAACTCCTACAGTGGGGGGAGCGGAGGCGGCATCAGTCCGGACGGCATCGCGATCGGCAGCTGGCAAACAAGTTCGATCAATGCCTCGAACGCGGGGTCCACGACACTGCGGAACGTGCCCGACGTTGCGATGGAAGGCGACTTCGACAACTACGTCTGCACGCTTGGATCCTGCTATGGAGATTTCGCGGGCACCAGTTTTGCCGCGCCGCGATGGGCGGGCTTCGCGGCACTGGTGAACCAGCAGGCAGTCGAAGCGGGTACGGCACCGGCGGGCGGCATCGGATTTCTGAACCCGGCGATTTACCAGATCTCGAACGGCGCCAATTACAGTGGCGATTTGCACGACGTTACCGTGGGCAATAACCAAACGGCGAATCAGCCGGTCTGGTACAGCGCCGTGAGCGGCTATGACCTGGTCACGGGATTGGGAAGCGCGAACGGGCAAAATCTGATTAACGACTTGGCGGGTCCGCAGGTGCCGGGGTTCTGGATTTATTCCTCAAGCGGCACGGTCGCGGTGAACCAGGGTGGTTCCGCAACTGACACCTTTACCGTCACGGGCGCGGGTGGATTTTCAGGGGACGTTACGCTTGCGATTACGTCGGCGCTGCCAAGCGGTGTGACGGCATCGTGGGGCACAAACCCGACCTCCGGATCGAGCGTCCTGACCGTAAATGCGGACAGCAATGCAGCCGCGGGCACGGTGCTTGTAACGATCGTGGGAACTTCCGGAAATCTGAGTGCGACTACGAACGTCAAGCTGGCGGTTCACGGTCCGACATTCACGATTACGCCATCGCCGGCCAGTCTGGGGCTGAACCAGGGGGCCACGGCATCCACCAATGTCGTCGTCACACCCGAATACGGGTTTAGCGGGAACGTAAATCTATCGGTGAGCGGGCTGCCTGCCGGAGTCACGGCTTCCTGGAGCGCAAATCCAACCGCGACGAGCAGCGTGCTGACCCTGTCTGCAAGCAGCAGCGCCGTCGGCGGCCCGGCCAACCTGACCATCACGGGCACTTCCGGCAATCTGACGGTGACCAGCAACCTGAGCATCACGGTACATGCGCCGACCTTTGTGGTCGAAGGGCCATCGTCGCTCGCGATAGGGCAGGGCGCTTCGGTTTCCAGTTCCATCTACGTGTATGACGAGTACGGATTCACCGGCGGCGTGACACTGTCCATCTCCGGGCTGCCCAGCGGAGTTACTGCATCGTTCTCGCCTAATCCCACGACTGGGTACAGCAGCCTCATTCTCACGGCGAGCGCCTTGGCTGCAACCGGGCAGTATCCACTTACCATTACGGGGACCTCGGGAAACCTGACGGAGACGACAACGCTGACGCTGGGCGTTTACGAGCCCACTTTCACGCTGACTACCTCTTCGCCGGTCAATATCGGCCAGGGGACATCCACCACAGCCAATGTTTATGTTGTGGGGCAATATGGGTTCTCCAGCAACGTAACTCTGGCGATCTCGGGGCTGCCAAGCGGTGTGACGGCATCGATGATCCCCAATCCGGTCACGGGGTATACGACGATTACTTTCACGGCGGCTGCCGGCGCCGCGTTGGGCCAGTATCCGCTGACGATCACCGGGACGTCGGGCAGTTTGATGAAGACGGCGACGCTGACGCTGGGCGTGTATACGCCGACATTTTCTCTCACCAGTCCGAGCGGCGTCACACTTGGGCAGGGTATTTCAACCAATAGCAGTGTTTCGGTGCAGCCGATGTACGGATTTACCGGCAGCGTGATCCTGTCGGTATCGGGGCTGCCGAGCGGTGTGACTGCATCGTTCCTGCCCAATCCCACCACCAGTTACAGCACACTGGCGCTGGTTGCGAGCAGTACGGCGCCACTGGGGCAATATACCGTCACGGTAAAGGGAGTTTGCGGGAGCCAGACGGCGACCACAACCTTCACTTTGACGGTCGCCGCGCCTGGGTTTACCGTGTCCGCGCCCTATACTGCGAGCCTCGGCCAAGGCACTTCCACTACGGAAACGATCTTCATTACTCCTCAGAATGGATTCGCCGGCAGCGTGAACCTTTCCGTTTCCGGATTGCCCAGCGGAGTGACGGCATCGTTCTCGCCCAATCCCACGACGACACCTTCCAACTTGTCGACGCTTATTCTGACAGCGAGCAGCTCCGCTCCGGTGGGTCCGTACACGCTGACGATCACGGGAACCTCCGGGTCGCTGACGGCGAGCGCCACGGAAACGTTGACGATCGGCTCGCCGACCTTTGCGCTTAGCGGGCCATCGTCCATCACACTTGGCCAAGGGGGTTCCGCGGGGAGCAACTTCTTTTACATCAATCCCACGTATGGGTTTACCGGGAATGTGAACCTCTCCGTTTCCGGGTTGCCGGCCGGGGTGACGGCGTCGTTCGCCACGAACCCCACGACTTACTCCAGTTCGCTTAGCCTGGCGGCGAGCAGTTCCGTGGCTACGGGACAATACACGGTTACTGTCACCGGAGTTTCCGGCAGCCTGACCTCGTCGATAACTTTCACGCTGACGGTAGCGTCACAATCTTTCACGATCAACGGCCCAACTGTGTTGACTGCCGGTCAAGGGGCGAGCGCGAACGGGTATTTCTACGTCTCCTCGCAAAACGGCTTTAGTGGCAACGTAAACATGACGGTAAGTGGGCTTCCGGCGGGTGTAACTGCATCGTTTTCGCCGAACCCCACGACTTATTCGTCGACGATCACGTTAACGGCGGCGAGTTCAGCAGCGATTGGACAATATCCAATTACGGTCCTTGGAGCTTCAGGGAGCCAGACGGCGACTGCCACGCTCACGTTATCGGTGGTTGCGCCTACATTCACGCTCAGTGCTCCCGTCTCGGTGAATGTCGGGCAAGGCGAGTCGTCGAACACGTCGCTTTCGATCAACCCGCAGAACGGGTTCACCGGCAGCGTGGCGCTTGCGGTTTCCGGGTTGCCCAGTGGAGTTACTGGATCCTTTTCGCCGAATCCCATAACCAGTTCGAGCACGCTGACAGTAAGCGCCGGACCCTCCACTCCCCTGGGGCAGTATCCGGTGACGATTACCGGCAGCTCAGGCACACAGACAGTCACGGCAACGACGACACTGACTGTGTACACGCCGGCGTTTACTCTCAGCAGTTCGAGCGTCAATGTCGGGCAGGGACATTCCATCACGACGCCGGTTACGATCAGCTCACTTTACGGATTCACCGGAAACGTGAATCTGTCTGCTTCCGGACTGCCCAGCGGCGTCACGGCATCTTTCTCGCCGAATCCAGCGACCGGTACAAGCACGCTGACGCTGAGCGCAAGCGATTCAGCATCGCTGGGCCAATATCCCGTGATTATTACAGGCACTTCGGGCACACAGACTGCAACTACTTCCATTGTCGTCAGCGTGTACACTCCAACGTTCACGGTTTCCACCTCGTCGCTTGTCAATGTCGGTCAGGGGACCTCGGCGACGGGCTATGTCAACGTCAATCCGCAGTACGGGTTCGCGGGATATGTAACGCTGTCTGTTTCGGGCTTGCCGAGCGGCGTAACTGCATCCTTCTCTCCAAACCCCATCACAAGCAGCAGTACCATTACGCTGACTGCGAGCAGTACGGCCACGCTGGGACAATATACCGCGATGGTGACGGGTCGCTCCGGCAATCAGACGGTCACCGTTCCCCTGACGGTCGGGGTCTACACCCCTTCCTTCACCGTGAGCAGCTACAGCAGCGTCAGCATGGGGCCGGGCACGTCACAAGTCGCGTACGTTTATGTGCAGGGTCAGTACAACTTTACCGGTGCGGTCAATTTATCGGTGTCCGGATTGCCCGCCGGAGTTACCGCGACGTTTTCGCCGAATCCGACCACCTACAGCACCGGACTGACTCTTATTGCGAACAGCACGGCAGCGGTCGGATCGTACACGTTGACGATCACCGGGACCTACGGCGCGGAGACGGCAACGACTACTATGCCGCTGACGATCAACGCGCCTGCATTCACTGTTTCAGGCCCATCGACGGTGAACATCGGGCAGGGTAACTCCGCTACCGCTTATATCTCGATATATCCGCAATATGGATTCAACAGCAGTGTGAATCTTTCGGTTTCCGGTCTCCCCAGCGGCGTTACCGCTTCTTTCTCGCCGAATCCGACGAACGGCTCCAGCACTCTGACACTTGCAGCAAGCGGTAATGTAGCCGTCGGGCAGTATCCGATTACGATCACCGGCACGTCGGGCGTACAAACCGCGAGCATAAATTTGACGCTGGGAGTTTTCGCACCAACATTCACACTCACGGGGCCGAGCTCCCTCACCGTCGGCCAGGGCAATTCGACGAGCAGCTACGTTTACGCATCCTTGAGCTACGGTTTTACCGGCAGCGTCAACTTATCTGTCAGCGGGCTGCCGAGCGGCGTGACGGCGTCGTTCTCGTCGAACCCGACCACGTATTCCACTCTGCTGACGCTTACCGCCAGCGGGACAGCACCGCTTGGCCAGTACACTCTGACGATCACAGGCACGTCAGGCGGCCAGAGCGTGACATTGCCTGTTTCGCTTACCGTAGCCTCTCCTTCGTTTGGGCTTTACGCTTCGAGTAGCGTCGGGGTTGGCCAGGGAGGCTCAGCATCCTCCTATATCTCAGTGCAGGCGGCCAACGGCTTCAGCGGCAGCGTAGCGTTTTCCGTGTCCGGCTTGCCGCCCGGCGTCACGGCATCGTTCTCGCCCAATCCGGCCGCGTATTCGACAAACCTTACGTTCACGGCTGCCGGCTCAGCGACACTGGGGCAGTACAACGTGACGGTTACGGGCACTTCGGGCGGCCTGACCTCCACGTTGCCGCTGGTCTTGCAAATTTACCCGCCGAGCTTCTCGCTCTCGGACTCTTACTCGGTCACCATCAACCAGGGAGGATCGGGAACCGGCACGGTCTATATCTATGGTCAATACGGGTTCAACAGTCCCGTAAGCGTGAGCGCATCCGGCCTTCCCGCAGGAGTGACAGCATCATTCTCGCCGAATCCCGCGACGGCGACTTCCACCGTGACGTTCACCGCCTCCGGCGGCGCCACCGCAGGGCCCGCAATTGTCACCATTGTTGGCACGTCAGGCTCTGCATCGGCATCGACAACGCTGAACCTCACGGTTAACGCGTCCAGCTTCTCGATTGCGGACGCGCCGTCGGAGACGGCATTGCTCCCTGGGGCGTCAGCCAAGTCCACGGTGTCGGTGGTCCGCTCGAATGGATTCAGCGGAGCCGTGAATCTCACGATCGATGGCCTGCCCGCCGGCGTGACTGCGAGCTTCTCTTCGCCGTCGACGACCACGTCCAGTACGCTGACTCTGACAGCCGCCCCATCGGTGACCCCGGGCACCACAGTCGCGACGATTACTGGAACTTCAGGCGCAGAGAGCGCAACCGAGCCGTTGCAGATCACGATCCGCACTGCGCCCGCGGCCACGACGACGACACTGGCGATCTCTGCGGCGGCCAACCCTGTTAGCTCGGTGGCGGCTGGAACACCTGTCACGCTGACCGCATCCGTGGGGCAAGGGTCGACTTCGCTGACTACAGGGCAAGTGATCTTCTGCGGCGCGGCAGCAACCTCCTGCGGGCCCGGTTCCATGCTGGGCGTTGCGCAACTGACGAGCGCCGCCACCGCGACCTTCACGTTCGTCCCCGGAATGGGAAGTCACGGATATAAAGCCGTCTTTCTGGGCACCAATGCTGCTGCGGGCAGTTCCTCCGCGGTATCGAGTCTGAGTGTGACGTCGGCGCAGCCCACGACGACCGTCATCACGCAGAGCGGCTCACCGGGTGCATATCGTCTTACCGCGACCGTCTCCGGCCAGGGTGCGGCCGCGCCAGATGGCATGGTGTCCTTCGTGGACACAAGCAATGCAAACTTTGTTCTGGGCAGCGCGACATTGGCGCCGGCCCAGACCTCCTTCAGTTCGACGGCCTCGCAGGTGCCGATGACCGGCGTGGAGCCCTCATCTGTGGCTGTGGGTGACTTCAACGGCGACGGAATCCCTGACCTTGCCGTAGTGAATGCGGAGAACCCGGGCGGAGTCATGATTTTCCTGGGCAAAGGCGACGGCACTTTCACCGCGGGTACTCCACTGAGTCCTGCTTCCGGTACTGCGTCCGTGGTGGCCGCGGCGGATTTGAACCAGGACGGCAAGCTGGACCTCGTAGTGGGAAGTCAGAACCCCAATTCATTGACCATATTCATGGGCAATGGGGATGGCACTTTTGCGTCTACCAGCTTCAATCCACAGATGAGCGCCGGTCCCGGATCGATCGCTGCCGGAGACCTGAACGGCGACGGCATACCGGATCTCGCGGTCGTGGGCACGCTGGGCAGTTCGGTCAACATCCTGCTGGGCAATGGCGATGGCACCTTTACGCCTGCCGCATCCGCTCCGGCGACCGCCGGCGGTTCGCGCTCCGTTCAAATCGGGGATTTCAATGGCGACGGAGTGGCGGATCTCGTCGTCGCAAATCAGAGCAACAACTCGCTTACTGTGCTGCTGGGCAATGGCGATGGCACGTTTGTGCCGACTGCGGTAAGCCCGGCTACGGGAAACAATCCGCTCTCGGTGTCCGTTGGAGATTTCAATGGCGACGGCATTCAGGACCTCGCGGTTGCGAACGGAGCGAGCAATTCAGTCACGGTGCTGATGGGCAACGGCGATGGTACCTTCGTGCCAACCGCATCCAGCCCGGCAACGGGAAGCAATCCCATCTCATTGGTCGTGGGAGATTTCAACAATGACGGCATTCAGGACCTTGGAGTTGCAAACTACTACGGCAACTCAGCCACCGTCCTGCTGGGCAACGGGAACGGCACCTTTACCGTCGCAGCGAGTCCCACTACAGGTCTCTATCCGTTCAGCATCGCTGCCGCCGACTTCAACGGTGACGGCGTCCCGGACCTGCTCACCATCAACTATTCCGGCGCCAGTGCGACTGTGTTGCTATCAAAGCTGGCGCAGACTGCCACAGCAAGTGTGAGCAACATATCGCCGGTGGGGAATGGATCGCACACGGTAGACGCAAGCTATCCCGGAAGCAGTTACTTTCAATCCAGCACATCAGGCACGGTTCAACTCGCCGGAGAACCGGTGGCACCATCTGTCTCGGTTGTTCCATCGTCTTCCGGAATGACAACTGTGCAGGCGCTGACCGTCAACGTCGTAGTCAGCGGGGGCGCAGGCAACCCAACTGCGACCGGCTCTGTTCTCCTCAGCAGCGGCTCGTACACATCGGCAGGCGCCGCGCTCAGCAATGGAAGCGCAACGATCACCATTCCCGCCGGATCGCTCGCAGCCGGCTCCGACAGCCTCAGCGTCACTTACACACCGGACAATGCCGGGACGACGACTTACACCGAGAGCACGGGGACCAGTTCGGTCACGGTAAGTAAGACAATTCCGACGGTAACTGTAACACCCTCCTCTTCCGCGGTTGCGACGGTGCAGGGACTGGGAGTAACCGTCTCAGTAAGCGGCGGAGCAGGCAGTCCTGCGGCGACTGGTTCGGTCGTGCTGAGCGGCGGCAGCTTTACTTCTGCCGCAACACCGCTTAGCGCGGGCAGCGCTGCGATCAATATCACCGCGGGAACGATGCCGGCCGGGATAGATAACCTGATGGTCACGTATACACCCGACGCCGGCAGTTCCGCGATCTATGCGCCGGCTTCGGGTTCTTCGTCGGTGACAATTACAAAGGTGGCGCCTACGGTTGTTGTAACGCCGGCCAGTGGGAGCATTCCCGACCTGCAGAGTTTGCCGGTGACCTTCACCGTGAGTGCGGGATCTGGGACGCCGGCGGCAACCGGCACCGTGGTTTTGACGGGCGGCGGCGGCTACAGTTCGGCTCCCACGCCGGTGGGTACAGCGATTGTGATTCCGGCGGGCGCTCTTGCGGTTGGGACGGACACCCTGACCCTGACATACACTCCGGACTCCGCGGCATCCGCCACCTATACCGGCGCAACCGGCACTAACTCCGTGGCGATAACCAAAGCTGCGCCCACGGTAACGGTGAATCCGTCGTCTTCTTTTATCTCCAGCACGCAATCAGTGAATGTCGCAGTGGCGATCAGTGGTGGAACAGGGGCGCCTATTCCCGGCGGCACGGTTACGCTGACAGGCGGAGGCTTTATTTCGCCCGCGGTATCCCTTAGCAACGGGGCTGCGTCGATCGCGATTACGGCAGGCTCGCTGGCTGCAGGCACCGACAGCATGTCGGCCACGTACACACCGGACAGTTCGAGCGCTCTGATTTACAGCGGCGCGACAGGGTCGAGCTCTGTGACGGTGATCGGCACCTCGTCCGCCACTCTAACGGCTACTGCCTCTGCTGCTCTCATCACCAACCAGCAGAGTGTGACTATTACGGTATCCATTACCGGCGCAGCGGGTCAGCCGACGGGAGTAGTTACCCTCACCAGCGGGACTTACAGCGCGCAGCAGACCATCGCGAATGGAGCTGCGAGCTTCAGTGTCGCTGGGGGCGCATTGAATTCCGGGGCCAACACGCTGGCCATCTCGTACTCGGGGAACGTGGTGTATAACGCCGCGACGGCGGCCTCATCGGTAACTGTCGCGCCGGTGATTGCAAGCGCTTCCACTCCGGCTGTTGTTTATCCCGGCTCTGCGGCGGCAGCGACGCTGACCCTGATTGCAGGAACCAACTACTCGGGCACGATGAACCTGAGCTGCACGTTGACGACGTCCCCGCAGGGCGCCCAGCACCTGCCTGCGTGCGTACTGGGGACGGCCGCGGTGCCGCTATCGGCGGGAGGCAGCGGGACTGATTCTGTCACCATCAGCACAACGGCAGCCAGCAGCGCTTCGCTGGCTCCGCATTTACTGGGGCGTACGGCCGGCTATGGCTTTGCGATGGCGTTGACTCTCATGGCCGGCATTCCACGCAGGCGGCGGCTGTCTCGCCTGTGGATGCTGTTTGTTGTGCTAAGCGGCGTGTCGCTGTCTCTGATGGGTTGCGGCGGCAGCGGAAGCAGTGGAAGCAGCGGAGGCGGAGGATCGCAGAATCCGGGAACGACTGCGGGCGCTTATGTGTTCACGCTGGCCGGCACGGACGCGACCAATCCCGCAATTACAGCCTCCACGACAGTCACGGTCACCGTTCAGTAGGAGCTGCTCTGCCGTCCGAAGAGCATGTTCGACGAAAGAAAAGTGGGATGGCGTGGCGGATCAAATAGGTAAAAAGCTTGCGGGGTGATTTCTGCGACGCGGCCTTACGCCTGACGATTCGCCACGCGCGACGCAAATTGCTATGCTGCGTGCCGGGGATTATGCCCTGTGTGAGGGAACTATGAAGGATGGCAATTCGGACGCGCGCGGAGCTTCGCGGCGGCAGTTTCTGGGGATGAGCGTGCCGGCGATGGCGATGGCGGCGGGCAGCAATCTGCTGGCGCAGACGGGGGGCGGAGTGGCCGTGACGAGGCAAGGCGCGGGATCGAGATCTGGAACTGGAGCCGGATCGGGACCAGCATCGGGCACGGACAAATTCGTGGCGATCCAGATTGGCGGACGGTCCTTTGTCGATGAGGGCGTGGATGCGTGCCTGCACACGCTGCAGGAGACAGGCGGCGTGAATGTGGTGATGGCAACCGTGTTCACCTATGGCACTGGGCTGGCCGGACGGCAGGTGCGTGGTGAGCCGCTGCCGGACCATGGTGTGAAGGAGTACGAACGGATTCACGGTGGCAGTTTCGCGAAGGTGCATCCGGAGTTCTATGCGGACTCGCCGATCAAAGATATCCGCGCGCCGGAGCTGGGCGAGTTCGATGTGCTGGCGGACGTGATCCCGAAGGCGAAGGCCAATGGGATGAAGACGTATGGGCTGTTTGAGGAGAACTACAACCCGCGGCTGATTCCGAACTTTGGGGAGGTGGCGGAGGTCGATCTCTATGGGCGCACGGGCGGGACGACGTGCTTCAACAATCCTGGCGCACGCGCGTTTCTGGGTGCGATGGTTTCGGATTGGGTGACGAACAACGATATTGACGGCATCATGTGGGAGTCCGAGCGGCAGGGGCCGTTGAACAATACGATCGGGGCAAGCTTCAACCGGATTTTCCCGAGGCGCAGCGGTACCGCGAACTGCTTCTGCGAGCATTGTGTGCGCAAAGCGAAGGAAGTTGGTATCGACGGCGTGAGAGCGCGCGAAGGGTATATCGCGCTGGACCACTGGGTGAGCCGCACGCAGGCGGGGCCGAATCCGCCGGACGGAAATTTTGTGGGCTTGTGGCGGCTGTTTCTGGAGTTCCCGGAGATTTTCGCATGGGAACGCTTCTGGTACGCCAGCCAGGAGGAGATGTATGCGCACATCTACGGCACAGCGAAAGCGATCAATCCGCGGCTGAAGGTGGGCTGGCACATCATGCATGTGGTGACGATGAGCCCGTTCTACAGCGCGGATGCGAATTACGCGCGGCTGGTGCCCTTCTCGGACTATCTGAAGCCATGTCCGTACAACAACTGCGCTGGGCCGCGGATGGCGCAGTACATCCGCAACGTGCAGTCGACGGTGTTCCGCGACATGACGCCGCAGCAGGTGCTGGACATGCACTATGCGTTCTTCGGATATACGGGGGAGGCGTCGCTGGATCAGTTGCCGACGGCCGGTCTTTCCGGCGCAACGGTGGGAATTGAGACGAAGCGTGCGATTGCGGATGTGCAGGGTGCGATCCCGATCTATCCGGGGATCGACATCGACGTTCCGACAGGGCTCGATGAAAAGCGCACTACACCGGAAGACGTGTACGCGGCGACGTTGTCGGCGTTGAATGCCGGTGCGCCAGGTGTGGTGCTGTCGCGAAAGTACGCCGAGATGAAGCTGACGAATATCGCCGGCGCGAAGCGAGCGCTCAAGGAGTTCGCAGCGAAACAGTCCGGAGGTCACGGCTGACCGCCAGATCGCCTACGAGATGCGACCAAAGAGATTCCATCGCATTCGCGCTGAAGCGGAACGCTGCGGAATGACAACAGGAAGGCTGGCTAGTTGCTAGGCGGAGACGAGTGCGGCCGGCGTGACCATCTTGTGGGCGACGTAGTTGTAAGGCGGAACAGTCTGGCCGCGCAGGATGGAAAGGCCGAGGTGGACGAGGTTGGGCCCATAGGAGCCGGCCTCGTGCGAGACGGAGCCGATGAGCGGAGAGGCGGGTTTTTCCATTTCAGCCATGGCTTCGGCGATGCAGTCCTGGCCGACGATGGCGACATGCTTTTCGCGCTTGCGCTCGCGGACGGCATCGAGCGCGCCGAGGGCGCTGGTGTCCGTGGCGGCGGCGATCAGGATGTGGCGCTCGCGCGGGTGGCGATCAAGGAAGTCGGAGACGAGTTTGCGGCTGCGGTCGCGCATGCCGCGGCAGTCGATGCGTACGAAGCACTCGACGGGGAGATCGGGGATGCCGGCGCGGATGCCCTCGAACGCGCCGGTGATGCGGCTCTGGACCAGGAGGCCGGCTTCGGGAAGATCGAGGCCGAGCACCCACTCCACCTGACCGTTCCACCACTTGAGTGCATGCTGAGCGAGGACCTCACCGGCCTCGAATCCGACGCGGTAGTTGTCGACGCCGAAGTAGGTGGCGTGAGGGTGGGGGATGTCGATGGCGATCATGGGAATTTTTGCGCCGGCGATCTTGTCCGCGATGACGGGTGCGGCGTCCTGCTCGACCTGGAACTCGATGACGAGGTCGACGCGGCTCTTCACGAACTCTTCGGCGTTCTTGATGGCGGTGGCGGCGTCGTAGCAGTTGTCGAGGATGACGAGGTCGACGCCGACGGATGCTGCCGCGGCCTTCAGGCTCTCGGTGACTTCGACAGAGAAGGGCATATCGACGCTCTGGCAGCCGAAGCCAAAGCGGAGCTTCTTGGGGCGCGTGACCTGGCGATAGAGGCCGTCGGGCGACTGGGAGAGATAGCCGCGATGCACGAAGGTCTTGAGCACGCGATAGACGGTGGTCTTGGAGATTTTTGTCTGACGGTGGATCGCCTCGAGAGTCATGGGCTGGTTTTCAGCCTGGAGGAGTTCGAGGATGTCGAGTGCCTTGGACAGGACCGGGATGAGATAGAGGCGTCGGGATTTGCGAAGTGTCATAAGGGGTCGAACTTGTAATGGGAGCCATTATGTCATGTTTCGGTAATGGAATTTCATGTTTATTTTCTGAAATCCATAGTGCGGCTGAATGGCGGCGTTTTCTATGCCATTCTAGACAGGGCGAGCGAGGACGATGGCGACACTGAAGGAGATTGCGGAGCTGGTGGGCACGCCGAAGCCGGCCATCGAGCCGGAGATTTTGCGTGTGTCCAGTATTGAGGCGGCGACGCCAGTGACGCTGGTATTTGCGATGGATGGGGCATCGCTTGCGGCGGCGCTGAACTCGCCGGCGGGCGGGATTTTGACGAAATCAAGCCTCCTGGCGGGTGCGGAGAGCGGTGGGCGCAAGATCGATCGCGGCGATCCGCGGCTGCTGCTGGTGGCTGATCCGCGGTATGCGTTTGCAACTGCGGCAAGTTTTTTGCGGGGGCGGGAAGAAGCGGAAACCGGTGTTACGCCGGGCGTTCATCCGACGGCGGTGATCGGGGCGAACGTGCGGCTGGGAAACGGCAGCAGCATCGGACCGCATGCGGTGCTGGGTAACGAGGTTATTCTAGGCGACGATTGCACCGTGCTGGCGAATGTGACGATCTATGCGGGAACGATGATCGGCGACCGTGTGACGATTCAGGCGGGCGCGGTGTTGGGGTCGACGGGTTTTGGCTATGCGCGAAATTCGCAGACGGGTGCATATCTCGCCTTTCCGCAGCAGGGCACGCTGGTGATCGAGGACGATGTGGAGATCGGCGCGAATACGACGATCGACCGCGGGGCGCTGGGCGAGACGCGCATCGGGAAGGGAACGAAGATCGACAACCTGGTGCACATTGCGCACAACTGCGTGCTGGGGCGGAATGTCATCATCGCGGCGCAGACGGGAATTTCAGGCTCGTGCACCATTGAGGATGGAGCGATTCTGGGTGGGCAGGTCGGGTTGGGCGAACATGCGCATGTGGGGCCCGGAGTGATTCTGGGCGGCGGCGCGGGAGTTCTGAGCCACAAAAAGGTGCACGGGCCGGGAGAGGTCTTCTGGGGAAGGCCGGCGCGGCCACTGAAGCAGTACCTGCGCGATCTGGCGAAGTTGAGCCGCAGTTGAGATGGCGACCATCGTTATTGGAGGGCAGGCCAGCGGCATAGGGAAGACCAGCGTCATCTGCGCCTTGATCGCCGCGATGCCGGAGCGGCGCTGGACGGCCATCAAAATTACACAATGCAGCCATGAAGGTGGTGGGAAGCGGTGCGACTGCAATTTGGGCGGTGCGAAGTTCGCGATCGCGGAAGAGCGTGCCGCAAACGTGCAGGCGGACTCATCGCGCTATCTTGCGGCGGGGGCAGTGCGATCACTCTGGGTGCGCACTCTGCGCGGACATCTCGCCGAAGCCATGCCTCGGATTCGTCAGGAGATCGCCCGCGCTCCCAACTGCATTCTTGAGTCGAACTCAGTGATCGAGTTTCTCCAGCCTGATCTATACGCGCTCATCGTGGCGCGCGACATTGCGGATTTCAAGCCACCCGCGAAAAGGTATTTGAAGCGGGCGGATGCCGTCCTGATGACGGCACTAGACCCAGGGCATCAGGCGCTACAGGCCGGCTGGGTGGATGAGTTGCGAGAGGACCTCGAACGCATCCCGCAATTCACGATCACAGACGACGAGTTCGCCCCGACTGGGTGGGTTGACTTTGTGCGAAGAAAGACCAGCCGCTGATTCGGAGGCAGTGCTTTAGTTGGCGTCGTCGCTGGAGGCATCCATGTAGGCGACGTCGAGCGCGGTGCCTTGAACGGTGACGAGGGAGTTGTTGATCTCGGACCCGTCAACCGTGGAGAAGACGTGCACCTGGCCGCCATAAGCGGTGTAGACCTTGTTGAAGGTCTCTACCCAGCAGATGCCGGTGAGACTGCCGTAATACCATTTGTCCGCGTTCTGGTTGGGATAAGGAACGGTCGCGTTGATATTGCCCGGCGTCACGTTGGGAACGATCTGAGGCGACAAGGTGGCGCCGCCCAGCACCACTCGGGTGAGGCAGTTGTAGTTCAGGTTGTGCGCCTGGCGCCAGCCGGTAGCGCAGTACTGAGAACCGATCCAGAGGGTATTGTTGTCGGCGAACAGCAGCTTGGTATGAGTGCCGTCGGAGATCGGGTATTTCCCGGTAATGGTGTTGGTTGCCAGGTTCATGGTCGAAAGAAAGCCTTCAAACCCGGTGTACTGGCTGTCCGATTGGATCTCCTGGCCGGCGATGTACAGGGTGGTCCCGTCGGAGAGTGCGACGGTGGCTCCTCCCGGCACGGGCACGTTGGCGATCTGGGGATTGGGCTGCGTGGGCGATGTAGGAATGACGTTGTTGTTCAACGGGCCCTGTTGCAGCAGCGTAACGCTGGCGGTGGTGCCGCCGCACTCCGGGCCGCAGTTCAGGACGTAAGCGGTTGTGCCGTCGAGCGAGAAGTAGACGTTGGCGGGACGGTCGTATGTGCCAGGCACCTGAACTGCGCAGTACACGGGCTGAATCTGCGGCTCGCAGTCGACGGCGCCGGTGGCGGCCATGGCAGCAGGAGCGGTTACAAATTGCCCCTGATTGAGCTTGAACACACGATAGAGCGCGTTGGAGTTGCGCACCATGGCGAGCGCAACCGTATCGCCTTTGTTGGCGACCACGCGGTACACGTTGGGAATGTTCAGCGCATAGGTGCCGCTCGGAAAGCCATTGTCGATCACTTCGAGGATGCCGGCGGCTTCTTCCGCGCCGTAGTAGCGCGTGAAAGTGGTGGGAACGGCGACGGAGTTCTGGCCGGTCTGGAAAGTGCCGACCGAGCCGGATGCGGACTCCGTCGAGTAGTTAATCCTGTTCAGGCTTCCGTCACTGGAGGAATAAACGTAACCGCCAAGCTCGACCGGGAAATTGAAGATGGTGGAAGGAAGGCCGGAGCCGTAGCCGCTGATCTGGAACGAAGGGATGGTGTCTTCGACGTTCGTTCGGATGTCGCGCAGGGCGTCGACGATCTGGAGGCTGCCGCTTCCGCCATTGATGCTGACGGCGATCATGACCCGCTGGGCGAGTTTGCTGGGTGGGATAGGCCGGCCGGCATAGGTGTACTGCGGGAACTTGTAATAGTAGTAGGCGGCAGAGTGGCAGGAACTGAGGCCGAGGGAGACGGAGACCAGAAGCAGAACGATGGCCAGGCGCGCAGCGAATCGGTGAGTGCGTGGCTGGGCCGGCGAGGCCCCCATTTGGGTGGGTCCCGGTTGCGGTGTAGAAGTTGGAGCAGGCACAGCGGGCAGACTTCGATTCTTCAACGTGAACAACTCCAACCTGCGTTCTTGAAAGAGGGAATTCCTGCGGGAAATCTGCTGCGAGTATACCAAAGTAGACGCGCTGTCCGGGCGTGGGTGAGCATCCGGCATGCAGTGAAATCGAGCAGTTCTGGCGTTCTCGCTGGGCGGGATGCATTGCAAAGGATGTAGACTGCCAGCGAAGAGGCGCGTTCGCAAATGGCAGGATTTGAGGATCGGCTGACACAACTGGAGCAAGTGGTGGAGAAGCTGGAGCGCGGGGAGCTGTCGCTCGAAGAGTCGGTGCGTCTTTTTGAGGAAGGCGTCAAGCTGTCCGATGCCTGCAAGGCGGAGTTGGAGAAGGCAGAGGGCCGCGTGCAGGTACTGGTGGAAGGCCGCAACGGAAAGATGCAGACGGCGGAGATGGACGTGGATGAAGAGGAAGAAGAGGCCTGAAATGGCTTTCGATCTCGAGCGATGGGCGGAAAAGGTGGCGGAGGCTGCGCGGAAGGGCGTGCAGGTGGAGCGGATGTGGCAGGAGAAGTTGGAGCAGGAGCTAAAGCGGAAGCAGGCGGAAGAGGCAACAGACAGCAAGTGAGCCCTCCTACCCTGACCGTAATTGCCGGCGCAAACGGCTCCCGCAAGAGCACCCTGACGAAGTGGGGACGGGACTTCTTGCAAGGCTCTCGTTTTGGCCGATGAGGCTGTGCTCCTGGACAACTCTTCAGATGAGGGGCATCGTATCGTCGCGTTGAAAAGAGAGGGGCAGGCGTTGCGCTTTCTTGGTGAGCGACCGCGGTGGGCGGCATCCCTGGGATAAGCAGAACTGGCACTTACGCGTAGCGGAAGAGCGCTTTGAAGCCGTAGTCCATGTGCATCTGGATGTGGCAGTGGAAGAGTGTGAGGCCTGGCTGGTTGGCGGTGAACTCGACAGCAGCGCGGCCATAGAAGGGCACGACGACGGTGTCCTTGATGACCCCGCGGGTGGGCTTCGTATTGATGTCGACGAGTTCGAGCACATGGCGGTGCAGATGGAGCGGATGGGCGTCGTCGGTGCGGTTATGGAAAGTGAGGCGGTAGCGCTGCCCCTCGTGCAGGACGAACTCGTTGTCATGCGGGTAGGGCTTGCCGTTGACGGTGAAGGTGTTGAATTTTCCCGGGCCGCCGCCGGGGATCTTCTCGAAGATCATGTCGATGTTTTGGACATTCGAATCCCGGGTGCCCGCAGGCGGGGCACCTTGGGCACCCGCACCTGAGGGTTTGGCGAAGGCGGTGTAGTCCCACAGGATTGAGGTGGGCTTGATCCACTGCGGCTGGTTATGCGCGTTCGCGTATTCGACGATGAGGCCGAGCCCGGCGGTGCGGATGAGGTCGGTGGGTTCGCCCATGATCCAGACGCCGGGGTTGTTCATCTCCACGACGGCGCAGACGCGCTCGCCTGCGCCAAGGAAGAGGGTTTCGACGGTAGCGGGATTGGGAACGGGGTTGCCGTCGAGGGCGATTACTTGAAATTTGTGGCCGCCGAGAGAGATGCGGCGGTTCTCGATGGCGCTGGCGTTGAGGAAGTGGAAGAGGACGCGCTGGCCCTGGCGGACGCGCAGCGGCTCGCCGACACCGAGGGCGCGGTCGTTGATGGAGTAGGTCGTGGAGGTGACCTCAAGGCCGTTGGCCGTGGTGTTGAGGACTTGCGGCTTCTCGGGCTGTGGCGCGTTAGGATCGTCCATCTCGTCCATGTCGACCATTTGCGTGGTGAAGAACGGGTCCCAGTCCCGAAGGGCGAGGAAGAGTTCCTGTTCGTAGGCGCCGGGGTTGGAAGCGGGCTCGACGTAGACGAAGCCGAACTGGCCGGAGTAAGTGCCTTTGCTGAGATCGTTCATCGCCATGGCATGCGAGTGGTACCAGCGCGAACCGGAGGGGGTGGGCGTGAATTTGTATGTGCGGCTGCCATGCGGGGGCACGAATGGCGTGCCCTCTTCCTCAACCCCGTCGACGTCGGAGGGGATCAGGAAGCCATGCCAATGAACGAGTTCGGGTGTGTCCGTATCGTTGTGGACCGTGACGGTAGTGGGCTGGCCCTCCTTCATGCGGAGGATGGGGCCGGGCGAAGTGCCGTTGTAGCCGATGGTGGATAGGATGCGGTCGGGTGCGAGGTTTACAACGACGGGAGCAATGCGCAGGGTGATGTCAGACGCGGCTGCAGCGGTGGCGTTCTGGCCTGAGGGCTGCTGGCCGGATCCCATGCCGGGAAGCATGACGATCTGGGCTGCGAGTTCCCGGCTGAGCGCTTGAGCGGCAAGGGCGGCGGGTGCGAGTTTGAGGAGGTCGCGGCGGTTCATTCGGAGGGCGAGTGGCGTGCGTTCTGTGAGTTAGACGGCGAAGTCAGTCCAGACGCTGATCGTCTCATGGCAGGCGAATTGGTTCAAACGAACCAGTGGGGCCGCGTCTGCAACCTGAGCACGGGCGATTCGTCTATAAATGGAGAACGACAAACGGGTCAGTGCAGCGCGCGGGGAGGGCTGGTCGCCCATGAAGCTCCTGGTGAAGTCCGCGGCAGTGACGATGCTGGTGTTGAGCATCGTGGTGGGGGCGTTCGGGTTCCAGCGCATTGCGGACTGGGGTTCGATCAACACACAGACGGGTGACAAGGCGGAGTTTTACTGGTCGCGCTTGAGCTATACGGTGGCGATGGGAGCCGGCGGTTATGGCGGATTCGGTGGAGGGTACGGCCGTGGGCGCTTCGGGGGCGGCTATGGCTGGGGGGCCACATGGCAGCGGGATTATCCGAAGGCCGACCGGCAGTTTCTGATGGCGCTGAACCGGTTGACGCGGATCAACGGGCGCAGCTATGAGCAGGTGGTGAGTCCCGATTCGGACGACATCTTCAACTATCCGTTTGTCTATGCCGTGATGGTCCATACATGGAGCTTCAACGACGCGGAGGCGAAGCGCATGCGGGAGTATCTGCTGAAGGGCGGCTTTCTGATGGTGGACGACTTCCATGGCACGCAGGACTGGGAAGACTTCATGCGCGGGATGCGGCAGATTTTTCCAGACGCCGAGAAGTTTCCGGTGGAGGACCTGACGGATAAGGATGAGATATTCCATGTCCTGTACGACATGGACGACAGATTTCAGGTGCCGGGCGAGCAGTACATCCGGAGCGGCCAGACGTATGAGAAGGACGGGTATGTTGCGAAGTGGCGCGCAATCCGGGATGAGCACGGCCGGATTATGGTTGCGATCTGCCACAACATGCACCTGGGCGACGCATGGGAATGGGCAGACGATCCGGAATATCCGGAGCAGTTTTCATCGATGGCATTCCGTGTGGGGCTGAATTACGTAATGTACAGCATGACCCACTAGGTTCAAGGGGCAAGGTTCCAGGTTCGAGGGAGGGCGGCAAAGCAAGAACGAACCACGGATGAACACGGATGAGCACGATTGGCTGGTGGTGCTCTTGAATCTCGGACGCTGAACCTCGAACCTTCCCTCCCATGTTTGAATTTTTTTTCAAGTATCCGGCGACGGTGTTTACGAAAGGCAGGTACATCCTGCTGGGCGCGTGGCCGGGATGGCTGCTGGCGCTGCTGATCGTAGTGGCGTGCGCGGGACTGGTGTGGCTGGTATGGCGCGCACTACCTGAGGCGTCGCCACGTATACGGAATTGGCGAGCATGGTTGATCTGCGGGCTGGAAGCGGGAATGGCTGCGCTGTTGTTGCTGCTGTTGTGGGAGCCGGCCATTACGGTGGCGGAGTTGAAGAGCCAGCAGAACATCATTGCGGTGCTGTTGGACGATTCACGCAGCATGGGCCGTTTGGATGAAGGCATCAAGACTACGCGCAAGGATGCGGCATTGAACGCGCTTGAACATGGGCTGTTGGATGGGTTGAAAAAGAAGTTCCAGGTACGGGTATACCGCTTGGACGCAGGCCTAACGCGGGTAGACCAAGGCGATTCCGGAGGAGCGAATTGGGATGCGGAGGTGATGAAAGGGCTAAAACCAGACGAATATCCAACCGGAGCGGCAACGCACATCAATGCAGGCTTGAAGCAGTTAGTGAATGAGACCAGCGATCTGCCGGTGGGGGCCGTTGTGCTGCTGAGCGACGGCGCTGAGAACGGGACGGGCGGAGCCGCTTCGGGCGGAATGGATGTCGACACCATCAACGCGCTGCATAATCGCCGGCTGCCGGTGCACACGATCGGGTTTGGCAAGGAAAAGCCCGAGCATGATCTGGAGATCGACGATACGGTAGTCGCTGCAAAGGCGATGGCGGGAGCGAAGATGACGGCGACGGTGAGTTTCCATCAGTACGGATACACCGGGCAGAAGGCGACAGTAGACATCAAAGATGGGGACAAGCTGCTGGCGACGCGCGAGGTAACGCTTGAGCCGAATGGGGTGGAGTCGATGGTGACGATGTTCTTCAACGCGGGCGACGCGGGCGTAAAGAACATCGGATTTGCGCTGGAGCCGATGGCCGGCGAGGAGAGTTCGGCGAATAACGCGACGACGAGGCTGGTGGATGTGAGCGCGGAGCCCAAGCGGGTGCTGTATGTGGAGGGCGAGCCGCGGTGGGAGTACAAGTTCATCCGGCGCGCGGAACAGGAGGACAAGGGCCTGCAGATCGTCTCCATGCTACGCACGACGGAGAACAAGATTTACCGTCAGGGAATCTCCGACCCCAGCGAGCTGGCGGACGGATTTCCGACGAAGGCGGAAGACCTGTTCAAGTACGACGCGATCATTATTGGGAGTGTGGAGGCGGGGTATTTCTCACCCGTGCAGCAGGAGCTGCTGCGGGAGTTTGTGGACTGGCGCGGCGGTGGATTGCTGTTCCTCGGCGGGCGGTATTCGCTGGGTGATGGTGGATGGGCGTCGTCGAGTCTGGCAGATTTGTTTCCGACGTTTCTCCCGAACTCGCGTGGCGCGTTTCATCGCGATGCGGCGACGGTGATGCTGACCGCGGCAGGAGTGGAGAGCCCGATCACCCGGCTGCTGGACGATAAGAACCTCAACGCGGAGCGGTGGCGGAAGCTGCCGGCGCTGGCCGACTATGAAGATCCGGGCTCGCCCAAGCCGGGCGCGACGGTGCTGGCGCAGATGGCCGCAGGTCGCACGATGCCGTTTCTGGTGACACAGAGCTATGGGCATGGGCGCACGGCGATCCTTGCGACCTCCGGCACGTGGCGCTGGCAGATGCAGTCCGCGCTGGGCGATCCGTCGCACGATCTGTTTTGGCAGCAACTCCTGCGCTGGCTGGCGAAGGATTCTCCGGGACAGGTGACTGCGACGATGCCGCAGCAGACGCTGGAAGACGACGGACACGTGCACATCACCGCCGTCGCGCGCGATAAGGACTTTCAGCCCGCGGCCGACGCGAAGGTGCAGGCGCATATGATCGGCCCCGACGGACTCTCCGAGTTCGCCGACTTCTCTCCCGTGCCAAACCAGCCGGGTACTTTTGCCATGGATTGGACGGCGGCGAAGCCGGGCAGCTATGTTGCGGAGGTGACGGCGGGGCGCGGAAATGATGAGCTGGGCAAGGATGTGGTGCAGTTCCGGCGCGAGGACGGCGTCGCGGAGAACTTCCACACTGGACAGAACAAGGATCTGCTGACGAAGCTGGCGGACGCGACAGGCGGGCGGTACTGGGAGCAGAGCGAACTGGAGCGGCTGCCGAAGGAGATCTCGTATTCGGAGGCAGGCATCTCCGTGCGGGACACGAAGGAACTGTGGGACATGCCCGCGGTGTTCCTATTGCTGATTGGGTTGATGGCCGCCGATTGGCTGCTGCGGCGGAAGTGGGGCGTGGTATGAGGCTAAGGGACTGGGGACTAGGGACTAGGCACTCGGTTCTCCTGCTCTTGTGCATGAGTGCGGCCTGTGGGAGGGCGGCGACGTTTTATGTGACGGTGGCGGGG
>Ga0134125_10000498_pt1 | contig 52967 bp, 33 predicted proteins | sample KB31751_FD_96464 | JGI IMG/M metagenome (GOLD analysis project Ga0134125, IMG submission 96464) | Terrestrial soil microbial communities with excess Nitrogen fertilizer from Kellogg Biological Station, Michigan, USA - KB3-175-1 | ecosystem: Environmental > Terrestrial > Soil > Unclassified ... | reverse complement strand
GGGTAGCCTCTACGAGGCAATAACGCTAACTTTGTTTTTTCTACAAACGGGTTATCCCTCCGGGATATTTTCTGCGCAATTCAATAATTACTGATTTATTTTATTGATTTAATAAATTTATCACCCACACCATCCGTCATAGAACCTCTTTAACGCTAAATTTTTGTTTTTTTCCGCTGCGCGCATGGCTTTTAAAAAGTCTGGAGCTCTGTTAAATCGTTAAATTAGTATCTGAAAAGGTTAAATTCCATTTATATTTTTTTGTGCTGCATTTTTCTCAAATACCTATTATACAGTATGTTATGTTTTAAGATACTTATATTTTTTTAAATTTTAAGTAAACAAATAGGTAATACTATATCATCTCTATTAATTTGTATATATTCAGGTATTAGAATTATTTAAAAAGAAAGCAAACGCATCGATAATTTTATAAACCTGCATAAACCAATTATAAATTATTTACTAAGCCTTATCCGGTAACGCAGTTAGCTCATTTTCTAAGGCATCGTTGTAACTGTGATCTTAAAGCCGGATTAGTCGGAACCAGTGTAGAATTGTTTTATCGTATTATATAAACCTTATACGAATGAATTTTACTTTAAATGTTCTGTATACTTTAAGCAAGGCTGTGGCTATGCCACCTTGATGGAGCGATGTAACTGTTTAACGTTAAATTTCGTTCAACTTATTTAACGTGCTTATTGTTACGCCCCTTATTTAATTGCACACTATTATATCAACCAGTATAACCTTTAAACCCAAATTGTATGTATTTAAAATCTTTACTAAAAGTAAGTTGTGTTGCATTACTCTGTTTGATCTCGGTTTCTGCTATGGCACAAACCGTAGTTACAGGTAAAGTGACCGACTCAAAAGATGGTTCGCCGCTTCCCGGTGTTTCCATCGTGGCAAAAGGGTCAACAGCCGGTACTGTTACCGACGTTAACGGCGCCTTCAGGCTATCCGTCCCTGCTTCGGCAAACACGCTGGTCCTAACCTACATCGGCTACGACCGTAAGGAAGTTGCCATTACCGGCTCGCCTTTGAATATTTCTCTCACCGAATCCAGCACCGCGCTCTCGGAGGTAACGGTGGTAAGTGTTGGTTACGGCTCTCAACGAAAAAAAGACGTAACAGGCGCTGTTTCCAATTTATCAGCGAAGAATTTTAATCAGGGCGCCATTATCAACCCGGTTGATCAACTGGCAGGTAAAGTAGCCGGCCTGGTTATCACCCAACCCGGCGGCGACCCCAACCAAAATGCATCCATTCGTTTAAGAGGCCAGTCATCCCTGCAAGGCGGTTTATCGCCTTTGTTTGTGGTGGATGGTATCATATTGGACGACCCCAATCAATTTCAAAACATTCCTCCGGGCGACATTGCATCGTATGATGTGTTAAAGGATGCATCAGCAGCCGCGATTTATGGATCAAGAGGCGCCAACGGCGTAATTATTGTTACGACGAAAAAAGGAATCCCAGGCAGACCGATGATCACTTATGACGGATTGTTTGGTTCGAGTTCACAAAGCAAATATTATGACTTGCTTACTGCTGATCAACTCCGTGCGGCACAGCCCAACCTTGGCGCGTTAGACAAGGGCGCAAATACCGACTGGCAGAAAGCCATCAGCCGCAGTAGCGCTTACCAGCAAAGGCATACCGTATCCATTTCGGGCGGCCAGAATAACTTTAATTATATCGCCTCGGTCAACTATTCAAACCAGCAGGGTATTATCCTTAACTCGGACAAAGAACAGCTTGGCCTGCGCTTTAATGCCGAGCAGAAGGCGCTGGATAACAAATTGGATATAAAAGTGGGCATACAAAACGTTAGTACCACCCGTGACCTGATAGACTATGCCAACTTTAGCTACATGTATAATTCGCCACCGACTTTCCCGGTTAAAAACGCTGACGGGACCTATTATGCCTATAGCGATTTTAACGAGGCTAACCCGGTTGAGCACATTCAACAGGCCTATTTCAGGAATTATGAATATTTAACGCTGATGAACGGCTCGGCCGATTACAGCATCACCAATGCGTTAAAAGTAGGCGTTCTCGGATCGATCACCCGTAACGACATACAGGAACATGGGTTTGTACCTACGTTTCCGCTCGAAGGTAACGTAAACCAGGCTGGGCAAGCACAGGAAAACACCAATTCGTACAAGGGAAATATTCATATTACTTACGACAAAACATTTGGAAAGAGCACACTGAACTTGCTCGGCGGGTATGAATATAACGAATACCTGTATGATAATTTTGTCGCCAAAGGCCAGCAATATATCATTCCTGAAGAACAGGACAATAATCTTGGCGCGGGGAACACCTCGTTCAATTCTATCGGATCGGGTAAAAGCAGGTATCTTTTGATCTCGTTTTTTGCAAGGGCGGCCTATAATTATGATAACCGTTTTTATATAACCGGAACGATTCGCCGGGATGGTTCGTCTAAATTCGGTTCAAGCGAGCAACAGGGCTATTTCCCCTCGTTTGACGTGGCGTACCGCTTTAAGAAAGACCTGTTGGCAAACGTCGACTGGATCAGCGATATAAAGCTCCGGGTGGGCTACGGCGTTACCGGTAATGCGGACGCGATCGGGACAACCACTGCGCTGGAAACGGTTAGTTCCTCCGGAACCTACTACGATGCGTCTACCGGTTCTTACCTTACCGCGTATGCTCCTGGCCAAAACCCCAATCCTTTACTTAAATGGGAAGAGCGGGACGGACGTAATATCGGTTTGGATTTCGAGCTTTTTAACGGCCGGATATCAGGCGACATGAACTATTTTAACGACAAGACCAAAAACCTGCTGGCTTACTACAATGTGCCGACGCCGCCGTTTGTAGTTAACTCTATTTTGGCAAACGTGGGTACTTTGACTAACAAAGGTTTCGAATTTGCATTGAACGCCCAAATTGTAAGGGGCCAGAAACTGAACTGGACCGCAAGCGGCCAGATCGCGTTTATCAAAACGACGATCACGAGTTTATCAGGTGTATATTCTTATGCCGGGCAAACTTACCAGTTAACCGCAACCCAGATACCTGTGGGTTATGCTGAAGGCCGTGGCTTGAGTTCGAATCCGATCACGTTCCTGAAACCCGGGTACAGCCCTTATGTATTTTTCCTGCCTCATTACACCGGTACAGATGCACAGGGAAATCAGACATTTGATGGCCAAACAATTGCACAGAATGCCACCCCCGCAGGCCATTATATCGACCCGGCGCCTAAATTCAATTATGGCATCACCAATACATTTGATTATGGAAACTGGAGCCTGAATTTTGCTTTGAGGGGCATTTATGGGCAGAAGGTGTTTAACAATACACTGCTCGATGTTGAAACCGTTACCCGCTTACCGGGAAACAACGTGACAAAGGAAGCTTTAACCAATGGGATTAAGGACGCGCCGGTAGCTTCTGATTACTGGCTTGAAAATGCATCGTTCCTGCGGTTGGATAACGCCACTTTGAGCTATTCTTTTAAAAACCTTAGCTTTGCTAATGCGCTTCGTGTATTTGTTTCGGGCAACAACCTGTTTGTTATAACCAAATACAGAGGCCTTGACCCGGAAATTAAAACGGAAAATGCCGTAGGCGGTGGCAATATATTGTTTGGCAATAACCTTAATGGCGGTCAAAACCAGGCTTATATCGATGCGAATTACGGCAACCAGGCGTTTTACCCAAGGGTTAGGATAATTACTATCGGCGTAAGCGCAACATTGAAATAACGATCATTTAAAAAATAAATAGTGATGAAAAGAAAGAAAATTTTGATTATAGCTTGCGCCACCTTTTTGGCGGGCAGCGTTATGGAATCGTGCACTAAGCTCCCCAAGGATACGTTTAGCGCCGAGCCGGTAAATAATTTTTACCAAACACCGGCCCAATTAGCGGCCGGTATAGCTCCTGCGTATACAGCCTTGCAAAATATTCCTGATGGCAATGTTATGCAGATGAATGAAATTACATCTGACGAGATCGTTGTTCCAACCCGCGGAAACGACTGGTACGATGGCGGCCAGTGGCAAAGCTTATGGCTGCATAAGTACAAACCGGATGTGTTTGTTGACGGCGGCTGGCAGGACCTTAATAACGGGATAGGGAAGGTAAACTTTACCTTAAACATTTTAAACGGCCTTGCAGTAAAGCCGGCAAATCTCTCGTCTATTGTTGCAGAGCTTAAAGTGCTGCGTGCTTTCTTCATTTTCGAGCAAATGGATATGTTTGGAAACGTGCCGCTTGTAACGGATTATAATACCGACCCCAGTAAAGTTACGCAATCGACACGCGCCCAGGTGTATGCCTTTTTAGATGGCGAGCTAACCACCAACGTACCGTTACTATCGACCACGGTTGATAAAACGACCTATGGACGTTTTACACAGTATTCGGGCTATATGCTGATGGCAAAATTATATATGAACGCCCAGGTTTACACCGGCACGGCGCAATGGGCCAAGGCAATTACAGCGTTAAACCAGGTAATTAACTCCAACAAGTATGTTTTGCAGCCCAACTATTTTGATAACTTCTCGATCACCAATGATGGTTCGACCGAGAATATCCTGGTAGTGCCTTTTGACAAAATTCATATTGGCGGCATGAACTGGGAAATGCAGACGCTGCATTACTCAAATAACCTTACTTACGGGTTAACAGGCCAGCCGTGGAACGGATTTTGCTCAACAGCCGACATACTAAACAAATATGATAATTCGGACGCGCGAAAAGCACAGTTCCTGGTAGGCCAGCAATATGCTGCCGACGGGGTAACACCGCTCACTGACCCACAGGCCAACCTGCCGGTGATCTTTGATCCGAATGTAAATTCGATATCGGATGCTTCGGGTTTGTTCCGTATGGCCGGCGCCCGCAATATAAAATATCATCCTGAGTCGGGTACCGCGGGGGGGCAAAGCAATGACGGGGTTATTTTCCGTCTTGCCGATGCTTATTTAATGCTGGCCGAGGCTTCGCTGCACAATGGCGATATAGCCACTGCGCTTATAAACGTTAACAAAGTACGTTCACGGGCCGGTGTGGCTGCGTGGACCGCTGCCGACTTAACCTATTCAAGCTTGCTGGACGAAAGAGCCCGTGAGCTGATGTGGGAAGGCTGGAGAAGGAACGACCTGATCCGCTTTGAAGTGGCAACCGGTACCCATTACTTCACCGGGGCCCGCACGCCTGCCAAGACAGATGACGGCGATACACATACCTTTGTATTCCCAATACCTTCGCCCGAGTTACTTTCAAATCCTAACCTGAAGCAAAACCCGGGTTATTAATAATAAAAATGAACTTTTTAAACAGGATAGCAAGCAATTGCTATCCTGTTTCTTATTTTTATACCGATACAAATCGTTATATGCGAACCAGGATACCCTTTTCAATTTTTACGCTGCTCACCATTTCTTTGTTTTCATGTCATACAAAAGAAAAAGATCATTTTGACCCAAAGAATGCCCTTTTTCAGCTGATGCCTTCATCAACAACGGGGATAACCTTTAACAACAAAGTTACCGACCTGCCAAATTTTAACGTGTTTAACTACCGCAACTTTTATAACGGCGGCGGCGTGGCTATCGGCGATGTGAATAATGACGGCAAACCCGATATTTTCCTGACGTCGAACCAGGGCAGCAACAAGCTTTATATCAATAAGGGTAATTGGCAGTTTGAGGACGTAACCGAAAAAGCGGGGTTGGGCGGGACCGGGAAATGGCATACCGGCGTAACCATGGTGGACATTAACGGCGATGGCTGGCTGGACATTTATGTTTGCAATAGCGGCGCATTAAAAAACGGCAAAACGGGAAACGAACTGTTTATCAATCAAAAAGACGGCACCTTTAAAGAGGAAGCCGAAAAATACGGGCTGTCTGACAGGGGGCTGTCAACCCAGGCATTGTTTTTTGATTACGACCACGATGGCTACCTGGATTGTTTTATTTTAAATAACAGTTATCGCGCCATAGGCAGTTTTGGATACGACCGGCACCTGCGTAATATACGGGATATGCGCGGAGGGCAGCGGCTATATCATAACGATCACGGAAAATTTGTGGACGTAAGCGCCAAAGCGGGTATTTACGGAAGCGAAATCGGTTTTGGCCTCGGCGTGGCCGCGGGTGATTTTAATAACAGTGGCTGGGATGATATGTACATAAGCAACGACTTTTTTGAGCATGATTACCTGTATACCAACCAGCATAACGGCACCTTCAGGGAAAACAGCGACGAGGCTATGGGCCACATGAGCATGTCGTCGATGGGCTCGGATATGGCCGATATCAATAATGACGGTTATTTGGATATGTTGACGACCGATATGCTTCCCGAAAGCGATTACCGGTTAAAAACCACCACTAAGTTTGATGAATATGATGTTTACAATGCGAAGCTAAAAAATGATTTTCATCACCAGTTTCTGGCAAACTGTCTTCAACTGAATAATGGGGACGGAACCTTTAGCGAGATCGCCCAGTATGCAGGGGTTTATGCTACGGACTGGAGCTGGGGCGCGCTTTGTTTTGATTTTAACAACGATGGCTGGAAGGATATTTTCGTGAGCAACGGTATAAGCAAGGACCTGACCGACCAGGATTTTTTAACCTATTTTAGCAGTACGGAAGTGCTTGGGGAGGTAAAGGCGGGCGGGTTTAAATTTAAAAACCTGCTGGATAAAATGCCGGCGACGCCTATTCCAAATTACGGGTTTCTTAACCAAAAAAATCTTCAGTTTAAAGACGCAACAAAAGAGCTCGGATTTTCCACGCCATCATTCAGCAATGGCGCCGCTTATGGCGATCTTGACGGCGACGGGGACCTGGACCTGGTTGTAAACAACGAAAATGGGGAGGTTTCGATTTATAGGAATATGACATCCGAAAGAACACACGCCCATTACCTGAAGGTGAATTTGAAAGGAACCGGCATGAACACGTTCGGGATAGGTGCAAAGGTTACCGTTTATACCGGCGGCATGCAGCAGCTTATTGAGCAAATGCCAACGCGCGGCTTTGAAAGTTCTGTTGAGCCCGTGCTTAATTTCGGCACGGGCGCTTACAAAAAGATAGACAGTCTGCATGTGATATGGCCCGATATGAAAATGCAGGTGTTGAAAAACATCAATTGCAATACGACTATAACGCTTTATCAAAAGAATGCGCGACAGCAGTTTATCCCTGCCAGGCGATGGGCAAATCCATATTATAAAAACACAACACGGCAATTGATGTCGGGTAATATATTCCATAAGGAAAATGATTTTAAGGATTTTGACGTTGAACGGCTAATCCCCAAAATGCTATCCACCGAAGGGCCGAAGCTTGCCGTAGGCGATGTGAATGGTGATGGCCTGCCGGATTTTTTTATGGGCAACGCCACGGGCGATACAGCAAAGCTATTTATTCAGCAAAAAAACGGAACTTTTATTCAAAGCAAGCAATTTGTATTTGCGCGGGACAAAGATCTGGAAACTATTGGAGCCGAGTTTTATGACGTAGACCATGACGGCGACCTGGACCTGATCGTGGCATCGGGCGGTAACCAGGAGCGGGAGGGTTCGTTAAACCTGCTGCCCAGGCTGTATATCAATGACGGAAAAGGGAACTTTACGCGAAGATTTAATAACTGGCCGCAAATATCAGTGAATGCCTCGTGTGTGCGGGTTAATCATCAAAACGGCGATATTTTCATCGGCGCAAGAAGCGTTCCGGGCTCGTATGGCGTTATCCCGGCAAGCAGGTTACTGAAAAATGACGGACATGGCAATTATACGGATGTTACCCAAAGCCTTGCGCCGGAATTGGGCAAGCTGGGTATGGTAACCGATGCGCAATGGGTTGATATTGACGGCGACGGGCGCAATGAGCTTGTTGTTGTTGGCGACTGGATGCCGTTAACCGTGTTAAAATATGTAAATAGCAAATTGCAAAGATCGTACGAAGTGCCAAACTCTTCGGGATGGTGGAACTGTTTGACAGTTGCAGACCTAAACGGCGATGGTAAACCCGACCTGGTGGCGGGCAATTTCGGCATGAATTCCAAAATTAAAGCCGACCGGGATCATCCCGCGAAACTATATGTGAGCGATTTCGATAAAAACGGGCAAACCGAGTGTGTACCTGTTTACTATAAGCCGGACGGGAAAGCGTATCCATTTAACCTGCACGACGATATTGTGAGGCAGATACCCGGGTTGAAAAAGAAGTTTCTGCGGTACGATGCCTATGCCGGTAAATCGATAGAGGATGTGTTCACAGCCGAACAACTCAAAGAGGCGACTGTGTTGACGGTGCAGCAAACGCAAACCTGCGTGTTTTATAATAATGGCAACGGTAAATTTACGATGAACGCGTTACCGGTTAGGGCGCAGTTGTCGCCGGTGTTCGCGATTTTAGTTACGGACATAAATGGCGATGGAAAAAGCGATCTGTTCCTTGCAGGTAATTTTTATGGATTAAAGCCCGAGGTTGGCCGCTTCGACGCCAACTACGGGGTAACGTTTTTAGGCAATAATGCAGGCGGTTTTAGCTATATCCCGCCGTCGAACAGCGGCCTGTTTATGAAAGGCGAGGTAAGGGACAGTAAAGAAATAGCTACAAAAGCCGGTAAGGTAATTGTTGTGGCCCGAAACAATGATGCGCTGCAGGTTTTTACGCCTACGGTTAAAAAGTAGGGAAATTAATCTGGATGTTTACGGTGTCCGAGTCGCTTATTGGCAGCTTGTTATCCAGGTAAGTTTCAAGCGGCAGGATAGGTATTGGCATCAGCCTGTCGTTAAAATACCGGTGTACGGCGGCATACGCCTTTAACCGGTCTTTGAATTTTCCCCTGAACCGGACGGTATAAAAATACCCTGTAGACGGCATTTCCATAAACGTGACCGGGTTTTTAGCAGGCACCTTTTTATCCACAGGCAAACCGATATTTACCTGTGTTGAGTCGTTATGCTTATCAAAAAACTGTGCGATGAGCGGTTGTGTTTGTGTAAGATGACGAACAGAAAAATATTGTTTTAGCGCCGTTAAACTTTTGGCGGCCTCTGCAAATTTATCCTTTGATAAAACCAATTTCCGCAAAACGATAATATTCGTGTCGGTAACCCTTTTTTTGATGATCTTGTAACCGTAGTACAGATCATCGTTCTCCATAAAATTTTTGAGGTCGTTGACGTGCGTGTCAGAGAACAAACTGTTGTTATAGCGGGTAAGCATATAATTGAACAAGCCGATTGTTTTGGTGACCGTAATCAACGTTGCATTTGAAAATTTACCGGGCAAAACGGTGTAGGCGTAATTGTGTTTATCGTTTTTGTCGTGGGCGGCTATGGCAAACACATATCCCTGTATCTGCACATTTAAATTTAAATCGCCTGCATTAATTTTAAAGCCATCCGGCCGCATTGTATTTGATATTTTTGCCGAATCAGATAGCCAGAGCGACCGAAGATCTGATCGCCATTGGCCCCAGTTACGTGGTTTTGCAAGCTGCTGGTACACATTAAAAAAAGAAGCTTTAACTAAAAAGGTTTTTTGCCGTGTAACCGGGATAAAGCACACCGCAAGCACAATTAACAACAGCAATAACAATACAGCTTTTTTCGTCATGCAGGCGGGTGTGATAACTGGCCCTAAATTTATAAAAAATATGCAGCGGTGGGCCTGTTTGCTGAGAATCAAATTGTCGCCCGACACCAAACGTTCCTACGGAACGTAAAACAACTTTTTACATTTCTACCAACCAAACGCCCCGACGGGGCGAGGTTTGCGCCATCGTCCCATCGGGACGGTTGGTGGGTAGGAAGATGAGCGCGGCAATAGCGTTCCATAGGAACGCCTGGCGTCGGGATAATTTGATTTGCACCCAGCCTGTTTGGCCAAATTTTTCATAAAACGCCTTGCGGGTTTTGCCGATATTTGGTATGTTTATGCACCAATAGCACCGTTAACTATTATAACGATTAAATCCCGATTTTCCGCCTGGATCATTACGCCAGTGACCGGAAAAACCCGTATTGAGCACCGGTTAAATGATTGAACGCACAACAAAAGCAGGTTTTTTAGGCCGAAGTATATATAAACTTGGTTTATTGTTTAGCGGTGCTGTCATATGCCTTTCGTCGTGTAAACAAAAAACTGCTGAGCCCGTAGTATTCCAACTCCTCGATTCGGCCCAAACGAACATTCATTTCACCAATACGGTAAATGACGAGGATTTCCCCGGCATTTTAAACTACCTGTATTTTTATAATGGCGGCGGCGTAGCTATCGGGGATATTAATAATGACGGATTGCCCGACATCTATTTTACATCGAATAAAAAGGGGGGCAATAAACTGTACCTGAATAAGGGAAACTACAAGTTCGAAGATATCACCGATAAGGCGGGTGTCGCAGGCATCGCTGATTGGTGCACCGGCGTAACGATGGCCGATGTAAATAACGACGGGTACCTGGATATTTATGTTTGCGCGGTTTCGGGCAAGCTGAATTTTCATGGGCACAACATGCTGTACATTAATAACCACGACGGCACGTTTACGGAACGGTCGGCCGAATACGGACTGGATTTTACAGGGTATTCAACGCAGGCTGCTTTTTTTGATTACAACCACGACGGCAAGCTCGATTGTTTTTTGCTGAACCAATCCAATCATTCGGTGGATACTTATGGCGATACCAGCTTGCGCCGGAAGATCAATAAGCTTGCCGGCAGCAGGCTTTACATGAACAATAACGGGCATTTTGTGGATGTGACCCAAAAGGCTGGTATTTACAGCAGCGCGCTGGGTTACGGCCTGGGCCTGGCCGTGGGCGATTTAAACAACGATGGCTGGGAAGATATTTACGTTGGCAACGATTTCCACGAAAACGATTATTATTACATAAACAATCATGATGGTACGTTCACTGAATCGGGCGGCAAGCATTTTAATCATTACAGCCGGTTCAGCATGGGCAATGACATTGCAGATTTCAATAACGACGGGCAGCTGGATATTATTACCGCCGATATGCTGCCGGCGGATGAATACACGCTGAAAACCTATATGGGCGATGAGTCGTACGACCAATACAAGCAGAAAATTCTGCAGGGCGGCTTTCAGTACCAGTATTCGCGCAACTGCCTGCAAAAAAATCTGGGAAATGGCGAAGCCTTTAGCGAAGTTGGTTTGATGGATGGCGTTGCCGCCACCGACTGGAGCTGGAGCCCTTTGTTTGCCGATTTTGATAACGACGGGATAAAAGACCTGTTTGTAGCAAACGGAATAAAACGGCGGCCGACCGACATGGACTTCATCAGTTTTATGTCGAGTTTTTCGGTGCAGACCGGGTTGCAAACCGGGCATGGCATGGACAATATCGCATTGGACAAAATGCCGCCGGGCTCAGTGCACAGCTATGTATTTAAAGGAACAAAAAGTGAAAAATTTATCGATAAAAGCGCCGAGTGGGGAATCAGGGATACCATGCTGTCGAACGGCGCGGCCTACGCCGACCTGAACAATGATGGTAACCTTGACATGGTGACCAATAATTTGAACCATTTAGCCTGTATCTACAAAAACGTGTCGGCTGGCAGCCATTTCCTGAGCCTCAGATTCTTCGGTAGAAACGACAACCGGTTCGGCATCGGTACAAAAGCCTATGTTTTTTGCGGGAAACAGATGCAATATGAGCAACTGATGCTCACAAGGGGTTTTCAGTCGTCGGTTGAGCCTAAGCTGCACTTTGGTTTAGGCAGTCACAATAAAGCGGACAGCCTATTGATCGTTTGGCCAAATCAAACATACCAGCTAATTAAAAATGTGAAGAGCGACCAATTGCTTGTTATAGACCAGAAAAATGCAGGCGGTCATTTTATTCATAACCGGTTTTTCCCGCCGGCCAGGCCGGTATTTAAAGATATAACCAGCGAGGTGAACGTCCACTGGAAGCACCGGGAAAATGATTTTGTCGACTTTAACCAGCAGCCGCTGATCCCGCACGAATTATCAGCGGAGGGCCCGCGCATGGCGGTTGCCGATGTGAACGGGGACGGGCTGGACGACTTCTATATCTGTGGCGCCAAAGGGCAGCCGGGCGCTTTGTTTATTCAAACCCGGGATGGAAGGTTCCGGCTTTCGTCTCAGCCTGCTTTTACAGCCGATGCAGTATGCGAAGATGTTGATGCTGTTTTCCTGGATGTGAACAAAGATGGTTACCCGGATCTGTACGTAGCAAGCGGGGGGAACGAGATGGCAAACGGTTCGGCGGCTTTGGCAGACAGGTTATATATAAATGACGGGAAAGGGCATTTCAAGCGCTCGGCCAATATACCGTCGATCACCTTAAACAAATCGGCGGTGGCGATTGCTGATGTAAATCACGACGGTTATCCTGATATTTTTGTGGCCGGGGCGCCTGATGCATTTAAATTCGGCGCTATCCCTGAGTCGTACCTGCTGATGAACGACGGGCATGGGCATTATCAAAAAGCGCAGTTGCCAAATGCGCTAAAATATGCCGGTATGTTAAGGTCAGCCGCCTTTGCCGACCTGGATAACGATGGCTGGCCCGACCTTGTTGTTGCGGGAGAATGGATGCCGGTAAAGGTTTTTATGAACAGGCATGGCAAATTTGTACAGCAAAACCTGCCGGAGATGAATAACCTGCCCGGCTGGTGGCAGCGGGTAATACTTACCGATGTAGACGGTGACGGTAAGATCGATATCATGGCGGGCAATTATGGATGGAACTCGAAATTACGGCCGACGCCGAAAGACCCCGTAAAATTGTTTTTGACAGACGTCGATAAAAACGGAACGACTGACCCGCTGCTTACCTATAGCATAGGTCAGCAGGACTATACATTTTTGGGCAAGGGCGATATAGAAAAGCAGATACCTGTCATCAAAAAGAAATTTTTATATTATCATGATTTTGCCGGGAAAACGGTAACCCAGTTATTCGGCGATTCGATAAATATTAAACCGCCGTTAAAAGCGACGTCATTTTCATCAGGGGTATTCTATAATAAAGGAAAAGGTGGTTTTAAGTTTAAAGCATTTCCGCCGCAGGCGCAAACGGCGCCGCTTTTCGGCCTGGCTAGTTTGGCGGGCCCGCTTAAAGCGATAATAGCCGGGGGCAACTTTTCGGGTGTGCTCCCTTATGAGGGCCGTTACGATGCCGACTATGGCGATATGCTATCGGTAGATAAAGAGGGTAATTTTAAATGGCAGTCGCCGGTGTCGTCGGGATTTTTATTACGTGGCGAAGTAAGGGATATTAAGGCTATAAAAACGGCGAAAGGCAACATATATGCCGTCGCATTTAATAATAAGGAGATAAGATTTTTCAGGGCAGACAATTGAATATGAACAGACTTTTTGGATCATTAATTTGCATAGTGCTGTTTAGCGCCACGTTGAACGCACAAGATCAGTGGGTAATAAAAGCTGATAAAATTGACCCGGCCAATTATTACGGGATAACGGTAGCCAACGGGATGATCGGTATTGTATCCTCGCCCGAGCCGTTTAAGGTAAAAAACGTGGTGCTTGCGGGGGCGTACGACCTGTATGGCCGGGGGCGGGTAAGTAACTTCCTGAATAGTTTTAACCTGCTGAATATGTACCTGGAAATAAATGGCAGACGCATCGATGCAAAAAACATCAGCAATTTTAAACAGGAGCTTGACATGCAGCATGCGGCATTCACCACCACGTTTGATTATGGCGAAGATGCATCGGTAAAATATACCTACTATTCGTTAAGACAGCTGCCTTTTACCGTTTTAATGGATATCTCCATAACAGCAAAAAAGGCGATAAATATAACCGCCGCCAGCGTAATGGAAGCCCCTGACGAGCTAAAGGATGTGCAGAATTATTATAACGAGATAGACCGGCCGCATGTGACCATCAGCCTGCTTACCTCGACCGCCAAAAGCCCTACCGGCAAACTGCAATTATGCGCCTCTAACACTTTTTTATTTAATGAAACGCATGGGCAGGAGCCCAGGGTGATCCATGAAATGTGGGATAACAACATGCACCTGATGAAATTCAGCAAGGCTATTGCTGCCGGGGAAACATACCGGTATGCATTGGCGGGGTCGTCCATAACATCTGCACATGATGCCGACCCGCTAAACCAGGCCGAGCGGTTAACCATGTTTGCTAAACTGGAAGGCCGCGACCGGCTGATACAATATCATAATAATGCGTGGGATGAGCTTTGGAAGAGCGACATAAAAATTGACGGCGATGCGCAGGCACAGCAGGACGTACACAGCATGCTGTACCATTTATATTCTTTTTCGCGTGCCGGAACTGCTTATTCGCCATCGCCTATGGGCCTGTCGGGGTTGGGTTATAACGGCCATGTTTTTTGGGATGCGGACTTGTGGATGTTCCCGGCTGTACTGGTAATGCACCCCGAAATTGCCCGGTCGATGGTTGAATATCGTTATCAACGATTAGGCATGGCTAAGCAAAATGCGTTTGCACATGGATATAAAGGAGCCATGTTTCCCTGGGAGAGCGCCGACAGCGGGGTTGAAGAAACGCCGGTTTGGGCGCTGAGCGGGCCGTTTGAACACCATATCACTGCCGATGTTGCGCTTGCTGCCTGGAATTATTACTGTGTAACGCAGGACAAGCAATGGCTGCTTGAAAAAGGATGGCCCATATTAGCGGCGACGGCCGACTTTTGGGCGAGCCGCGTTGAACGGAACGGCCCCGGCAAATATGATATTAAAGACGTTGTAGCTGCAGATGAGTGGGCCGAGAATGTAGATAACGATGCTTTTACTAACGCCGCCGCTATCGCCAATTTACATGCGGCAACCGAAGCCGCCAGGATACTAAATATTAAAGCCGACCCGGATTGGCAGCTGGTTGCTCAAAATATCCCTATCCTGAAATTCCCCGACGGGGTAATCAAAGAGTTTGCCACATACCATGGTGAGGGAATTAAACAAGCGGATGTAAACCTGCTGGCTTATCCGTTAAAAACGATCACCGACCAATCACAAATAAAAAAGGACCTGGAATATTACGAAACGCGTGTGCCTAACGAGGGCACGCCTGCAATGACGCAGGGGATATTTGCGTTATTATATTCACGGTTGGGAAACGGCGATAGAGCTTTTCATTTTTTTAAGGACGCTTATGAGCCAAATTTAAATCCGCCGTTCAGGGTGATCGCTGAAACCAAGGGCGGTACCAATCCCTACTTTGCCACCGGCGCCGGAGGCATTATTCAAAGCCTGCTGATGGGTTTTGGCGGGTTGGACATCACCGAACAGGGAATTGTACAGATAAAAAGTAAGTTGCCCGGCAAGTGGCGGTCGTTAACGATCACCGGCGTTGGGCCCGATAAAAAAACTTATATTGTTAAGTAGTCGCTAATCAATTATGAAACGAAATCTATTAATTATTGCCGTCGCCGTTTTAGTTTTTACATCATGCAAAAAGCATGACTATAAAAAAATATTCAGTGATCCTTCGTTGTATAGCAGCACCGTTCATGAACTGAACAGCGTGGTTATGGGCAACAATTTTTCGCCGGTTGTGGCTTCAAGAAATTATGCCTATGCCAGTATTGCAGGTTATGAGATAATCGCGGCCGGCGACCCGGCGCACTACAGGTCGCTTGTAGGCCAGCTGAATGGATTTAAAAATGTTGCCAAACCGTTTAAGGGCTTCAGCATCAATTTTCCGTACGCTTCGCTTTTGGCCTTTTGCAAGGTTGGCGAAGCCGTAACATTTCCGGAAGGCAGCCTTAAATATTATACAGACAGCTTGCACCGGATGGCAGTTGTGCATGGTATGCCGGCAGATATGATCAGAAATTCGGAAACATACGCTATGGCGGTTGCCGCGTCGGTTATTGACTGGAGCAAAAAAGATAATTATGCCAAAACCCGCACTATGCCCAAATTTGCCATTAATGATGTGCCGGGCCGCTGGGTTCCAACACCGCCGATGTATGGCGAGGCGATCGAGCCGCATTGGAGCGACATCAGGACAATGGTTATGAACAATGCCAGCGAGTATTCGGCGCCGCCGCCGCCAAAATTTAATATTACCGATACCAGCAGCAAATACTATAAGGAGGTGATGTATATAAAATATGCAACTGAACATTTAACACACGACCAGGCGCATATGGCCGATTTTTGGGATGATAACCCGGGTAAGCTAAATGTTAGCGGGCATGTAATGTTCATTACAAAAAAGTTTTCGCCCCCGGGCCATTGGCTAAGTATAGTGGGTATCGGCGCCAAAAAAAAGGGAGCTGATTTTAATACGACGGTTTGTGCTTATGCGATAACTTCCATAGCGCTATTTGATGCATTTATCGAGTCATGGACGGCAAAATATATCTATGCCACTGCCCGTCCGGAAACTATTATTAATAAATATTTCGATGCAAACTGGCACCCGCATTTACAGACACCGCCGTTTCCCGAATATACCTGCGGGCACTGCACCATATCGGCTGCAGCCGCGGAAGCGCTTACCAGCGTTTTGGGCGATAATGTAGCTTATACCGATACATCCGAACTGGAGTTTGGCATAAAAAGCCGTTCGTATAAGTCGTTTAAAGATGCGGCCAACGAAAATGTTTGGGCAAGATTTTATGGCGGCATCCATTTTCACAATTCATGCACCGTGTCAAATCATTACGGGAAAATAGTTGGAGATTCCGTCGCGGTTAAATTAGTAATGAAAAAATAAAAAACTTTTTAAAAAAGGGTTAATTTGCCGATCGTTGTTGCAGATATGTTTTGCCGGTTGTGCTTTTATTAAACTACCCGGTTATTTGAAATTTGATTAAGGAATGTTGACTGAAAGAAATTTATACTATACCCTGCGCGTGGCTTCGGCCATGTGCTTTATTGGGCATGGCGCGTTTGGCATTATCACCAAGGAAATATGGTGCAATTATTTCGCTGTTTTCGGGATCGGGCATGATGCCGCTTTCCAGTTTATGCCCATACTGGGCACTATTGATATTTTGACGGGGCTGGTTATACTTTTTTATCCAATCAGAATTCTTTTTTTATGGCTGGTATTATGGGGGGCGGTCACTGCTGCTCTGCGGCCATTGTCGGGCGAACCTTTTGCTGAATTGTTAGAGCGGGCCGGCAATTTTGGCGCGCCCCTTGCTTTTTTATTGTTGTGCGGCGCCGGAAAAAATTTTTCAGGCTGGTTCCGGAAAGTTGATTATCCTGATCGCACAGGTAATATAAAAGCGGTTAGGGTTTGTCTGCAGGCTGTGGTTTTCCTGCTGCTGATCGGTCATGGCTGGCTTAATTTAATAGGTAAGAAGGGTTTACTTTCCCAGTATAATTCCGTCGGTTTTCACGACGTTCACCAGGTAGCTTTGATCATGGGCTTAATGGAAATCGGGATGGCGTTTACCGTATTGGTAAAACCTTTGAGGCCATTGGTGCTTATTTTCCTGGTATGGAAAATAGGTGTCGAGCTTTTTTATCCGCATTACGAATTATTTGAGTGGCTTGAGCGGGGCGCGAGCTACGGAAGCTTATTGGCTTTATATCTTGTAATTCAGCCCGAGGCATCGGTAAGAAGACGATTGCAGTGGGCGCCGGGTTTTATAGCTACGGCCCTGGCATTGGTGTTCACGCTGTATTTTGGCAGGGAATTTATCGACAGCGAAAACGCAGGCATACGGAATAGCTCCGTTGCCGAACAGCCCACTGTGGATGCGACTGCGCTTTCGCAGGTTATGGCATTGGATAAGCAAACGCGCGGCGCAACCTTCGTATTTGTAAACGCCGGTTTCGCCCGTGAAATAAAATACAACAAAGTAATTCTGTTAAAACCCATTGGCGATGATCTGCGGATCAACTTTGACGAATACCTGCATAAAGGGCACGACGGCCCGCTTTATATTATCCTGCCAGAACGGTATGCGGGCCCAAAAGAGAAATTCGTCCTTAAAAGTTTTCCTGATTACCACGGCTGGTATGGTTCCATGTTAACCAGCAATTATGTAATGTATGCTGCAAAATGAGTGTAACGCGAAGGCTGTTTTCGAAAGTAATATAGTAACCGGTCTGAAAACTCAACGCTGTTCGGCATAGAAAATAAAATGCTAAATAAATAACTCAAATACAATGCGCGGAACACGGCTGTTTTTTACCTTATTTATTTTAACGTTAATTGGATGCACCCATACGCAAAACCAACCGGCAGGCGCTTTAAAAACTACAACTGCGAGCGGTTTAGACCCCAATTGGACTTTACTTCCCTTCGTCAAGATCGACAGCGTTAACCCGATACTTGGTCCCGGTTCCGGTAGTTTTATCGATCCGATCTTACACAAAAGGGTGCTATGGGAAGCAAAGGATGTTTTTAACCCGGCCATTGTAAACCGGGATGGCAAAATATACATGCTTTACCGCGCCCAGGATAAAACAGGAAAGCCTGACGGCACGTCGAGGATCGGGCTGGCGGTTAGCACGGATGCTGTGCATTTTACCCGGATGAAGCAGCCCGTATTTTACCCTAAGCCTGATGCTTTTAAAAAACTGGAATGGGAGGGCGGCTGCGAGGACCCACGCGTTGTGCAGGATAATAACGGCACCTATTACATGATGTATACTGCATACGATGGTCAAACCGCGCGGCTGCTGGTTGCAACCTCGACAAACCTGGTACAGTGGAAGAAGCATGGAAGCGTGTTTGCCAAAGCTTTTAACGGAAAATATGCCGGTAAATGGAGTAAGTCGGGATCGGTGGTTTCCACTTATAAAAACGGGGAGCCGGTAGCCACCAGGATCAACGGCAAATATTGGATGTATTGGGGCGATACCCAAATATGGGCCGCGACATCGGACGATCTGATCAACTGGACGCCGATAGAAATGAATGCCGGCGAGCGTCCGCCCGTAAAGCTGCGGTCGCAGGCTTTGAATATGCCGCAGTTAAAAGTGGTATTGCCAACCCGGCAGGGAAAATTTGACAGCGACCTGGTTGAATCAGGCCCGCCGGCCATGATCACCGACAAGGGTATTTTACTGATCTACAACAGCCGGAACGTGCCATCGTTCGGCGACAAGTCCCTGGCGGAAGGTACGTATGCCGCATCGCAGGTACTGTTTGACAGGAACGATCCGACAAAAATTGTTCACCGGATGGATACCTGGTTTATAAAACCTGAAAAACCTTACGAGCTATCGGGACAGGTGAACCAGGTTTGTTTTGTGGAAGGGCTGACCGCTTTTAAAAATAAATGGTACCTGTATTATGGCACTGCCGACTCAAAAATAGCCGTGGCGGTATTCGATAGGGCGCGATAGTTTAACTTGTGTGATATCAATTTTCGCCTGATTTATTGCTGAAGCCTATAAATATTTGTCCATCATCCGATTAAATACCCCCGCGAAAAAAAATATTATAAAATAATCGAATAAATATTTTACATTATATTGATTATCAGCGAGGTGGAATAAAAAAAGCGTCTTTTTATTTAAATTTTTATTATATAAATTTTACAACCGGTTAATACATGTTTGCGCGTGTTTAACAAGTCGTACATTTAGTATCTCATATACAGATTTAGTAAACTTAATTGGTTTGGCAGGTAGCGGTGAAAAACGGCTACCTGTTTTTGTTTGGCGAAATTGCATACCCGTAGTTAAATGCCTGGCTAAATTTTTACATTTGATGAAGATAAACTACGCCATGAGATCAATACGCTTGTTTATAGTTCCGGCGATGCTGTTTTTTTTGCTGCATCAATGGTGTTTTGCGCAGCCCGTTAGCTACCTGAAACCGCAAAAGCAATTGCTTAACACGATTCAGAAAAACTTTACCGAGGCCGATTTCCAGTACAAATTTATGGCCACCAAATTGGCGCCGGGACAATTTCCCAAAAGCTACAGTGAGGTTACCGGAAAGGTGGAAACAAGCAATTCGGGCTGGTGGTGCAGCGGATTTTACCCGGGCGTATTGTTGAACTTATATGAGCAAAATAAAGATTATTCCTTTTTTAGGGAAGCCGACAGGACAATGGCCGTTTTGGAAAAGGAGCAGTATAATACCCATACGCACGATCTCGGATTTATGATGTACACCAGCTTTGGCAATGCCAACCGGTTGATGCGTAATCCGGAGTATGAATCGGTGTTGCTGAACAGCGCCAAATCGTTAGCAACCCGCTTCAATCCAAAAGTGGGATGTATCAAGTCGTGGGATTCAAAGCCGGGCGACTTCCTGGTGATCATTGATAATATGATGAACCTCGAGCTGCTGTTTTGGGCCACCAAGCATACCGGTGATTCCAGTTTTTACAGGATCGCCGTAACACATGCGAATACCACGATGAAGAACCACTACCGACCGGATTTTAGCTCGTATCATGTTGTTAACTACAATCCTGTAACAGGGGCTGTGCAGGAGAAAAAAACGGCGCAAGGGTATTCCAACGAATCGGCGTGGGCGCGCGGACAGGTTTGGGGTTTGTATGGATTTACCGTGATGTACCGCGAAACAAAGGATAAAAAATACCTGGACCAGGCAGAGCATATCGCCCATTTCCTGTTGAGCAATCCTACCCTGCCCGCCGACAAAATACCATACTGGGATTTTAACGCGCCTAATATACCGAATGCTTTGAGGGATGCTTCCGCCGGCGCAATCATGGCTTCGGCATTGCTTGAATTATGCCGCTATGCCGATAAAAAAGATGCCGGGGCGTATTTTAAAACAGCGCAAACCATACTTGAAACTTTGTCGTCGTCCCGGTACCGGGCCGCGCCCGGCACAAACGGCGGGTTTATTTTAAAACATAGCGTGGGCAACCTGCCGGGGAAAAGCGAAGTGGACGTGGCACTTACCTATGCCGACTATTATTTTGTGGAAGCGATGAAAAGATACAGCGGGTTTGCAAAATGAAAATTAAGCGTTGTTTTTTGACTTTACTGGCCCTGCCTGTAATTTTTAACGCTGTGCAGGCGCAGAAGGTGACGCTTGATTATTATTTTAACCACGAGACACGAAAAACAGCCGGCGGCAAGCTTGAACGCTATCACTATACCTGGGAGGACAGATCGAACAGCGGGTTCTCCATCCTTGGTGATGCATTTAAAAGAGCCGGCGCGCAACTGGATACGCTTGATAAAGCGCCGACTGCGGGCAATTTAAAAGGCACAGACGTTTACATCATCGTGGATCCCGACACCAAAAAGGAAACCGCCGATCCAAAGTTTATTGAACCAAAAGAGATCAATGCCATCGATACATGGGTTAAGCACGGCGGCATCCTGGTGATGCTCGCTAATGACAGCGCTAACGTAGAAATGCTTCATTTTAACAACCTGGCCGCACGGTTCGGGATGCATTTTAACGAGGACATGCAAAATCATGTAACCGACGACCGGCATTTTGACGATGGTGCGATCAATACAACAGGCATCCCTATATTTAAAACCGCGCATAAAATATTTATGAAGGATGCCTGTTCGATCGGGCTGAAATATCCGGCTACAGCCGTGTTAAAAAACAGCAGCGGCGCGGTAATTATCGCTATGGCGAAATACGGAAAAGGAACGGTATTGGCTGTGGGCGACCCCTGGCTGTATAATGAATATACCAACGGGCGGCTGCCTGCAGGCTTTGAAAACGATAAAGCCGCTAATGATATAGCAGAATGGCTTTTGGCACAGGCGCCCAGAAAGTAGCACTTATTTATGCTTAAGCATCGAAGCCGCAGCGCTGTCTAAAAACCATTGTATCTCGCCCGTGATCGGTTCGATCAATTGAGCGGGGTAATTTTCAATATCTTCATCATCCTCCAGTACATGATGTACAGCAATAGCCTTGGCTTCGCCATAAACGAGGAAGGCGATATGTTTCGCTTCGTTGATCAGCGGGGCATTTAATGTAATGCGGTACACCTGTTGCTCCGGTAGAAAAACTTCCTTAACTCCCGGTGTACGGTCGTGTAGGACAGGTGTGTAGGGGAATAACGAGGCGGTATGCGAATTGTCGCCCAAACCCAGCAATATCAGATCAAAGCTTAGCTCGTCGTTATCAAAAAACCCTTCTATCTCCTCCTGGTATTTTTCGGCGGCTTCCTTTGGGCTTAAACTTGTATCCACCGGGAAAATATTCGAATGCCCGATCATTAAAGGATCAAACAGCGCCTTTTTGGCCATCAGGTAATTGCTGTCCTTATCGGTTTGCGGCACATAACGCTCATCGCCAAAAAAGAAATGAACTTTCTCCCATTCGATCTTATCATGAAACGCTGAGGACAGCAATTCGTAAAGCGCTTTTGGCGAGCTGCCGCCCGATAGAGCAACCGAAAATTTACCGCGCGCCGAAATTGATTCCTGCGCTATTTTAACAAAGTGTACCGCCAGGGCGGCAAGTACCTGTTTATCATTATTATAGATATTTAGCTTCATAATGTTTGGGATTAGAAGAGGTGGCATACCTACGGCATGCCTGGTCTATTTTTTTTGCGTTTCTACAAATATTTTGCACCTACGGCGCAAGGTACATGGTTTGAATGGACGATGGCATAGCTGGGTAAGAGTTAGCGACCAAAAGACCAGGCTGCAATAGCGGGCTTGTGTTTCTCCCAAAACAACTTGTTATATACAAGCGATTGTCCCTTTTTTTAACTAATCTCTAATCTCCAGCCTCTGATCACTTTTTAGCACCATTCGCCGGTAACGAGAACCAATGGAAGCCATCGCGCGCGATAAGCGCCTCGGCTATTTCCGGACCCCATGAATCGGCCGAGTAATTCGGGAAATTCAGGCTTTTTTTGCCCAGCCATGTGCTCAGTATCGGCATGATCAATTCCCATGCGGCTTCCACCTGGTCGCCGCGCATAAACAGGGTTTGGTCGCCCAGCATGGTATCCAGCAACAGGGTTTCATAGGCTTCGGGCGCGGGGCTGCTGTAAGTGCCCTTATAGTCGAATACCATATCCACGGCGTTGAGCACCATATCCAGGCCGGGGCGCTTGGCCTGCACCTGCAGCCGTATGCTCATATCGGGCTGTATGCTGATGATGAGCCGGTTTTGCTGCCAGCTTTCGGCGGCTTCGGTAGGGAATATCAGGTGCGGTACATCCCTGAACTGGATGGTAATAACCGACGAGGTTTGATGCATCCGTTTGCCTGTGCGCATGTAAAAAGGCACGCCCTGCCAGCGCCAGTTATCCACAAAGAATTTAATAGCCGCAAATGTTTCGGTGTTTGAATCGGGCGCAACCTTTGGTTCTTCGCGATAGCCCGGCACTTCCTTTCCTTCCATCCAGCCCTTGCCGTACTGTCCCCTTACCGCGGATGTGCGCACTTCATCGGGCGTAAACTTGCGCATGGCGCGCAGTACATCCACCTTACGGTCGCGTATTTCGTCGGCGTTAAAGCTGGTTGGCGGCTCCATGGCTACAAAGCAAAGCAGTTGCAGCAGGTGATTCTGGATCATGTCTCGCAAAGCGCCCGCGCCTTCATAATAATCGCCGCGATCCTCAACACCAAGCTGCTCGGTAACCGATATCTGCACGTGCTCGATATAATTGCGGTTCCAAAGCGGCTCCATAATGGAATTTGCAAAACGGAACGCCATGATGTTCTGTACAACTTCTTTTCCCAGGTAATGATCGATACGGTATATTTGGCACTCATCAAAAATACCCGAAAGCAGCTTGTTCAGTTCCCTGGCCGATTCCAGGTCGTGGCCAAAAGGTTTCTCGATAACGATCCTGGTTTTGAGTTTATCCGTCGCCAGTTTGGCTTTGGATATATTGGACGCGATGATGGGGAACAGGTTTGGCGAAACTGCCAGGTAATAGATCACGTTGGCCTCCGTTTTCCACTCGGAGTTGTGTTTTTCGATGCGTTTTCCAAAATCCTTATAGGTTTCTGAGTCTTTTACGTCGGCGGCCTGGTAAAAAATATTCGCCGAAAAGTCATCCCATTTCGCTTTTGCCGCTTTGCCGCTCCGCGAAAACTGGTTGATATCGTTCAGCAGGTTATGCCTGAACTGCTCGTCGGTCAGCTTGGTGCGGCCGCTGCCGATGACAGAGAACTGATCGGGCAGCCAGCCATCTAAAAAAAGGTTGTAAAGCGCCGGGGCTATCTTCCTCGAGGTAAGATCGCCGGTACCGCCAAAGATGACGAATATGGTGGGCTGGGTTTTTATTTTTGAATCCATGATGTGTTTCTGTCGGCTAATTTAATTAATCATTCGTTTTTGCGACCCATTGGGTATGAAACGTACCTTCTTTACCGATCAGCTCGTATGTATGCGCGCCGAAATAATCGCGCTGCGCCTGGATAAGATTTGACGGCATCCTTTCACTGCGGAAGGTATCGAAATAACTTAACGACGACGCGTAGGCCGGTGTGGCAATACCGGCAGTTATGGTAGCCGACAGTACTTTCCTCGCGCCGGGAACGGCTGCCGAAACTAAACTTTGTACCTGCGAATCCAACAGCAAATGCGGCAGTTTGGCGTTTTTTTGCCAGGCGCTATAAATATCGTTCAAAAACTCAGAACGGATAATGCAGCCGCCGCGCCATATTTTAGCTATTTCGCCCAGCTTAAGGTTGTATTTATATTCTTCCGAGGCCCTTGTCAATAAATGCATGCCCTGGGCATAAGTTACAATCATGCTGAAATAGAATGCCTGTTCCAAAGCGGCTAAAAATTCATGGGCATTAACGTTCAATTGAATTTCTTCCTTGCTATAGAGCCCGGCGGCTTGCTCCCTTAGCTGTTTGTATTTGGAAAGGTCGCGCATGGCTACCGCGGTATCGATGGTCGGTATCGGCGCCTGCAGGTCCATCGCCACCTGCGACGTCCATTTACCGGTTCCTTTTGCCTTAGCTTCGTCCTTAATATCGTCGAGCAGCAAATGATCGGCGCCGGGTGCTTTATAGGCAAAGATATCTTTGGTTATTTCCAGCAAAAATGATTTCAGCCGCCCGCTGTCCCATTTGGTGAATACCTTGCGGATCGCTTCGTTATCCATTTTTAATCCCTTTTTCAGGATCTCATAGGTCTCGGCGATCAGCTGCATCAGCCCGTACTCGATACCATTGTGCACCATTTTTACAAAGTGACCGGATGCGCCGGGCCCTATATAAGTAACGCATGGGGCGCCGTCCACTTTCGCGGCTATCGACTCCAGGATAGGCTTCATCACGTTGTAAGCATCTTTATCGCCGCCGGGCATCATGCTTGGCCCGTTGCGCGCGCCTTCCTCACCGCCAGATATCCCCATCCCAAAAAAGTGAAACCCTTTTGCTTCCAGCTCATCCACCCGGCGGTTGGTATCGGTAAAGTGCGAATTACCGCCGTCGATCAGAATATCGCCTTTGTCCATCAGAGGAAGCAATTCGGCAATAACATCGTCCACGATCTTACCTGCCGGTACCAGCATCATAATGGCACGGGGACTTTTCAGGCTATCCACAAATTTCTTCACATCGCTAAAGCCCTTCAGGTTATGGTGCGTGCTTTCCTTTTCCAAGAGCTGTCCTTTTGAGGCATCGGTATCAAACCCGGCGCCTTTTACGCCATGGTCGCCCATATTAAGCAGCAGGTTGCGGCCCATAGTACCCAGGCCAATCATCCCGAAATCGTATTTATCTGTTGAATTACTCATTTTAAATGGGGTTGATTTTCTTTTTTTAGTTCTTCCAGTATTTTTTTTGTCGACTCGAAGCTGGTATGATGAAAAGTGCGGATACCCAGTTTTTGGGCGGCGTTTACAAACATGATACGGTCGTCGAAATAAACGCATTGGCCTGGCTGGGCATGCGCGATGCCCATGGCCAAATTAAAAATGCCCGGATCAGGCTTGCGCATTTTTACTTCACACGAGGATATGAAGGCATCAAAACATTCGTGCAGATTGAATTTTTTAACCCGGTAATCGTTCAGTTCCTTGCCTTCGTTGTTGATGGAGATCACGCGAAAGCCGCAATCTTTTTTCCACTCTTTTAGCCATTTTAAGGTATGCGGAAGTTCCACGCTTTGCTGGTAAATAAACTCCTTAAAGTCTTCGCGGGCAAAATTACGCGGATGGTTAAAAATGACCGTATCGAGGTACTCGTCCAGCGTGATGCTGCCAATTTCATATACATTGAATATAAAAGTGTGCAGGGCGTTTACCTCGTCGTAGTCCAGGCCGAATTTTTCGGCGGCCTTTTTCCGCGACTCATGCCCCCAGCCGTTGCTGAGCAGCACGCCGCCGACATCGAAAAACAATATTTTAACCGCAGTAGCTTCCAATTTTGTAGGATTACACCGATTGATTTTATGATTACACCGATTGTTTAGCTAAACTTTAGCTTTCTGGTCTTCGATGGCTTTCAGTAGTTTTTCAAAAGGCTTATTGAATTTCTCAATACCCTCGTCTTCCAGCTGCTGAGTGATCTTGTCGATATCGATGCCGCCTTTTTTCAGCCGCTCCAGCGTTTCAGTTGCTTTATCAAGGTCTTGCTCCAGGCTGTTTGCCACGATGCCATGATCGCGGAAAGCCTCAATGGTTTCTAAAGGAACGGTATCTACCGTGTCGGCGCCTATCAATGCCTCAACATATTTGGTGTCTTTAAACGATGGATTTTTGCTGCTGGTGCTGGCCCACAGCAAGCGCTGCGGTTTGGCGCCCTCGGCGGCCAGTTTTTCCCAGCGCGGCCCGCTGAATATCTGCTTATAAATTTCGTATGCTTTTTTTGCCGATGCGATAGCCACTTCGCCTTTCAGGTCGCCCAGGCCTTTTTCATCCAGCATCGGGTCAACCAGCACGTCTATCCGGCTTAAAAAGAAACTGGCAACCGATGAGATATGGCCGATTTTATGACCCGCGGCCAGGTGATCTTCCAGGCCCGCAATATAAGCTTCGGCCACTTCTTTATATCGTGGCAAGCCAAACAACAGGGTAACGTTAATGTTGATACCCCTGGCTGTCGACTGCCTGATGGCGGCAAGCCCCGGTTGTGTTCCCGGAATCTTGATCATTACGTTTTTGCGGTCAACCGCTTTCCAGAGCTTCTCGGCCTGCTCAGCGGTCTCCTTCGTTTTTAACGCCAAAAACGGCGAAACTTCCAAACTGACAAACCCGTCACCGCCTTTGGCTTCATCATAAACGCCTTTGAAAAGGTCGGTTGCATTCTTAATATCGGTGATGGCCAGCCCGAAAAATATCTCCTCGGTGCTTTTATTGCCTTCCGAAAGCTTGCGGATCTCATCGTCGTAATCGGAGCTTCCGGTGATGGCTTTTTCAAAAATAGCCGGGTTGGAGGTTACGCCGCGTATGCCGTCCTCGTCGATGAGTTTTTTTAAGTTTCCCGACGATATGATTGCCCGGTCTATAAAATCCAGCCAGATGCTCTGGCCGAAATTGTGAATTTGCTTTACTCTATTTTCCATGGTGCTTTTTTATTTGAGAATTTGACAATGTGTAAATTTGAAAATTAGTATAATAAGTGTCGAGAGTTTTCAAATTATCAAATCAATTCATTTTCCAATTCTATATTATTTTTCTAATTCTGCAACCTTGCCCAGCCTGCGCATATGCCGTGCAGCGCCGGTAAATTGCGCGTTTAAAAATGCCTCGATATATTCTTCGGCCGCCATATTGCCCGTCACCCGTCCGCCGAGGCAAATGACATTCAGGTCATCGTCTTCCACACCCTGGTGGGCCGAAAAATGATCGTTGATCAATGCCGCCCGTACGCCTTTTACTTTATTGGCCGCCACCGATGCGCCCACGCCGCTGCCGCATAGTGCAACGCCGCGTTCCACTTCGCCTTCGGCTACCGCCTCGGCAAGCGGGATGACGAAATCAGGATAATCATCGGCATTGTCCAGCTTGTAGGCGCCAAAATCGGTCACTTCATGCCCCAACTTTACCAGGAAGGGATGAATGATCTCTTTTAACTTATACCCGCCGTGATCGGCTGCTATTCCTATTTTCATTATTTTAGATATGAGATGTGAGATATGAGATATGAGATAAAACAGCGTTCCTGTCTCAAATCTCACATCTCAATACTCACACCTATAAAAGCGCTTTTGCTCTTTTAACTACATTTTCAACGGTAAAACCGAAATGCTTATACAGGTCTTCCGCCGGGGCCGATTCGCCAAAGGTGGTCATGCCCAGCATATCGCCCTCGTCCGTCGTGTATTTTTGCCAGCCATAGGGCGACGCCATTTCGACCGCCAGCCGTTTTCTATTTGCTTTCGGGAATACGCTTTCCTTATAGGCCGCGCTTTGTTTCTCGAATAGTTCCCACGACGGCATGCTCACCACGCGGGTCGAGATACCTTCTTCCTCCAACTTGGCCTGGGCCTGTAATATCAACGATACTTCGGAGCCGGTGGCGATCAATATCAGGTCAGGGTTTTTGCTTGCTTCCGAAATGACATAAGCGCCCTTTTCGAGGTTACTTGCCTTGGCGTATTTATCCTGGTCGAGTATGGGCAATCCCTGGCGGGTGAAGACCAGCACCACGGGGCCGTCCTGATGTTCCAGTGCGGCTTTCCATGCATACGATGTTTCGTTGGCGTCCGCCGGGCGGATCACGGTAATATTCGGAATTGAGCGCAGGCCGATCAATTGCTCAACGGGCTGATGGGTGGTGCCATCTTCGCCAAGGCCTATGCTATCGTGCGTGTACACAAATATCGGGCGTATCTTCATAATGGCGGCCAACCGGATCGGCGGGCGCATATAGTCGGAGAATATCAAAAATGTAGCCCCGTAGGGGATAACGCCTTTTGTAAGCGCCATGCCATTGAGCGCCGAGCCCATCGAATGCTCGCGTATTCCAAAATGGAAATTGCGCCCGTCCCGGTTTTCAGTGGTAAACGATGCAAATTCTTTCAGGGTGGTATCCGTAGACGGCGCAAGGTCGGCCGAGCCGCCGATCAGGGCGGGCAAGCTTTCGGCAATCGCATTCAGTACCTTGCCTGATGCCTGGCGGGTTGCCATTTTAGGATCGGATGCCTTAAATACGGGCAATTTATCAGCCCAGCCTTTTGGCAACTTGCCGCTGCTGAACATCTCATATTCGGTAGCCAGGTCGGGAAATTTTTCTTTATATTTTTTGTAAAGATCGTTCCAGTCGTTTTCAAGACCAACGCCGCGGTCGCCTTTTTCGTGATAATATTTTAGCACCTTATCGTCCACAACGAACGACTTGTCGGGATCGAAGCCAAAAAATTCCTTAACCAGCTTCACTTCGTCGGCGCCAAGCGGCGAACCGTGTGCGCCGGCGGTGTTTACCTTGTTCGGGCTACCATAAGCGATCTCGGTACGAACTTTGATCAGCGATGGTTTTTGCGTTTCCATTTTCGCATTCAGCAAGGCGCGGGCAATGGCTTTGGTATCGTTGCCATCGGTTACGGACTGTACATGCCAGCCATAAGCTTCAAAGCGTTTGGCTACGTCCTCGTTAAAAGTGATGTCTGTGTCGCCTTCTATCGAAATGTGGTTATCGTCGTATAAATAGATCAGGTTGCCAAGCTCCAGGTGACCGGCCATCGAGGCGGCTTCGGAAGTCACACCTTCCATCATGTCGCCGTCGCTGCAAATCGCATAGATCTTATAATCAAACAGCTCAAACCCCGGCTTATTATAACGCGCGGCCAAATGCTTTTGCGCGATAGCAAAGCCAACGCCATTGGCGAAACCCTGCCCCAAAGGGCCGGTGGTTACGTCAATGCCGGGGCATAAACCATATTCGGGGTGGCCCGCAGTTTTACTGTTCATCTGGCGGAAGTTTTTGATATCGTCCAGCGACAGATCATAGCCCGTAAGGTATAAAAAACTGTACTGCAGCATGCAGGCATGCCCTGCCGACAGGATAAACCGGTCGCGGTTTGGCCATTGCGGGTTTTTTGGATTGTACTTTAAAAACTGGGTCCAAAGCACGTGGCCCACGGGCGCTAAAGCCATGGGCGTACCCGGGTGACCCGAGTTTGCTTTTTGAACAGCATCTGCTGCCAGCACCCTTACAGTATTTATTCCTAACGTTTCTATGTCTTTATTATCGGTATCCATTTTTTTACGGTATGGTAATTTTATTTTTTGAATTTTACAGATTGGGTATGTTTTATCGTGTCCTCCTTCACCCATAGCCTTGCGCCGCCCTTTATCCCATCGGCGTTCGAAACTATTTTCATGTTTTTATCGAGCTTGAAAGTCAGCTTATCAGAGTTGCCCCCGCCTATATATAAATAATCATAATTGAATACGGTTTTTAAAACTTTAAAAACTTTTTTCATTCGCTTATTCCATTTCTTAAGCCCCTTTTTTTCTATCGCCACCTCGCCGATGTATTGGTCGTACGATTTTACTTTGCCTACCGGCTGATGGGCAAATTCAAGATGGGGCAGCAGGTCGCCGTCCATTAACAGGGCGGTACCAAAGCCCGTGCCGAGGGTGATAACCAGTTCGAGGCCCTTGCCTTTTACAACGCCGAGGCCCTGCATATCCGCGTCGTTAACTACGCGCGCAGGCTTGCCCAGTGCACCTTCCAGTTTCTTTACAAAGTCCACATCGTGCCAAAGGTCGTTGCCGAGATTGGGTGCGGTTTTAACCACACCGGCCTTAATATAGCCCGGAAATCCGACCGATACCTTGTCGTAGGCCGGAAAGTTCTTTACCAGCGTGTTGATCGCTTTTATCACATTTTCGGGGCTGGCCGGCGCGGGGGTCGGGATCTTTTCGTATTGTTTTTGGAGCTCACCTTTTGCGTTCAGGATCGTTCCTTTAATATGCGAACCCCCGATATCGATGGAGAGGATTCTTAACTCGGCAGGAGATTGTTTCATTCAGTGCGTGTGGAAGGATTTGAATTAGTTAATTATACAGCGGCGGTAAATATCAGCAATTAATGGAAATTAATTGTTAACAATAACCGGATAATTATCAGCCAAATAAACAACTAATGAATAACATTCGAGCAAGGTGATTGTGTTTTTTTATAATAATTAGCTGCCTTTTTTACAATGGAATTGCATGTTCACATCATAAAAGAATTCGCTCCAGCTTTTATCGGGTAGGTTTTACCTTTCCAAACAAAAACGCCCGATGTTTTTTGAGGAAGACTGATTTTTATTTTCCACTTTCCATTGTCTTCCAAATAGGCTACTGCCACTTTCCCGTTCGGATGCGGTATTTCGCCCGATGCATTTTTAAGCTGCCCTAAATGGGGCTCGATCTTTATTTTGCTGAAACCAGGCGCGTAGCTGTCAATGCCGAGTATGGTACGGTAAAACTCGATGTTTGGGCTCGATCCCCAGGCATGGCAGTCGGAACGGTTATTCACCAGGTCGGATATTTCGGCCCAGGTGGTCATGCCCATGCTGATGTTAGTGCGCCAGATGTCCAGCCAGTTTAAATAATCATTTCCCAATCCTCCTTTTACCAATGCCTGGTGCAAATAATATTTAAAATAAATGGAGCATTGGGTTAAGGTGGTATCGCTTAGCATTTGCCTGCTTAACCTGGCTGCTCCCGGCTTATCGGTCATCCCCGAAAGGATAGCCAGTGAGTTGGCATGCTGCGAAAAAACATCTTTATCCTCTGTATCGGCATATAATTTTCTCGCCGGGTCCCAGTATTTCATTTGAATGGTGTGTTTTAGCTGCGCCGCTTTCGTGCGATAAAGCCTTGCGAGGTCGGGCAGGCCCATTTTGGTTTCCATTTCGGCGGCTAACTGATACGCCCACATCAGTTGAAGATCCATAATGGATGATCCGCCTTTTGTGCCCTTTGGCGGCATGCCGCTTACCCAGCCTTTGGTGGTTACCCAATCGACGAATGTCCAATAAGGCGTATCTTTTAACGAGCCATCGGCTTGCTGGTATTTAGAGAAGAAATTAAGCACCGACCGTACACCCGGCAGCTTCTCCTTTATAAAAGCGCTGTCGGGCCGGTACATCCAGTAATCGTGCAGCATGCCGATATACCACAATGAGAAAGTGGAGATGATTTGTGGACTGTACGATGGATGCCGGCTCAGTGTTAATCCTTCGGCAATACGCGAATGATCCATTTGGTTCAGCGCGTTGCGCGCCAGCCTGCCGTCGCCGCTGTTGTAGTATGAGATCATGGCCTGAATGCGCCCGTCGCCGATGTACTGCAGTTGCTCGTAATACGGGCAATCCATATACGTTTCGATGGCGCAAAGCCGGGCGGTGCGCCAGCCGATATCCAGTATCTTTTGCATTTCCGTGTTTCCCGTTTTAAGTTTCGCATTCAGGCGGAAGGGGTAGCCGGTAAATGTTCCATAGATATCGTCGATCACCAGCGGCTCATCTTTGGTTTGAATCCTAACGCGTATGTAGCGGAATGTGCGCCAGTAAAGCGTCGAAAATGTTTGGTTGGCGGTGCCATCGGAGATGACGCTGTCTTTTCTGCCGGCAAAGATCTTTCCGTCCACATCGTCGCGGTTACCTTTTTTGGTGCCAAAGCGGCCGATACTTACAAAAGGAGACTCCGCATAGATCAGCGAGATACCTGCGTCTTTGCCGCCGCTGAATGCCATGGTTAAATAGGCATTCGTCAGATATGTTTGGTCAAGCAACAGGGTGGCCGTCGTATTGGCGGGAATGGTGACGGCGCTTTTGGTTGCCGGAAAAGATGCCGGAACGGTAACATTTTCCGCTTTGCGCAAAACCGGGATGCGCTGGTAAGTACGCTCCATTTGCGGCAATGACGAGGGAACAAGCATCCACCCGAACGCATCGGCGGTGCCTTTCGGCTTGCCGTGATCGAGCATTCCCGCGTTGGGCCAGGCGCTGTCATTAAAATCCAGGCTCATCCAGCCTTTAACCGATCTGTTCATATCCACCAGCTCGCCGGGCCCGGCCACATAATAAGGATGATAACCGATGCCTGTTAACGGCTTGTACGCATTATTGCGCAGACATTTCCATGTATTGTTGGTGTTTAATATTTCCTCGGTTAGGGTGTTGCCCTGCACGATAAAAGCCGTGCGCAAAGATATTTGCGCTTCGGGGCGGTATTCGGCATCGTTCCAAACCACGGCAGATACTACATTTTTACCGGCAACCAGGTAAGGTGCCAGGTCGACCGTCTCAAAATTCCAGTAATAGGTATCGCCGCGCGCCGGGCCCAGCGAAACCAATGTGCCGTTTACATATAATTTATAGCGGTTATCTGCCGAAACGTGGATAATGAACGATGCAGGTTTTGCGGCGAGATCAATGCTTTTCCTGAAATAATAAACACCATACTCCCGTCCCGATTCACTGGCCGGGGCTATCCAGTACGCGTTCCAGGGATGGGCTAACAGGGTTTTATCGATAGATTGCGAACGGGCGGTGTTCCCGGTAAAAAACGCGGAAAGGAACAGGGTGAAGGCTAAAAATGATCTCATCTGGAATATTCTTTATGCAATCTGCTGATGTTTTCGCGGAATAGCAAATATTTAAGGTGCGGTAGCTTTTGTTACCAAAGTTTATTATCTTTAAGGCAAGATCAACATACCGGGCATATGAACTATATCACCAGACAATATTTAAAAGTCACCCAGTGTATTCTTACTGCTCAAAGTGTGTCACTCGTTGTTTGCATTGGAGCATTGGCCATCGCACTGTTTATTATAAGCGCGGTTTCGTCCAACCATACCGTTGAAACCTGGAGCAGCCTGCTGTCGGGTTTTGCGTTTGGGGTATTCCTTGTTTGCCTGCCTGCATTGGTCAATTATCTAAAAAAGAACAAACAGGAAATAGTTAAATAATCTACTAAAAAAACCTTTTGCCTTTACCCTTTCGCCCCAGTCTGCGGCAGGCAGGCTTAACCGTCTCAAAACCCCCTTTTCCGTGTAATGCCCGGCTTTCGTGCCCGTTTTGGTTCTATTTTCACATCGTCGCCGGCGCCGTATTGGCGGGCCATTTTGGCAATGCGATCTTCAAGCGGTTCGGTGGTGAGGCGCTCGCGGCCAAGGCTATCCACCATAATGGGGAAGGCGAAAGGCGTAGGCCGCTCGATTGTTTTTAAAATGATGGTTTGTTTGACGATACGCTGCAGGGCCATCCGCATCCGGAATTCTTCCAGCTGGAAAGCCAGCGCCTCGTTATAGGCCTGCCGCACCAGCAGGTTGTCGGGTTCGTATTCGCTGAACACTTCAAACAACAGGGAAGTTGAGGCCTGCAGGTGCTTGTTTTTTACCTGCTGTCCCGGGTAACCGGTAAATACCAGGCCGCCGATATGTGCAATATCGCGGAAACGCCTACGCGCCATTTCGTTGGCGTTAACGCTTTGCTGGATATCCGCGAGCAGGTTATCGATAGAGAAGAAGCCTGCATCCTCCAAAGCCATTTCAATGGGGATATCGTCATCTGTCAGCAGTTCGAAGCCATAGTCGTTCATCGCCAGTGAAAAGCTTGCCGGTTTTATTTTGCTGATGCGATAGGCCAGCAGCGACGCCATACCCTCGTGCACCAGCCGCCCCTCGAATGGATAAAATATGAGATGGTGCCCTTCGCGGGATTTGAACGACTCGATCAAAAATTCGTGACTTTGCGGCAAATGCGAAAGCTGGGCCTGCAAATCAAATAACGGCTTCAAAGCAACCACTTCCACATCCGTTTCGATGCCATGCGCCACCTCGTCGAGCACGTCCCGGAAAACCGCCGATAGCTGCGACGATAAAGGCATGCGCCCGCCGCCCCAACTGGGGATAATCCCTTTGGTGGCGTTTGATTTACGTACATAAGCCGTCATTTCCTTTACGCGGATAAACTCCAGGCTGCGCCCCGCAAACCAAAACACATTCCCCGGACGGAGCTTGGAAATAAATGATTCCTCTATGGTGCCCAGGCTGCCGCCGCTGAGCCATTTAACGCGGATGGCGGGTTCGCTGGTAATGGTACCGATGCTTAGGCGGTGACGCATGGCCACCCGGCGGTTATTCACTTTATACAACCCATGCTCAACTTCCACTTTTAAGAATTCATCATATTGCGCCAGCGTTTTGCCGCCGGTGGTGATAAAATCGAGCAGCTGGTTAAACTCGCTCCGTTTCAGGTCGGCAAAGGCAAAAGTGGTCTTCACTTCTTTAAACAACTCGTCGGCGCGGAACCCGTCCGAAACGGCCAGCGTAACCATGTACTGGATCAGCACATCCATGGTGAGCAGCATGGGATCGCGGCTTTCAAAGATGCCCGCTTTGATGGCCTGCTTTAACGCCGCGCCTTCCAGTAGCTCCATCGAATGGGTGGGCACAAACCAGGCTTTGGAAATCGCGCCGGGGTGGTGGCCGCTGCGGCCCGCGCGCTGGATAAACCTCGCCACACCTTTGGGGCTGCCTACCTGTATAACGGTATCGACCGGCCGGAAATCCACACCCAGGTCGAGGCTCGACGTGCATACCACCACTTTAAGCGCTTCGGCATGCAGAGCCTGTTCGACCCAGTTGCGCAGATCGTTATCCAGCGAGCCATGGTGCATGGCGATCACGCCGGCGTACTCGGGATAATTATCCAAAATCGCGTGGTACCATATTTCGGACTGCGAGCGGGTGTTGGTAAATATCAGCGTTGTGTTGCTTTTGGCGACGATCTCCATCACCTTGGGCAGCAACTGTAGACCGATGTGCCCAGCCCATGAGTAGCTTTCAATATTATCGGGAATGATGGATTGTATCACAAGCTTTTTCTCCAGGTTGGCACGCACCATTTTCACCCACTCTGGCGGAAAGTCGTTGCCTAACAAAACTTCCGCCGCTTCGTCGAGGTTGCCGATGGTAGCGCTGATACCCCAGAGGCGGAGAGGGAAGTCGGAAGTCGGAAGTCCGAAGTCGGAAGTCGGGAGTATTAGGTCTTGTTCATACGGACTCAAGACTTCAGACTTCCGACTTAGGACTTTCAACCTCGACAGTCCCAGCTCCACCTGTACGCCGCGCTTGGTGCCCAGGAGCTCGTGCCATTCGTCGATGACCACCACCTGCAGGCTTTGGAACAATTTGGGGTATTCTTTTTGGGCCAGCATCAGGTGCAGACTTTCAGGCGTAGTGAGCAGCACTTCGGGCAATTTCTTTTTTAATGCCTGCTTTTCGGAGGCGGGGGTGTCGCCGGTGCGGGTGGCGATCTTCCAGGGCAGGCCGATATCGTCGCACACTTCCTGCATGGCTTTTTTTATATCGTTGGTTAGCGCGCGCAGAGGGGTTATCCACAGCATCAGCAAGCCGTTGCTTTGTTTGGTAAGATAATTATCCGGGTGCTTATTGATAAAGTCGGCAAGGAAGGGCAAAAACAGCGCGAAGGTTTTACCGCTGCCAGTCGGCGCGTTTAACAAACCGGAATATCCTGCCAGGTAGGCATCAGCCATTTCCTGCTGGAAGGCAAACTGCTGCCAGTTTTTCTTTTTATACCATTGCTGTATGACCTGCTCGCCCGGGGTTATCATGCTGATAATATACAACGGAAAACGGAATAAGTTGTATTCAATAACCCATCCGATAAACCGTATTTTTTCAAATTCTAAAATTGCTTAAAATTTAAGCCAGCTCTTGCTTTATTGGAAAATAGTGTATAGCTTTATTACACCAATAACCTTATATGAAATCGCATTCATTAAATTTTTTGCTACGGCTATATCCCTTATGGCTTGTTTTATTTGCTGTATTGCTTATTATCAACAGCTGCCGTAAAGACACCAAGACACAACCGCTTTCCGACCCGGTATTAAACCAGGCAAAAGAATGGTACTAAAGCACCTATCCCCTGGCAGGCAGCACCAGGATGCTGGTCACCCAAAACACCAGGCCGGTTGTGAGCAGTAACTTCGATTTCAGCCAGTATATTAAACCCGATTGGAAGCATGCAAAAAAATATAATCGGCTGGGTAAAAATGTAATTGAATTACCCATTGATCCCTCAGCACCACTTGCGTCGGCAATAAAGAACCAAACCACCGGTAAGATATTAAATCCAAAGGAAAATAGCCGAAGCTCATTTATATTACTGAATGATGGAAAGAATTATGAGGCTTATGTAATGACCCTATTGGCCGACTCGGCCTATGCAAAAAGCAATCCCGGTTGGGCGTCGAATAATACCTATCAGAAGCGCGACCCGGCGTTTAGCGGGCTGGTACTGTATTTTACGCCTAAAGGCCAATATGTTAGCGGCTATGCTTTCAAAAACGGGCAGCAGGTCATCCCGGCAGGGCAAAATACAACAACGTCAACCACTACAAAAAGCCAGCTGACCCGGTCGTTCAGGCCCAGAACGCGGGTAGAAACGATATACGATTGTACCGCCTGGTATCTGGTTGAATATGACCAATGGGGTAATATAACTTCAATGACGTTTCTTTATTATACCGACTGCACCCCTGAACTCGGGGGCGATGATTCGGGCGGTGGCGGTGGCAGCCCAAGCTCGGCGACACCACCTCCGCCGCAATGCCAGCCTCCGGGAGGCGGCGCGGTTGTAGTAAATAACGGTCTGACCAGGGTTACCCAGCCGCCTCCCGGCGGTGGAGATGGTGGTATGCCGCCGCCGGATCCTTGCCCGACGCAAACGACCGTGACGTTACCTGATACAACGGGATGCGGAAAAGCTGCGGCATTAAGCGCATTGGCCACCAATGCCGCCCAGGCCGCCCAAGATGCGACTATTTTAAACAATACCACAGCCACCGGAATAGAAAATGGCGCCAATGAAAACTTAACTGGCTGGCCGGGCAATAATTATATGAATACACCTGTCACACCCGGAACCGCTATTACTTGGACTCCAACTTTTACCTGGAATCCCACAAATGGCTATACAATCGGTTATAAACACGGGCACGGGGCTGGCGACGCCCCATCGCCTGTCGACATTGCTGCCATCGTGTATCCAATAGGTAATAATCACGATCTTATAAATGCAGGCCAGGCAGCTATGCAATTTTATAAAGCCAATGCATCCGTCACCGCCGAAACAACCGCCGGTAATTATACAGTAACTATCAGCGACTGGACGGCTATCCAAAATATTATTACTAATTCGTTCTCTACTGATGCGGAGAAACTCGCTTTCAATACTAATTATCAAACTCTGGGAAATGCCTATTTTTCCAATACTGCTAACGCTACCGTTGGAGACGCTGGAGTATATGCACTTATGCAATTATTTGGAAATTCGATAACGATATATTTCAATCCCGCAGGGTCGAAAACTTATACGCCGTTAACCGTAGTTACCGATGCAGGCGGGAACAAAATAATAGCCGTATTACAATGCCCTTAATTATAAAAAATAAATATCATGAAGAAAATAATTTTTTTAATATCAGCTGTATTATACAGCCTCGCAAGCGTGGGTCAACAGGTAGCGCTTAACAATGAGGTAAGTATTAATATTCCTAAAGAAGCGAAAAAAATTACTAAGGAAGAGGCTTTGGCTCATGCTGGAAGACGATTTAATAGTGACAAATATGTATTAAAATCCATTAACGACAGAACAACACGCTACACTTATAAAGTGAACGATATTCTAGTATCGCTGACGGTATTTGACCACATGGCTAAAGTCAAGGAAGGATTTTTATCCGAAAATAAGAAAGGATTAGATGCAATGAACAGCTCGAATAAGACGTATACATCTAGTTTGCAAAAAATTAATAATAATTCGGTTTTAATCATGAATTATATCGCAGGAGAGGTGGAATACTATCGTTTCGTTTGTTATAGTCCTGACAACTCAAAAGAAATGACGGGCGTCTTAGAATTTGATAAAATCGACAAAAATGAGGCAACCAGCATTTTAAATCATCTACTTAATAGCATTAAGTTCAAAGATTAAGCTATTTATTAGTACCGGTATGCAATGATAGTTGTTTTCAACATGAAAAAAATAATTTTTCTAATAGCAGCATTGGTTTATAACCTTGCAGCCCTGGGACAGCAAGTAGCACTAAACAGCGGTATAAGCGTTGATATCCCTAACGGCGCTCAAAAAATCCCAACACAAGCACCCAATTAAATTTAACTCCAAGTGCATTTATTGCGCTGTTTAACATAGTAAAACCAAATTGCTAAACTCATGAAAAATATCATTTTTTTATTGTTTGCAGCCTTCACCCATATAACTTGTTTCGCTCAAACAAAACTAGCGCCAGGTGAAATAAAAGGCGCCCACAGCACATTTATTATTAGTAATATAGGGCCATTTGGTGGCGTGCGAGATATCGCTGTTTATAGTAAAAGCAATAAGTATAACAACGGGATACCCCGCTCGGAAAAGGAAAAAGCTCGGCATTTTCTGCCTATGCACAATACAGATATACATGTTAATAATGACGCCATTAAACAAATTGTATATGATGTTCTAAACCAGAAGCTGGCGGCGCTTAAGCAAAATAAAGAGCAAATAAATCTAATAACTAACTTCGAGCCAAATGGAAAATTGACCGGTATTAGCTTCGGTTTGCACGAAAACACACTGATTACCCTGGAGGATATTGAGAAAATTGATCGCCAACTAAGGCAAAATATTAGAGCAACGTTTACGGGCAAAGAATATTTGCAATATGTAGCAATAACCTATAACGTGCCTCTAATTGTATTTTAGCCTGTAGACGATAGATCAAGTTATACGATGCTAAACTGCGACCAGAATACGGACAAACTCAAGCTGAAACAGCTTATTATAGCACTGATACTATCAGTTAGCAGCATTCGCCTTTGCGCTTAACAAACTAATATTCAATATTATACACAACCTGGCTTGCACAAATTTAAAGGAGGAAAAGCAACCAATTATATATCAATTCTTAAAAAAATTAATAATAATGTGGTTCTTATTGCTGGGGAGGTACAAGGAAATGTGGGCTATTATAATTTTTACTGCCTTAATGCCAATCATACCAAAGAAATAACAGGAGCGTTGCACTACGCCGTAGACGATGCAACTGAAGCGGCAGCCGTTTTAGATCAACTGCTTTGCAGTATAAAATTTAAGAATTAAATGTTAATTTTGAATTTATTTTTAACCATTTGGTGATGAACTGTTTATAAGTTTTGTTATTTTACCTTGTCATAAACAAATAATTTTATATTCTTTTTTATAAGGTTTATTTTAGCATAACCACCATTTAACCCAACGTAAATATTTCGCTTATTTATTGCCGCAATGGAATTGGCCTTCAGTTTTACAAAAAGAGGATTATCAAAAACCAATTCTTTTGTCCATTCCTTTCCATCGGCATTGATATTATAAAAACCATGGTCAGTTATAATAAAAATCTGCCGGTTATGTATAGTCATAGCTTCAGTTGTCGCTGCTAAATCAAAGATATTTTTAACCGTAAAGGAATCTTTTTTTATTGTAAGTTTAGATAACAAGCCATGAACTCCTTGCATATTTGTGAAATTGTAAATAAATAACCAGTCATTATCGTAACTCATAACGGCTTGCATGTTTCCGCCTTCTAAAAGAACATGTTTGCCTTTAATTAAGGCTATTTTCGGATCGTTTTTTAAAAGAAAAATTTTAAAATTACTAAGTTGGCTATTTGCGATTACCTTTTTGCCGTTCACAAAAAATGTATCTTTTGTAGCATCATTCGGTTTATAATACAAGCCTCCGCCCAATTCCCCTATGTCCAAAGGTAAAAGCTTACCTGTTTCTACTGTGTATTCCCTATTTCTGGCAGAAATTGCTTTAAATATTTGAAGGTGGCCGGCAACCACGGAAATCGAAAAAGAATTAATCGATGTATTCATTTTATACCATAATTCAGGGCTGACTTTTGATATTGCGTAGGCTGTAAAATCTTTTCGTGAATAGTTTTGTCCTACGCAATGAAAGCTGAAAAATAAAATGAAAAAAACCAGTATGTATCTCATAATAATAGCGACAAAGTTACGACTGTATCCGCATGACGTCCGTAACGTAACCTTACGTGCTATAATAAGTTAATAACTATTTTTATTATAAGTCAGCTTTTTGGCTCGGTTATCAACGGTCGCTCCTATTTCTTCTCCGGCATCAAAATGAATTTGATCAGGTTATTGCCGCTTAAATATTTATTGGCCGCATCTTTCGTGCTTTGAACGGTCACCTCGTCCAGGCTGCTCACATGCTTTAATATGGCGTCGGGGTTTTGCTGGTTTTGCGACGCCGAGCCTAAATAGCCCGCCCAAAATATATTTTCCTTTAGCTGTACCTGTGTAGAGCGGGCCTCCTGTGCTTTAAACTTTTCGATATCGAGCGGCGCGGCGCCGTTTGTTTTAATTTTGGCGATCTCATCCATCGTGGCGCTGATCAGCTTATCCACATTGGCGGGTGCGCAGGCAAATGAGATCGTAAAACTGTATCGTCCGTTCGGGATCTTTTTATAAGCCGCCCTCACGCCCGGTGAATATACCCCGCTTTCCTGCTCGCGCAGCCGCTCGTCCAATTTAATTTGAAGAATGGCTTCCAGGGCGTCCATCTGGAGGTTGTTGGCATCGTCATAATCATAGTCGCCGCTGAACACCAGTTCTACTGTGCTTTTATCACCGATGCCTTTGTTTACGACTTTGGTTATCTGCCCCGACGGTGGCTGTATGTGTAAATCATTGTAGCTTTCCTTGCTGTTTGCAGACGGTAAGCTGCCGAGGTACGCTTCCAGGTATGGCTTTATCACATCCACCTTATAGTTACCTACGATGGTAAAAACAAAGCCGTTTGCATCCGCAAAGCGGTCTTTATAAAAGTTATAGGCTTTATCCAGGCTTGCGCTGTTCAATCTGTCCATCGTAACCGTCATACTTCTGAAATTGTGGTTGCTCAGCGTGGCCGAAACGGTGTCCTGGAAAACACTGCCCGGATCCAGTCCGCGGTTTGCGAGCAGGGACTTTGTCTGGCTGATGTTCGACTGCCATATATCCGCATCCTTGCGCGGCTGTGTAAAGTACAGGTGTACCAGCTGCATGGCTGTTTCAAAATCTTTCGGACTCGTGCTGGCGGTGATACCTTCGGTAATGTCGCTGATATATGGCGAAACATTTACGTTTTTGCCGGCCAGCTTTTTATCCAGCTGCGCTTGCGTAAAATCGGCGATGCCGCTGCTGCTTATAATGCCGGCCGAAAAGCTTGCCGAGGTAAAGTCCTGGTCGCTGGCCAGGGATGTGCCGCCGAACCGGTACCCATTGATCAGGATCTGGTCGTTTTTGAATTCGGTGGGTTTTAAAATCACTTTGATACCATTGCTTAACGTTACCGTTGTGGTTGCAATGCTGCTGTCCCGTTCCTCGCTGACGATCTTTCCCGGGGGAGGCAGTTTGTCCAGCAGGGGCTTATCCACCGTGTTATCAACGTAAGGCTTGATGTTTTTTCCAGCCTCGCTTATCCATTGCAGTAATGTTTTCTCGGCCGGCAGTTTATCTTTTTCCTTATCCGGCGCCTCCACGATCACCACGCGGTTCTGGTCGCTGATGAATTTGCCGGCCATGGCGTTTATTTCGGCAAGGGTAATTTTGCTGATGTTGTTCACATAAAAATTGTATTCGTAGGATATGCCGGGAATAGCCTCGCCCATCAGGAAGTTTTGCTGGTACTCATTTACAAAATTCACCGATTGCGTTTTGTCCCTTTCCTTATAGGCGTTGTCAATCGCCAACAGCGCGTTTTGCTTGGCCCGTTCCAGCTCGGTGAGGGTGAAGCCGAACAGGCGTGCACGCTCGGTTTCAGCAACCGCGGCTTTTAATGCGGTTTCCAGTTCGCCGGGTTTGGCTACGGCGATGGTGGTAAAAGCATCCAGCCTGCCGAGGAAACCCCCGTAACTGGCCTGACCGAATAAGAACGGCGGACTGGCTTTTTGGAGCAACTCGCCGAGGCGGGCGTTCAGCATCTGGTTAAATAGCTGCACGCGGATGCTTTGCATAAAATCAGCCACGCTTTTAACGGTTGTTCCGGGGTGCTTTACAATGATCTCGGCTACGGTGTACGGAAATTCCTTGTCGGTGGCTATTTTAACCACCGTTCCGGGGGTGGGCGGAACGGTGTATTGCGTACGCGGTTTTTCGCCGGGCGGGTTGCCGAGCAGCGAGAAATACTCCCTAATAAGCTTCGCAACAACTTTCGGATCAAAATCGCCTACGGCAATTACGGCTTCCAGGTCGGGGCGGTACCATTCGTGGTAAAAGCTTTTGATGGCTTCGGGGCCGAATGTTTTTAAGATATCTTCTTTACCAATAGGCAGGCGCTGGGCATACCTCGAGTTATTGAGTATCACAGGCAGGGTTTGCTGGCTCAGGCGCTCCTGTGCGTTTTTGCCGCGAAGCCGCTCTTCTTCCAGCACTACGCCGCGTTCGGCGTCGATCTCTTTTGGATCGAAGGTTTGATAGGCGGCCCAGTTAGCCAGTATGCTGAAGCCTTTTTCAAATACCTGCGCGCTGTCGGTGGGCAGGGGCAACTGGTATACGGTTTCGTCGAAGGAGGTATAGGCGTTGAGATCGGCGCCGAACTTGATGCCCGACTTTTGTAAATAGTTTACCAGCTCGTTTTTCGGGAAGTCGCGGGTGCCGTTAAATGCCATGTGCTCGGTAAAGTGGGCCAGGCCCTGCTGGTTATCAGCTTCGAGCACCGAACCGGCTTTTGAAACCAGGTATAATACGGCTCTGTTTTTTGGCTCGGTATTCCGGCGGATATAATAGGTGAGGCCGTTCGGCAACTTGCCGATAAATACATCCGGGTCCACCGGGAGAATATTGCCGCGCAGCTGCTCGGCGACCGGCACCGGCTTGCTTTTCGGCGATGGCACCGGCCGTTTTTTTACTTGGGCGACAGCCGCGGTACAGATAACAAGAACGGCTAAAAGCGCCGGGAAAATCTTTTTGTTTAAATACATTTTAATCAGGGATATTTATTCTGCTAAGATGCTAAACGTACCATTGATTTAAAAATGTTAATTTGAATGGTTTTTTATTGAACTATTCGCTCCGCAAGCTCTTCACCGGGTTTGCGATGGCCGCTTTTATAGCCTGGAAACTTATGGTAGCCACCGCGATCAGTATCGCGACAAGCCCGCCCGCAGCAAGCAGCCACCAGCTGATGCTGATGCGATACGCGTACGCCTGCAGCCATTGGTGCATGTAATACCAGGCGACAGGTGTGGCAATGACAAAGGCAATGGCTACTAGGATGATAAATTCCTTCGAGAACAAATAAACGATATTGGCCGTGGTAGCGCCCAATACCTTGCGAATGCCTACTTCTTTTATCCGCTGCACGGCCATGAAGGAGGCCAGGCCATACAAGCCCAGGCAGCTGAGGAATATCGCAATAGCCGCAAAAATCTTATACAGCTGCGCCAGCTGGTTTTCCTGCTGGTAAAAGTTGGCTATTTTTTCGTCGAGGAATTTGTATTCAAAAACGAAATCCGGATAGGTTTGCTGAAATATTTGTTTAACAGACTGCAATGTGGATGAAATGTTGGTCGTAGCCAGTTTTATGGTGGCCTGGCTGTACATGGCATCGTCAGTAGTGATCACCAAGGGCGCCAGGTCGTTGCGGAAAGAGCGGTCGTTAAAGTCTTTCAGCACGCCCACCACGGGGCATGTTATCTGGCCGTTCCAGATACTTATCTCCTTGTTCAATATATCTTCCGGGTTTTTTAGCCCCAAACTTCTTACGAGCGATTCATTCACCAAAAATTCTTTGGTCATTTTGGAAGGCTGCAGGTTTCGCCCGGCTACCAGCTGTAATTTATAAGCCGGTACATATTCGTTGTCGGCAAACTTGGTGATGACCTTAAAATCGGTTTCTTTTATCGCGTGGTTGAATCTTAATGCACTCCACAGGTCGTTGCTGTTTTCAACGGGGGTATTGGAACTTAGGCTTACGGTTTTTACGCCGTTGACGGATAAAAGCTGGTTCTTTAAATAATCCAGCCTGCGGCTGAGCGAGGTGTCCATACGGAAAGGAACGTTGATCACGGCTTCCTTATCGAAACCTAAAGGCTGATCCATAAAGAAATTCATTTGCCTTACGATAACCAGGGTGCCGATGATGAGCGCCTGCGCAATGATGAACTGGAACACCACCAGGCCCCTCCTTAATGAAATTCCCTGCGTATTTGATGTGAGCTTGCTCTTTAACGCATTTACCGGGTTGAAACGCGACAAAACGATAGAAGGATAAAAACCGGCGAGTGCGGTGACCACCACGGTTACCGTTAGCAGGAATAAAATAATGGCCGGGCTGCCGAACAGGTTGAATGTAAGCGAAAGCTCCAAAAGGCGGCTTACCGAAGGCGCCGCGAGGGCTGTGATCACCGCTGCCAGCATTACGGCTGTTATGACGATCAAAAATGTTTCTACGATAAACTGGATGCGCAATTGCGACCTGTTGCTGCCCAACACCTTCCGTACGCCAACCTCTTTTGCGCGGTTGACGGCTTGGGCGGTGGATAGGTTGATAAAGTTTACGCAGGCAATTAAAAGGATGAATGCCGCGATGAGCCACAATACATTGAGCAGCTGGTGGCTGATGGTTTTGTTGCTGTAATCGCCCACCTGGGTATCATAGTGCACCGCGCTTAACGGCTGTATAATATGACTGTCGTTATCCCCGGCAGGCTCCGCCTTTTGCGAATACGTGCGTAGTTGCCGGTTAAAATTGACGGCGGAAGTATTCGGCGGAAGCAAAACGTAGCCGCCAAAACCGGATACCGTGCCGGCCCAGTCGGTAGATTTTGAGAGGTAGTCGCCGGTGAAACCTGTTCCATAGGCTACCACCGCTTTTAGTTGGAAATCGGTATTTGCGGGGATGGTGGCCAGGATGCCCGAAACCTTCAATACATCCACACCGTGCTCAAATATGTAGCCGCCCACTTTCAGCCTGATAGTTTTGCCGATGGCCGTTTTCCAATCGCCGAAATATTTTTCGGCGGTCTCTTTGGTAAGCAGTACGTTGTTCGGGTCGTTTAACGAGGCGTAAGTGCCTGCCAGCAAGGGGAAATCGAATATTTTGAAGAAGGAGGGCGATGTAAAAAAAACGCCATGCTGCTCCCTGAACTCTTTTACGGGCGTGCCGTTATCACCCACTACCAGCAGCTGGTCGTCCTGGCTGGCAAAAATGGGGGCCACCTGTTCTATTTGGGGGAAGCCGGTTTTTAATCCCCGGGGTATGGGAAAGGGAAGGTCCTTGCCATACGAAATATCCGCCGACCCCGCATGGTGGTATTCGGTAAGCACACGATAGATGCGATCCTTTTTTGTGTGGAAATTATCGAAGCCGGTTTGAAATTGAATAATGATAAAGATCATCATGCAAACGGCAATGCCCACGGCCAGGCCGGCGATATTGATGGCGGCATAGCTTTTATTGCGCACCAGGTTGCGCCGCGCTATTTTGAAATAATTTTTAAACATGGAATTGCGGTTTAATTTTTGGCGTGACCACCCGGGAGTGGTTTCACGATGTAAAATTACCGGCGCAATTTGTTTACCACTGCCCAGGTTATAAGATGGGTGCTCTTTTTCGGGGGTGTTTTTATATTCCAGTGGGGTTTTGCCGGTTACCTGCTTAAAAATGCGGCTAAAGGAGCTTTGGGAGTTAAACCCCGACTCGTAGGCGATGCCAAGGATGGTGATATGATCGTAGGCCGGATCCTGCATTTTTTGAACCACGTCGGCCACGCGGTATTCGTTGATGAAATCATTGAAGCTTTTTTTGAGCACCGTATTGATGATGCGGGATAGCTCATGCGTAGTGAGGCCCAGCTTTGCGGCCAGCGAATTTAAGCTCAGTTCCGGGTCCTGGTAATAACGGTTTTCCTTAACCGCTTTTTTCAGCCAAATCCCTTTTTGCTTCAGCTGCGCCGGGGTGGTGGGTTTTAAAAACGAAGGGGCATCCGCCCGCGCGCCCGCTTCCTGCCGTAAAAAGGCGGTAGCCGCTATCCATATCATCACGACCGCTAAAAGCAGGTATAAAGGATAAAAAGCCTGGACGCCTAACTGACCATGGTAAAAATAGCTGACGGCTATAAACGGCACCCACAACAGCCAGCAGCAGCCGAAACCGGCCAGCAGGCGGTGCAGCCATTGCAGCTGGTAGCGGTGGCGGTCGCCGCCGGTAAATGTTTGCTGGCGGTAAAAGCGGCTGATCAGCCGCAGCGCCAGGTAAACGTAAATGACGACCGAAGCAAAGGCCAGCAACTGCAGTACCGGGTTCAGCTGCCGGAAGGCCGGCGTATCATACGTGGCGGCGCCGATTTGTATACTATCCCTAACCGCCCATGCCTGCGCGCCCAGTTCCAGCAGCAGCGGGCTAAAGTGCAGAAGATCCTTTGGCCGCAACCGATACGCCGGCCGGGTTATTTTTAGCACATAAAAGAAAATAAGGGGGCCCAGCGCGAGCGACCATTGCAGCGGCAGCCGGCTCCAATAGAGAACGTAAGCCGACAGCCCGATGCCAATGCCCAATACCCGGGTTAGCCACAGCACCATGACAAGCAGCGCCAGGGCCAAAAACCGGTTGGCGGCGCGGTTTGCCGTTTTGACGAATGCCAGCAGCAGCGCAAAGGTGAGCCCGGTAAATACCGTTCCCAGCAGGGCCAGGTGGTACAGGGTGATATGGAATGTATAGGAATTCAAGGTTAATAGCTAATCGCTATCCAAACCTAACAAAATGCGGGTAGATTAGGTGTTAATGGTTTGTTAAAAAAGATGGTGTACTCTGCTAAATTACGCGCTTTGAATATTTTCTAAAATTTGTTGTAATAGAGTGTTTAAAGTCTTTTCCTGCATTTTATTTATTAGGTCGCATTCCCAAATGGTCAGTACTTTATACCCTAATCCCTGTAAATGGAGCTTTGCATTTGAATCATTTATAGAATTGTTTCGGATTTTACTTTCCCACCAGTCCGCTCTTGTTGTCGGCAACTTAAACGAATTACAACCAGTATGACCGTGCCAAAAACACCCGTTAACTAACACAATTGTTCTATACTTTGGCAGTAAAATATCTGGCGTACCCTGCAACGATTTAACATGTAATCTATATCGCAATCCATTTTTGTGAAGGAATTTACGTACTAATATTTCGGGTTTAGTATTCTTAGAGCGTATCCTCGACATATTGAAACTTCGAACCGCTTTACTATGTACATCAGCCATAATATATTAACTCGATCAGAAATAGCTATATTGTTTTCTGATTAGAATTTCATTTTCATCTTAAGCTATCACTATCTTCAATAATCAGTTGGATCAAAATTAGAACGGCCCTAAAAATTTATGTCCGTTAAAATGAATTAAGTGATCAGGATTATCAGCAATCCACACTTCAGTTTCCCAAGCAATTTGAGATGACCATTTCCTAAATGTATCACGGTCAAGAAACGCAGTAACAAAGATCAGTTCGGCCGGGCAATCCTTAAGCAAAAGTTTTAATTCGTGTAACCTGATTTCGCTAATTGGGCCAGAACTATGTACCGCCTCAACCAGGTAAAGCCAGTTTTTGTTTTTGTTATAGGCGATTATATCGGGAAGTTCATCGTGAGAAAGCTCAAAGAATTTGAGATCCTGTAGAACATTCGTTTCAATATGCAATAACTTATTCGCGGTATCACCAATGTAAAGCACCTCACAATCATGACCATACCGGGGTAGAAACTCTTCTACAATGGCTTTTTGAAGGTCATTATGCTTACCTAATGAAAGTATGATTGGCTTTTTTCCCGGAAGCATAACTGGAATAAGGTCAAGATTTCTTTTTCTTGAAAGTATTTCTGTAAGAGTTTGTCTTCCGCTCAAAAACTCTTTTAAATGTCTGTTCCAATCTTTTGTATGATAATTACTCACAAGTTTTTCAAATTCCGCGTCTAAGGAATATCCTCTTGTTGGATCATTTGTTGCCCGACCTTTATCTCCGCTATTAATAATGAGTATGGCCACCACCGGTAACCTTAAATCTTTTCTTCTTATATCGTCGTATGAGCCGGAAGAAATATTTTCTTCAAAATTCCCATTAATAAAATTGATTATTTCCCTTGTTTTCAGACGCCTGTTTGAAGACGCCCCAATGCTTGATTTCCAGTCGGTTGTAACACCTGATACTGCTAAAAATGCCATAGCCATTTTTTCAAGAGCCCGAGATCCTTTTCCATCAAAGGGAATACCGACTTGGTTCAAAATGTCTAAAGCTTCGTTAATAATTTTCTTTATTGCGTCACTTTTTTTGCTGTTAGTCAGGTAGTCTTTCATTAAAACAGGGTAAGGTCTTGATACGCAATTTGATTGTGATGCTGTATATAATCATTCGGGAGTTCATCTGTTTGATAATAGCAATCCTTAATTGATAACGCTATCTGATAGGCAAGCAAGGGCGGGACGGCATTTCCTATCTGATTGTAAGCTTGAGTTTCATTACCCTGAAAATCAAACCAATCAGGAAAGCTTTGTAACCGTGCTGCTTCGTGTATGGTTATTCTTCGTCTCCTGCCATCTTTTAGTTTTACTCTTTGCATATCGCCAGTTGCCCCGGCTAAATTCCTACATGTTAACGTTCTAGCTGGCTTATCAGGATATAAATCTCTAGGATTAATACAATGTGACGCACGTTCATATTTGGCAACATATGCATCCATTGATGAATTTAAAAACTTGCTATCTTCCGAAAACCGTGTCATTAGGTCACCAATAGCGTTACCTACTGTGGTGTTTTGGTGATGTTTTTTGGGGAATTTGAATTTGGATTTATGACCTACAACAAATAATCTCTCCCTATTTTGCGGAATTCTAAAGTTAACGGCATTCAATAATTTAAAATCAATTATGTACCCCAAGTTACTTAATTCCTTCATTATTAAATTAAAGTACCATTTGTTTGAATATAATAACCCACGTACATTTTCAAACATGAAAACTTTAGGATTTAATCGCCTAACGGCATCAATGAAAATAGGGAATCCATCTCTTGCATCTTCAATTCCCTTTTGATTGCCACCCACGCTAAAAGGTTGACATGGAGGCCCTCCAATTATAATGTCTGCGGAAGGGTAATTATACCCTACGTCAAGCTTTATAGGATAACAATCGCTACCAAGGTTTTTCAAATAAGATTGAGCGGCAGGTATGTTCATTTCAAAGCCTATAGTTTTAAAACCAGCGGCCTCAAAACCCAACGCCAAGCCGCCACAACCAGCAAATAAATCCAAAACCACAGCATCTTCTGTATGACTTGGCTTTAGTACTTCATTAATGTAGGTTATGTAATTAGACGACTCAAAATCCATTAATTCAAAAGTATAAAAATGTAGCGCTAAATCCTACTTCTCCGAAGCAATGCAAAAAATATTAAAATGAATTAAGTCAGGGTAGGCTCGGCTCAGGAAGACAGCCTTCTTTATTGCTATTACTACAAGTACTCGCCCGGATAATCCGGTTTACGGTTGTGGCGCCGATGTTTAGCTGTGCGGCGATGCGGCGGGCGCTTTTTCGTTCCCAAAGGATCTCTTGCAGAGGACCCTGCGCTGCCTGCCGCACAGCATCCTATGGATGAAACCAATAAACCCGGTAATGGTATATGCTTACAACAAAGCCAAATAAGGGGGACCAATCACTATCTTTACATTTTTGTAAATTCATTACAAAAATGTAAAGATAAATATCTATATTTGCATATAATAATATACTGATGAAGGTCCGCGATGTAGAATCAGGTGTTGAATTCGAAGCTGAGATAGAACCCGTTTCAAAAAAAGATTTTGAAACAATTAAAAAAGATGCTAGTCGGTTTAAAAAGTTTAATTGGTCAAAATATAAAAGCAAAGAGGTATACCAATTGAAACTTAAAAATGGCAATCAGATATTAGGGCTAATGTGTATTATCGATCACACTGATCCTCAAATCAACGCAATCGAAATAATGTTGCTGGAGGTTGCTTTGGAGCACGTAGGCTCATCTAAAAAGATCGAAAGGATTGGCGGCTGCCTTATAGCATTTGCTTGCCGTGAATCTATAAAAAGAGGGCATGAGGGATTTGTTTTCCTAATTCCAAAAACAGACCTGATACAACATTATACTAACCATTATGGTTTTGAACATGTCCCTATCAGAACAACTCAACGACCCGAAGGATTGATGATACTTTATGAACATACCAGCCGGGGGTTAATCGAAAAATATCTGAAATAATTTTTCGTTATTATATTAGTACAGAAAACAATGAATACGAACAAAGATTATACTCTTAAAGACTTAGCGGAATCTTATGTGTTCCCAGACGTTGTCAATAGAAAAGAACGAAATGATATATTAATGGCGTTTCGTGAAATTAGAAAGAAGAAATCTGATTCCCAATCAACAGAAAGCATATCAAAGAATCGACTATTACAATTAAAATTTTTAATGGAAGATTATTTAGTTTCTTCCAGATTTGAAGAACGATTTGATTTTGGTTTTTTCTTGCATCAATATATCAGCTGCCTGGAAATGAATTACTCGGACTTTGCAAAGGATATCGATGTTGGAGCAAGTACAATCAGTCAAATCATTGGGAAACACAGAAAACCAACAGACAAAATCATATTAAGATTACATATTCACTCCAACAGGAATTTTCCTGTTTCTTTATGGTGCCGACTCTTGGAAAAGGAAAAGATTAGCGAGTTAGAAAACAATAAATCCATTATAGAAGAGGAAAGTAAATATGTGAAACACGGTCTCGACTTTTATATATATGAATAAAGTGTAGCTACAAATAGGGCTTTCGTTCCCACAGGGACTCTCGCAGAGGACCCTGCACTGCCCGCTTCCCAGCATCCTATAGAAGAAACCAATAAACTTGTAATCGTGTATATTTGCGAACGAGTGCGGCATACCCAATTGGCTGTTTTTGTTCCTGCAAAGTCTCTCGCATAGGACCCTGCGCTGTCCGATTCACAGCCTCCTATGGATGAAAACCATAAATCCGGTAATCGTATATGTTTACAAACCAATGCGGAATATGCTGTGTGCGAGCGCCCCTGCGGGGACGTGATTTTTGGGTTTACAGTGAAAATAGCTAAGTATTTGATTATCAGATATTTAACCGATAATTAGCCCAAAAAGTGTAAACCTTTGTAAACCTTTTTTACCCTGGTTGGCGGAAGCTGCGGTTTGAGGAACTAAGGTGTGAAAGTCCAGCTCCTGATCCCGTACGTACGGGACGAACCAGCGACCCTCTGATTAATCCGGTATGGACGGGACTCTAACCAGCTGAGCTAACCGCCCGGTAAACTTTTCGCCTGATATAAGTTTTTCGATCAGCGTTCTGCTTTTTTGTTTCTTGATGAATTTTTCAATAGCCATTGCATCCGCCTCGTTTGCGCCGCAAAAATAGGCTGCCTTCAGCGCCCACGGTCGGTGCTTTGAGGTAAAGGTTGTCCTTTCCGAGTGATTGTGCTGTTCCAGCCTTACTATAAAGTCACTTGAATATCCAACATAATAAATGTCAGACGTTTCAGAATAAAGTATATAAATGTAAAACTTCATTACGCAAAAAAGCGGACGTACGGGACTCTAACCGGCTGAGCTAAATTATCAATAACTTCATAAATAAAAAAAGCCCCGCGGACATGCGGGGCTTGCTCCTGATCTCGTACGTACGGGACGAACCAGCGACCCTCTGATTAATCCCGCACGTGCGGGACTCTAACCGGCTGAGCTAAATTATCAATAACTTCATAAATAAAAAAAGCCCCGCGGACGTGCGGGGCTTGCTCCTGATCCCGTACGTACGGGACGAACCAGCGACCCTCTGATTAATCCCGCACGTGCGGGACTCTAACCGGCTGAGCTAAAATTATCAATAAATTCATAAATAAAAAAAGAGGCTGTATCAAAAGTAATAAACTTAAAAAGCCAACAAAATAATATTTGGCCTCAGCGATCTTTGTGCCTTCTCGGCGATCTCTGTGGTTTGATTTTCACCGCGAAGATCACAAAG